>Ga0082212_10000454_pt2 | contig 20684 bp, 14 predicted proteins | sample TergutNt197P3_FD_71548 | JGI IMG/M metagenome (GOLD analysis project Ga0082212, IMG submission 71548) | Neocapritermes taracua P3 segment gut microbial communities from Petit-Saut dam, French Guiana - Nt197 P3 | ecosystem: Host-associated > Arthropoda: Insects > Digestive system > Gut ... | reverse complement strand
ATATGGAAATATTCGTTTTGAATAATACGTATTAACGGGACAATGCGATTTGCGGTAGTTATAAAAATTAAGTTCCGAAAATATGAAAAAAGAAAAATAAGTAGTTTTTAGAAGTCCCCATTAGTTATTAGTGCCATGTTAACGTTAAAATGGCGCCAAATTCCCCCTTTGAAGAGGGATAAGGGGGATGTTATAAAACATTTCACGATTAACATAACATTAGTTATTAGTGGTTGATTTTAGCATTATTTAAAATTGAAAGCAAAGATAATGCTATTTTCCGAATAAATCACTCTTATCTCTTCGATTTCTCTTATCCCCGTTTGGAAGGGTTTTTGAGTTAAGAGTTAAGAATTAAGAGTTAAGAGTTATGGATTAATGTGATTAAACAATAATTGTTCATTGTCAATTGTCCATTGTCAATTGTCCATTGTCAATTGTCCATTGATTAAGTTTTCCGGTCGAAGCGTACGTACAACCGCTCCTGTGCGCCACATCTCGCTCTCACGCAGCTCTTTCAGCTCCTTTTCCAAGCCTTCGCGATAGTCGGGTTTGCTATTCGTATCAATAGAGCGTTGTGCTTCATTGCCGCACGCCACCTCCTGATATAGCGTCTCGAACACCGGTTTTGTTGCATCATGGAATCGTCCCATCCAATCCAATGCGCCGCGTTGGGCTGTGGTCGAACAGTTGGCATACATCCAGTCCATGCCGTTTTCGGCAAACAACGGCATCAACGATTGCGTCAGTTCCTCGACCGTTTCATTGAATGCCTCCGAAGGGCTATGACCGTTTTCGCGCAGCGTCTCGTATTGTGCCAGCAGCAATCCCTGAATGGCGCCCATCAGCGTACCACGTTCGCCTGTCAAATCCGAATATACTTCTTTCTTAAACGTTGTTTCGAACAGGTAGCCCGAACCGATGCCGATACCTAAGGCGAATACGCGTTCACGCGCCCGTCCTGTTGCATCCTGAAATATCGCATACGACGAGTTCAATCCCCTGCCCTGCAGAAACATGCGGCGCAACGAAGTACCCGATCCTTTGGGAGCCACTAATATCACATCAATATCGGCCGGTGGGATAATCCCTGTGCGCTCTTTGTAGGTGATACCAAAACCGTGCGAGAAATACAAGGCTTTGCCATACGTTATCAGGGGTTTAATACGGGGCCATACCGCAATCTGAGCGGCGTCGGATACAAGAAACAGGATCATGCTGCCTTTTTCGACGGCCTCCTCAATCGGGAAGAGCGTCTCACCCGGCGTCCAGCCGTCGGCGATCGCCTTATCCCATTCTTTTTTGAACTCAGGCGCCTGGCCTACGATCACATTGAAACCGTTATCGCGCAGATTCATAGACTGTCCCGGCCCTTGAACGCCATAGCCTATCACGGCGATGATTTCATCTTTCAACACTTCTTTCGCTTTTTCAAGCGGAAACTCTTCACGGGTAACTACATTTTCGTCAACCCCACCAAAATTCATTAATGCCATAACTTTAAGTGATTAATTGACAATTGACAATTGACAATTGACAATGAAATTTTAATTTGAATAATTATCTCTGTTCGGCGTAGCGTCCACGCCGGATCGTTTTTGATCATACCCTTTCAGGGCTGATTAATTGTTGCACCTGAATGATAGGGCTTCACCCTATCCTGTTTGATCATACCCTTTCAGGGCTGATTTATTTCAATATTTGTAACACATTATTACCTTAACTCTTATCTCTTAACTCTTAGTTCTTAACTCTTTACTCTTCTTTCTATCGCTTTCAGCATATCCGACAATCTCTCCACCTTATCTTTGGTGATGGCGATTCGTCCGGAGCGGATAAACTGAAGAACGCCGACCGTTTCGCTCAGCTCTTTAAACAGCGCCTGTGTCTCTTCGTAATGTCCTGTTTTTTCTACGACCACACAATGTTCGTTGATCTCCAATATACGTGCATTATGTTTACGTATCAGCGACTCGTTCGATTCGGTTTTCAGAAAAACGGGCGTCGACAATTTGCATAAAGCTATTTCCTGGTAGATCAATTCGTCGTCCACATTGAAATAGGCCTTCAGCACATCCACCCGTTTATCGATCTGCAGCACCACTTTTTTCATCATTTCCATATCGCTGAAAACGGTAATGGTAAATTTATGAATACCCTCTATGGCAGAAGGCGATACCGACAGCGTTTCGATATTCAGCTGACGCCGCGTAAAAACGCTTGTTATCTGGCTCAATATACCCACCATATTTTCCGAAAATATGGTTACGGTATATAACGTTTTCTTATTTTCAATATTATCTTTCACCCTTCGCTCTTAGTTCTTAGTTCTTAGTTCTTAACTCTTAGTTCTTAGTTCTTAACTAAAATAGTATTTCCGTCACACTCTTCCCCGCCGGCACCATCGGGTATACCATCCCTTCTGTTTCGACGTCTACTTCAAGCAGGTAGGCGCCTTTGTGCTGAAGCATTTCCGCTATGGCGCCGTCCAAATCCGCGCGTTCGCTCACCTTCTTAGACCGGATGCCGTATGCTTCGGCAATCTTTGTAAAATCGGGATTTTTCATTTGTGTTTCCGAGTAGCGCTCATCAAAAAACAGCTCCTGCCATTGTCGCACCATACCCAGATAATGATTATTCAGCACGATAATTTTTATATCCACATTATGTTGCATAATGGTTCCCAATTCCTGTATCGTCATTTGTATCCCGCCGTCGCCGGCAAAAAGACAGACTGTGCGTTCCGGAACGCCATATTTGGCGCCTATTGCCGCCGGCAGGCCGAATCCCATCGTACCCAATCCTCCCGACGTCACTACGCTGCGCGTCCGCGTATATTGAAAGTAGCGTACGCCCATCATCTGATTCTGTCCCACATCGGTCACTAATACGGCTTCGTGGCCGGTTGCCGCCGATATGCGGTGCACCACTTCGCCCATTTTGATCATTCCTTCGGAAGGAAACAGCTCCTTTTTTATCACCTTATCGTATTCCAATTGCCGGCAGGCAATAAATGATTCGCGCCAGGCGGTATGTTTATTTGTTTTCAGCAAGCGGGTGACCGCTTTCAGTGTGACTTTGGCGTCGCCCAAAACTTTGATACCGGCTGTGATATTTTTATCCATTTCGGCACGATCCACGTCGAAATGAATCACGGTAGCTTGTTTGGCATACGTATTCGGATTGCCCGTCACCCTGTCATCGAACCGCATACCGATGGCTATCAGCACATCACATTCGTTTGTCTTCAGGTTCGGGCCGATATTGCCGTGCATACCGAGCATACCGACATTCAACGGGTAGTCCGACTCCATCGCCGACAAGCCCAGCATAGTCGAAGCGGCCGGGATATCCGCCTTTTCGAGCAATTGTTTGAGCTGTTGCTCAGCGCCGCTCAGGATGACGCCCTGTCCGACTAACGCAAGCGGTTTCTGCGCATTGTTAATGGCCTCCGCTGCCAACCGGATATCTTTTTTGACAATATCCGGATAAGGCCGGTAGCTGCGTATTAACGTTGTTTTCAGGTACTCAAAGCTTGTCATTCCGATTTGTGCATCTTTTGTGATGTCGAGCACAACCGGGCCGGGTCGTCCTGTCGAGGCGATATAGAACGCACGCGAAACGGCAGAGGCGATATCTTCTGCGCGGCGAACCTGATACGCCCATTTGGAGACAGGTTGTGCGATCCCTACTACATCGGCTTCCTGAAAGGCGTCGCTTCCCAGCAGGTTGGAAGGCACCTGTCCTGCAATTACGACGATCGGCGTGCTGTCGAGCATCGCATCGGTAATCCCGGTGATGGTATTGGTTGCGCCGGGGCCTGAGGTCACCAGCGCAACGCCTGTTTTGCCCGATGTGCGGGCATAACCCTGTGCTGCATGGATAGCGCCCTGTTCGTGTCGCACTAAGATATGATTGATCCTGTCGCGGTAATCGTAGATTGTATCGAAGATAGGGATCACCTGACCGCCCGGATAGCCGAATATCGTATCCACTCCTTCGCAGAGTAATGAGCGGATAAGGGATTCGCCACCGGAGAGGGCTTCCCCTGATCCCTCCGAAGGAGGGGGATTGGATTTTTTATATTTTTTAATGATACTATCTGCATCCTTAGAGAATTGAATTTTGTAATTCATAATGAGTCCAAATGTTTTAGCGCTTCATCAACAGTATTAAATTCTTTATATTCACCATTTTTTACCGTTTGTCGAATATTGTCAAGTTTTTCCAATAGTTCGGGGGTAACGACAAAATCATCCTGTTCAACAGGAGTCAGGATATACGATTGTTTTCGCCCTCTCTTGATGACTACCTGCATACCGTTATCGGCTATATCAAAGTAATTCTTCTGTTTATCTCTGAACTGTCTTGCTGTAACTTCTAAAACTGCCATAATCCTGATTTTTTTGTGTGTACCAATTTTGGGACAAAGATACGAAATTAATTGTCAATTACAATTGTGGCGCCGAGGTTGGCCGAGCTGACGTGGCTTGCATAGACTTTCAGCGCTTTCGATACGGTTCTGATTCTGTCGGGTTTGAAGGCGCCGGCGCCTTTGGCCGTTTCTTCAGCGCTGCGTTTTATCCATTCGGCGTCGCTGATTTTCAGATTGATCGAACGGTTGGGGATATCTATTTCGATGATATCGCCGTTGCGCACCAAAGCGATGTCGCCACCTGCGGCTGCTTCGGGCGAGATATGTCCGATAGACAGTCCGGAGGTGCCACCCGAAAAGCGGCCATCGGTGATCAGCGCACAGGCTTTACCCAAGCCGCGTGATTTGATATAGGATGTAGGATAGAGCATTTCTTGCATACCGGGGCCGCCCTTTGGCCCTTCGTAGATGATCACTACGATATCACCGGCCTGAACCCCTCTGTCGGGGGGGGACGGGCCGGTCAATATCGCTTCACAGGCCTCCTCCTGCGAATGGAACACCTTAGCCGGTCCGGCAAAACGGAACAGGCTCTCGTCGACGCCGGCTGTTTTCACGACGCAACCGTTCCGTGCAATATTACCTTTGAGGATGGCTAATCCTCCTTCTGTGGTATAGGCATGAGCGATGTCGCGGATACATCCGCTGGTGCGGTCGGTATCGAGCGAGGGGTATGTGGCGTCTTGCGAACCCATGGTCAGGTTGAACCGGCCGGCGGGGGCGGAGCTATACAATTGAGAATTGAGACCTCCCCCTGCCCCCTCCAAAGGGGGATAGAAGGCGGGTGGGAGGGCGGTAATATCATACTTTGCGATTGCTTCGCCCACCGTCATTCCGTCGACACGTCCGACGGACGTTTCTATCAGTCCTCCCTTGGCCAATTCGTTCATAATGCCCAGTACGCCTCCTGCGCGGTTCACATCTTCGACATGATAGAGCGGCGTATTGGGAGCCACTTTACACAGGCAGGGTGTGCGGCGCGAGAGCGCGTCGATATCGTCCATTGTAAAATCCACTTCGGCTTCGCGAGCGATGGCGAGCAGGTGCAGGATGGTATTGGTCGACCCTCCCATGGCAATATCCAACGTCATGGCATTGAGGAAAGCTTGCCGTGTCGCTATGGAGCGGGGCAGAACGCTTTCATCGCCTTCGCGGTAATAGCGGAAGGCGTTATGTACGATCAGTTTGGCGGCGTCGGTAAACAACCGGGTACGGTTGCGGTGGGTAGCTACGACCGTGCCATTGCCCGGCAGCGCCATCCCGATTGCCTCGTTGAGGCAGTTCATCGAATTGGCCGTGAACATACCCGAGCACGATCCGCATGTAGGGCAGGCGGCCTGTTCGAGCGCTGTCATATCGTCGTCGGTGACGGAGTCGTCGGCAGCTTTTACCATCACATCGATTAGATCCACGTGCATATCGTGCCATCGACCTGCCTCCATCGGCCCTCCCGACACAAACACGGTCGGGATATTGAGCCGCATGGCCGCCATCAACATGCCCGGCGTTATCTTATCGCAGTTGCTGATACAGATCATCGCATCGGCTTTATGGGCATTGACCATATATTCCACGCTATCGGCTATCAGTTCACGCGAAGGTAGCGAGTAGAGCATGCCGTCATGTCCCATCGCGATGCCATCGTCGATAGCTATCGTATTAAACTCGGCGGCAAAGCATCCCCGGGCTTCGATTTCGGCTTTCACCTGTTGGCCGATGTCGTGCAGGTGTGTATGACCGGGCACAAACTGTGTGAACGAATTGACAATGGCGACGATGGGGTTGCCCGCATGTTCGGGTTTCAAACCGTTGGCTTTCCAAAGGGCGCGCGCGCCTGCCATCCGGCGGGTTTGCATGGTGATTGAGCTTCTCATAATCAGTAAAATATCAGTAAAAAATATTGATTTTTTATTTATTTGGTCGTATGGTTATTTCACAAATTAAGCAGTTCTTCGATTCGTGTTTTAAACCATTGTGTTTTTGCCAAATCACTTTTAGGAATATTCTGTCGTTGCGGCAACTGTGTGCAATAGGATTTCATCGGCAATGATTTGTAATAAGTATCAAATTCATTGCTGTTTAGATAGCTTGCAACAATGGCAGATTGTTTTTTATTCTCCTGTTCGTTTTTAAAACGATGTTGTAATGCCGTTCCATTGTGTTCAGGTTCTCTAAAAAATGGATATTCTGTTCGGCTCATTGCTAATGCAGGAATCAATGTATCTATGACTTGTTGTTTGACTTCCATCATCCGGGTGATATAGTCTGCTTTATTAAATGTTTGATTATTAGAATTGAAATAATCTGATAAATTGTCGGGGTGATACAAGTAGTTTTCAATGCTGTAATAATTTAGTACAGTAAGGTTAGGATAATGTTTTTTTATTTGTACTATATCATCATCACTTAAGAAATCTCTGTCAATAATGCCTTTATAATTTGTTGCCTTTACTTTATGGTAAACATTATTTCGGTTGTTATCGGAAACAAAAATTGTATTTGCAATACCAACTGTTGCATAATAATCCCTGTCTTTATTTTCAACAAAGTATATATGCTTATGTTGAAACAAGGAAGGTAAAAATTCTTTTCCGACAGCTATTTCGTAGATTTCAGGGTTATCTTTCGGATCAGGCGATAATAGTCGCGGAAGGTCAAAATCCAAATCGTCAAAGTCTATGATTGAAGCAATGTCTGTTTGTTTTGCATATTCAATGAAGCCAAGTGAATGTGTAGCAGTCCATAATTGGCAATTGTCCGGTATCCAGTTTTCTGTGATTTCCTTTAGTAAACTATATTGCAATTTTGTATGAAGATGTAAGTCCATTTCATCTAAAAAATAGACTGTATCCTTATATAGCGAACTACGGCTTAACAGATTGATTAAAAGATTAAACACTTCTTTTTCCCCCGCACTTAAATAATTATAATGGATTTCCGAATCCCCTTTGCGAAAATTTATTTGAGCAACCTTTCCTTCTAATGGGGGGATGATTTCAATAAGTTGCAGTTTTGTCCCATTGCCGTTCCCAAAAATATTTTCAAGCGCCGTATTGATAGGCTCTATATATTTCCGACGAATTTGTTCATTAGTTTGTTGAGAGCGAAAAAAATCCTTTAGAATTACTTCTGTTATTTTTTCTATATCATTTTCAAAGCGGTTATCTCTTTCGATGAAAAATCGAGGTCTGTCAGAGTCTTTCTGAAAATCAATCGGACTGCCCGCACCTAATGAAGTTCTTGATAGTCGGGGTATTTGTCTTAAACTTGTACGGCCATAGAAAGCCGTTGGATTGATATCGGGCTTAATAAAACTACTATCGGAAACGATAAATTCATGGTTGTTGTCATTGCTGATTGTTACTGTAACGGGTTGGTCGATTCTCTTTTTGAAATAATTCCAAAATTCATCGTTCGTCGAAACATCTTGTTTGATAGCGGCGTCTATGAAACCAAAGGCATCAAAGAGCGAAGATTTTCCCGACCCGTTTGCGCCAATGAGCAGAACCAACTTTGCTGTTGAAGGGATGTTATCGATCAAAAGGTCGGCAAAGCGCTTAAAATTTTTTAAGTGTATTTTTGAAATTCTCATCTCGGTAAATGTTATTCTCCTGCAAAGATAGTAAAAAAAACGAGGCAAACAGGCGCGCTAAAGGTAAAAAAAACGAGGCAAACAGAGCTGTTTCGGGTAAAAAAATCAGACCGGAAGGGATTTTTCATTCTTCAACACGTGTGCTTTGCATGTTCACACTTTGTTTGCGTTATCCTCGTGTATTCCGTTGAAAGCCTCCATCATTCTTTGTGCGACCGAGCGCTGCACAATAGATTGCACGTTTTGATGCATGTTTCTCAATTTGATAATATTATTAAAGCCATAGAACCCAAACGTTACGACAAGTTTGCCAATGAGTTCGTCAGCGAACGACGACGAAATGATATTGATATTGGCAAAGTCGATTGTGATTGTTTTGTTTGTTTGTTTATATATGTTTATCAACTCGTTTCGTATCTTCTCACCCGACTTTCTTGTTCCTGTCCCCGATTTTTTACTATGCAAATCTATTACAATATTGCCGTCGACATCTTCTAACGATTCGATTTTAAGATTTACAGGTTCGTATCCGCCAAGCGCTTTCGAAATAGATATCTCTTTGCTGTAATCTAATTGAAAGTCAACAATACATCCATTATCATAAGGGTTGTCTTTATGTATCAATTGGGGGGGGCGATTTTATTTTTCATTTTTTTGGTTAATTACAAAAAAAGATGGATGCGTTGCCGCATCCATCTTTTTTTTGAAGATCAGTTAATATCTTATTTTACTAATGTCTTCACTGCGGCTTTGCCATCGATGGTTACTACTACGATGCCCTTAGGAGCAGGTATAGTAGCATTGTCGGAGGTCAGTACCGCACCGGCAACTGTTTGGCCTAATACGTTGGTTACAACAACCTTCTTGCCTGCGGCGCCAAGGATTGTAATGGCGTTGTTTCCACCAATTACAGTCGGAGCTACTGCTGCAACAGATTCATTGCCTGTCGGCCATGCTTCGTTCGGATGTGTATTCAACTTGAGGGCATTACCTAAGTTGTCAATGATGTTCGAGCGGCTGATTACTGCCGTACCATTTTGCTCTTTCACCCATCCTCCGGCACATGGAGCGATCATCGGACCATACGAGTTGAGCTGACCGAAGCTGTTACCCCATTTTCTGTTATTATTAATCAGCGGATTTGTACTGATTCCGGAAGCTGTAATACCTTCGGGCGTACCAGTCTCTGATTCCATAATAAACTCTACGGCATTACGTTCGATGAGTCGCATCTGGAATACGGCATCCTTGTGGAAGTTGTTGCCCAGTTTGATCTTTCTGATATATTTCGTCGTAGATAAAGCAGTCGTATCCGATGCAGCATCTAATTTCTTAATATCAACAACGCCACTGTTACCTTCGTACATGAATGGAGCCAGATTAACGCCTGCAATCAGATACAATGCATCATATTCGTACGAGTGGATAGCATCCGTAAATACGAGGCGTTCCCAGTTGTTTTCCCACAAGTAGCTCTTACCGATCGGATTGTCGAATTTATCGGGTCCGTAGGGTTTGTAGAGTCCACTTTCAGCAGCGTTGATCGAATTCTGATTCACTGCATTTTTCGTTGCTGATTCTGCTACGCCGCGAGCGGAGTCGGTAGCATTGATCAGGAAGCGTCCGCGCAGGTAGTTTTCATATACATCGATGAAGTTACCTTCTTCGTCGCAAACAACATCTTTATCAGGCCATTGAGGATCTACTACAAGCAGATACTGCGGTTTGACAGGTCCTGTGCCACGGTTGATAAATGCAGTGTCCACATAGATAGATGTAGCAGCATCGGTATACTGGTTGATATTGACATAACCGAGGTAGTTTTTCTTACCTTCTGTTTTGACGGTACCGATACCATAATTTTCCCAATATGCTTTTTGACCTGCATAGTAGCCTGTGTTCTCGAACATTTCGTAGCTCGGACGATCCATCCAGTAGAACGACAGTTGTTTCGGTGCATCTTCATTGCCCGGTTCGGCACCGTCGAGCGCTACCGAATTGAAGCGGCGATAGATCGGATCATCATCTTGCACAAGTGCGAAAGTAGATACGGTGGTTGCTTCGTCTGCACGAATCATAAATTTCAACTTCGCTGTCTGATTGTCCACACCTGCTACAAAGACGCCGGTTCTCCAATAGTCATTTCTTGTATGCGCCTTCATGTTCGTTCTTTCAATCTGGTTATCGACCGTAGTAGCGATAGTCGGCGTAAAGTGTTGAGAAATCCATGTTTTGAAATTAGCACGGTCGGTTGGAGAACTGATATAATCCGTTTTATTCAAACGCTGTACCAATGCAAAGTAAGGAACCGTTTCACCCTTATCGTTGGTTTTGAAATAGGTATGACGGAGGTTGAATACCGGTGTACCAAGGTAGCTTGCTTCAACCTTTCTTCTGTCGCTTATGGAGTATTCGTTCTGCGTACCATTCATCAAAGTGAAAAGGTTACGGCAAAGCAACTTGTAAGGATCTTCGAAGTTCAGGTAATAGGGTTGACGTTCGAGCGGTACAAGGTCGGCAATCCTGCCTTTGTAAGGTCCGTCTTTCGGATCGAATCCATATTTTTCGAGCGTATAGTTCGACGATGTATCGAGTTTGAAATAAATTCTGTCGAAAGCCTGTCCCAGCACAAATACTGTCGTATCGGTATTCGGATATTTCCAGTAATCGCCTTTCCAGGAGACAAAGCGCGTATGGTCGTATTCGTGTGCAAAGTTCAATGAATAAACATTGATCATTGCCATGTCACGACTGACATATTCATAACCCAGATACTTATTACTCTTATCCGTCTTAGATACGGCGATAAATGAATTGGTATTGCCCTTATGGTCGGCTACGGTTGTGGTCAAACCGTTTATCGGTTTCGTATTCCAATTATACGTTTTGCCACTGATATTGAACGGTTTGTCCTTCGCAGTCGACAGTTGGATAAATTCGTATACTGTTCCGTCGAATTCGCGGTTGATCAGCGAGATTTGCGATTGGTCGTTATTCTCATGCCGTTTGATAACAGCCCATTGATAGGACGGCATCAGCCAGGGACGTTCGTCGGGTTCGGGCATCCACCATTCTGCCGAGTCAACTGCAGAGTGTAGCGGAACGCGCAGGAAGTATTTACCGTCGTTGCTGCGGATTACGTACAGATCGGTTGGTACTGACAGTCTGTCGGCCGTTGCACCTTCCGAACATTTTTCGTAATCGCCTCCATGAATCCATGTGTCAATCTTATGATTTGCCTCGAAGTTACCGTTGCCCAATGTAACAATCTTAACCGAACCGGTCAGGTTCTGGATCGTCACATAGTTGCGGTGGTAGTAGGAGTAGAATGCAGGACCGGTAAGGGCATAACCTGCTTGTTTCCCATATTTCAGGCGAGCGGTCATCACATCATACATATCCGGCGATGCAGGAAGTTCCAAGTTGCTATAAGCAGCACGGAAAGTGTAGTAGCTGCTGGATTGTGTTAAATCATCCAACCAGTCTAATTTCACTCCTCCATCACTACTACTTGTAGTAGATCTTGTCATCAGCGTACCACTATGCGTAGGCAGGTATGTAGCCTGATAGGGATTGATATAGATACTGTCTCCCGTAGGATAATAGACCAAACGCCAAATACTCTGCGGATACAATGCATCGTATAATTTTGCTGTATCAGAGCCTGCTACATAAGCAACTGACGGATTTAATCTCCTGAAACCAAAGTTCAGGAACTGATCGCCTCCCTTATTATCATCGTAGTAATCATGTTTGACGTAGAGATAATCCTCTCGAGAGCCTCCAACTGTTGCAGTAGATGTTTTCTTTAAGTACATATAACCCATTTCATCGAAATTTGTAGCGGGTGCGCCTAGTGCAAAAGGAGCATTATATACAGTTGTAAATCCTCCATCTACCGGATAACCGTCCGCATCAAAATTTGTAGTTCCACCTGTAGGTCCTATCGGATTTGAAAGTCTTGTATAAATAATATTACCTGTATAATCACCAGGTAAAATATGCTCAGCATATAATGCGCCGGTATTCGTTGATGACGACATTGCAGGATAAGTAAACGGATTGGTGTCTGCGGGATCTGCATTCGGTTCGAATTTCAGACTTGTTGCACGGCTATCCGGTTTTGAAGCGAACAATGTATTAAAGTCGTTTGCATCTAATACGAACGGAGCGGCTTCATGCAATGTGAAATACAACATACCGGGAACATCATCGTTTAATACATCATCTATTGACGCAATCTTTACAACAACATGAGCACCAACTTCCATTCTAGCTCTTACTCCATCCGGGATATTGGCAGCCCCGTCTATATAATTTAGTATCTCAAAAATATCCGTACATAAAACGGCTACCGTATCTGCTGTGATATAGGAATATAACGGACGTACTTCATCTACTGTGGTTGCATATTTTTCGGAAAAGTTCCATCCCGAAATAACGCCCGGTGACCAAATATCTGTAGTTTTTGTCGATTGATAATTATCTATGTCATATTTACCAAAACCACTTGTTACTGGCCCCCATATTTCATAATCTGCAATTTCTGCTTCAAGCATCTGATTTTTGTTATGCTTGTTGGTAAAGTCGAACGTTGCATTTTGTCCCTGATCGTAGGGGTTGACTACTGTACACCATAACGAAGAAGCGCTTTCCATTGTTTTTGGGGCAGTAGCAGGAAACCAACTTACTGATGAAGTCCAGTATGCACTACTATGAACGTCGCCTAACGGAGCTACAAAAATAGGATAATCAATACCAACTTTATTACCCATATAGAGTACCAAAGGTTTAATCTGTGCTCCACCTGCCAAATTACTATTCCAATATGGAGCAGTACCGCCTAATGCTACAAATAAATCATCAAATACCCATTTTTGGAATGTGGGTGCAGCTGGATCCACTAAATTGCCGAGATTTAAATTAGTAGGACCATTGACACCCGTAACAACCAAGTGATAGTAATCGTTAGCTCCTGCTTTCAATTTGTCAACCGGTTGCCCTACCCGCAAGCCCATGTTCGTAATGGCAGATGGTTGAGCACTTGCCGAGAACACTGTTGCCAGTAACAGGAAAGCTCCGGCTAATAGCGTGAAAATTTTTCTATTCATAATCATATAATTTAATATTAATAATCATTTATAATTTCCGGTTGGAGTGGGGATTCCGCGTGTGCGAAATCCCCGTCCGTTCCGGTTTTTTAATTCATTATTTCGTTATTTATTTAACAACAGCTTTTACTGCATTTTCACCTTCGACTGCTACTACGAGTATGCCTTTGGGGGCTGCGATAGCAGCATTGTCGGACGTCAATACGGAGCCTGCTACGGTTTGTCCAAGCACATTGCTGATTGTCACTTTCTTACCTGCGGCGTTGAGAATCGTTACGATGCCATCGCCTGCAATCACCTTCACTGCGTTGCCGGTCAGCGCGTCGTTGGCTACCGGATCGTCGGTTGTCGGTTCGGTATTCCATTTTTCACCGTCACGAATGACGTCTTGGTACGAGCCGCGACTGATTACCATTTCGTGATTTTGCCATTTGACCCAACCGCCTTGCATCGGTGCAATCATACGTCCTGCATTTGGTCCTGAGGTCACCCGGTTGGTAGTTTCGGATTCGAGCAGGAAGTGTTCGTAGTCGTATCTTTCGTAGAAACGCATGGAGAATACCCAGTCTTTGTGCAGGTTGTTGTCTAATCGTTTGATATCAATACAACTGCCCGGTTTCTTGGCTTCGGCTATAAGTGTGGCCAAGTGCAGGTATTCTACGCCATATTCATCGAGGCGGAAGATATTGCCGCTGCCATACGTGTGCAGCGTTTCATAGTTGAGACCGCAGCGCAGTATATAGAGGCTGTCGCCGATATGGATAGCGGGTACGAATACGAGGCGTTCCCAGTTTACATCCCAGATATAGTCGTCATCGCGTACGCCACCCCAGTTGGTAGAGAGCAGGTGACCGCCATATCTTGCCGAGTCGGTAGCGTTGATCAGGTAGCGTCCGTAGAGACCTTTGCGCAACGGAATTTGTTCGCCGCAGACAAAGCAACCTTTTTCGTTGATAAATTGCGGTCCTACCATAATCATATATTGCGGTTTGATATGTCCCGTTCCACGGTTCACATAAGCCGTATCAAGATAGAAGGCAAAATTGTGCGGCCAGTGGCCTACATTCTGATCCATCCAATCTTCGTGGTCGTAGATATTCTCAAGGCTTAGGTAGTTGATTCCCTTGCTCGGATTTTCCCATCTGTAGAATTCGCGTGCGTTAACACTCATGGCGTCTTCATAGAGATAGTCTACTTTCGGCTCGTTGAAAGCACGGTAGATTTTTACGAGACGCGGATCGTCGATTGCGCGTTCGCCGCCATCGTCGACGCCTGCATCAATGCCCGAAGGAATATATACGCCTTCGTTGAAGCGGCGATAGAGCGGTTCGAATGCGTTGGAAACGGCAAACGAAGAAACCATATCGCGAAGCACTTTCGGATAGGCACGTGCATAAGCGGTATTGTCGTCGATAGAAAGGGCAACGATACCAATCGTATCATTAGCAAGAGGCGTCGTGCCGCTGCTTCCACCATGTGAATCGTCGTATACTTTCAGTAACTGTGCGATTTTGAATCCCATCAGATCTTCCATTCTCAGGGCGGTCGATTTTCTCACTCTTTCCAGCAGTGTGTAATACTCCGGTTTTCCCTCCGGCTGATAAGTAAATCTCAAATAGAAGGCTGATTTCTCAAGCGGACGCGATGTAGCAATGAGTTCATCAATCAATACATAACGACGGTTTTCGTCCGACAGTACAAGGTACTTGTTGTTGTTGGTGAAATCCCAATAGTTATTTTCTTTCAAATGATAGAAGTATCTTTCGAGTTTGGCAATATCTTTGGTTGCCGGATGATCGAGCAGATAGTCGCCCCAACCGATACCATATTTTTCGCCTTTGTACGGATGTATTTTGCTATCGGGCAATTTCAACTCGAAATGATTCTGATCCTGCACACCGTAGATAAGCGTATCTTTTGTCTGGTTGGGTAGCGGTCCCAGATAACGGTCGTCGGCATACGCATGGAGGTGGTTGAACGAGTAGGTGAAATAGTTCAGTGCATCTTCGTCGATGTATTTATAGCCGAGGTACTCATTCGTACGATAGAGTTTTTGCCTTTCTTCCTGTGTCAGCGGCAATTTTGCGGCCACCTTAGCGGCTGCTGCCTGGTCGTCCTGAACTTTCAGGAAGCTGCCATGCCATCCTTCTGCCACATTCCATTTCAGGCCTTTCGTGCCGTTCATATAAGGATCGGCTGTCTCGGCGCTCGAATAATAAATCTTTGCACCACTGGCAACTTCGCCGATCAAGCTTGCAACAGGATAGGGGGGATTAGAAGGATACAAGCCGAATACATTGTAAAATTCGACCGGTACCGAGCGGTGTAACAACTCGTTCCAACGTCCGTTGAAATATTCGGGCGTTTTGTAGATATTTGAAAATTCGATCTGTATCCAGTCAAACTCGCGGTTTGTCAGATTGACAGACGAAATGTCAGCGCCTTCGTTGTTCGGATAGACAAGCCAATGATAAGACGGAGTCTTCATCGGGTCTTCGTTGTTGCGCGGCTCGATCCATTGCGGGGTGTAGTCGCCCAATTCGAGCGGCATCACTAAGTAACGTCCCAATTGGTCGCGAATCAGATAGAGGTTGCGCGGCACGGTGGTACGGTTGTCGGACAGTTTGCAGTCATTGATATCGAAATGAATGCGGGTGTTCGTCGTAATTTTTGAGTGATCGGAAATGGTCAGTACGCGTTCGTCCAAAGATTTTGTCAAATCCTGCAAATGGACAATCAGATAGTTCCTTATTTCCCAGTTGAACAATCCGTCAGAGCTGGTGTAAGATTCCATGTCAAGCGCCCATCCCTCATCGGCAGGTATGGAAGGATAATTACCATACGAGTCTTTAATATGCTGGAAACCGCGTACATTGACAACCACGCTGTCTTGTGACGGGAAATAAACCAAACGGAAGTCGTATTGGACAGATCCTTTCAACGTACCATACGCTGCGGGTATTTCGTCATCATCTTCATCGCTCTCACCGTCGTCTTTGATAATCGGGAAAAGATCGTTTTTGTCGTTATAGTAGTTATCTATATTGGCACTATCGGCTACATATACCCATGTCGCTTCTTTTCCTTCATCTTCGTCTTCAAGCGTACGGAAGCTCAGGTAATAGTTTTCATTATGCGCTCCTATTACTACGTTGTTGTTAGCAGATGCGAAAGCTGTCAGATCCTGTGCCAATACATTAACGATATCTTCACCTTTTACGTCCGGATCAAATATCAGTCTGCCGAATTCGCCTTTTTCCTTTGTCCACAATGTGGTATTGAAGTCATCTTCTGTCAGTACGCGAGGTGCTGCTTCGGTGATTGTGAAAAGAACGATATGATTTTGATAGAAATCAGATGTTTTTTCCAGGTCTTTGGCATGTACTTTTACCAGTTTGGGTATCCATGGGGTAAATGTCGGCCAGGCTGTGGCATCATTATCATAAGCAATAGTCATAAAATAATCGGGTTCGTCCGGTAGTTCAATACGCAGCGGCTGAGCCTTTTCAAGCGGAGTCGTATTGTATGAACGGGAGAATGCCCAGTTGGCAAACTGTTCGCCGATAAATAATTTTTCCAACGATCCTCTTACCTGCGCCTGCATGGTATGGGGATTTAATGGGGTGCCTGTAAAAGCAGTAGGTGAGAAATCCGTTCCGATCCAATTGCCCGAATCAACTGCAAACAGCGTAGAATACGCTTTGTTGATAAAGTTGTAAGCCGGCTGTTGGCCCAGTCTTTCCGGTTTCTTCACGGTAATGCACCAGAGCGCTTCACGCAAGTCCTGGTAACTTCTCCAGATTTCGGCGTCATTCATAAATTTCAGATGGCCGTCTTTATCTAAAGCCAACAAAACATTAGCGCCGGGAGCCCAACCAGCGGGCGGCATGACTGTACCGCCTGCTCCAAAGGCTGCAACTTTCAGGTGATATGCTCCTTTAGCCTGACCTTCGGGAAGGTTGACTACATCGGCTCCATAAAACCATTGAACTTGCGCATTCACTACAGATGCCGTTAAAAACAGCATTAGCAAACTTGCTAACAAAGTAAAAATTTTTTTGTTCATAATCTAATAATTTAATATTAATACTAAGTAAATTTAATTTTCTCTAATTTTTCTCTTTTTTTGTTGTTATATATATATTAATGTATAGCAAAATCACGATCGTTCGCGTCGAAACGCACCAATCATTGCAGCAAAAATACAAAGAACTTTTAACCCTGCAAGCATTTTCCCACTTTTTTTTACAAAAAAAACATATTTTTTTTCAAAGTCATCATCTTTTTGTACAAAACACCCTGTTTAGACAACAAAAAAAATCTCCGGTTTGTTTCAGCATCTCCTTATTTTCCTCCCATTTTTCAATATGCTTGTTGGCTGCCGACATGCATTGCTGTCGCTGTTTATTTTTTTTCAATTAATGGCTTTTCAGATTTGTGTCGTTGATGACTACCGTATCGCCAACCTGCTTAATAACGGCTATTCCTTCATTGATACATCTCTGCTCCAATTCGGGGTAAAAAGACATGGAAGCGAAACCTAAATAAATCTTAAAATCTTTATAATTAGGAAATAATATTAGAAATGAATGATACTGCAAATATGCATGTTTACTTTTGAGCCGAAACCCGGACTCGAACCGGGGACCTATTCATTACGAATGAATTGCTCTACCAACTGAGCCATTTCGGCCTAATAGATCGTTTGCGGGGACAAAGATACGAAATCAATTGAGAATTGCAATTTTTTTTTTGAATGTGGGTACATTATTGGATTGCCCTGAAAGGGCGAAATCAAACAGGATAGGGTAACGCCCTATCATTCAGGTGTTTCAATTATAATTGCCCTGAAAGGGCGAAATCAAACAGGATAGGGCAACGCCCTATCATTCAGGCATAACGATAATTTTAGCCCTGAAAGGGTGAAATCAGGATATCACCCTTTCAGGGCTTTTTCGAGAGGGGTCATTCAATCCGTAGGGCTTCACCCTACGCTATTGATTATCAGGCTTTCAGCCTTAATATAAAACAATTGGGAAAGGCCAATTGCTATTGATTACAAGGCTTTCAGCCTCCCGTCCCGCCGAATTTGTATTGTAGATTTGATCCTGAACTTGATTCAGGACAAATGGACGAAAAAACTGACCTCGTCCCTACGGGTTCACCATACAGAATTCATTTGCAGCCCGACTAATTTCTTCCACACTCATACCTGTAAAAAGGTTGTCTTTTCGCCATTCAGTGTAATTGAACGGTTCGCTTAAAAGCAAATAAATAAATTGCTCTGCCTGTACTAATCCCAATTCAGCAGTTAGGCATCTCATGCCTTTATCCAACAATATTGCACTATTTGTCATATTTCAATTTGATTAAAAAATTCTATCGGGTTGCAAATAATTATTTTATCATCTCTGTATTTGAGTAAACGTTTGTCAACAGTGATAAAGTAATGGCAATTACCTGAAATAGCACAGGCTACATGAAGTGCATCTGTATTTTTTACGCCTGTCAATGTAATTTTTTCAGCAGCAGCGACAATTTCATCAGACATTGATACGAACAACGAACTTAGCTTCTCCCACTGAGTAATAGCACGTTTTTTTGCCTCGAATGGATTATGGCTATTTTCAAATTTCAGGATATACGACCATACAAGTTCAACTTCATGTTCAACAATCATTCGTTGGATATGAAGTTTTGCTTGTGTTTCAAATCGTACACGCGGTTGCGATTGGTCGTCATACGGGCGATTAAAACAACAGTTGTCCAAATAAATACGATATTTCATTCTATAAGAAAAATTGATTTCGGAATACTTCAATATATCTTGTAAATCTTTTTTATTTATAATTAACGATACAAAGATACGAAATCAATTGAGAAATGAAATTTTTTTTGAATGGGGGTGCATTTTTGGATTACCCTGAAAGGGCGAAATCAAACAGGATAGGGTAACGCCCTATCATTCAGGCATAACGATAATTTTAGCCCTGAAAGGGTGAAATCAGGATTCCGCCCTTTCAGGGCTTTTTCGAGAGGGGTCATTCAATCCGTAGGGCTTTACCCTACGCTATTGATTATCAGGCTTTCAGCCTTAACCTTACGGCAATGGCGAAAGACGCTACGCCGAACTAAGCATATTCAGGCACTAATATATTGATATGCAAAATATCTTCTATTTTTGCCAACGTCTCCAACGAAAAGTTTTCACGCCCTTTCAATATCTTGCTTACATATTGCGGCGAAACAAACATTTGAGCGGCTAATTCTTTTTGTGTCAAGTTCATCTTGTCCATTTTGTTTTGCATTAACAGTGCAACATGTTGTGAATATCGCAACCACGTTTTATTTTCTCGGCGATATTCCGCTTCATTACGCCATTGCGACGGAGTTGACGAGGCATGTTGTTTTAATTTTTTTACGGTTGTTTCCATTGTTTACATATTTATAATTCCTTTATATAATCTTCAAAACTTGTTTCATCTGCAATTCCGTTATCAATCAAAAAACGGCGAACTTGTTCTAATTTTGTTAATTCGACTGCGGTATGTGCGCGTTCCTGCATTGTAGTCGTTAGTTTTATCGCTCCGCCTGTAATAATGAAAATGCCATTATTCAGTTTTATGGCATAAATACGCAACCAAGAAGCGTGTTTTTTGCGCTTTTTGATTTTGGCTTTTTCTTTTCCTAAATAACTTTCTTGCACGTAATTGTTCAATGGACGGAAAAGTGTGTTCAAATCGGCATTTAGCGACAAGTCCAGCAGGGCAGTTTCTAACATTTCGCTTTCCTCTATAGTATCCACTATCGCCTCGTTTATGCCAGACATACCATAATTTAGCCATAAATCATTTTTGTTTGCCGTAAAAAAATTACGCAACCAAAGTACATCGTCCCACTTGTCGAACATGTTGTAAAGTTCGTTGTCGTCTTCTCCATCATACCTTACAGCCCAAAGCCTTCCATCTCCTGTTATTTCGTCAAAAGTCATTGCTCTGTTGTTATTTTCGCGAACAAAATTATTAATAAATTTTATTTTATACAACTTTTAGGTTGTTTTTTTACCCAAAACAAGGCTTACATATTTATACATACCGAGGTTCGGCGTAGGCTCCAGCCCATAGCCGTCAGGTTAAGAGATATAATTCCATAATAGACAGTCATATAGATTTACAGGCGTTTATTATATCCATATTGCGTAAAAACGCTTATATATAATGAGGTTATTCCTCGTGAAGGAATATTCAAATATACCGATAAATCAGGATTCCGCCCTTTCAGGGTTTTAAAACGCAACAAAGATGCAATGAAGAAAATCATAAAACTCTGGTTCGATAATGAGCGGATTTTTATAGAAACCGCAGATGGGAACAGGCAAAGCCAACCACTGCGTTTTTTCCCTCGATTACAACGCGCAACTGACATTCAACGTGAAGAATGGACAGAATCATATTTTGGATTGCATTGGGAGAAAATTGATGAAGACATAAGTTTTGAAAGTTTCACTTGGGATGACAACGACCCGTTAACGTTATTTCATCATAAT
>Ga0082212_10003988_pt1 | contig 20686 bp, 23 predicted proteins | sample TergutNt197P3_FD_71548 | JGI IMG/M metagenome (GOLD analysis project Ga0082212, IMG submission 71548) | Neocapritermes taracua P3 segment gut microbial communities from Petit-Saut dam, French Guiana - Nt197 P3 | ecosystem: Host-associated > Arthropoda: Insects > Digestive system > Gut ... | reverse complement strand
TGCGCTGCGTTCAAACAGTCGAATTTTGCCGCGCCGTCGCTAAGAATCGCATCAATCCTTCCGCAAAGTCGCTGCTTATAAATGTTCGCCCGCTCTGTGTGGCCTCCATACGCAAGCCCAATAGGTTTATTCCATATATTGCTACAACAATTAATTGGTGCGCCCTTCTCTTCAATCAAAGCCAGCTGTATCCACACTCCCAAATAGCCTGGCACTACGCCCTGACAAATACGCCCTAGCAAATACGCCCTAGCAAATACGAGGCAGCCCCTCACCATAAAGCACATCAACTACCCGCATACCTCCCAAGGACGTCCGCAGAAACACACCCGGCTCCCCCAGGCTGCGCGGTTCTACTGTACCAATAACAGCCGCCTGCCGGCCCAGTTCATCCCGGCGCAGCACCTTTAAGGCCTGGGCCGTGTCATCACATTCCACAACACAGACAAACTTCCCTTCGTTCGCCATATAAAGCGGATCCAACCCCAAAAGTCCGCAGAGAGCCGCCACATCCTCATCTACAGGAATGGCTGTCTCTTCCAACTGAATACACAGATCCTCCCGCAGGAATTCATTGAGCACAGTAGCCAAGCCCCCACGGGTGATATCCCGCATCAGTTTCACCCGAATTCCCTCTTGCAGCAACGCCCTCACCATGCTCCCAAGCCCGGCACAGTCACTGGCGATTGTATTGTCAATGCCCAGCCTCTGAGACAGAATACAAGCATGATGATTCCCCAACGCGCCGCTGACCAAAACAGCATCTCCGTCCCGCAGATGTTCACGGCCCAAAAGTTTTTCTACAGAAACACCCTCAAACACACGGGATCCTAACCCGCTGGTACAAATATAGAGTCCTCCCGATCCCGATCCTTTGTCTACCACTTTGGTATCCCCTGTCACAATGGCCACACCCTGCCGGGCAGCCTCCCGGGCCATAGACTCCGCCACATATTCCAGAGTAGAAAAATCCAACCCCTCTTCAATAATGAAACCCGCCGTTAAGTAAAGCGGCTTCGCCCCCATCATCCACAAATCATTGACAGTCCCGCACACCGCCAGCTTCCCAATATCGCCCCCCGGAAAGACCAGCGGCGTAATAACATAGGAATCCGTGGTCAGGGCAATACCCCCCTCCGGGCGCGCCAGCACAGCGGAATCCTCCAAACGATCCAGAATCGGATTGGAAAAACGCGCGGAAAAGAGCTCCGCAATTAAGTCCCGTGTTGCGCTGCCCCCGCTGCCATGAGCCAGTGTGATTTTTCCTTGAGAATTAATTTTCATAAGACACGCTGCACCCTCCCCTGATGCCGGAACCATATCCCGCAGCTTCCTTCCTCAGAGACCATGCATGGGCCCTGGGGATTTTGAGGTGTACACCCCTTGGCAAACCGAGGACATTCATCAGGATTCAGACGGCCAATGATAACTTCAGCGCATCGGCACCCTTGGTTTTGGGGCTGAGTCATATCCTCCCGAATACCAAAAGAACCGCCGTCAAAATCCCTGTACTCCTCCTTGAGATAATACCCCGACCCCTCAATATCTCCCAATCCTCTCCACGCCGCTGTCCCCGGCTCAAAAACTCTGTCAATAATCCGGCGGGCTTTCACATTTCCCTCCGGCTTGACGGCTGACCGATAATAATTATGAACCTCCGCCTTCCCGTTCTGAACCTGGCGGAGCAGACCATAAACAGCCGCAAGGATCTGTTCGGCGCTAAACCCCGCCACAGCAAAAGGCTTATGATACTCCTTGGCCAGCGGGGCATAGACCTGAGACCCTATAATAGCGCTGACATGTCCCGGCGCGAGAAAACCGGAAATCCCCGTCTCATTCTGACAGATAAACTCCAGGGCCGGCATCAGTCTTTTCAAGGCCGTTACCAGCTTGATATTTTTCAAGTTCAGGCGCCTGACCTCGTCCAAAAGCAAAGCATACGCAGGAATTGTCGTTTCAAACCCCACCGCCGCCAGCACAAAAACCCGATCCGGATGGTTTTGCGCCTTTTCCAGAACTTCATGGGGCCCATAGATGATTTCCACCTGAGCTCCGGAAGCCTGAGCCAGACTCAAAGATTCCCCCTTGGAACCGGGCACCTTAAGCATATCCCCAAAAGACAAGACGACACATCCCGGCTTTTTAGCCCATGTCAACACCCGGTCAATATAAAGAGCCGGAGTCACACAGACAGGACACCCCGGACCGGCAATCAACCGGATTTGACTGCTGACCAAATCACGAATACCATGCCGGAATATGCTCGACGTATGAGTTCCACAGATCTCCATGAAGCGCAGCGGCTCTCCCTCATATCCCCGCAACTGTGCCACAACATCCTGTATCTGCGCCGGTTGTTTCATGATTAGGCATCCTCCCCGCCGCGAAACAAGGGGAAAACCTGCCCATTCTCTCCGTTCTCCCCGCCGGCCTCGTCTTCCGCATAAGCCCCTTCGAGTTCGGCAAGAAGCGCCATCACATCTTCAGCCTCTTCGAGCGTGACAACCTCAATGGCGTTCCCGGCGTGGATGAGGACATAATCCCCCACTTTTGCGTCCACAGCCCCCAAGGTCACATCAACTTTATTGCCTTGAAAATCGACTGTCCCAAAAAATCCTAACTCATCAACCTCAATGAGCTTTCCTGGTAAAGCTATACACACGTTTTTTCCCCTCTTTAACTTAAAATTGTGCCGCCACATGGCGGCACGAATAATTTCAATTTCTCATATCTTATCACAGCTTGGTTTTTTTGCAAAAGGTAAAATTTATCTGGTCACGTTCCTGCCATGGGCTGCGACAGTTGACTTCATCACCAAATTATCATATTATATAATCATGATTTACTAAATCATGATTATATAATATGAGGTAATCCCTATGTTTATAGGCAGAGAAACCGAGTTAAAAAGATTAAATGAGCGCTATAACAGTGGTGAATTTGAATGTGTCACAATTTATGGCCGCCGGCGTATTGGGAAAACAGAACTTATCAAAGAATTTATCAAAGACAAGAAAGCCATCTTTTTCACGGCCCTTGAGGATGAATATGAGGCCAATCTTGCTGCCCTTTCCCGGGCTGTATTTGAAACCCTAAACGACATCAAAGTAGACGTTTCCTTCAATTCCATTGATGATATCTTTCAACACATATATGAAGCCGCTCAACAGGAACATCTCGTTTTCGTGATTGACGAATATCCCTATTTGGCCCAGAGCAAAAAATCCGTTTCTTCGATTCTCCAGCGGGATATTGACCATAAATTTCAAAATACCACCCTATTTCTTATCCTCTGCGGCTCTTCAATGTCCTTTATGGAAAAACAAGTGATGGGGTATCAGAGTCCTTTATATGGGCGCCGAACAGGACAATATAGGCTCCTGCCCTTTGACTATGAAACGGCAAAGAAATTCCACAGCACCTTCACTCCTGAGGAAAGTGCGGTTATCTATGGCATAACAGGCGGCATCCCGAAATACCTTGCGTTGTTCAAGGATCACTGTTCGCTCCGAGATAATATAATCAACACTTATTTCCGAGCGGACAGCATGCTTTTTGAAGAACCCTCCAATTTATTAAAGCAAGAGTTAAGAGAACCCGCCGTCTATAATTCTATCATAACAGCCATCGCCACAGGATCGTCGAAATTAAATGAAATCGCCACAACTGTGAAAATGCAGACAGGGGCTTGTTTTACTTATATAGACGCTTTGATGAGCCTGGGAATCGTCAGACGGGAGCTGCCCGTTCTCGCAAAACCCACCAGTAAAAACAGCATTTATCGCCTCAATGATGGTATGTTCCGATTTTGGTATAGATTTGTTTATAGGAACCTTTCCAAGGTCCAATTGGACAAAGGAGAAGAAATCTATAATCGCATCCAAGAACAGCTCCCGGCCTTTATGGGGGAAACCTTTGAGGATATATGCCATCACTACATGCATCGGGAAAATAACAAAGGCCGTCTCCCTATACAGTTTCAAGAAATTGGACGTTGGTGGGGAACCAATCCCCTTATGAAAACCCAACAAGAACTTGATATATTAGCCGTGGACGACAGGGAAGAGCAGGCTATCTTTGCGGAATGCAAATGGACGAATCAGCCGATGCCGGAAAGCGTTGTGGAGAGTCTGATCGAAAAAGCCAGGATGTTCAAGAATTACCGCAGGAAATACTATTACTTCTTTTCTAAGAACGGCTTTACTGAGGCTTGCCAAAAGAAAAGCCTTGATGAGACGATTCGGTTGATTGAGTTCAAGGATATGTTTTAACCTCCGTACCACCACTCGCCAAGTTTTCCAAGTACTTCGCAGCACCATCAAACCCTTCCCCCGTTTTCGCATTGACCTCAAACACAGCCGCATCCTTATTCAACGCCTGAACCCCTTTAAAAAAGAACGCCTCATCAAAATCCACATAGGCCTTCAGATCAATCTTCGTCAGCAAAATCATATCCGCCTTTTCAAAAGCCAGCGGGTATTTATATGGTTTATCACTTCCCTCGGCCACGGAACACACCAGCAGCTTAATATGCTCACCAATCATGAATTCAGCCGGACACACGAGATTCCCAATATTTTCGATAAAAAGAATCCCCGGTTCGCTCAAAGGCAGACCCTCCAGCGCCTTTTGCACCGTCGGCGCGTCCAAATGACAGGCGCCATAAGTATTAATCTGCAGAGTCTCAATGCCTAACCCCTTCATTTTCACTGTATCAATATCCGATTCAATGTCCCCCTCAAGAACATAGGAACGGGTCTGGGGCATATTTTGAATGAGGTGGATCAGGGATGACGTCTTCCCCGCCCCCGGCGCCCCCATGACGTTAACAGTAAATATACATTTTTCGTCCAAGACCTTCCACGTCTCAGCCGCAATTCTATCATTCTCATCATAAATGCTTTGCGTAACGTCAATACGTTCAGCAGACACTTTCATCATCCTTTCTTCCCTCAATCTCAATATCCTTCACATAAAATTCCTTTCCCACTTCCGAAGGCAGCCCATCCTGCCCACACTGCGGGCACGCAAAAGACAAAGGCTCCCGCACATAATAACAATCGCACCCTGGGCATATCCATTGTGCCTTAACATACTCCATCTCCAGAGCCGCTCCTTGACACAAAGTCCCCACAGCCAAAATATCAAAATACATCTGGATAGAGTCGCCCACAAACCCCGATTGTTCTCCCACCACCAGCCGAATCAAAGACACCCGGGCCGCGTCATGCTCCCGGGCCGCTTCGGAAGCTATTTTAATAATCTGTTCCGTGACCGGATATTCATGCATCTTTATCCGAAAATCCCTCTTGCCCCTCCAGCCCCTCAATCTTTTCCCCGGCAATCCTCTCAGCCTGAAAGAGCCAAGAATCAAACTCCTTCACCACAGGCGCCGCATACTCCTGAACACAAGACAAAGAATCCTTATTACACACCGAAATACAGAAATTGCAGGTCAGACAGCGCTTGCGATCAATCCGCCACACCTTCTCCGCCCTATCCACAGTAATCGCCTGAGACGGGCACCTCTTAGCACATAGAGTGCAATAGTTACACGTACTCTCATCATATAAAATACTCCCCCGGGTCGTGGGGTAAAACTCCTTCTTCACCACCGGATACATCACCGTAGCCGGTTTGCCAAACAGATTGCGCATGACCGTCTTCCCCATAACACCAAGACCCATACGTCCCCCCCCTTATCGAGATTCAAGAATGGCTACCTTTCCGTGCAGCTGATACACGGATCAATTGTCAGGACCAGAATAGGAACATCCGCCAAGTCACAGCCCGGCAGCATATTCAGCAGAGGCATAATATTGGCGAAAGTCGGGGTTCTCACCCGGAATCGCTCCAAATGGCGCGTTCCGTTCGCCTTCGCATAGTAGATCACCTGCCCCCGCGGCTGCTCCATCCTCACCAGACATTCCCCCTCCGGTGATCCCTTGACCTTATTCTCAATAGAACCTTCCGGCATCAGGCCAATAGCCTGCTTGATCAGGTCAATACTCTGGAAAACCTCACGTATACGGACATTGGTCCGGGCATAACAGTCGCCCCCCTGCTCCACCACAGGATCAAACTTCAGATGTTCATACCCACTCTGTCCCAATCCGCGCATATCCATGGCCACGCCACTTCCACGCAGCATGGGACCCATAGCGCCACACTCAAAAGCCTCTTCAGCGCTCATCTTGCCCAACCCTTGAGTCCGTTTCTGTACCGTATAGTCCTTCAAAAAGACATTGGCAAGCTCCTGCAGCTCACCCTCCATTCCCTCCAAAGTCTCCACAATCTTCTTCAGCATATCCTCAGGCACATCTCTCCACAGCCCCCCCACCTTGCAGACACTGTGAATAATACGTCCTCCCGTCGTCTGTTCAAAAATATCCAAGATCTTTTCGCGCAGCCGCCACGCCTGCATAAACAAACTCTCAAACCCAAAAGCATCGGCCATCAAACCCAGCCACAGCAAATGGCTGTGCATACGAGACAGCTCCCCCCACATGATGCGCAGGAACTTCGCGCGATCCGGAACTTCAACCTGAAAAAGCCCTTCAAGAGTCTCACAATACCCATGACCGTGGACAAAGCTGCAAATACCGCAAATACGTTCACTGACATAAGCCATCTCCTGGTAATCCCGCTTTTCCACCAGTTTTTCCAGGCCCCGGTGCACAAAGCCAATAGACGGAATCGCCTCCACCACTTTCTCATCCTCAAGGACAAGATCCAAATGGATAGGTTCCGGGAGAACCGGATGTTGGGGGCCAAAAGGAACCACAGTACGTTTACCCATATCATTCGGCCTCCTTTTCTAAGATTTAGACACTTTCTTATCCTGGGGATTCACAATATCTGTGAACGCATGATTCTTGGCCGTCTCATAGAAAGTCCCCTTAAAATCGATAGCCATACCCGAAATATTGAGCCCAAAAAGCTCATTAGTTTCATTTTCATACAAACAGGCATGCGTATAAACCGAGCTGATACTCGGCAGCGTCTCCCCCTCCGTGACATCCATACGATAGTGAACCACCTCATAGTCCATCTTTTCAAAAGAATAGATCAGAAACATCTCCGTCACAGTCTTGACACAATGAAGCTGGATGAGGCGATAGCTGTCCTGGCGCAACTCCTTCGCTTTCTCCACCAGACCAGCCTTATCCACAGACTTCGTCTCTAGCCGCTCAAACATGTGATGTTTCCGCCCCCTTTTTCTTACTCTCCTCATACTTCTGTTCCAGCACACCCAGGGCCTGCACCACCCCGTCAATAATCGCCTCCGGACGAGCCGCGCACCCTGAAACATAGACATCAACAGGAATCACATTGTCCACGCCTCCCTGCACATTATAGCATTCACGGAAAATTCCGCCGGAAGACGCGCAGGCCCCCACAGCCACCACAACCTTCGGTTCCGCCATTTGATTATAAATATTTTGAATTACCGAACGATTCTGTTCATTGACCGAGCCAGTCACCACAAAAATATCCGCATGTTTCGGATTGCCAATATTCAGAACACCAAAACGCTCCACATCATACAGAGGCGTCAGGCAGGCCAGCACTTCAATATCGCATCCATTGCAGCTGGACGCGTCATAATGGACCAACCATGGAGATTTTGGCAAATAAGACATGAGTATGACCACTCCTTTCTTGAAGTTCGAAACTCGAAGCCCAAGGTTCGAACCTCGAATTCCCCACACTATACTGCATCACATTTTAGAGGAAATATTTCAAAAATCCCAGAACCGCGATATTTGCGATTCCCAACACAAAGGCCACTAGCCAAGTGCTAAACAGAACACTCTGCCATTTTAGACGAGAATTCACATTGTCGATCAAGATCTCCAAGAAATACGTCGCCACCAAAACAAGAACCGCCAGAATAGGATTAGAGGCAAAGAAGAGATACACCAAACCCAGCAGCATAACATTTTCATACCAGTGAGAAATCTCAATATAAGCCAGTTCCTTGCCGGAAAACTCCGTGGTCAGACCCCGCACAATCTCCTGGTGCGCATGATGGGACATAGAAATATCAAAAGGTGATTTGCGTATTTTGATCGTCAGTATATAGACAAACCCCACAAACATCGCCGGCAGCTTCAGAACCAGCAGCCCCTCATAAGCGCCAATATCAGTCACGCTGAAACTCCCCGTTGCGATATACATCCCCACAATAGTCAAAATCACCATAGGTTCATAGGCCATAATCTGGATCAGTTCGCGCTCAGCTCCGAGATACGCATACGGAGAATAGGTAGAATAAGCTGCAATAACCAGAAATATACTCGCCAAGGCCAAAGCAAAAATAGACAACAGCAAGTCGCCCCCAGCAAAGAAGATCGCTCCCGCCACAATAATAAAGATCAGAGAGCACAAGACATAGAGTTTCTGGTGCTTGTTGACTACAATATTCTCCTTCTGCATCAGCTTAAGAACATCATAAAAAGGCTGAAGAAGCGGTGGTCCATAGCGCCCTTGCATACGGGCCGTGATCTTGCGGTCGATCCCCGCAATCATTCCGCCTATAAAAGGAGCCAAAACAATATAGAGAACAACAAAAAGGATCCACAGATAGTCACTCATGCTCCCACCCCCGCCCTTAACGCCGCAAACACAAGCATAATCAGAATCAAGGCTATCGCGAAAATAACCCCAATATTAAAAAGTCTCTTTTCGCCAAAAATAGAATCCAGATAAAAGCTTTGTACAGAGATACTTTGCGTCACGCCCAAAGACCCCCGGAACTTCTCCTTCTCATCCACATTGGCCCCCGCAAGATACTGCTCACGATACCCTACCTTGCGGTACGTCAGCAAGCTCAGCGGCAAAACAATCATCAGCCCCATCATCATCAGCAGAATCCCTACATTACTTGGCTCCAGCACATATATCTCCCCATAAGTTCCTAAAATAAAAGGCTCCAGAAAATACTGAGAAATCAGCGGGAACGTCAGGCACACCAACACCGTCGAACCCGCCAGCACCCCCAGCGTCACCTTTTCCAGATTGGAAACCTTAGGAACAAACCCCTCAGGCACAGCCTTAACCATAATAATCTTGCCCAGCCACTTACTCCAGAAAAACAACGTCGCCGCGCCGCCAAAGGCCACAAAAACCGTCAGAAACGCATTGGCCTCCACCAACCCCTCCAACGCAGCCCATTTGCTGATCAGCATCCCAAAAGGAGCCAGGAACATACCCAAAATACCAATAGCCATCCCCACAGCAACCTTCGGCATACTCCTGATCAGTCCATCCATAGACTCGATACTGCGATCCCCCAAATTATGTTCCACCGTCCCCACCGACAAGAACAGCAGAGACTTAGCAACAGCATGGAAAATCACCAGCATGACAGCCGCCCAGGCCAGCAAATAATTGCCCATCCCGGCGCACACCACAATGAGCCCCAGATTCGCCACCGTCGAATAAGCCAGGACACGCTTGGCATCCTTCTGGGAAATCGCCATAAAGGAAGTCAGAACAAAAGTTACCGCCCCCACCAACGCCACGCAGAGGCCCACAATTCCCCCCCCCTCCACCGCGTCAAAGGCAGGGGACAAACGAATAATCAGATAAACCCCCGCTTTCACCATAGCACTGGAATGGAGCAGAGCCGAAACAGGCGTCGGCGCCACCATAGCCCCCAACAACCACGATGAAAAAGGCATCTGAGCCGCTTTGGTCAACCCCGCAAAAGCCAAAAGCCCCATCGGCAAAAGAGCCACCGACGACAGCGTGCTTATGTGATCCAATTCAATAGTCCCCGTATTCTGCGCCAACAAAATAATGGCTACAGCAAACCCAATGCCCCCCAAAAGATTCATCTTCAGGGCGCGAAAAGCATTTTTAACCGCAGTTTTCTGCCGGCTGTAGCCAATAAGGAAGAACGAACACAGCGTTGTGATCTCCCAGAAGAAAAACAGCCACACCAAACTATTGGCAAAGACCACCCCATACATAGCCCCCATAAACGCAAAGATAATGAAGAAAAAGAACCCCGTACGATCTTTGACATCCGGATGCTTCTCATGATACGTTTTCATGTACCCCACGGCAAACAGCGCAATCAGACAGCCGATCACACCAATAATCAGACTCATAATCAGCGATAGATTGTCCACAAACAGAACATTCCTGACAGGAATGTCCCCTGCCCACGCGAATTCAAACCAACACATGAGCCCTGCCCCCACCAACATCAAGGCAGCCGCCAAATACTGTTTTTTAATGATTGACAGGACAATAATAAACCCTGCCAAAATCATCTCGATCCCCACAATAACCATATCCCAAACATGGGCATCGAAGGAGAACATCTGCTGGTCTTCCCCGATGTATTGCGTGACCAAATAGATAGAAACACCGCTCAGTACAAGAGTGGCCGCCGCCACCACACTCTTGCGCGCTGTATGTAGACGTGCCGGTATGAACAACAAAGCAACGCCAACAATGATAGGAACTATAATCAGGAAGAGCACTAATTCCATCGTTCTCCGCTTCCCTCCTCTGAGAAATATGAATAGGATCCGGCTGCTCTCTTTCAATGCAGCCAATATCCTAAAGTTGAGGCTGACACCCCAACCACGCGTGTACACACTTCACTATTATAGCAAGGACATAGGCTCAATAGCAACTTATTACACTATAAATATAATAAAAAATAGAAAGCAAAAATTCGACAAAATCATGAACCATGGTGAGTTTATGTATCTTTGCGGCATAATATACTGCTGCAACAATTAATTGGTGCGCCCATCTCTAATTCGAAACCAACTTGACCTGTTAAAAAGCTTGAGAGAAAGAGTCACCTCACCATAAGCCGCCAGCAATACACCCCGCCCCGAATCTCCAAATACGTCAGCCCATTGGACGCAAAAATAAGATGCAGGCTCCGCCCGGCCTCCTCCGGCAACAGCGGCGCCCCCAGCATGTAGGTTTCCATAGGACCCGCCTGGCGGTTAGCCCCCCAAGTCATTTTAAGAACTGAGAAAATCCCCGCCCCCGCCTCCTCCGCCGGCGCCAAAAACCCCGCCCCCACAGCAAAAGGCAGAAACTGAGACGCCGTCGGGAGAGATCCTTTCCACAGAACAACAGGAGAGGGGTCAATACCCCCTGACATCTCGACAACATAATAAAGCAATTCCAGCTCCCGGCTCTGCACGTCCCCGCCTTGCAGCCCAAGACCCTTGTCTCCCTTTTCCTTTCCCTTTTCCTTTCCCTTCTCTTCATTCCCCTTGTCCATGGCTCCTACATAGAATCCCCCATCGTCAGCTCCCAACAAGACATATGAACTCCTGTTTTCCGCAGCATCAGCCTCCGCCGGGAACTCCAACTTCGTTTCTCCAGGCTCGCCCCCGGACTCAGGCTCCCACCCCATCCAAGTCTCACCCTTCAGATAAAACAGTCGCGGCCCTTCCCCCGTCTCCCCTTGCATCATCACCGCCCCAGTCCTGTTCGATACACAAATCCGTGAACACACCGTCCCCCGCGGCCTTTCCAGCCAAACCAGATTTTTGGTCAGATCCATTCTCAGAACACCCTGCTCCCCTTCAGAATTCTTTCCCATCAAGTAAATCACATTCGTGTAGGTCGAAACTCCCATATAAAAATATGTATAAGCCGGCAGAGACACCTCCGTTTCACGATTAAGATGCACCTCCCCCTCCAAGTTCAAAGAGTAAAGCTGATGATCCGCCACAAACAGCAGAGAACTTCGATCCGGCAGCCACACCAACACATCCGCCGACTCCGACCCCACATAACAATTCCGGCGCGCCACCAAATCCTCCACCCGAAGAACCCCCGCACTGATCCAAGCCAAATAGCGGCCATTCACCGACAGGGCAAACTCCCCTTCAAGCTCCTCGGCTGCCCCATGCAATTCATAAGGCTGTTCAAACACAATATCCGGCAGCAAAGCCCGTTTGGCCATAACATCCAGCCCCCAGAACAGGGCCAGCTGGCTGAGGAGGATCCCGCAGCCCACAATAATGCCTATGGCCATCTTCTTAGGTTTCACCTCGGCATCACCACAAAAGACGTTGCCAAATAGCGCGACCCAAGAAGATTCCACAACCGGTTGATCGTTTGACCCTTATAGACCATTTCCGTCGACGACCCCCCATCCAAATTAGCCGCATTCACCGCCTGATACTCCACAAAAACATTCATCAGATCCCGCAAGTTCGCGCCCATACTCCACCCGGCATTGCGCCCGTCAATCACCACAAAAATCACCGCGCCATCCGCCCGCTGGCCAATGCCCGTGCGCGGCGCCACCCCCCGGCCCCCGTCATCCACAATCTGCGGTACACCGTCAACCAACAAAAAAGGCCCAAAGGTAACAGCTTGAACATAGCCCAACCCGAGAGCCTCAGAAGCCGTCACCTTCTTCAGTGTCAAGACCCCGCCGCGGGTGAATCCCACAACCCCCATATAATCTTCTTCCCCTACATCAGAAACAACACAGCCATCAATAATCGTCGTCCCCTTCGGCAGCGCGCCGCTGCCCTGCGTATTCGGATCAAAAAACCCTCCTCCATTAACTCCCGCCACCGCCTTTTGCCCGGCAATCATATCCGCCAGCCTCTGACCCGCCGTGCCCATATCCTCCGTCATCGCCACACGGATCTGTGACGGATCCTCAACAATCATAACCTTCCCCTTAAACTTGCGCCCCTCGATAGATTCGATGGTTATTCCATTAGCTTCATCCACAAAGGAAGACTCCCGATCCGTAATCACAGGTTCAACCGTCATTTGCTGCAAAGAAGTGAGAGATGTAACCTCCTCAATCCTGCTTGATCCCATGAGGGTGTAGGCAATATACGACCGGCTCGAATTCGCGATCATATCCGTCACCAACACCCGGTAATAGGGAAAAGGCCCGTAAAGCCACATGAGAGGACACAGCAGCACAAATAATAAGACATAGCCCATAAAAAACCCGCAACCACGCAAGATCTTTCTTTTCATTGTCCCCTCCTCCCCTATTTACTTATTTCTCTCATTGTACCGCATTTTCACTTTTTCATCTACATCCCTTAACATTCCCCTTACTTGACATTCACCTTGCGCCTAACCAAATAAACAATCAGCCCCAACACACCCACAGTCGCGGCAACATCAAAAATCAGCTGCCCCAGACCGAAGCTCATCGACGTTATCTCCTCCGCGGGCAGGGAAAGCATCCAAGATATCATGGGCTCGAACCCGAAAGACCACCCGCCTTCCCCAAAAGTAATCTGCAGCGGCAAAAAAAGCATTAGCAGACCATCCACAATCCCCGCCACAAAGTTAATAATAAGAAAGTAGGGAATCGCCAGAACCGGCGATGAGTTGAAAGGCGGCGTGCTGCTCAACGTAATCGCCAGATAGATCTGCACGAGATAAAACACTCCCGCAGCAACCGAGAGGAGAATCATAGGCCAGGAAAATTCCGCCAATGAATTCACATATAGCACAGAACCGTCATTCATTGGCAGCATCTCGATGGGCGTTGTAAAAAAAGCCCAGACATCAGCACCACTCAAATTGAACGCCAGCATAACCGTTTCCAGAAGCGCGGCCAGCATAGCCACCGCAGCCAGCCCAGTCCATACCACACCTGAGATAAATTTTGTCAGAACCAACTTACCCGCAGACACAGGCAGCGTCTGACTCAGATACCCCTCAGCCCCAAACATGCTCCGGTAAAACCGCAACACGATAATCACCAATGCCACAAAAAAAGTCCCCACACCCATCAAAGCTAAAAGAATCTGCGCGACCGTCTTAACACCCGGAATGTCAATCCAAGTCACCAGCAGCGCCAGCAAGCCGGACAGCGCAGTTCCCAGGAAAAACCAAGGCATAATACGCCGCGTTTCTTTCCACTCATATTTCAACAACTTTCCCAATGTTCCCATCATCGATATACCTCCTTAAACACATCCTCGAGAGATTTTCCAGACGACTGGCGGATCTGATCCACCTGATCCTGCAAGCGCACCGCACCTTGATCCATGAAGATCACATCATCAAAAATCTGCTCAATATCATGCAGCAGATGCGTGGAAACAATCACCGACGCCTCCCGGGAATAATTCTCCAGAATAATATCGAGCATGACGCTGCGCGCCGCCGGATCAATGCCGCCCAACGGCTCATCGAGCAAATACAGCTTCGCCCGGCGGGACATCACCAGAATCACCTGCACCTTCTCCTGCATGCCCTTAGACATGTTTTTCAGCGGCTGCTGCGGGGTGAGGGAAAAGCGATCCATAAGTTCCAACGCCTTATCCTGATCAAAATCCTCATAAAAATCGGCAAACATCTCAATGGCATCAATAGGCTTCATCCAATCAGCCAAGTACGTCTTCTCCGGCAGATAAGACACAGCGCTCTTGCTTTCAACAGAAATCGGATGCCCGTCAATCTTCACATCCCCCGTATACACATTGAGCAGCCCGGCCAGCACTTTCAACAGTGTCGTTTTGCCCGAGCCGTTTGGACCCACCAGCCCGACAATGCGCCCCGAGGGGATCGCCAGATTGATATCTTTCAAAGCTCCCATGACCTTGTTGTAGTATAGGGACAGACCCTTTGTTTGAACCAGAGACTCCATAGTATCATCCCTCCTGTTTGTGTTTTGTGATCCACATCATGATTGTTTCCCAGGAAAACCCCATCTGGGTCATTTGCTCCAAAAAATCCTGAACGACTCTCTCTGCCATCTGCTCCCGCTCCTGAGTGATACGCCCGGTATCCTGCGTGACCAGACGTCCTACTGTACGGTCGGTGGCCATCAGCCCTTCCCGCTCCATCTCAGCCAGCGCGCGCTGCATCGTGTTAGGATTGACCCGGTAATCAGCCGCCAAGTCGCGCACGGACGAAACGTGCATCCCCGCCTCCCATTTCCCAGAGACAATCTTCATCTTCATCTCTTTCATAATCTGCAGATAGATCGGAATGTCCAATCGGTATTCCAAAGCCTCTCACCTCCTTTTGACTATGAATTCTACGATGATCTGGCCATTTTGTATTATAGCCTTGTTGTATTGTTGTATTAAGATTTTAATACAACAATACTATATCGCTTTGCGGTTTTATTGTCAAGGCTCTATCTCATGGAATTTTTTGGTAATTATTTGGCGGCGCTGTTCATATTATTTAGCATAATTATAGAATTCCTCAAGTGTGCCGTTAAAAACATTCATATCTATATAGCGTTCTGTCCCATTGTATCCATCAATGCGTTTTCTATTTGTATATTGCCAAAACGTCCAAGTCTGGTTATGGAGTTTCTTGGGGCGAGTGAATACGTTGCGGAGAGATAGGGGGCATTAAGCAGAAGCACCCCATGATAAAAAAGGTATATTACAATAACAAAAAACATGAAAAATATGGATCCTGCAATTAATAGTATCAATTTAATTCTGCTCATTTTGTCTTTCGCCGTTTTTTAGATCTGATCACATCTTTCATGGCTGGCCTCCTCAAGAAATTCTAATTAAACTATAGCACAATACATGGTCAATTCCAACGATACATCGCAAAGGGCAAAAGGCGCAAAAAACACATCGCAAGTATGCACATGCATTGTTTACCATAAATAAGGGTGGTATAATAAACTCACAGAATACACGGGAAAGAAGGCGAAGGAAATGGAAATCGCAAAAGTAACCTCAAATGGTCAAATAACAATTCCCTCGGATATTCGCCGCCGCCTGAACATAAAGGACGGCGACAAAGTGTTGTTTATGGAGAGTAACGATGGCGTCCTGATGTTCAATTCTTCGATGATCGCACTAAGACAGTTCCAAAGGGATATGGAGGGCGAAGCCGAAAAAGCCGGTTTGATTACCGAAGATGATGTGGTCGCTCTTTGTCGTGATGTGCGCAAGGAATTGAGCGGAGGACGCAATGCGAATCATGCTTGACACAAATGTGCTTGTATCATCTGTGCTTTTTCCAAATTCCAAAACTTCGCTTGCAGTTTCGCTTGCGTCCCAGAAACACACACTACTTGTTTGCACCTATGTTTTGGATGAAGTACAATCTGTGTTTGCGCGTAAGTTCCCTGACAAAACTATAGTGGATTGTGGGTCATTATTGATGATGTTTTGCAAAAGGCAAACGTTCCTGAATGGGTTCATTCGGTGAGTGGTCGCATCGCTGCTGATGGAGATACTTTGCTGGTTGCGGGTTACGGCGGTGCGGCATTTTATGATCAAAATGGTTGGCATGAGATTGTTCTGATTGACAAAATGGAAGAACAGTATCAAACAGACTCGTATAGGTACATCAATAAGAAAGAATTTCAAAAGCGTGGTATTGAGATGTTCGCAGACACTTTTGAAGAAGATGTCGATGTCCTTGGAGGTGGTGGCGCCTACCTATATAGAGAGTATGAGGAATGTTTTCTGATTGCAGGCAATCTAATAATGATTGGGGACTGATGCTCTATGTAGGGGGAACCCTTCGAGCTGAACGCATGGATGCTCGTGGTGCTCCTGTCAGAACCTGTCAGCGATGTCTTGACACCAGTATAATTTTTATATAAACTAACTCTATAATTAGTAACTATACAGTTAGTAAAGTGAGGATCGGAACATGTTTGTTGGACGAAAAAAAGAATTAAAAAGCCTAGAGAAAAGCTATAAGAAGAACACCTTTCAATTTCCGGTGATTTACGGGCGGCGGCGCGTCGGAAAAACCACATTGATTCATGAATTCTGCCATGGCAAGAAATTCATATACTTCGTCGCCATACAATCCACCGCGAAAGAAAACCTCGAAATATTATCATCACAAATCCTGTCAGCTCTGGCGCCAAACGCCCCCAAGAACCCGTTCCCATCTTTCCGCGACGCTATCAATTATGTGTTTAGGCATGCGAAAAAAGAACGTCTTATTTTTGCTATTGATGAATACCCTTATCTGGCGAAAAGCGACCATGCAGTCTCTTCTGTTTTACAGGCCGCTATTGATAAACATCAGGCAGACAGCACCCTTTTCCTGATTCTGTGTGGTTCCAGTATGTCTTTTATGGAAAAGCAGGTATTGGGATATGAGAGCCCCTTATACGGCCGCCGGACTGCGCAATATAAGCTGCTGCCTTTTGACTATCTGGATTGCGCCGAAATGCTTCCGGCGTTCAACTATGAGGAAAAAATCATTTTATACAGTGTTACCGGGGGGATTCCTGAATATCTGGCTAGAATAGACAACAGCCTTTCTCTTCGGGAGAATGTGTATACCTTGTTTTTTGATACTTCCGGACGGCTCTTTGAAGAGCCAATAAATCTGCTAAAACAAGAACTAAAAATGCCTGAAACCTACAATGCTGTCATTACCGCCATCGCGGATGGCAACAGGAAGCTGAACGAAATAGCTACAAACGTCGGAATCGAAACCAGTCAGTGCAGCAAGCTGCTTTCCACACTTATTGAACTCGGACTTGTCCGCAAAGAATACCCGGTTACTGAGACCCGCTCCAAGAAATCATTGTACCATCTGGATGATTGGATGTTTGTATTCTGGTATCGTTTTGTCTTGCCGGAACTCAGCCGAATCACAGTAGGCCTGGGCGAAATGGTATTAGACGAAATCTTATCAGAGCAATTGAGCAGCCATACAGGCCTGGCCTTTGAAGAATGTGCCAAACAGTACATGTGGCGTTTGCTGGCTGCTAAGAGACTGCCGGTTCCTATCAGGAAGATTGGCAGATGGTGGGGAAACAACCCCAAAGAACGGCGTGAGGAAGAGATTGATTTTATAGCCTCAGCCGGAAACAACGCTGTATTTGGAGAATGCAAATGGCGAAATACCCAGACTGGCGAAGATGTCCTTGTGGATCTCATACGCAAGTCCGAATTATTTCCTCAATTCAGCAATAACCATTACTTCCTGTTTTCTAAATCCGGTTTTACCAGCACCCTGCAAACTGCTGTTTCATTACGAAATAACGTCACCCTGATCGGGCTTAACGATATGTTCCAGATATAGTTACAGCCCGTTAGACAACCACATCGAAGATGCGCTTCCCCTCCATGCTGACCCATTCTTCACACCGTTCCTTATTTTTATCGCTGCGAAAATCAAAAGTGAGAAGATATCCTGTATTGGTGTTCTTACTTGCCATATAGCCAAGAAGCTGCTTATAGGCTTGCTTCTTGTATTTTTCTCCGTGCCAGAGTTTGAGCTCTATAATGAACTGTTCGGATCCGAAGTCTACCACAATGTCCATTCGGCGCAAATCAGTAAATTGGCTTTCGATATGGTAGAAGCCTTGTCCGTTTATCAAGGGCTTCAAATATGACAAGAACAGAAGACGTCCATACTTTTCTAAGAATTTTACGTCGTGCTTATTGAACAGTTCAGCATAATGTTGTGCAAATTTCCGCAGGCACAGTTCCATATTAAACTCGCCGTTGTGAACGACGTCATATTGTAAGACTCCTGTGATTTGTTTCCCGGGGTGGGAACGATATTCCTTTGAGATGCAATAATTCGCTATTCTCACTTCAAAGATTTTGTTAGCAATTACCACTTTCCCGTTATTGTTTTTCAGAAAACCAAACGTGACTCCAAGCTCTATAAAAGGATCATCAATGACATAGTTTCTTTGTTCGCCCCTAATAAGAACGGAGTAGATCAAATCATACAAATCTTTGTACGTCTCCAAATTCTTAAATAAATCGTCAAAGAGAGTGTTTTTTTCTTCAAGCAAGATCTTCACGGCGCTGTTTATTCCGTTATATGTCCAGTCTTTATCGAGCTTCTCATCTATATGCTTACAAAGTCTCGATACAAGATAAGGATACCCTCCTGTGTAAGTGTGCAGTTCTTTAGATAATGCGATAATGTCCACGTCCATGTCCATGCTGTGGTCGGCCTCATACTCTGCAAGCATCCAAGCTATTTCTTCAGGACTAAACGACATGTCTACTTCAAAATCTACAGCTATATTCCACGGAGAATTGTATAACTTGTTTTCTTCAGCTGTTGGCGTGTAAGACCCTTCGGTAACCATCTTGAGCTTGATATTTTTAATATCATACACACCGGCTAGGATAACGCTGTGGAAGGTATAATCCTCACCCTTCTTCCGTGCCAAAAATTTGTCGCGCAGCATACCCAAGAAGTGGATAAAGACTCGGTTGTTGCTCGTTTTATCCACTTCATCGATCATTAAGATCACTTTTTTGCCTTCACACATCCTGGTAATGTGATCGCTCATCAGCTCAAAAGAGACAATCTCATTATTGAGCCATTCTTGTGCGTACGTCTCAGGGACCCATGCGAATCTCAGGGCCTTGGATATTTTTCTGAGAAGCATCGGGCAAAAGCTGTCTTGTGAAGCAAAGCTTTCATCGCCTATTCCTTCAAAACTTATCGATATGACGATATAGATATCTTTTAGACTCCTTTTCAGAGCAGATAATGTCGTTGTTTTTCCATATTGCCGGGCACGATTGATAGTAAAATAACAGCGGTTGTCAACTAATTGTTTGATTTGACGCAGCTTGGTTCCGAGATCTACCATATAGTCTTCTTCAGGTATGCACAATCCAGCAGTATTGAATTTACGCATGAGTTTGAGGAACCTCCTGTGTCTTTTTCTCTTGATTGTGCCTACTATTTTAGCATAAATTGGTGGATGTATAAAGAATTTTATGGAAACAAATTTGATTTTATACAGGCAATTTAAATGTCATTGTAACTTCGCCTGTTTCTTGGTTGATTTTGATCTGCTGGTTTTCCAGCCCGGATTCTTTCCCTGTTGACATTTTGTACAATCCTGCCAGGAATTGCATGCCGTTCTTCATCACCTGTTCAAACTCATTGGAAACTTCTTTTGGTGCTGCTTCCTCTGGGGATGTTTCTTTTGGCGCTGTTTCTTTTGGGGGTGCTTCTTTTGGCGCTGTTTCTTTTATTTCTGCTTCTTTTGGTGCTGCTATTGCTGCTGCCTGGAGGTTATCCGCGTCTTCGTCCTTATGATCTGTCAGATCGAAATCCTCAGCAAAATCTTCCCTATGGGAAATATCGACGGTGTCCGTTTCGTCCTTAGCATGGCCAAGGAAAGTCTCCAGTTGGTCAATAAATTGGGAACGTCCCTTGGAAGAGAAATCCACATAATCCGTTTTGCTGCCGCTGTCTAAAACACCTTCAAAGAGATTCTGTTTCACCAGCAACCCGGCGGCAATCTGCTGTTCGATAGAATTCCGCGTAATCAAATTGTATATAGAGAGGTGGCCGCTCTTCTGCCCCAGCCGGTCGATGCGCCCAATACGTTGATTCTTTTTCGCAGGATTCCATGGAAGTTCGAAATTGATAAGCGTATCTGCGATCTGGAGATTCAGCCCTGCGCCTCCTGCTTCTGTCGAAAGAAAAACTTTGCATTCCGGGCTCTTTTCAAATTTCCTGATCAGTTCGCCTCTTGATTTAACCGGAACCTTTCCGTTGAGTTCCACAAAACCTATTTTGTTGTGCCTGAGCATCTGTCCAATCAGTTTGTGCACTTTGATCCATTCGGAAAAAATGATGACTTTCCGGTTGATATTTCTCAGGTCAAACTGCTCAATAAGGATATCTTTTAATTCTTCAAGTTTGGGCGACTCGTTGGTTTTGTCATCTATCAGGTAAGTTGAATCGCAGACCATACGCATATTGGCAAGCAGCAGCT
>Ga0082212_10003987_pt1 | contig 20687 bp, 19 predicted proteins | sample TergutNt197P3_FD_71548 | JGI IMG/M metagenome (GOLD analysis project Ga0082212, IMG submission 71548) | Neocapritermes taracua P3 segment gut microbial communities from Petit-Saut dam, French Guiana - Nt197 P3 | ecosystem: Host-associated > Arthropoda: Insects > Digestive system > Gut ... | reverse complement strand
TACCGGGCAAAGGAACTTCATTGGTTGAAATAGTAAGTAATTGCCCGTCAGGTTGGAAAATGAATCCTGTTCAAGCGAACAAATGGATGGAAGAAAATATGTTTCCTGCGTATCCGCTGGGAGATTTAAAAGATAGATAAAAAGCCCCCTAAATCCCCCTCAAGGGGGACTTACAGGCTGCTGTCAATCTAAATTGAATAATAAAATAATAATTATATGAGTACAGATAATAAAAACAATGCTTCTGTAAGTCCCCCTGAGGGGGATTTAGGGGGCTGTGAAGAAATAATTATAGCTGGATTTGGAGGACAAGGCGTATTGTCGATGGGTAAGATTTTGGCTTATGCCGGACTTATGCAAGAGAAAGAAGTAACTTGGATGCCTGCTTACGGACCGGAACAAAGAGGCGGAACAGCCAACGTTACCGTTATCATTAGCGATGACCCTATCAGTTCGCCGGTATTAAATAAGTTTGATACTGCTATCGTATTGAATCAGCCGTCGTTAGACAAATTTGAAAAAGCAGTAAAGCCGGGCGGAGTGCTTATTTATGATGTTAACGGAATTATGAACCCACCCACGCGCACCGATATTACCATTTACAAAACAGCTGCGGTAGATACGGCAGCAATGTTGAAAATGGAAAAAACATTCAATATGATGGTATTAGGCGGTTTGCTAAAAATTCGCCCGGTGGTAGAAGTAAAAAGCGTAATGGAAGCATTGAAAAAAACATTACCTGAACGCCATCATCACTTGCTTCCGATGAATGAAGAAGCCATTATGAAAGGAATGGAAATAATAGAAAAGATAAATTAAAAGTTCTTTTGAATCTATAAAATGACGCGGATAAAAATCATAAATATTTTTATCCGCGTCGTCATTTACAGTTGAATTTTGAATTTAATTAGCATAATAATCCGTAAAATCAGTAATAAATTCTTCTAAATTTCTCAAATTAGTTTGTACACTTTCAATTTGCGGTATATGTGCACATTTATTACTATATAGTTCATTTAGCTTACTAGCATGATATTTGTGCAAACTTTGAAGTTTATCCGCTTTCTTCTTTTTAGTGTTATTGCAATTATTATCAATTATATAAGTATTAAGAACTGTTTCTTTTAAAGTTTCTTTATTTTCGTCAAAATACCGGATGTACATTTTCATTTTTTTATAAAAATTATCTTCTTGCAGACATTTTAGCGAAATTTTTTCCGCCTGTATTTTCTCTATATAATTAGCAAAATCAATTATAGAAACATCAGCCAAATGTTTTTCAGACTCTTCGATAATACACGCAAGCAAGCTGTAAATGTACATTTTTTTTTCAAGAACATCAAAATCTATAAGCTGTTTGAATGCGTGCATATGTTGATTATATAAACATTCAAACGGCTTGAAATATTTTTTCTCCTCTTGTATATACTTTTGTATAAGTTTTTCTTTTCTAAAAAACTCTTTGTTTTGTTTCAGATCAGAAGGAATATTACTGATAATATTTTCAAAAGAAGATGTGAGAGAGTTAAACTGATTGTATTGGTCGGAAATAACAATAATTTCCGGATTAATTAACGATAAATAATTTTGTGCATTTTGCAGTAATTCAAAATGTTGATTTTGAATCGTGTGGTCATCATAGTACCGATTGTTTAAGTTTTTACACTTCTGATAAAGTTCGGCAACAAAAATAAATGTATTGTCAATAAAATCTGACAACAATAATTTTTCCTCTTCTAAAGAAGCAATATTAATTAAAGTATTCATAGTTCCCCCTTTTTTATTTACTACAAAAATAATTGCACTTTTTCAAAGGACGGTTTTTTGTTATTAATCGTTGATTCTTTTTAATATACGATAACATTGAATTTTTATAAATATCTGATAATCAGCAACTATTTTTATTCTTACGATTATTTTTTAATGTTTTTAATACTTTTCTTGTCATTAACCACAATTTTTAACTTATGACATTCAATATGTTAAAAATTGCAATCCTGTCGAATTATAATTCAGCAGGATTGCAATTTTTTCAAGCAGTGATTTATATTGATTAACCGATGCATTTGTAAAAACGAGGTGAATAAACAACAAAATATTGATGTAAAAACAACAAAAAATACGCATTAAACTGAAATTTACTATAAATCCACTAAATAAAGGATTTTTGAAAAATTATTTTTGTTTTTATGATTATTTTTTTAATATTTTTTTTGAATTTACAAAAAACACCATTACTTTTGTACCCTCAAACATTACCAAGATGAGACAAAGTTTTTTTACATACTTTTATTTTTACTTTTACTGGAACGAGTGAGAGCAGGATAATTATATGTAGAATGATAAGGTAAGTAATAATAAGTTATTATAAGAAATATATAAGGAATCCTGCTCAAGTAGAGCAGGATTTTTTGTTTTAAACCAGTAAATAATTATGAAGAAAGTAGCTATTCAAGGAGTATCGGGAGCATTTCATGAAATTGCCGCCAGAAACTATTTCAAGCAAGAAGAAATCGAAATAATGTCGTGCGAAACATTCAAAGATGTTTTTGGTGTCATAAAAAAAGACCCTTCTACGCTGGGTATTATTGCCATTGAAAACACCATTGCCGGCAGTTTGCTGCCCAATTACAATCTGTTGAAAGAAAGCAACTGTAATATTATCGGCGAATACAAATTACGCATAGAACATAACTTGGCAGTCATAAAAGGACAAAAACTCGAAGACATAACCGAAGTATATTCGCATCCCATCGCCCTTAGACAGTGCGAATATTTCTTAGACACACACAAACATTTGAAAGCTGTTGAAAGTTCGGATACAGCCATAAGCGCCAAGACAATAGCCGAAGGGAAAATTATGAATTGTGGCGCCATTTGCAGCGCACTTGCCGCCGAAAAATACGGATTGGAGATACTCGCTTCCGGAATAGAAACCAACAAACGTAACCTTACTCGTTTTCTTATCGTTGCCGATTCTTGGCGAGCCGAAGAAATAATGAAGAATAAGAACGTAAACAAATCGTCGGTGGTATTCACACTGCCTCACGAAGAAGGTAGTTTAGCAAAAATTTTGTGTATTCTTTCTTTTTATCGCATCAACCTTACCAAAATACAATCGCTGCCTATCATCGGGCGCGAATGGGAATATCAGTTTTACATCAACCTCACTTTTGATGATTACCACCGATATTGCCAATCGTTGGATGCCATTCGCCCTCTGATTAAAGATTTTAAAATATTGGGAGAATATGTAGAAGCAGAAACACCAAAACAATAATTTTTTAGGCACAAATATTGACCGTTTACCATTAACCATTAAAAAATAATAAAATGATAATTCCCGCAAATCGATTAAATTCTGTACAAGAATACTGGTTTTCGACCAAATTAAAAGAAATTGCCGAACTCAAAGCACAAGGCAAAAATATCGTAGAACTCGGCGTAGGTGGACCCGATATGCCGCCATCAGAAGAAACAATCAACGCCCTTTGTCAAGAAGCGCAAAAGCCGAATACGCACGGCTATCAAAGCTATGTCGGCATTCCCGAATTGCGCCGTGCCTTTGCCGATTGGTATAAAAAATGGTTTAGTGTAGAATTAAATCCGAATACCGAAATACAACCACTTATTGGTTCCAAAGAAGGAATTATGCACATTTCGTTGGCATTTCTAAATGTAGGAGACGGCGTGTTAGTTCCAAATCCGAGTTATCCAACTTATTCAGCGGTCAGTAATTTGGTGCAAGCCCACGTAATTCCTTACGAATTAGACGAAAAAAACGGTTGGTATCCCGATTTCGAAGCATTGGAAAAACTAGATTTATCGAATGTAAAACTAATGTGGGTAAATTATCCCAATATGCCGACAGGTGCGCCGGCCACGATAGAATTGTTTGAAAAGTTGGTTGCTTTTGGCAAAAAACATAATATTGTTATCGTAAATGATAATCCGTATAGTTTTATTCTGCCTCACTGTCATTGTGAACTTGACCCGCAATCTCCTAAAACAGGAGATTCTGACTTTCGTCAGAATGACAATGGTTTGCTTAGCATTCTCTCGGTTGAAGGTGCAAAAGATATTTGTATCGAACTCAATTCGATGAGTAAATCGCATAATATGCCGGGTTGGCGTATGGGCGTGCTGGCGACCAATGCGCAATTTATGAAATGGATTTTGCAAGTAAAAACAAATATGGATTCAGGTATTTTCCGTCCGTTGCAAGTGGCAGCAGTGGCTGCGTTGAGCAATTCCGAAACGTGGCACAAGAAATTTAATTTCGATTTATACGCTCGCAGAAGAAAAATTGCCGAAGAAATAATGAACGCCTTAAATTGCAAATTTGACCCTGCGCAAGTTGGTTTGTTCCTTTGGGGACGAATACCCGAAAATTATGTCGATAGTGCTGAACTTGCCGACAAACTGCTTTACGAAGCGAATGTGTTTGTTACGCCCGGATTTATTTTTGGCAGTCAAGGAAAACGCTATGTTCGGCTTTCACTTTGTGCTACAGAAGAAAGATTACAAGAAGCGCTTAATAGAATTGAAAAATTGAAATAAACATAAATTAGCACGCGAAATACACGAAATATGCAGAATATCACTGTTTTATTCCATGTCATCTGTGTGTGATAAAAAACAAAAACTTATGAACTTAGCATTAGAAAAAATTATTCTCGAAGGCGTATCAACCGAACGCCCGATGTTGATTGCAGGTCCTTGCAGCGCCGAAACCGAAGAACAAGTAATGGAAACTGCCCGTCAGTTGGCAGACAACGGCGTGAAAATTTTCCGTGCCGGAATCTGGAAACCACGCACCAAACCCGGTGGTTTTGAGGGCGTTGGAAGTGTTGGTTTGGCTTGGCTCAAACGAGTGAAAAAAGAAACAGGAATGTACACTGCTACTGAAGTTGCAACGGCAAAACACGTTTACGAAGCGTTAAAATACGGCGTTGACTTGCTGTGGATTGGCGCGCGTACCACGGCAAACCCTTTCGCCGTGCAGGAAATTGCCGACGCACTCGAAGGCGTAGATATTCCGGTGTTGATAAAAAATCCGGTAAATCCCGATTTGGAACTTTGGATTGGTGCGATTGAACGCATCCACAATGCCGGTATTCGTAAAATTGGTGTTATTCATCGTGGTTTCAGCTCGTCAGACAAAAAGATTTACCGTAATCTTCCGCATTGGCATTTGCCGGTGGAATTGAAACGCCGTTATCCTAATTTGCCTATTTTTTCCGATCCAAGCCACATAGGCGGAAGCCGCGAACTTATTCAGCCTATCGTGCAACAAGCTATGGATTTGCATTTCGATGGTTTAATTATTGAATCGCACTGCGATCCCGACAAGGCTTGGAGCGATAAAGAGCAACAGCTTACACCTGAGTTTTTGCGGTTTATGATGGACAAGATTGTGATTCGCGACATGATACAAACGACCGAAAACCTTGCTGATCTGCGCCGACAGATAGATGGTATCGACAACGAAATTTTGGAAGCGTTGGCGCGCCGTATGCGTGTTTCGGAAGAAATCGGCATTTACAAAAAAGAACATAACATCACGATTTTGCAAACCGTTCGTTACGATGAAATTTTGGAAAAACGAATCGCCCAAGGCAAAAAAATGGGTATGAGCGAAGAATTTATGAAAGTGTTGCTCGAAGCTATCCACGCAGAATCGGTGCGCACACAAATGGAAATAATGAATAAATAACATAGGAATATTGGGGAAGTTATAAGAAGTTACGGGAAATTAAAAGTCTTCCTGTAACTTCATAAATCTTCCCAAAATTTCCTTTAACTTCTTAAAAAAACAATGAAAATCTTAATCCTTGGTGCCGGAAAAATGGGAACATTCCTAACCGACGTGCTTTGCTTGCAACACGAAGTTGCACTTTTTGATACCGATCCGAAACGTTTGCGTTTTGTTTTCAATACGTATCGAATGACGAAATATGAGGAAATTCAAGCTTTTGAACCTGAGCTTGTTATCAATGCTGCCACGCTGAAATATACCATCGAAGCATTTGAAAACACAATGCCTTATTTGCCCAAAAACTGCATTCTTTCGGATATTGCCTCGGTAAAAATGGGTTTGCAAGAATTTTACGAACAAAGCGGTTTTCGCTATGTATCTACGCATCCGATGTTTGGACCCACTTTTGCCACACTCGATAATTTGAGCAAGCAAAACGCCATTATCATTTCGGAGTCTGATCATATGGGAAAGGCGTTTTTTAAAGACTTGTATGGTTCGCTCAAATTGAATATATTTGAATACACTTTCCTTGAGCACGACGAAACAATGGCTTATTCGTTGTCTATTCCGTTTGCTTCTACGCTGGTTTTTGCTTCCATTATGAAACATCAAGATGCGCCCGGAACGACATTTAAACGGCATTTAGATATTGCGCGTGGTTTGTTGTCGGAAGATGATTATTTATTAACTGAAATTTTGTTTAACCCTTTTACGGAAGGGCAGATAGAGAATATTCGTGCAGAGTTGGGCGCTTTATTGGAAATTGTAAAAGAAAAAGATTCGCCCGAAATGAAAAAATTTCTGACAAAAGTTCGAAAGAATATAGAGTAAAAAAATCACATAAGGATTGAAATGCTAATGATTGTTAAAAAAATAAACAAAACGATTAATTGGTTTTTATTTTTGGTAAAAATGTTTTTCCTTTGCCCGAAAATTTTTCAAAAGCATAATCACCGTTTGTGATAAAATACAAAACCCTATATTCTTGTGAAAATTACATTCCCCCGTTTAATGTAGTAAGGATATAGGGTTTGGTTTTTGTTTCTCTAAAAAAATATTTGCGGAAAATTTAGACAGTTTCAAAGTTCAGACGAGATTAATTCTTAATTTTTTTATTACTTTTGTTTTATAACATATCTAAATATTTCCGCATAATGAATACAAAAGTATCCATATTAATTACCACTATTACAGCTATGCTGTTTATATTGGTACCCATCACCGCCCAAAACACGCTTACCTCTGACGAAGGCGTAATAATTAACGGTATTAAATGGGCAACACGTAATGTAGATGCTCCCGGCACTTTTACCGCCAACCCCGAAGATTTTGGCATGTTTTACCAATGGAACAGCAACGTAGGCTGGAGTGCTGCCGACCCACTCATTCCTTCGGACGGTATCAGTACATGGAATCCCGATTGGAACAAACGAAACCTGGACGGAAGCATCAACACATCGCAACGATGGCATGCAACAAACAATGTATGCCCTGCCGGCTGGCGCATACCAAGCAAACAAGAATTGGAAAAACTTGTTTCCGCCGGCAGCGTTTGGATAACAGTAAACGGCGTAAACGGACGCTTATTCGGCAGTGGAGACAATACGATTTTTCTTCCTGCGGCAGGTTGCCGCATGCATTCCGACGGTCGCCATCCAAGGTATATAAAAGATGGCGCACTTCCAAGAATAGGTTATTATTGGAGTAGAACGCCTAACATTGAATTTTATAACAACTATTCCTATTCGTATGCCTTGCTCTTTGGTAATACCGGAGTGTTGTCTTTTAGCGGAATCGATGAGCATTCAATGGGTTATAGTATCCGCTGCGTGACAGAGTAAAAAATTTATGCCACAATGACAATAGTTTTTGATTGAAACAAGTAAAAAAGTGTTATTTGCAGATTATAAATTTAACCAAATAATTTCACAATATGGCAAAAACAACTATCGGAAACGAAACATCAGGCGATAAAATTTACGAATTACAAATTCGGTACTACGGATAAAAATAAAAACCATGCACATTAAAAATTAATTTTTTTCGTTACTTTTGGTTCATAATTTATAAAAATTACCACACAATGAACACAAAAGCCTCCATCTTAATTACAGCCATGCTGTTTATATTGACGGGCAGTATCGCTCAAAAATCTTCTGTTGACCCGCTCTTTGATGAAGGCGTAGTAATCAACGGTATTAAATGGGCAACGCGCAACGTGGACGCTCCCGGCACTTTTACCGCCAACCCCGAAGATTTCGGCATGTTTTACCAATGGAACAGCAACGTAGGCTGGAGCGCTTCCGACCCACTCACTCCTTCAGACAGCACCAGCACATGGAATTCCGAGTGGAACAAACGGAATCCGGATGGAAGCATCAACAAATCGCAAAAATGGCAGACAACAAACAATGTATGTCCTGCCGGCTGGCGCATACCGAGCAAACAAGAATTGGAAAAACTTGTTGCCGCTGGCAGTGTTTGGGCAACAGTAAACGGTATAAACGGGCGCTTATTCGGCAGTGGAGACAATACGATTTTTCTTCCTGCGGCAGATTGCCGCATGCTTTCCGACGGCAGCCGTCCAATGTATATAAAAGACGGTGCACTTCCAAGAATGGGTAGTTATTGGAGTAGAACGCCTAACATTGAATTTGACAACTATTTGTATGCTTTGTTCTTTTACTATTCGTATGCCTTAAACTTTGGTAATACCGGAGTATTGTCTTTTAGCGGAGTCGATAAGCATTCATGGGGCTACAGCGTCCGCTGTGTAACAGAGTAAAAAATTTATGCCATAATGACAATAGTTTTTGGTTGAAACAAGCAAATAAGTGTTATTTGCAGATTATTAATCTTTAACCAAATAACTTCAAAATATGGCAGGAAACGAAACTTCAGGCAATAATACATCCGAAACTACCCAAATAGACTATGCTCAATACGCAGAAGGAGGATTGATTGGAGCAACAAAGGAGTGCGCCGAAAAACAATTAAAAATAATTAAAGATACCTTTTCCCAAAATTATTTCCCTGAGTATTATAAATATGCTGAAAACAGTAGTCAGCTTGAAAATTATTTCGGTATAGACCAAAATGGAATAAAACTTACGGCTAAACATAGTCAGCTCTCTTCTATTGAAGAAGAAATAAAATCATTGGTATACCGTTTAGATTTTGATTCAGATTCAGATTTAGTTTCTTTTTTACAAAAAACAAGTGATTTTATCGACTTACTGAGAGGATACACAGCCGCCATTATTTCTAAAAAAGCTATTATAGTCGAGTATAAAGAAGGAGGATTTAATAACTTTACGCCGAACAAGGATGGTGAATATGATGAATCTATTGGAGGCAAAGTTTCTATTGACATAAAATACGACGAGAATGGAAATCCAATGTCGGCAGACGACGATTTCAGTCTGAACGAGTTATCGGCTCACGAAATTTTAGGACACGGAGTAGGATATAATTTTCAGGTACCGGGTCATAAAAGTGTGGAAGCCATCAAATACGAGGCTATTATCCGCAGGCTTGAAGGACGAGAAGCAAGAAATTGGGAGAATAAAACAAGTGATCCTGAGGGTGAACAATGTATACACCTGACTGAATACTCTGAAAAGGTACTGGAACTTAAAGTTGCTCTTACTGCTGCAGAAGCTGCTTTTATGGAAGTAAGGAGTCGTGGCGGAGATAAGGAAGAAGTAGAGAAAGCCAAGAAAGAAGTCGAAAGGCTTCAAAAAGCGTACAGTACCGCAGTACAAAATGACCTCCGGGCTTGTGCAGAAATGCAAAGAATTTCGAATTGGAATTATGAAAACGCTCTGGAAAACGCCAGAGCAAGAAAACAGGATTCTTTGGCTCTTTGGACAGACAACCCACACAATGCTTCTGCTTCTCTTACTAAATCAGAAATGGAAGAGATTCTGAATTCGGTTAGACCTGCTATTTCTGCTGATAGTAAACATTGGAGAGAAGTGTTAAAAATAATGGATGAAAAAAACAGACAACAAAGTGTCCTTCAAATGGAACCTCTTTTTCCACCGGCTTTTCGGTCTAAAGCTCCGGAATCTTTACTCAATTTTAATTTTTCTAACGAAGAAGATAAGGCAAGGATTCCCCGAATTAAAATTGATACACCCGTACACATTGTGAGAAATATCACAGGTAATATACCGGCATCTTTAATAACAAGAAAATTTGTGGAAGAACTTCTCATCGACCTGTTATCGAGAGCAGATAGAACAGCAGGCAATGGTGGAATTTTGTAGTGTTTTTATTTTCAAAGTATTGTTGATCCTAACGCATTATTAACTGCCGGTTCCGTTTGTATTCATAGTAACTAATTCTTCTACAAATTCTGCCGGCAAAAAAAATAATTTTCCTTTTCTCGTTGCGAAAAAGACCGTTCCGTCAGGAAAAACTATCGGACTGGAAAATATTTTTCCACATTCGGCATTGTGTTTTCCCAATATATTGCCTTTGCTGTCAATAAAATAAATGTGAGAATTGTTTGAGCAAATCATGAAAACAGAATCATTTAGTTTGCACGGTGAAGAAATTACTTTTTCACTTGTTTCGATCTTGTTGACCAATTCTCCTGTTGGTGAAATAATATAAACACTACCGTCCATTGAGCCAAAAACGATATTTTCATCGTTCATTTGAATAGGTTGAGAATGAATGGAACCGCCTGTTTTAAACTTCCAAATAACACATCCCGCTTTATCGAAGTTATAGAGGTGATTGTCGTAAGAGCCTATAATCAAAGTTCCGTTTTTAAGTTCTGCCGCTTTGGAGTGCATAATCATTCCTTTTGTTTTCAATTTGTGGGTAACCTTTTTATTTTTATCGATAAAATAAACCTTTTTGCTGTTTCCTCCAACTACCAAAATGCTGTCAGAGGTTACCATCGGTGAGCCGTGCACCAATCGACGAACTTTTGTTTTGCTTATTTCTCCAGTTTCAAGATCATAGTAACCAATTCGTCCAAAATCCATTCCAAAAGCAATTTTTCCGTAAAACTCTACCGGATTTGTAAAAATAAATCCATTTGGTTTAAAATAACTCAAATAATTACCGTCAGCATCGAAAAAATAAAACCTTCTGTCGTAACTTCCAAGCGCAACTCTACCATCTGAAAGTTGCGCCGGAGTGGCGTGAAACCAACTTTTAGCCTTGAATTTGTTTTTCAAATTTCCCTTGCTATCGAAAAAATAAACATACTTATTGTGAGATGCAATAACAAGAAGATTATTATGTGTAATGATAGGTTTTGAAAAAAATGTTCCGTCTATTTCAACGGTAACAGGTTGAGAAACAGTTACAATTTCTTCCGCTTTCAACGAAGAAAAAAGCAAAAGTAAAATGAATAAAAAATAACGTTTCATAAGAGGTTGTAATGATTCAATGTAAAAAATAGGGTTTCCCATATTAAAGGAAACCCTATTTTTGAGCCTCTTGTCGGATTCGAACCAACGACCCCGAGATTACAAATCACGTGCTCTGGCCAACTGAGCTAAAGAGGCAGGTGGGCAAGCGGACTATATCGCACCGCTACAACTAACTACCTTTGCTGACTTCCGCCCCTGGAGGATTCGAAAGGAGCTGGTCGTATAGGACTTACCCAAGTGCAAAAGTACTACATTAGGCATTATTGTGCAAATGTTTTTACATGTTTTTTACAAAAAAATGGCTAATAGCCTTGTTTTCAGAAAGAAAAAGTGCAATTTTAAATTAAGCACGTAAAAGCCTTCTTTTTTCTCAAAAAAATGTATCTTTGCAGTGTATAATTAAGAAACTGTTGGGAAATTTTTCATTTATTATTTTTTAGTCATTTTTTAGGATAGTTGGAAGATTGGATTTAGGAGAATAGCGGGCTATTTGACTAAAATCAATCTTACAAATAGACAAAAAAGGGCAAAAAATAATATGAACAATGATTTTCAAATAGTTTCTTTGTCTAAAAAATTAGTTTTTTATAAATTTCCTAACAGTTACTTAGTCAGATATGCAAAACAGTAAGATGCAGCACGCGATGTATAGCGGCGCAATATTGGGAGTTTTCCTGTTGGTTAAATTTTATATTTCGGTACTTGGCGGTGAAAATATTCTAGTGTCTTTTGTTGGCGTAGCGCTGACACTGCTTGTGCCTTACATTATCTATAAATTTCAAATAAGATATAGAGATGAGCAGTTAAACGGATTTATAACGTACTCAAATTCGTTTACTTACGGTATTATGTTGTACTTTTATGCCTGCCTTATTTTAGCGGTGGGGCAATTTGTATATTACCGGTTTATTAATCCCGATTTTTTGACCAATGCTTTTAAAATGTCGATAGATATGATGCAGCGGTTTGGAATGCCCGAAAAAATTATTGACGAAGCCATCGCGATGCCTATTCCGTCGCCCATATCTACGGTGTTGCAAAGCATACTGATGAACAGTTTTATCGGATTGTTGATTTCAGCAGTAACATCGCTTATTGTAAAAAGAACCGATTTATTTAATGCAGAAAATGAGTAAAATAGATATATCTGTTGTTGTACCTCTTCTCAACGAAGAAGAATCATTGCCCGAGCTTTTTTCTTGGATAGAAAGGGTAATGAACAAAAATAATTTTTCGTACGAAGTTATTTTCGTGAACGATGGAAGTACCGACGATTCGTGGAAAGTAATCGAATCATTGGCGCAGCAATCAAAATGCGTAAAAGGAATAAAATTCCGTCGCAATTACGGAAAATCTGCTGCGTTGTATCACGGTTTCAAAGAAGCCCAAGGCGATGTGGTTATAACGATGGACGCCGATTTGCAAGATAGTCCGGATGAAATTCCGGAACTTTACAACATGATTATCAATGAAGATTACGACTTGGTGTCGGGTTGGAAAAAGAAGCGTTACGATCCGTTGAGCAAGCGCATTCCGACAAAATTATACAACGCTACTGCTCGTCGCGTGTCGGGAATCAAAAACTTGCACGACTTTAATTGCGGACTGAAAGCATATAAAAACGAAGTAGTAAAAAACATTGAAGTGTATGGCGAAATGCACCGTTACATTCCATATTTGGCAAAAAATGAAGGATATAGTAAAATAGGCGAAAAAGTGGTTCAGCACCAATCCCGAAAATATGGAAAAACAAAATTCGGTATAAGCAGGTTTGTGAATGGCTATCTTGATTTAATGAGTTTGTGGTTTATTTCCAAATTCGGCGTTAATCCTATGCACTTTTTTGGATTGGCAGGCAGCCTTATGTTTGTTTTGGGATTAATAGCTGTTATTGTGGTTGGCGCCATTAAGTTGAAAGCTATTTCTTTGGGAGTAAATGCGCCGCTTGTTACAAGTAGTCCTTATTTTTACTTGGCGCTGACGGCAATGGTTATTGGAACACAAATGTTTTTGGTTGGCTTTTTAGGCGAAATGATTATCAGAAATGCACCCGAACGCAATAATTATACCATTGATAAAGAGATTAATACATCAAATTGTAAATAGACATATATTGAATGCCGTTAGGCATTCTCGCTCGGTAGAAATAAATTTGTTTCACAGGACGCATTCCGATAGGAATGCAACCAACAACGCAGATACATTTTTCTACCAAGCGTTAATCCCTACAGGATTTTAAGCTATATAAAATTCAACATTATATTCTTTTAAAATAACTTTAAATATGGACATTTTTTTAGAAATATTGAAATATACGCTGCCAACACTGATTGTGTTAATTGTTGTTTATTTAATAGTTAATCGTTTTTTGAACGATGAAAATAATCGTCGCAATTACGAAGTCAGAAAAATTACGGCAAACCTCGTAACGCCCATAAAATTAAGTGCATACGAACGGTTAGTGTTGTTTTTGGAGCGCACTTCGCCCGAATCGTTGATATTGCGTGTGCAAAGACCGGGCATGACAAATTTGGAGTTGCAAGCAGCATTGTTAAGCGCCATCAGGCAAGAATACGAACATAATTTTTCACAGCAATTGTATGTCAGCAGTCAAGCGACGATAATGGTAAAAAATGCTAAAGAAAGCTTGGTGCAATTAATTAATAAGTTATCTGCCAATACAAATCCGACTGATGAATCTACATTGTTGGCAACGGCGATAATAGAAATTTATTATTCGGTAGAAGAACCACCGGCGACTATTGCGATTAATTTTTTAAAGTCGGAAGTTCGGTCTTATTTTGGATAAAATGCGTTTCCCACAAAGGCACTAAGAACACAAATTTTTCTTAGTGTGCTTTGTGTCTTTGTGGGAAAATATTTATAACAACAATGAATACATTTTTAGATTTAGTTAAACAACGTACTTCTATACGCAATTTTTCAAATCAAGTAATAGAAAAAGAAAAGCTGGATTATGTGTTAGAAGCTGCTCGTTTAGCGCCTTCAGCTTGTAATTTTCAACCGTGGAGTTTTCTTATCGTTGAAGGAAAAGAAAATGTTGAAAAATTGTCGGAAGCGTACGACAGAGATTGGTTCAGAACAGCGCCTGTTTGCATTGTGGCTTGCGGAAATCACAACGAATCGTGGAAAAGAAAAGACGGAAAAGACCACTGTGATGTTGACGTGACAATTGCCGTAACACATATCGTTATGGCAGCTACCGAACAAGGTTTAGGAACTTGCTGGGTTTGCAATTTCGACAAAGATATTTGTGTTGCTGCGTTGAATTTGCCTGTGTATTTAGAACCGATAGCCATCATTCCGATTGGTTATCCTGTAAATCCGGACGTTTTTTCCAATAATGAAAAAAAGCGGAAAGCAATGGACGAAATAATGAAATAATCTGTAAATATTTCCTACAAAGGTACTAAAAACATAAAGTTTTCTTAGTGGATTTTGTAGCTTTGTGGAAAAGATAATTTTATGCTGGACAAACAAATAAATATCAATTCAATAACAAAAAAGATAATTTACCTATTGCCTTTTATCTTCTTTTTTCAACTGAATGCTCAATCGTACAACTTAGAGCAAGGAAAAGCCGACTTTTTTCGCAATAGAAATGCTTTAACTCAACCTGTACCTGTCAATATTCAAAAACATTTTGATATTGCCATAGATGAAATAGATCAAATGTTGAAAGGAGAAAAACCTTTGAGTTTCAAAAGAGCAGTTTATCTTGTAGAAAATGCTTATTACGAAGGTAAAATCAGTTGGGAAGAATACAATAATGAAATATTGAGAATAAAACCGATTCTCAATAAAATGATTGACAACCGCAATTTACGACAATATAAAACCGCAGGAAATTGGGCTGTATTTACTTATATGTCGGACAGTATTCCCGAAAATAATTTCAAACCGTATCTGTATGATTTTGAAAATTTTATGAGCGATACAGATGTGGAAAGTTCTATGGTTTCACGTCTTCTGAAAACAAAAAAGGGAAATTGCCGAGCGTTGCCCTATTTTTATAAGATTTTGGCTAATGAAGTTGATGTTGAGGCGTTTATAGCGACTGCCCCAATGCACATCTACGTCAAACACAGAGATGAACAGGGAAATTGGTGGAATTTGGAAATGACAACGGGTTCTTTTTCTCGCTCAAGTTTTATAATGGAAACATTCAATGTTTCTGAAGCCGCAATAGCAAGTGGTTTGTTTATGAAATCATTATCGGATGTTGAATCCGTTGTCTATTGCATACATGATCTATTGGGCTTTTATGAACGTAAAACAGGAAGATATTCAGACGATTTCGTCAAGAAATGCTATGAAATAGGTTTGCAATATTATCCAAACAGTCAGTTGCAAGCCAACAAGGGAAATGATTTACAATCTCGATTAAGAAACAAAATGATTGATATGGGATTGAGAAGTTACAGAGAACTTGTCAATTATCCCGAACTTATGACAGAATTTCAAATTATGCATTCCACATTTCAATATCTTTCAGAAATTGGTTATTCTACAATGAAGAACGAAGATTACGAAAAAATGGTCTATGACATAAAAGAGAAACAGACAAAATTAAATTCAGAAAAATAATAAAAATTATTATCTTTGAAGTTGAATAGTTACAAAAAATCTAATAATAAAATGAACATGAAAAAGCAAATTTTATTTTTAAGTATAGTAATGTTTGGAACATTAAATGTTTTTGCACAAACACCTTATGACAATTTTGCGCCCGAGCAAAGTGTAAAATCAATGATAGAATTGCCTCAGATGCAATTTAAAGTAGAAAACACAGACCTTGATAGCGAAATACGCTACATTGAATTTGACCAAAACACATTGTCTTTAACTCTGTTGGACGACAATGAAAATGTGATAAAAACACTTGTATTTAATCCGACCGAAAAGAAGTTTTTAACGATTGATCCATTGGCAGAAAAGTATTATTCAACTTCTCCGTATGCGTATTGTTTGAATAATCCTATACGTTTTATCGATCCTGACGGACTTTCTCATTATTCAATAAATCCTGATGGATATATTACAATGACAAAGCAGACGGATGATAAATTCGATATGTTGTTTGCAGGCGACAAATCATTGAGAGTTAATGATAGGTCTGTTTTATCTGGTTTAGCAGAAACCGGCAAGGCAAGTAATTATTCAAAATCTTTTGTACATGGCAATCCTTCTGCATTGGCTTCTGTATTTTTGTTTGCGTCTGATAATACAGATGTAGAATGGCGTTTTAGTAGATACAATGTAGGAAATGGCGACCAATACGCATTGGGAACTGTACACGATTTAGGTGAAGGGTTTACTCAAAGGGCAATAAGACCAGATGAAATGGGATTTAGCAGAAGTTCTGAATTAGCATCTATTCATTCACATCCGGGACATTATTCTTCAATGACCGGTCGAGATAGTGAACATAGTAGCATGGGTTGGATTTCACATGGAAGGATATATGATCCGTCTGATTCTTATAACGTTCAGAATAATCCCAATAATTTCAAAAACAGTTATGTTTATTTCCCAAATTCTGGTAATATTCATGAGCCAAGAGGTTTTCAACAACCTGCATTAATTAGAAATATTAAAAATCACAATAATAATCCAAACAGATTGTTTTGGGGAACTTTAAATCATAAATAGTGATGATTAAATACCAAAGCTTTGTATTGTTCGTAATATTGTTTTTGGGTTGTAGTAATCCTAAATCAAAACAAGTTTCTGAAATTGATGAAGATTTATTAAAAACAGAAATTCAAGTGCTTGACACAACACTAATTAGGTTTGTCGATTATATTAGAGAAACAACTACTGTACAGGAAATAGGTAATATCCATATTGATAGTTTAATCGTAGGAATACGTTTTAATGAAAATGAAGATATAGAAAGTAAAAGATTTTTTGGAGTGGATTCAGTAATTTTCATCTCTTATTTTGTGAATAATAATACAGATTTTAATGAATCTGATTTTAGAGGTATTGTTGATTTGAACGATTATAAAATTGCTGTTTTTGACAAAAACAATATAGGAAAACGATTTTACAGCAGTTCTGAATTAAAACAAATAGAACTGACTGATTTATATAGACCTCAAATAAATTTAGTTGTTATTGGTGTTGTGAAAATTAAGAATGATAGTCTTGTTCAATGGGATCTTCCTTGATTTTTAGTGCAACTAACACCGATTAACGCAAGTTTTCAAAATATGTGTAAATATCAGTAGTTTATAACTGAGAAAACTTTTAAAAATAAAAGGTATAAGTCGCATCAAAGTTGCGAAGATTATTTAAAAAATATAAATATAAAAAAATATGAATTCAATTCAAACACTCAACCGTGTAGCCGATAATATTCGCATGCTGTCGGTTGCTATGGTAGAAAAATCAAAATCGGGACATCCGGGCGGCGCCATGGGCGGCGCAGATTTTATCAATGTGTTGTATTCCGAATTTTTGGAATACGATCCCAATAATCCGCTTTGGATAAATCGCGACCGTATGTTTTTAGATCCCGGACACATGTCGCCGATGCTTTATTCCGTACTTACTTTGGCAGGAAAACTCAGTATAAATGATTTAAAAGAATTTCGTCAGTGGGGAAGTGTTACTTCCGGGCATCCCGAAGTTGATTTTGAGCGCGGTATTGAAAATACATCCGGACCACTCGGGCAAGGGCACACAATGGCTGTCGGTGCAGCCATTGCAGAGCGTTTTATTGCCGCTCGTTTCGGTGAATGGACAGCTCACAAAATTTATACGTTTATTTCCGATGGCGGCATTCAAGAAGAAATTTCGCAAGGCGCCGGGCGCATTGCTGGAACGTTGGGGTTAAGCAATTTAATTATGTTTTTCGATTCAAATAACGTTCAACTTTCGACAAAAGTTGACGAAGTTTCGTGCGAAGATACAGGCAAAAAATACGAAGCTTGGGGCTGGAAAGTGATTCACATCGATGGAAACGATGCCGGTCAAATTCGCCAAGCGTTAAAAGAGGCAAAAGCTGAAACAGAAAAACCAACGCTTATTATCGGTAAAACCATTATGGGCAAAGGTGCCATGAAAGAAAATGGAGAAAGTTTTGAAAATCAAGTTTCTACGCACGGACAGCCGATTTCTGCTGCCGGTGCATGCGCTGTCAAAACAATCGAAAATTTAGGCGGGAATGCTGAAAATCCTTTTGCAATATTTCCCGAATCGGCAGAACTTTATGCCAATCGTAAAAAAGAACTTGAAGCGATTGTGACCAAGAAAGAAGCAATACAACAACAATGGGAAAAAGAAAATCCGGCGTTAGCTAAAAAACTCGAATCGTTTTTCGCCAAAAAACCGATTGATGTTGATTTTTCGGCTATTGTGCAGAAAAAAGATCAAGCTACGAGAGTTTCTTCGGCAACGGTGTTGGCAACATTTGCCCACAAGGTTGAAAATATGATTGTTTCGTCTGCCGATTTATCCAACTCAGATAAAACCGATGGATTCTTGAACAACAGTAAACCGCTTGTAAAAGGTGATTTCAGCGGTGCTTTTCTTCAAGCCGGCGTGTGCGAGCTGACAATGGCTTGCTTAATGAACGGAATGGCGTTGCATGGCGGAATTATTCCTGTTTGCGGCACGTTCTTTGTTTTTTCAGATTATATGAAACCTGCCATACGAATGGCTGCATTAATGCAACTTCCTGTTAAATACATTTTTACACATGATGCATTTAGAGTAGGAGAGGATGGACCAACGCACCAACCCATTGAACAAGAAGCACAAATAAGATTGTTGGAGCAAATTAAGAACCATTCGGGCGTCAACAGTACACTGGTGTTAAGACCTGCCGATGCTGACGAATCGACAGTTGCTTGGAAATTGGCTTACGAGAACACAAAAACGCCGACTGTTTTGATTTTTTCACGTCAAAATATAAAATCGATAACGACTTACGAAACAGCGTTGCAATCCGAAAAAGGAGCATATATTATCACTAAACCTGCCGGAAAACCCGATGTTATTATGGTTGCCAATGGTTCAGAAGTTTCTACGTTGGTTGACGCAAAACCATTGTTGGAAGAAAAAGGATTGAAAGTTCAAATTGTCTCTGCGCCATCAGAAGGATTGTTTTTTGATCAGTCTCAATCGTATAGAGAAGAAGTAATTCCGCCGAATATTCCGGTATTTGCGTTAACGGCAGGCATTCCGTCAACTATGCTGCGATTGGCAGGTACAACCGGAAAAATAGTTGGGTTGGAGCATTTTGGCTATTCAGCGCCTGCTGCGGTATTAGATGAGAAGTTTGGCTTTACCGCACAAAATGTGTTTGAGCAAGTAATGAGTATGATAAAAAAATAATCACAATAATATGCACACTTGGTTTGAATGTAAAGTCCGTTACGACAGATTAGATGAAAACGGATTACCTAAAAAAGTAACAGAGCCTTATTTGGTCGATGCGTTGTCGTTTACCGAAGCAGAAGCGCGCATCTCGAAAGAAATGCAACCATATATTAGCGGCGAATTTATTATTGCAAGTATAAAAAAAGCGAATATTTCCGAGCTTTTCGAAAATCCTGCGGGCGATCGTTGGTTCCGTTGCCGTGTTAATTTTATTATTGTTGACATGGAAAAAGGCACAGAAAAAAAAGTGGCTTCCAACATGTATGTGCAAGCAAATGATATTAAAGAAGCGTTAGAAAATTTGACAAAAGGTTTGCAAGGCACAATGTCCGATTATTCGGTGGCTTCCATCACGGAAACAATGATTTTAGATGTATATCCGTATGTTGCACCCGCCAACGTAGTGTCGAAAGAGCAACCGGATATGGCGTATTCGGTGCCGGCAGAAACAGCAGAAGAATAATGTCTGTTGTTGAAAATTTTGAGCAGATTAAATTACAAATACCGGCAAATGTAAAGCTGGTGGCTGTTTCCAAATATCAACCTGTATCATCTATGTTGGAAATATATGAACAAGGACACCGAATTTTTGGCGAAAGCAAAGTGCAAGAATTAGTATCAAAATACGAAACATTGCCCAAAGATATTGATTGGCATTTTATAGGACATTTACAAACAAACAAAGTAAAAAACATTGTTCCGTTTGTAACGTTGATTCACGGAGTTGATAGTTTGCGGTTGCTGCACGAAATAAACAAATGCGCGCTGAAAACAAACAAAGCAGTTGATTGCCTGCTTCAAATGCACATAGCACAAGAAGAAACAAAGTTTGGTTTTTCGACAGCAGAATTGGAAGAAGTATTAAATTCAAGCGAATTCAACAAGTTAAAAAATGTTCGAATTTGCGGATTGATGGGAATGGCTTCTTATACCGACGATATGGAGCAAGTTAGAAAAGAATTCAAAGGACTTGCCAACTATTTTAAGAAGATAAAAACTTCTTGCTTTGCCGAGAATGAATTTTTTAATGAACTATCAATGGGTATGTCCGGCGATTATCAATTGGCAATAGAAGAAGGCAGCACAATGGTTCGAGTGGGAAGCTCTATTTTTGGAGAGAGATA
>Ga0082212_10003986_pt1 | contig 20696 bp, 17 predicted proteins | sample TergutNt197P3_FD_71548 | JGI IMG/M metagenome (GOLD analysis project Ga0082212, IMG submission 71548) | Neocapritermes taracua P3 segment gut microbial communities from Petit-Saut dam, French Guiana - Nt197 P3 | ecosystem: Host-associated > Arthropoda: Insects > Digestive system > Gut ... | reverse complement strand
ATCAAATTGGTTCATCTATATTAAATGTATCAAGTCGAGAATAATAGTGGAGAATGCTGATGGACAATGTAATAACCGTATATCATGGATCGAACCATATCATCAGGGCGCCAGTATTTGGAAAAGGTCGGGCAGCGAATGATTATGGTCTTGGGTTCTATATGACGAGGGATAAGCATCTTGCAGGCGAATGGGCTGTGCTTTGGACGGGCAAAAACGGGTTCATCAATACTTTGCATCAAGCCGGATTTGATGTGGCAGTGGAGAAAATTCACGATATAGTGCTGGGTTTCAATAGGATACGATCTGTCCCGCTAGAAAAACGTCAGCTGGCTGGTTTCCGGGATGTCGCGCAGCGCGCCGAGCGCTTTTAGCTGCTCTATGTGGGTTTTCGATACTTTAGGGCAGGCTGCGGATATTTCTTCTATCGAGATAAAATTCTGCCCGGCTCTGTTTTCAGCCAGATCGTACGCCGCCGTTTCACCCAGGCCGCTGATAGCGACGAACGGCAGGCGTAATTTATTTTCGCCTGATATCAGAAACTTGACCGGGTCCGACTCAAAGAGGTCGACGCCGATAAAATCAAAACCCCGCATGTAAAACTCGTAACACGCCTCAAGCGTCGTCAGGAGGTCCTCTTCCTTTGCTTTCGCGGCGGTATTGCCGCGTATCTCCTTGATTTTCGCGCGCACTACGTCGACGCCGCGCGCCATGAACGCCGCGTCGAAACTGTCCTTTTGGCTCCTGCGGTAAAAATAAGCGCTGTAGAACTCGAGCGGCCTGTGTACCTTGAACCACGCAATGCGGAACGCCATCATAACATACGCTACCGCGTGAGCCTTCGGGAAAAGGTATGTGATCGTCCTGCAGGATTCAGTATACCAGCCGGGGACGTCGTACCGGTACATCTCATCCGCGGCGCCTTCCGGCAGGCCCCTTCCCTTTCGGACGCTTTCTGAGATGCTGAAAGCGTATCTGTCGCCCATGCCTTTTGAGATCAAAAACAGCATGATATCGTCGCGGCAGCTTATCGTTTCACCGACCGTCGCTTTTCCCGACAGTATCAGGTCTTTTGCGTTGCCCTGCCAGACAGCGGTCCCGTGTGAGAATCCTGACAGTCGCACGAGAGTGCTGAAATTCTCCGGAGTTGTGTCGCAGAGCATCTGGCGTACGAAATCTGTGCCGAACTCCGGTATGCCGATCGCTCCGGTTTCGCCGATGATTTCGTCGTCTTCCGGCAGTCCGAGCGGGGCGGGGGAGTTGAATATAGCCATTGTTTCAGGGTCGCCGAGGCTTATTTCCCTCGCGTTGATACCCGTAAGGTCTTCGAGCATTTTTATCATCGTCGGATCGTCATGTTCGAGCGCGTCCAGCTTGATGAGGTTGTCTTCCATACAGTGGTAGTCGAAATGTGTCGTGATGACGCCTTTGTCTACGCTGTCGGCGGGGTGCTGCGCGGGGCAAAAATCAGTTATGCTCATACCCTGCGGGATAATGACCAGGCCGCCGGGGTGCTGCCCGGTGGTCCTCTTTACGCCGACGCAGCCGTTTGCCAGGCGCCTTTCTTCCGCTTTCGTGAATGTTCTGCCAAGGAATTCCTGATACTTCTTGACATAACCGAAAGCGGTTTTCTCCGCTATTCTTCCGATCGTCCCGGCGCGGTACACATGATCCGCGCCGAAAAGGTCAGTCGCGAACTTGTGCGCCTGCGCCTGGTATTCGCCGGAAAAGTTCAAATCGATATCGGGGACTTTATCGCCGTCAAACCCGAGGAAGGTCTCAAACGGGATATTGAATCCGTCTTTGAGATATTTATGCCCGCATACAGGGCAGTTCATGTCCGGCATGTCGGCGCCGCAGCCCCAGCCCGCGCCTGACTCGAAGTCGGAGTTTTTGCATTCGGGGCACCTGTAGTGCGCCGGGAGAGCGTTGACTTCTGTTATTCCCGCGAGAAACGCTACAAGGGAAGAGCCAACGCTGCCGCGCGAACCGGTGAGATACCCGTGTGTGTTCGAGTCGGCGACCAGTTTTTGCGCGGTCATATATATGACGTCGTAATTTCGGTCGAGAATATCTCTGAGTTCTGTGTCTGCGCGTTTTCTCACTATTTCCGGCGGGTCATCACCGTAGAGGGACGCCAGCCTCCCGGCTACGAGTTGCTTGAGTTCATATGAACTTCCTTTGAGTTCGGGGGCGAAAAGAGTGTTGGCCGGGGGCAAAGGTGAAACAGTTTCGCACATGTCCGCGATCATTCGCGAGTTATTGACAACGACTTCATACGCTGTGTCCTTACCGAGATAGCTAAACTCTTCCAGCATTTCGTCAGTCGTTTTGAAAAAGACGGGCAGATCGGCGTCAGCCGTCTCGTATCCTTTTGACGTCAGCAGTATGTGCCGGTAAACTTCGTGCTCAGGGTCGAGGAAATGCACGTCTCCGGTCGCTACGACAGGTTTGTCAAGTTCCGCGCCGAGTTTGACGACCCTGCGGTTGAAATCCCTCAGTTCTTCCTCGTTTTTTGCGCGTATTTTGCTGTCGTAAAGCATAAACATGTTATTGCAGACGGGCTGGATCTCAAGATAGTCGTAAAACTTTGCAAGCTGGTGTAATTCAAGCGCGCTGCGGCGCTCGACGATGGCTTCGAATACTTCGCCGGCTTCGCAGGCGGAGCCTATGATCAGCCCCTCGCGGTGGCTCGTAAGCAAGCTTTTGCGGATACCGGGGTTCCTGTCAAAATCTTCCAAATGGCTTTTGGTTATGAGTTTGTAAAGGTTGTTGAGCCCGGTTTTGTTTTTTACGAGTATGATGATGTGCTTGTGCCTGACGCGGCCCTTAGCGCCGCCGGACAGGCCTTTATCGCGGAGCTGCTCCAGATATCCGTTTATGCCGGATATTTCGGTTATGCCGTCCTTTTCAAGCATTTTGCGCATTGCGGTGTATATCCGGGCTGTTACCGACGCGTCGTCGACGGCTCTGTGATGGTTGAAATCCTTACATCCGAAGTACTCCGCCAAAGTGTCGAGTTTGTGGTTTTTTAGTTTGGGCAGCAGGCCACGCGCCATCGCCAGCGTGTCGATATAGCAGTGGTCGAACGGGAGCCCGCCTGCGGCACAAGCTTCAAAAATGAATCCGACGTCGAAAGAGGCGTTGTGCGCGACGAGCGGTTTACCGCGTGCGAATCCGAGAAACGAGGCGACGGCGTCCTTTTGAGAGGGCGCGCCGGTCAAGTCGGTTTCTTTGATCCCCGTCAGGCGTGTGATCTCATATGGCAGAGGGGCTCCGGGATCGGCAAAAGTGTGGAAGCTGCCAATTTCCTGCCCGTCTTTGATATGGACTGCCCCGATCTCGATTATTGCATTAGTCGTCGGTGACAGGCCGGTCGTTTCAATGTCGAAAACGACGACTCCGTCATCGTCTGCACAGGGGGCGGTGAACACTGCGGTGTGGCTTTCCACATCGTTGAGCAGATAGCCCTCGACGCCGTATATGACTTTTATGTTGTCGTTTGCGGCGGCGGCTGCATCCGGGAAAGAGTGGACTACTCCGTGGTCCGTTATGGCTATGGCCGGGTGGCCCCATTCCGCCGCTCGCCTGATGACGTCCGCCGTATCGGTCGTCGCGTCCATTGCGGACATTTTAGTGTGCAGGTGGAGTTCGACACGCTTTTCGGGGGCTGTGTCCTGCCTTAGTTTTTTTTCGTCCTCGACGATGCCGACGGGTTCGAGCGCCAGATCCCCGTCATACCTGTTTATGTTAAGGTTGCCTGTGACGGTCAGCCACATTCCCTTTTTTATCCGCTTGACTGCTTTTGCGTCGCCTGACTCAGGAATGAATTTCGACACGTGGACTGTGCCCGTGTAGTCGGTCAGGTCAAAGCTGAGGAGCCACGCCTTACTTTTTTCGATATACCTGCTCGAGACGTCGCATACCTCGCCTTTCACCGTCGCTTTCCCGAGTTCGAGGCTGACGTCGGACATTGGCGTCGCGTTTGCTTTTGTCCGTCTGCCCATGATAACCGGGTCGCTTTGCGCGGTTTTGCCGGACTGCGATTTTGTGCTTTTATCAGATGGGGCGGCGCGGGCGAATACAGCCGTTATGGAGACGCTTTTCAGTCCGTACTCCGCGGCGATCATGTCTTCTATCGCTTTTATTTCAACCGGCGGCGACGGTTCTGTCAGGGAAAGGGTAAAGGCCATCGTCATCTTTTCTTTGTTGACGGTAGCCTCGAAGACCCGGGCCCCTGCGTAGTTGACCGAAAGTCTGCCGTTGTCCCTGCAAAACGGGAACATTTCATAAAATGATTTTGGTTTTTGCTCGTTCAAACCTGTCTCCTAACGGGCCGCTGCAGCCCAAGTAATAAATTATGAATTACAAATAATGAATAATGGTTTCTCCTCATTCCTAATTCCTAATTCCTCATTCCTTGTTCTCGTCGCTGTCGATCATTGCGAATAGCTCCGGGACGAGTTTGTCCAGAGGGGCTTTTTTCAGTATTTTTCCTTTTTTGAAGAGAAGCCCTTCGCCGTCCCCGCCGCAGATCCCGTAATCCGCCATTGCGGCTTCACGGGGGCCGTTGACGCCGCAGCCCATGACGGCAACGGTTATGTCCCGGCCAAGCGCCTGGAGGCGCATTTCTACTTCGGAGGCAACGGGGATAAGGTCTATCCCGCATCTGCCGCAAGTGGGGCAGGATATGAGCTCGTATCCTTTTCGCAGCCCAAGCGATTTGAGTATCGTGATACCGGCTTTGACTTCGCTTTCCGGCTGCGCGGTCAGGGATACGCGCAATGTGTCGCCGATTCCGGCGGCAAGCAGAGCGCCAATTCCTATCGACGACTTTATTATACCCGAATATTCTGTCCCCGCCTCTGTCACTCCGAGGTGCAGGGGGTGGTCAGTGCGTTCGTCAAGCAGCTTGTAAGCCGCGATGGTGACGGGGACGCTCGACGCTTTCACCGATATGCAGATATCGTCAAAATCATGTTTATTCAGCAGAGTGATGTGTTCGAGCGCGCTTTCGCACATGGCTTCCGGCGTGGCGCCTCCGTGCTTTTCCAGAATGCTCTTGCTCAGGCTGCCGCCGTTGACGCCTATGCGTATCGGGACGCCCATTTTGAGGCAGATTTTTGCGACCTCGCGTACGCCTGAGGCGTCGCCTATGTTGCCGGGGTTTATCCTGAGTTTGTCCGCGCCTGCCTCCGCGGCGCGGATGGCGAGTTTATGGTCAAAATGGATATCGGCGACGATTGGGATGCCGGTGAGTTTTTTGATCTCACAGATGGCGTCCGCCGAGGCTGTGTCAGGTACCGCGAGGCGCGCAATATCGCACCCGGCTTCGGCGAGGCGGTTTATCTGCGCCGCCGTTTCGCGTATATCGGACGTTTTTGTAGTCGTCATAGACTGTACGGTGACCGGCGCGCCCCCGCCGATTTTGACGCCCCCGACGTTGATTTGTTTTTTACTCATTACTAGCTCCTGACGATTTTTACCACGTCGTTGACCAGGATGAATACCATAAGGCCCATGAGGAGCACGAGCGCCGTTGTGTGGATATACCCCTCGTACTTCGGGTCAAGGTGTCGCCTCAGGATCTTTTCGATCACCCATGTTATGAACAAAAACAATATCCTGCCGCCGTCCATAGCCGGGATAGGCAGCAGATTGACGACGGCCAGGTTAACGCCAATAAACGCCATAAATCCAACAATGTTCCCGATACCGGCAAGTACCGTCGTCGACTCCTGCCCTATGGTGTTCATAGCGTCCACTATGCCTACGGGGCCGGACAGGTCGCGCACGCCCGCGGCGCCGCTGAATATCTGCGCGAGGCTCACGCGAATGAGCCTGACATAGTTCATCGTCGTGTAGCAGGAGTATTTCAGTTTTCCCCACGCTGTTGCTTCAATAACGTTGAATTGCAAACCGTATTTTAACTGAAGCTCGCCATTGAGCATATATTCGCGCTTTTCAAGCGGGAACTTGTTAAGGGTTATTGTCTCGCCGTCGCGGCGGATGACCAGGTCGACCTGTCCGCTTTTCGAAAGCCCGAGAAAAAGGTTCACGTCATCAACGTAATAAAGACGTTCGCCGTTGATAGAGACCAGAGTGTCCCCGGCCATCAGCCCGTGCACGCCCTCGTTCGGGAAACCGTCGAAAAGCCCCGTCAGCGTCGTGCCGACAAAATCATCGTAGCCGGATACGAGGACGACTATGATCACAAAGCAAACGATAAGGTTCGCCACGCCGCCCGCCGCAAGGATGACGACGCGCCGCCAGCGCTTTTGCGCTGTGAAAGAGCGGGAGTCTTCTGAGGATTCGTTTTCGCCTTCCATCGCGCAAAACCCGCCGATCGGCAGAGCGCGCAGGGTGTAGAGCGTTTCTTTCCCCTGCTTTCTCAGTAGTTTAGGGCCCATGCCGATCGCGAACTCGTTAACTTTCACGCCCAGAGCTTTTGCGGCTGAAAAGTGCCCGACCTCGTGTACCGCGATCAGGACCCCGAATGCGATTATTGCAAATACTATATACATTATTTCCTCACCAGACTTATTTCAGCGCTTTGATCAGCGTTTACCAAAATATCAGCAATAGTTGTTTCTCACAAACTGTTTCGCGGTTTCACCCGCGGTTATCACGTCGTCGAGCGACGGTTCGTCTATGTTTTCTATGCTATCCAATGCTGCCCGGACAGAATCGCTGATACCGTAAAAACCCAGTTTTCCGCTCAGGAAAAGTTCAACGGCGGCTTCGTTCGCGGCGTTCAGCACAGCGCAGGCTGTGCCGCGTATACCGGCTGTTTCGTACGCGAGGCCCAGGCAGGGGAAGTTTTCAAAATCAGGCTGTTCGAATGTCAGCCTCGCCTGCCCCGCGAAATCGAGCGGCGCTGTCAGCGACTGCATCCGGTCCGGATATGTCAGCGCGTACTGTATCGGCAGTCGCATATCAGGGACGGCGAGCTGCGCCACGACGGAATTGTCCGTGAACTCTACCATAGAGTGTATTATGCTTTCCGGATGGACTACGACGTCAATATTTTCGGGCGGGACCGCGAACAGATGGGTCGCCTCGATGATCTCAAGACCCTTGTTCATCATTGTAGCGGAGTCGATGGTCACTTTTTGACCCATGCTCCAGTTAGGATGGCGCAGCGCCATCTCAGGAGTCACATTGCGCAGCCTGTCGCGGCTCATGCCACGAAACGGGCCGCCCGACGCTGTGAGGATCAGCCGTCTGACCGCAGTCCACTGATCGCCGGCCTCCGCGCGCTGCCCCGCAAGGCACTGGAACAGCGCGGAGTGCTCCGAATCGACAGGGATTATCACGGCGCCGCTTCCGCGCGCCCGGTCCGTTACGATTTTTCCCGCGCAGACGAGCGTTTCCTTGTTAGCCAGCGCAATACGGCGCCCCAGGTCGACGGCCGCGAGAGTAGGGAGCAGACCCACGGCGCCGGAGACAGCCGTGACGACAGTATCCGCGCCGTCTGCCGCTGCCGCTTCGATAAGTCCGCCCGGGCCGGAAACGACACTGACGTCCAGGTCCCGCACGCGCGTTTTTAGGTCGCGCGCGGCGCCGACGTCGTTAACGGCGGCGATACCGGGATGAAACCTGCGCACCTGATCCTCAAGCAGCTTTATATTATTATTCGCGCTCAAAGCGCAGACCCGCAGTCCGAGCAGTTCCGCCACTTCAAGAGTCTGCTGCCCGATCGAGCCAGTCGAGCCGAGCAGTGATATAGAATTTCGCATAGTTTGTGGATTCCTTATTCTGCATTCTGCATTCTGCATTCAGCACTCTGCATTCTGCACGTTCGCAATCACTTCCGCACCGTGATCGCCGGTATCACAGACAGAAGCAGATACATCGCGGGCGCGGTGAACACCATGCTGTCGAATCTGTCAAGCATTCCGCCGTGGCCCGGCAGGATACGGCCGTAATCCTTTATCTCAAACTCCCGTTTGACCAGGGAGAAGGCGAGGTCGCCCAGTTCGGTCAGTACGGCGCCGATGACCCCGTACAGTATGAGCGCCCAGAATACGACGCCGTGAAATGTGGTCATGACAAGTATGGCTCCGTATATGACCATGGCGAACGTGCCGATTGCTATACCGCCGATACAGCCCTCGACCGTCTTTTTCGGGCTGACTCTCGGAAATGCTTTTCGTTTGCCCAAAAAGACGCCTGTAAAATACGCCCCGCCGTCGGTGATGAAAGCGGATATCACCGGCAGCAGCACAAAGAGCCGGCCTTCCGGCATGTTTTTCAGGCTGACGAGGCTGGACAGCAAAAACGGTATGACAGCGCCGCCGAAAAGCGTCGTAAGTACCTGGGAGAACGTTATCTTCCTTATCGTCCCGAACGCTATGATGGTTTCGGCGAACATCAGGCACATCAGGACGAGCAAAACCGCCATGAAAACCAGTTCCGCGAGATCGAAATACGCCCCGACGGGGATGAGCACGGCTGAAAACACGGCGTAAATGCTTACCCTGTCGTTTTTCTTACCCCCGATGGCATGCTGGAGTTCATAGGCGCAGACCGCGCAGATCACGGCGACGACGGCGGCGAAGACATATGAAGGGAGGAAAAACATGACAATAAAAAGGAGCGGTACAAAAATACACGCTATTATGATCCTTTGCTTCATCTATGTACCCCCGTAGCGCCTGTCTCTGCCCTGATAGGCGATTATCGCGCGGTCGAGTTCGCGCTCGTCAAAATCCGGCCACAGCACGTCTGTGAAATAGAACTCCGAGTAAGCGGACTGCCACAGCAGAAAGTTTGAAAGCCGCATTTCACCGCTTGGCCTGATGATCAGGTCGGGATCCGGTATCCCCGCGGAGTACATATAGCGTGAGAAATTTTCCTCGGTCAGAAGGCTGCTGTCGAAATCACAGCCGTCGGCGGCACTTCCGCCGGGGGCTATCAAATCGCGCACGAGATTACCGGCAGCGCGCAGGATCTCGTCGCGACCGCCGTAGTTGACGCATAACGTCACCAGTACGCCATCGAACTTTTTTGAGAGTTCCTCAGTCTCGGCTATCAGTTTCCTGATACCGGGGGATAAAACCGAAATATCTCCGGAAAACTTCATCCTTACACGGTCGCGTTCCATCGTGCCGAGAGCCTCGCGCAGATACTTCTCCAAAATCCCCATTATCGTGCCGATTTCTTCCGCGGAGCGTTTCCAGTTTTCTGTGGAAAACGCGTATACGGTCAGAAATTCTATCCCGATCTCTTTGCAATATGTCGCGACGCGCCTGAATGTTTCCGCGCCGGCGGCATGGCCGGCAGTTCGCGGAAGGGCGCGTTTTGCCGCCCAGCGCCCGTTGCCGTCCATAATGATAGCAATATGGCGCGGTAGCCTGTCAGGCTGTAAGAAAAGCTCGCTTTCCTTACAGCCCGGTCCCGACGAGGTTTTTCGCTTTTTCATGAATTGAAACATAAATATCTGTCTTAGCTGCTCAGGAGCTATATCTCTTTGATCTCCGCTTCTTTTTTTTCGGCGACCTTGTCGAGTTCTTTTATATAATTATCTGTCAGTTTTTGGAGGTCCTTTTCGGTGTCAGCAAGATCGTCCTCGGTTATTTCGCCCTTTTTCTTTTGGACCTTGTAACTCTCGACCGCGTCGCGCCGGATGTTTCGTATGGCGACCTTTGACTCTTCCGCGTACTTGTGCACCTGCTTGATGAGTTCCGCGCGGCGTTCCTCCGTCGGCTGCGGAAAGACAAGCCGCAGGAAGCGCCCGTCGTTCATCGGGTTTATTCCGAGGTCGGACGTTTGAAGGGCTTTCTCGACCAGTTTCAGGCTCGACGCGTCCCATGGCTGGATCATCAGTGTCCTCGGGTCGGGCGTCGATATAGAGGCGATCTGATTGATCGGGGTCATCGTGCCATAGTACTCGACCTTGACGTGGTCCAGGACAGAGGGATTAGCGCGTCCGGCGCGGATAGTCGAGTAATGGTTCTGCAAAACCTCCACGGTTTTTTTCATCTTGCTTTCATATTCTTCGTACATAATAGAGTCCCTCCATAGTGGTCAATGTTGAATGAGGAATGAGGAATGAGGAATGAGGAATGAGGAACGTAGAATGAGGAATTCGCCGCGGAGCGGCGCCTACCCTACGCGGGTGCCTATTTTTTCGCCGTTGACGACGCGGACTATATTTTCGGGGTCTTCCAGCGCGAAAAGGATCACCGGGATTTCGTTGTCCATCGACAGCGACGTTGCGGTGGAGTCCATTACCATAAGGCGCTGGGCAAGCATGTCGCTGTATGAGATCGAATCGAGTTTTTTAGCGTTCGGGTCGAGTTTCGGGTCGGCGGTATATACGCCGTCGACGCTTTTGGCCAGCAGTATCACGTCCGCCCCTATCTCGGCGGCTCTCAGCACCGCCGCGGTGTCGGTGGAGAAAAACGGGTGCCCTGTTCCGCAGCCGAAGATCACTACACGGCCTTTGCTGAGGTGCCTGTCGGCCCTGAGCCTGATATATGGCTCGGCGACCGCAGATATCGAGAGCGCTGTTTGTACCCTGACAGGGACGCTCAGTTGTTCGAGCATATCCGCCAGAGCGAGGCAGTTCATGACCGTTGCCATCATTCCCATATGGTCGGCGCGGGTGCGTTCGATTTTGCCTTCGCCGTCTTTGACGCCGCGCCAGAAATTGCCGCCGCCGACTACTATACCGACCTGTACGCCGGACTTCACACAGGTTTTCACAGCCTCGCAAACTTTTCTGATCACGTCAAAGTCCAGCCCCGAACTTTTTTCGCCGGCGAGCGCTTCGCCGCTTATTTTCAGCAGTATCCGTTTATATATAGGCTTTTTCTCGGGCATGCAAACCAACCCCCGGTTATCAGAATTGAGAATTGCGAATTGAGAGTTGCGAATTGAGAGTTGCGAATTGAGAGTTGCGAACTGAGAGTTGAGAATTGAGTTGAGAATTGAGAATTGAGAATTGAGAGTTGCGAACTGTTAGTTGGGAACTCAGTTTTAACGTTTCGCGTAAGAACTGTGATTTCGTCGCAAGACTCATAGTAGTATAATACACTTTGCCCGGAAATGGAAGCGTAACTTGTGAACAATCATAAAACTCTTGCATTTGGTTCCGACATGTGTTAAAATCCCTTCTGCTGAGAAATGAAAAGCAAATATCACAGTGAAAGAGGGTGAACGCCGGGCGGCAGTACCGGCGGCAAAATGAAAGAAGGCATACATCCGGAATACCACCAGACGACGATAAGGTGCGCATGCGGCGAGGTTATTGAAACGGGAAGCACTAAAAAGGATATTAAAATCGAGATCTGTTCAAAGTGCCACCCATTTTATACAGGTAAGCAGAAGCTTGTGGATACCAGCGGGCGCGTTGAGAAATTCAACAGAAAGTTCGGCCTGGAACAATAAGCTGTACATTACCGGAGCATTAAACTGTATGCAGTTCGTCGTTCTGACGGTTGCGTACAGTTTTTTTGAGGACACGGAGACAGTTTAGGTCACTGAGTAACCGCTGATTAACGGCAAACGGAGAATATGATTTGGAACAAAAACTACAACAAGCATCTGAACCGGAGAAAGCGGTCATTGCGGGGCTTGCCGCCGACAGCATGGACAGGCGCGAGCGTTCAACGGAGGAAAGCCTCGATGAACTTGAGGCGCTTCTGGAAACCGCGGGCGGCGTCTGTCTTGGCAGGGCTTTGCAGAACCGCCGCGCTCCGGAACCCAGAACATTTATAGGCGACGGTAAAGTCAAGGAACTAAAAGAACTCGCGTCGGCGAACGAATGCACGCTGGCGGTTTTTGACAACGAGTTGTCGCCTTCGCAGATGCGGGCGCTGGCGGAGGACCTGGAAATGCGGGTCATCGACCGTTCTTCCCTGATACTGGACATTTTCGCGGGGCGCGCCCGGACGCGCGAAGGCAGGCTCCAGGTCGAACTGGCGCAGTATAAATACCTGCTGCCGAGGCTTGCCGGTATGTGGAAGCATTTGACCAGCCAGACCGGTACAAGCGCGCCGATAGGTACGCGCGGCCCGGGTGAGACGCAGCTTGAAACAGACCGCCGCCATATTCGCCGCAAGATAGCGAAACTGGAGGAAGAACTGGACGAGGTCATCCGCACGCGCAACACGCAGCGGCGGCTGCGGGAGAAAAACAATATTCCGGTCGTCGCGCTGGTCGGGTACACTAACGCAGGGAAATCCACGCTGCTCAATACGCTCACGGGCGCCGGGATACAAGCGGAAAACAGGCTGTTCGACACGCTTGACACAACGACGCGGCGTCTGACTGTCAGCGAAACGCAGGAGGCGCTGCTTTCAGACACAGTCGGTTTTATCCGAAAACTGCCGCACCATCTGGTGGACGCGTTCAAAGCGACGCTGGAGGAACTCAAGTATGCCGACCTTCTGTTGCACGTGATAGACGCTTCCAGCCCGGAGTGGGAGGAGCAGGCGCGCGTCGTCGACGAACTGATATCTGAACTGGGCGCGGACAAGACGCCGAGGATCGAGGTTTTCAACAAATGCGACGTTTACACGGGAGAGATCCGTCCGCGGGGAGAAGGGATCGTAGAGATTTCGGCGAAAACGGGGCAGGGGATCGGTACGCTGCTGGCCGGGATAGACAGTATCCTTTCTTCGGCGAAAAAGAAAGTGACGCTATGTGTGCCGTACGATAAGGCGGCGCTTGTGGATATGCTGCACAGGGAGGGCGTGGTCTCGGAGACAAGGTATCTCGAGGGCGGCGTCGAACTGGACGTGGTGATAAGCCAGGAGTTGTACGGGCGGGTGAAACCGTTTGTAATGAGGAATGAGGAATGAGGAATGAGGAATGCGGAATGAGGAATGCGGAATGAGGAATGAGGAATGAGGAATGAGGAATGAGGAATGAGGAATGAGGAATGAGGAATGCGGGGGTTTACAGACCGCGACGTTGAGAAAGGATTATGGACAGTTACTTTGCGCCGGCGGGGGCTGGTGAGGCGGAAATAATTGAAAAGCGCTCGAGGTTTATCGCCCGTGTAACGCCTGTCGGCAGCGAGCGGGAAGCCAAAGATGAGATATCGCGGGTCAGGGCGGAGTACCATGACGCGCGCCACAACTGTTGGTGTTATGTCATCCGCGGCGGCCCGGAGCGGTATTCCGACGACGGCGAGCCGCAGGGGACGGCGGGACTGCCAATGCTGGAGGTGTTCAGGCGCGGCGGCGTTTTCGACGTCTGTTGTGTAGTCACGCGGTATTTCGGCGGTATCCTGCTGGGGCCGGGCGGACTTTCCAGGGCGTACTCCGAAGCCGCGAAACTGGCGCTCGCGGACGCGGGGATCACGGAACTGCGGTTATGGGACTGTGTGGAAGTTTCTTGCCCGTACAGTTTCCTTGAGCGGGCAAAAAAGGAAATAGAAGGCTTGAGCGGCGCGGTCGAGGACATAGAATACGGCGAGGTCGCGCTTGTAAGGGCGCGTCTCCCCTCCGGGCGGGCGGAGGACTTCAACAAGCGTCTGGCGGACGCCTCCGCAGGAGCGGTGTTCGGTATTGTCAAGGGTGAGAAATTCGCCGGGTAACTGCGGGAATGCTTGCCGGGGGAATTGAGAATTGAGAGTTGAGAATTGAGAGTTGAGAATTGAGAATTGAGCACATCTATAATAAAGGGGTATTGTGATATTGTTTGACGCCCTTACGGAAGCGGGGATAACCGCGAAAATCAAAACCGCCGGCGTATTTCAGGTGGATGTGCGGAAATCAGTGACTTCCACCAACTCTGTGCTGCGCGGGATGGCTGCGGAAGGCGCGCCGGAGGGCCTCGTCCTTGTCGCGGAGGAACAGACCGCCGGGAAAGGGCGCCTTGGGCGGTCTTTCTTTTCGCCGGGCGGGCACGGAGTCTATTTCAGTCTGCTTTTGCGTCCGCGCATAGCAGCCAATGACGCGACGCTGATAACACCGGCTGCGGCTGTAGCTGCGGCAAGGGCTGTCGAGCGTGTTTACGGAGTGCGCGCCGGAATCAAGTGGGTCAACGACCTTTTCCTGAACGGTAAAAAGATATGCGGGATACTGACCGAGGCGGCGATCAGCGCGGGGAGCAGCCGGGCAGAGAGCGCGGTCCTCGGTATCGGTATCAATGTGACCATACCGGAGGGCGGTTATGCCGGTGATTTGGCGGGCGTCGCGACAGCATGTATAGGTTATAATGCGGGAGGGCCAAACGCGGCGGGCAGCGGCGCCGTTGTTGAAGACGGGCGCTGCCGCCTTATCGCGGCGGTCCTGGACGAGTTTTGGGGCTTTTACCAAAACCTTACCGCGCGCCGGTTCCTCGACGAATACAGGGCGCGCTCGGTCGTGCTTGGGCAGGACATACGCGTCTGCTCGGGAGACACGCAAAAGATGGCGCGTGCACTGGCTATAGACGATGATTGCAGGCTCGTAGTGCGGTATGAAAGCGGAGAAACAGCAGCGCTCGACTCGGGGGAAGTCAGCGTAGTAATGCAGAATGCAGAATGCAGAATGCAGAATGCAGAAATAATAATGCAGAAATAATAATGCGGAATGCAGAAATAGAACACGGAAATAGAGTGTACAATGATGAGTGATAAAAAAGGCACAAGGATATCTGTTCGTGATATGGTATATACAGCGTTGTTTGCGGCGGTACTTTGCGCGGTCGCGCCGTTTGCCGTTTCGATCGGGCCGATACCGCTGTCGTTTGCGACGCTTGTCATATATATTACGGCAGGAACGCTTGACTGGAAATACGGCGTGATCGCGGTAGCGCTTTATATAGCGCTGGGCGCTGTCGGGATCCCTGTTTTTTCTAACTTTGAGGGCGGGTTTCATAAAGTCGCGGGAGTATCCGGCGGATTTATTTTGGGATATATCCCGTGCGCTTTTGGCTCCGGTGTAATTGCCACGGTTTTCCGCAGGAAAATCTGGGCGTACGCGCTGGGAATGGTAATCGGGACGATATTGTTGTATACTTGCGGTATGGTATGGTTCATGTTCCAGACCGGGAACCCTCTTGCGGCGTCGCTGGCAATGTGCGTTTTGCCTTTTTTGCCGGGAGACGCGGTAAAAATCGTCGTTGCGTGCATAACGGCGCCGAAGCTTCGCGGCGCGCTGTCGCGCGTTTCTCCGAATTGATTGCAGAGAATTGAGAATTGAGAATTGAGAATTGAGAACTGAGAATTGAGAACTGAGAATCAATGAGCATTGAATTAGACTCCGGGGTACGTTATATAAAGGGCGTCGGGGAAGCGCGGGAAAAACTGATGGCCAAACTTGGGATCCGTACCGTGCGCGACCTTATCGGTTACTTTCCGCGCGCTTACGAGGACAGGACACGGTTCAAGGAAGTAAGAGACCTTTCGCCGGGTGAAACTGTTTGCGTCCGCGCTATGGCTGTCGCGAAGCCGCAGCTTTCGCATATCCGCAAGGGCCTGGACCTGGTCAAACTTCGGGCGGTCGACGATTCCGGTTCGCTTGATATCACTTTTTTTAATCAGAGTTACATAAAAGACACGATAAAGCAGGGCGAGATCTACATATTTTACGGCAAAGCAGAGGGTACGGCGCGGAGCCCGGCGATGACAAACCCGCTTTTTGAACGTGATTCGGCCGCCGGTACTTTAACGGGCGGGATAATGCCGGTTTACGCGCTGACGGCGGGATTGTCGCAGAAAAATGTTATGAACGCGGTGCGGAGCGGGATCGACAAATGCGGCGACGAACTTCCTGATGTGCTCCCCGACTCTGTTGCGCGGCACTACGAGCTGTGCAGGGCGCGTTTTGCTTTCGAGAATATACATTTCCCGGACGACTTCAGGTCCCTCGAACTGGCGCGAAAGCGGCTGATTTTCGAGGAACTTTTTGTTTTGGCGGCAGCAATGAAACTCCTCCGTATGAGGCGCGGGGAAGAGTCGGGAAGAAGTCTTGAGGCGCCGGACTTCGGGGAGTTTTACAGCGCGTTTTCGTTCGAGCCGACCGGGGCTCAGAGGCGCGCGGTGCTCGAAGCAGCGCGGGACATGAGTTCAAAGCGGCCGATGAACAGGCTTGTGCAGGGAGACGTCGGCTCCGGCAAAACGCTTGTGGCGGCTGCCTGCTGCTGGATGGTCCGGCGCTCCGGCTGCCAGTCGGCATTCATGGCGCCGACAGAGATTCTGGCGAAGCAGCATTACAGTTCGCTGAGGGAGTTGCTTGGGCCGCTCGGCATGAAGGTCGGACTGCTTACCGGGAGTATGTCCGCCAAGAGCAAAAACGACGTTTGCGGCGAACTGGCGGCCGGTGAGATCGACCTGATCATCGGAACGCACGCACTTATTTCCGAAGGGGTCCGGTTTGCGGACCTGGGGCTTGTCATCACAGACGAACAGCACCGTTTCGGAGTCAACCAGCGGTCGATGCTCACAGAGAAGGGGGACAGCCCGCACGTGCTTGTCATGTCCGCCACGCCGATACCCCGGACGCTGGCGCTGATCATATACGGCGACCTCGACGTGTCGGTCATAGATGAGATGCCGCCCGGGCGGCAGACGATAGAGACATATGTCGTCGGAGAGACGCACAGGCGGAGGATCTATGATTTTATTGAAAAACTTGTGGGCGAGGGCCGGCAGGTATACATCATATGCCCGATGGTCGAAGAGGGCGAAACACCGGACGAGGGGTTGAAATCAGCGCGGGAATACCACGAAAAACTCCAAAAGGAGATATTTCCGCAACTGCGAACAGCGTTGGTGCACGGAAAAATGCCGGCTAAAGAAAAAGACGCCGCAATGGCGTCGTTCGGGTCGGGTGAAGCGGATATACTGGTTGCGACGACGGTCGTCGAGGTCGGCGTCGACGTCCCGAACGCGGCGCTCATGGTGGTGGAAAACGCCGACAGATTCGGTTTGTCGCAGCTGCACCAGCTGCGCGGGAGAGTCGGCAGGGGGGTACATAAGTCTTACTGCGTTTTATTCCGCGGCGCCGCGGGCGATCTTTCGCGCGAGCGGCTCGAGATCATGCGTTCGACTAACGACGGGTTCAGGATAGCGGAGGAAGACTTGAAAATTCGCGGGCCCGGGGATTTTTTCGGATCGCGCCAGCACGGCCTGCCGGAAATGCGCATAGCGAGTTTCGCGACGGATCTGATCGTTCTCAGCCAGGCGCAAAACGCCGCTGAAGAAACGCTGCGGGGCGACCCGGACTTGAAAGCGCCCGAAAACAGAAAACTGTCAGAGCAGATATCGCGTTTGTTCGATTTAAACGCCGCTCCTAACTAACCTTATAAACCCCGCGGACCAGTACCCTTACAGTGTCGGCGGTCGCCCTTATGCCGTTGCCCTCTATCGTTATCAGGTACATATGGTTCGTCGTCAGCGCGGTCCCGGATGAAATAGTGTCGCCGCTGGTATAGTCTACCAGGGCCGGCGCGGATCCGGAGCCTGTCGCCGTGCCTATACGCAGCATTATTTCAGTCCCGACGGAGCAGGTCATCGACTGGCCTCTTCTGAGCGTTACGACGGAGAACCTGTCGGCGGCGCTCGAAGCCGCCGGGGCGGAACTGCTCTGCTGAGCCTCCAGCTGCGCCTCAAGCGCGGCGATGCGTTCGTTAAAACTCTGCGTCAGTTCCTGTTCGGTTTTACTGACGTCAGCCATGATCTGCGGTTTGAATATTTCGGTCAGGTAACTCAGCGTGACGAACGGGTCGGCCTGTGTGCCGGGCGACGCGTAAGCTATAATACTGGCGCCGGAAACCAGAGTGATCGCCGCCAGCACAAGTATGCCGGCAATTATCTTGTTTTTCATACGGTCATTACCCCCTGTTCAGCGACTATTCTAGCACTAAACGCTTTTTTATGCAATTATTTGATTGAAATTGAGAAAAAAACCTGATATTATTACTATAATTATCCGGGGGAGCCTGCCGGCGCAAACCGCGGGGGAGAAAGCGTTAAGTGATTTCAAAAAAGTACTTGAATGATTACCGGGTCGAGCAGACAGTTGACATAAAAGGGCGCCGCAGATCGGAAGTCATATATATCGGCGGGGACCACGCGGTCGAGCCGCAAGTGCCGACCAGCGACAAACGGTTGGTTTTCTGCCTGTCGGTCCTGATGTGGCCAGCGTTTTTAGGGGCGCTGCTACCGGTGACGCAGGCGATGCCGGTCGCTTTCATAATGCTGCCGTTCGTTTGCCTTATGCTGCCCATGTACTTTATGACAGGCGCCGCTTTCTCGCTTTTTAGGGAAAACGATATCATGAAAAGGGAAAAGGCGGAAAAAATAGTCAAGCGCCTGCCGCCGTGCGCTTTTTTGTCGCTGCTGCTGTCCGGCGTCTCGTTTCTGGGGACTGTGGTAAAGGCGCTGGTTTCGTGGAAAAGCTTTATTCCCGGCGACTATGTTTTCACCGCGCTTGCCGCGGCGATCTGCGCCGCGTCTGCGGCGGCTTTCATTAAGTGCCGCAATATAAAGGTAGTTAGAAAAATTTCTGAAAACTGAAACAGAAACTATAATAAAGGAGGAAAAAAAGAATGAAAAACAAAGCAAAGAAACTATTATGCCTGGCGATAGCGCTGATCATGCTGCTGGGGATCGCCGCTTGCGGCGCCGATACACCGCAGGAGCAGGCCCCACCGGCGCCGTCACAATCCAGTGCGCCTGCGCAGTCCGCTGCGCCGTCGGCTCCGCCTGCGCCATCCGCGGCGCCCTCGCAGCCGCCCCCGCAAACCAGCCCCGCAGCATCCGACCAAACCTTTGTCGTGGGCTACAGCTTCTTCTCGCAGAAGTTCAGTTCGTTTTTCTGCAAGACCGATTACGACCGCGACGTAGCCCGCATGACGCAGGTACTGCTGATGGACAATGACCGCGGCGGAAACGTGATCATGAACGGTATAAAGGGAGAGACCATCCCGTACAACGGAGTAGACTATTTTTACGACGGTATCGCCGACTTTGACGTAGTTCAAAAAAGCGACGGCACCGTCGATTATAACATCAAATTACGCGACGACATCGTATTTTCCGACGGGACGCCGATGACGATCGACGATTTGATTTTCAATCTTTACGTACTGTGCGACCCGGCGTACGACGGTGGTTACACGTTCTACTCCACTCCGGTGACCGGGATGCAGAACTACCGCACGGGCGTTACTTCCGAAATATATGACAAATACGAAGAACTGGGATATGCCCTGGCGGCGGCAGGCCCGGATAATACAAACTTCTCCCGTTGGACAGAAGAGATGCAATACGACTTCTGGGTAACTTATTCCGCTAAGGGCGGAGCTATGTTCGCTCAGGAAATAGTAGATTACTGTATGTCGAACTACTCGACGTCGTACGGGGCATACCTTGCCGCGGTAAACAACAGCGAAGTCGGCTTCGGTATGCTGATGTGGGGCTTTGCCGACATTGACGACGACGACGTATTATACGGAGAATTCACCGAGAGGGAGTTTGCGGTATTCGACGGCGTGGAGCCGACAGCCGAGGACTACTGGCTGGAGATCGTAGTAGCGTACATGGAGGAAATCGAAGAAGGCGGGATAGAAGAAGTAGACGTCGAATCTGCCGGTACGTCGATCGTCGACTTCATGGTCCAGGCTTTCATCTCCGGCGAAGGTCCGAAAGACCCGGCGGCAGGCGGGGAGATCAACAACATAGCCGGGTTTAAAAGGACAGGCGACTACAGTATGACGGTTACGACCGATTACTTTGAGGCAACGACCATCTATCAGTTCGGTTTTGAACTCGCTCCGCTGCACTATTACGGAGACCTGAGCAAATATAATTACAACAACAATCAGTTCGGTTTCCCGAAGGGCGACCTTTCGATAGTCAAGTCCGTGCAGACTGTGCCTCTGGGCGCCGGCCCGTATAAGTTCATTTCGTATGAAAACGGGATCGTATCTTTTGTCGCAAACGAAAACTATTACAAAGGCAAGCCGAAAGTGGAATTCGTCCGTTTCCAGGAAGTCATTGAAGGGGACAAGCTGGCGGGTATTATTTCCGGGACCTTCGACCTGGCAAACCCGAGTTTCAACGACGCGACCGTTAGCGGCATAAAGGGGTATAACTCAAACGGTGAGCTTTCGGGCAACAGGGTAATCACCAACATGGTGGACAACCTCGGTTACGGATATATTGGTATTGCCGCCAATAACGTCAAGGTCGGTAATGATTCGGCAAGCCAGGCGTCGAAATACCTGCGCACCGGGTTGGGCACTCTGTTCGCTGTCTACCGCGATACAGTGGTAAACTCGTATTACGGCGACCGCGCCAGCGTTATCCAGTATCCGATATCCAACACTTCATGGGCGTCACCGAAGCCGAATGACGAGGGCTACAGACAGGCTTACTCCATTGACGTCGACGGTAATAACATTTACACTGATTCAATGAATGAAGCGCAGAGGGCTGCGGCGGCGCTGGAAGCCACGATAGGGTATTTAAAAGCCGCTGGTTACAGGTGGGACGACGCGGCCAGGAAGTTCACTGCCGCTCCCGCCGGGGCGCAGATGGCGTATGAGGTCATAATACCGGGCGAAGGCAGCGGCGATCACCCGTCATACGGTATCCTCACCGCGACAAAGGACGCTCTGGCAACGATAGGAATAACGCTTGAGATCAACGACCCTGCCGACTCAAACGTGCTTTGGCGCGCGGTCGAGTCGGGGCAGGCTGAGATTTGGTGCGCCGCCTGGGTGGCGGCTATTGACCCGGGTATGTATCAGGG
>Ga0082212_10003985_pt1 | contig 20698 bp, 19 predicted proteins | sample TergutNt197P3_FD_71548 | JGI IMG/M metagenome (GOLD analysis project Ga0082212, IMG submission 71548) | Neocapritermes taracua P3 segment gut microbial communities from Petit-Saut dam, French Guiana - Nt197 P3 | ecosystem: Host-associated > Arthropoda: Insects > Digestive system > Gut ... | reverse complement strand
GCCTTTGTCCAGTGCGTGGAATCCCGGGAGCCTGACCGGCCCTACTGTTCCAAGGTCTGCTGTACCCATTCCATTGAAAACGCCCTGATGATCCTCGACCGCAACCCCGAGGCCGAGATCTACATCCTCTACCGCGATGTGCGGGCCTACGGTTTCCGGGAAAAGCTCTATCAAGAGGCCCGGAGCCGGGGGGTGCGCTTCATCCGCTACGATGTGGAAGACAAGCCGGTCCTGGAAAACGCCCCGGACGGCCGGGTGCGCCTGACGGTCAAGGATCATGTGTTGGGTCGGCCGCTGCAGATTGACGCCGACTTGGTGACCCTGGCCTCGGGTATAGACCCCAACCCCATGCGGGACCTGGTGGAGATATTCAAAGGCCAGCTCACGGCCGAAGCCTTCCTCCTGGAAGCCCACGTGAAGCTCCTGCCGGTGGACCTGGCCACCCACGGCCAATACCTGGCCGGTCTGGCCCACTGCCCCAAGCCGCTGGAAGAAAGCCTCACCCAGGCCCAGGCCGTCGCGGCCCGGGCCGCCGGGATCCTGGGGCACGATCATATCATGGTCGGCGGCATTGTGGCTGTAGTCGATCCCAAGAAGTGCGCGGTCTGCTGCACCTGCGTGCGGGCCTGCCCGGTGAACGTGCCCTGCATCGTCACCAACGAGGAGGATTCGTCCGCCAGGGGCAACGCCTATATGAACCCGGCCATCTGCCAGGGCTGCGGCGTGTGTGTTTCTGAATGTCCCGGCAAGGCCATAAAGTTGCAGTTCTTCACCGATGACCAGATGGTGGCCAAGATTTCGGCCATGGCCTCTGGCGGTCAGGAGTAGGGGGAAGGTCGATCATGAGTGATTTTGAACCACGCGTTATCGCTTTTTGTTGCCAATACTGCGCCTACAGCGCCGCCGACATGGCCGGCTCCATGCGGTTGCAGTACCCGCCCAATGTGGAGATAGTGCTCATCCCCTGCACTGGGCGTTTTGACATGATCTTCGCCCTCAAGGCTTTTGAAAACGGCGCCGACGGCGTCTATGTGGCCGGCTGCCTGGAGGGCACCTGCCACTTCCTGGATGGAAATATCCGGGCCAAAAAGAGGGTCGCTTATCTTCAGAAAGAGTTGGCGTCCCTGGGTATGGAAGAGGAGAGGCTGAGGATGTACAACCTGTCGGCTTCCCAGGGACCTCGTTTCGTCGAGTTCGCCAACGAGTTCACGGACCTTATACGCGGGCTGGGCCCAAGCCCCTTCAAGAAGCGGCTTTCTAGCTCTAGTTAATGAATAAATCCGGGAGGTGGTGATAAAATGATCATTGCGGAAAGAAAACCCATCGAGGAGCTTCTAGGCTTCATCGCCGGGGCCGGGAAGGTGCTGGTTGTGGGCTGCCGGGGCTGCGTGACCGTCTGCAACGCGGGGGGGACCAAGGAAGTGGGCCTCTTGGCTTCTCTTCTGCGCCTCAAGTGCAGCGAGGAAGGACGGCAGGTCCAGGTTGATGAACACACTCTGGAACGCCAGTGCGATCCGGAATACATTGATGAACTGCTGGAACCGATCGGAAAGAATTACGATGCCGTCCTCTCCATGGCCTGCAGCGTAGGACCCCAGTTCATCGCCACCCGCTATCCCGACCAGAAAGTCTTCCCCAGCCTCAATACCCTTTTCATGGGCGGGGCTCTGAAGCACGGTGTCTGGACCGAACGCTGCCAGGGTTGCGGCAACTGTGTCATTCACAATTTCGGCGGCCTGTGCCCCGTCGCCCGCTGCGCCAAGAGCCTGCAGAACGGCCCTTGCGGCGGTTCGGCCGAAGGGGTCTGCGAAATCTCTTCCAAAGAGAAAGAGGTCGAATGCGTTTGGCACTACATCGCTGTCAAGATGATGGAAACCGGCAAGGCTGAAACCGACTTCGCCCCGGTCCAGCCTGTCAAAGATTGGTCCACCAGCCGGGACGGCGGACCCAGAACTATAATCCGGGAGGACTTGGTAAAATGAGCCGCGAAGTGAAAACCAAAAGTCATCTGGAAAAAGTCCTGGCCGGAGGCCATTTCGGCGTGACCGGCGAGCTGGGCCCGCCCCGTAGCGCCTCGATCCACGAGGTGGAGGAAAAGTCCAAGCACCTCGTAGGCCAGGTCGATTCCGTCAACATCACCGATAACCAGACCGCGGTGGTCCGCATGTCCTCTCTGGCCGCGGGCCTCATCCTTCAGCGCACGGGCCTTGAGGCCAATATGCAGATGGTTTGCCGCGACCGCAACCGCATCGCCATGCAGTCCGACATCCTTGGGGCCGCGGCTTTGGGGATCAACAACCTTCTGTGCCTGTCCGGCGACCACCAGAAGTTCGGCGACCACCCCCAGTCCAAAAACGTCTTCGACGTGGATTCCATAAACCTCATCGCCATGGTCAAGCAAATGCGCGACGAGCGGCGGATGCTGGGTGGCCAGGAAATCCCGGAGGGCCACGAGCCGCGCATTTTCATCGGCGGGGCCTTCAACCCCTTCGCCGACCCCGAGGACTATCGCGTTCTCCGGGTGGCCAAAAAGGTCGAGGCCGGGGTGGACTATCTGCAAAGCCAGTGCATCTATGACATGCCCCGTTTCAAAAAATTCATGGCCCGGGCCGTGGATATGGGCCTGACGGAAAAAGCCTACTTCATGGCCGGCATCACGCCCCTGAAATCCCTGGGGATGGCCAAGTATATGAAGAACAGCGTTCCCGGCATCACCGTGCCCGATGAACTCATCGAGCGCCTCAAGGGTGTGCCCAAGGAAAGCCAGGTGGACGAGGGCATTAAAATCGCCTGCGAACAGATCGAGGAACTCAGAGGCGTCAAAGGCGTAGCCGGCGTCCACCTCATGCTCATCGAGTGGGAACACATGGTGCCCCGCATGGTCCAGGAGGCCAAGCTGAGCCCTCGCCCCAAAGTCTGATTTTAGAAAAATTCTCAAAACCCGCGCCCGGCCCGGACCTTGACTTCCGGGTCGGGCGTGTTGCCTTGGCCGATTTGTCATGTTGAAATGCGTGATATTCGATATGGACGGCACCATCGCCGACACCCAGCCCCTTTGCCTGGCCGCCTTTCAGGCGGCCCTCTTGGCCACCGGGGGCCGGGAATTCTCCGAGGGTGAAATAACCGCCGTTTACGGTCCTTCGGAGGGCGGCTGTCTGAGAGCCTTGGTCGGTGACCGGGCCGAAGAGGGCTATAAGATATACCTGGAGTATTACCAGGCCCATCACCAGCGAATTTGCCCCGCCCCCTTCCCGGGGATGCGGCAAGTTTTTGATTTGGTGGAAGCCCGGGGTGCGGCCCTGGCTCTCATAACCGGCAAGAGCGCCGCCAGCCTGGCCCTGGACCTGGCCGTCTTCGGCCTGGAAAAGAGATTCCAAATCGTCAAGACCGGCCGCCCGGAGGGCGCGGACAAGCCCGCGGATATGCGGGCCGTGCTTTCCGAACTCGGGCTTGAGCCTGGTGAGGCGGTCTATGTGGGCGATGCCCCCACGGACATCACCAGCGCCAGGGCCGCGGGCCTCCCCATTTTGGCGGCCGCCTGGGCTCCGGGAACTGAAACGGACCGGCTCCGGGGCCTTGAACCGGATGGTCTCTTTTTCGCCGTGGAGGACTTGGCCGGCTATCTCCGGGAAAACCTGCCCCGCCCTTGACAAGTCAGGGAGGGAATGTCATTATATTTAAATATGTTTTAAAGAGCTACCCAGCATCATCAACCAGGCCGTTCTGGGGCCTGAAAATTTTGACCAAAAGGAGAGAAGCATGAAGAAATTTGTCTGTGCCATCTGCGGTTATGTTCACGAAGGCGACGCCCCTCCCGATAAATGCCCCACCTGCAAGGCTCCGGCGGCCAAATTCAATGAACAGCAGGGCGGCGGCGCCCTGGCCTGGGCCGACGAGCACCGCATCGGCGTGGCCAAGGATCTGGACCCGGAAGTGGTTGAAGGGCTCAGAGCCAACTTCACCGGCGAATGCACGGAAGTGGGCATGTATCTGGCCATGAGCCGCCAGGCCGATCGGGAAGGCTTTCCCGAGGTGGCCGAAGCCTATAAGCGCATCGCTTTTGAGGAAGCCGAGCACGCGGCCAAATTCGCCGAACTCCTGGGCGAAGTGGTTTACGCCGACACCAAGAAGAACCTTAGCCTGCGCCTGGCGGCCGAGCATGGCGCGACCGCCGGCAAAAAGCAGTTGGCGGCCAAGGCCAAGGAACTTGGCTACGACGCCGTTCACGATACGGTCCACGAGATGGCCAAGGACGAAGCCCGCCACGGCTGCGCCTTTCAGGGTCTCCTGAAGCGCTATTTCTCCTAAAGCCGGCCTGGTCCGCCTGAACAGGAGCGGATACCCCCGGGGTATCCGCTCCTGTCTGCTAAGACCGTGGGGTGAGCCATGCCCGTAAGGCCGATTTTGAAATACCCGGATGCGCGGTTGCGCGAAAAGTCGAAGCCGGTGGCGGTCTTTGACCAGGAACTGCGCGGTCTGGCCCAGGACTTGGTCGAAACCATGCTGGCCGCGCCGGGCGCCGGCTTGGCCGCGCCCCAGGTGGGGGTCCGTCAGCGCCTCATAGTGGTGGCCGGGGCGGAGAACCATGAAGATTTCGACGAGCGGGTCCTGGTCCTGGTCAACCCGCGTTTGACCAAGACCGAGGGCGAGCAGACCTACGATGAAGGCTGCCTGTCGGTTACGGACCTCCAAGAGAAGGTGAGTCGGGCGGCTGAAGTGACTGTGGCTTTTCAGGACCTGGAGGGGCGGCCCCAGGAACTTCTGGCCGACGGCCGGCGGGCGGTCATTCTGCAGCACGAGATGGATCACCTCGATGGGGTGCTGTTCCTGGATCACCTGAGCCGGCTCAAGCGCGAAATATACAAGCGCCGGTTACGCAAGCTGCAAAAAGAGGATGGCGATGCTTGAGGTCCGGGCCAGGGGAGGGAGAACAGGCCCGCCCCGGCCCTGGCGCCTGGTGTTTTTCGGTAGCGCCGCCTTTGCCCGTCCGTCCCTGGAGGCCCTGGCCCGGGGGCCGGACGAGGTGGTCCTGGTGGTGGCCCCCCCGCCGGCTCCGGCCGGCCGGGGCCGGCGTCTCAAACCCTGTCCGGTGGCCGAGGCGGCCGAAAACCTGGGCCTGGAGTTGTGGCCGTCCCGGTCGGCCCGGTCCCCGGAAACCATTCGGGCCGTGGCCGAAAGCCGGCCGGACCTCTTGGTGGTGGCCGCTTTCGCCGGCTTTTTGCCCCCGGAACTCCTTGATCTGGCCCCCTGGCCGCCCCTTAATCTCCATCCTTCTCTTTTACCCCGGCACCGGGGGCCGGCCCCGGTCAACTGGAGCCTCGTCCACGGCGACCGGGAGGTGGGCCTTTCGGTGATTTTTCTGGAAGCGGCCATGGACGCCGGCCCCATCCTGCGGCAGAGAGCCTGGCCCGTCACCGGGCCGGACAGCGCCGAGGTCTGGGAAAATCGTCTGGCCGAAGCCGGGGCCGAAGAACTCCTTCTGGCCGTGGCTGAACTTAAGAGCGGCCGGGTCATGGTCCGGCCCCAGGAACCGGCCCTCATCACCATCAACCCTCTTTTGCGCAAGGCTGACGGCCGGGTGGATTTCAACCGGCCGGCCTCGGCCCTGGCCGGCCTCATCAACGGGGTCGACCCCTGGCCCGGCGCGGCGGCTTCCTTTGGCGGCCGGATTCTAAAAATTTTCGGGGCCGCGCCGTCGGTCCGGCCCCGGCCGCCGGTGGAACCCGGCCAAGTGCTGGGCTTGGACGAGCACGAGCGCCTTCTGGTGGCCGCCGGCCAGGGAGTCCTGGCCTTGGCCGAATTTCAGCTTGAAGGCAAAAAACGCTTATCAGCGGCTGAATTCAGCCGAGGCTATCGGCCAGGATTTTTGGACTCCGGCCATTAATAGACCCATGAAAAAAAACGCCCCCCCGGCCCCCCGGGGAGCCGGTCCCCGGGGGGCCGCTTTCCGGGTCTTAAAAGACACGGCCGCCGGCCGCCGGACCCCGGAAGAAGGCCTGGTCATTCACGGCTTGGGCTTAAGCCAGCGGGATCTAAACCTGGCCGCCGCCCTGGTCTATGAAGTCCTGCGGCATCAGAGCTATCTGGACTGGCTGTGGCAAAGCCGCCTTAAGACCGGCCGGGCCGGGCCGGACTTGGTCCTGGTGTTGCGTCTTGGTCTGGCCCAATTGCTTTATTTTGACCGCCTGGGGGATCACGCGGCCGTATCGGAAACCGTGGCCTTGGCCAAGAGCCTGGTTCCCGGCCGCCACGGTCTGGTCAACGCGGTCTTGCGTAGCTTACTCCGGGAGAGGGACGCGGGCTCCCCTTGGCCGCCGAGCCCGCCGGCCGGCCCGGACGCGGCTTCCACCCTGGCCCTCAGGCATAGCTACCCGGCCTGGCTGGCGGCCGATCTCCTGGTCCGCCTGGGCCCGGCCGAGGCCGAAGCCCTGCTGATGGCCGGCAACCAGCCCACGCCGCCCACCCTGCGCCTCAATCCCCGCCGGGCGACCCGGGAGGGCCTGCGCCCGCCCTTTAAGGCCAGTCCCACCGTCCTATCCCCCTGGGGTCTCCGGGCCGAGACTTTCGCCGGCCGGCCGGAGACCTGGCCCGGTTTTGAAGAAGGGTTGTTCGCCATTCAGGACGAGGCCTCACAGTTGGCGGGCCTTTTGGCCGGGGAACTTCCGGCCGGGGCCAGGATCCTGGACGCCTGCGCCGGCTTAGGCGGCAAGGCTCTCCATCTGGCCGCCCTCCACCCCGGCGCCCTGGTCACGGCCCGGGACCGGGACCAGGCCAAGCTGAGCCGTTTGGCCCTTGAAGCCCGGCGCCTGGGGCTGGATAACCTGGCGCTGGAGGCCCGGGATCTACTGGCCGGGGCCGATGAAAGTGAAACCTTCGACCTGGTGCTGGTGGATGCGCCCTGCACCAACCTCGGGGTCATCCGCCGCCGCCCGGACCTTAAGTGGAACAAGGGGCCGGAAGACGTGACCCGGCTGGCCGGGCTACAACTAAGACTTCTTGAGGCCGCGGCCGGCCTGGTCCGGCCCGGCGGCCGGCTTATCTACGGTGTCTGCAGCTTCAGCCTGGCCGAGGGCCCGGAGACAACGGCGAAATTTTTGGAAGCCCGTCCCGAATTCAAGGCGCCCCCGCCGGCCGCCTGGCCGGAGACCCTGCGACCCCACCTGGAAGGCGGCCACCTGACCCTCTGGCCCCACCGCCACCAGACCGACGGTTTTTTCTGGGCTCTGTTTGAAAGAACCGGGGGTTGATTTGCCTTATTTCCTCAGAATTTCCGCCAAATCCGCATTGGCTGTGCTGATGGGCTTTATGGCGAAGTTCGCCACAAGATAATTCAGAACGTTCGGCGAAATGAAAGCCGGCAGCGATGGACCAAGGCGGATATTCTTTAGGCCGAGGTAGAGGAGCGACAGCAGGATGCTGACCGCCTTCTGCTCATACCACGACAACACGAGCGTCAGAGGCAGGTCGTTCACGCCGCAATTGAACGCTTCCGCAAGCGCCAGAGCGACTTTGACCGCGCTGTAAGCGTCGTTGCATTGACCCATATCCAAAATTCGCGGAAGCCCGCCTGTCGTTCCTAGTTCGAGATCATTGAAACGGAACTTCCCGCAGGCAAGGGTCAGGATAACTGTATCGCCCGGAGTTTGTTTCGCGAAATCCGTGAAGTAGCCGCGTCCAGCTTTCGCGCCGTCACAACCACCGATAAGGAAAAAATGCTTGATCGCCCCGGATTTCACCGCGCCGATGACCGTATCGGCAACCGACAGCACAGCATTGTGTCCGAAACCTGTCGTGAAGGTGCCGCCGTTTTGCGGTTCCTGGTAGCCGCCGAGGGCCAGCGCCTTATTGATGACTGGCGTGAAGTTTTTATCAGTGCCGATATGGACAAGATTCGGATAACTTACCATCGCGGTCGTGAACACACGGTCGGCATAACTATCCTTCGGCGGCATAAGGCAGTTCGTGGTTAACAGAAACGCGGCGGGAACTCCGTCGAACTCTTTCTGCTGATTCTGCCACGCCGTGCCGAAGTTGCCTTTCAGATGAGCATATTTTTTCAATTCGGGATAGGCATGAGCGGGCAGCATTTCGCAGTGGGTATAGACGTTAACGCCTTGGCCCTCGGTCTGTTCAAGCAGGAGCTTCAGATCACGCAGGTCGTGGCCGCTGACAACAATGAAAGCGCCCGGCTCAATTGTGCGGCTGACGGTCGTCGGCTTGGGATTGCCAAAAGTTTCAGTGTTGGCTTTGTCAAGCAGTTCAAGCGCGGCCAGGTTCACCTTGCCGCACTCCATCACCAGCGGCAGAAGTTCGTTCAGCCCATAGCCACCCTCGCCGATGGCCGATAGCGCCTTGCGTATGAATGCGGTAATCTCCGCCACATCATAGCCCAGTTCTAATGAATGATGGGCATAGGCCGCCACGCCGCGCACGCCGAGCAGGAGCAGGGTTTTCAAGCTGCGCGTATCCTCGTCGGCGTCACGTACCTTGTAAAGATTGTAGAACGGCTGATCGACTTTCTCGATCAGTTTTTCCAACGCCGCGTCATCGAAGTTGACATTGGTCAGGGTGGCGAACAACGCCTCCAAAAGCAGTTGGTCCGGAACGGCGGCGCCTTTCCGCACGGCGGTGATAAGCGCGCCCGTCAATTCGTCCTGAAGCCGGGCCGTGTTGGGGGTTTTGCCGCAGGCTCCGGCGTTTGTGCAGGCTTTGCCGCCGGCCGTCTGCTCGCATTGCATACAATACATCTTGTCCATAGTTCATTTTCCTTTCAATTGCGCACCCGCGCTGGGGGGCAGGTTTTCGGTTATCGTCACACCTTCACCAAGCGCTCCCGCTTCAAGACCTCTGTTAAGCGCGGTTAGTCATCTTTTTTCTCGCCGTTAGTGCCGAAGGTCACGACTTGCCAGGGAATAAATTTGCCGGAGTTTTTAAGAGCGGCAATCGACGCTTGCTCAATTCCACCGCAGCAGGGCACTTCCATACGCACGACGGTGAGCGACTTGATGTTGTTGTTTGTGATAATTCCGGTCAATTTTTCAGAGTAGTCCACCCCATCAAGTTTCGGGCAGCCAATGAGTGTAATTTTGCCGCGCATAAATTCAGAATGAAAACATGCTCTTACATACGCAACACAATCGGCGGCGACGAGCAGGCCCGCTCCTTCAAAATACGGGGCGTTCTCAGGCACGAGTTTTATCTGTACCGGCCATTGCCGCAGTTCGCTAACCACCGCCATTGTTTCCTCGGAAGTGTTTTTCGCCGTCCTTGTAATGCTATGCGCCTTGGAGCCCGGGCAGCCGCATTGGTCCGCCATTCTTGGCCGATTCGCCTTTACCGCCTCGTCGTTATATTCTTTGGCTTCCCGCTCCACGAATGTGATTGCTCCGGTCGAACATACAGGCAGGCAGTTTCCAAGCCCGTCGCAATAATCGTCGCGCGTGAGTTTCGCCTTGCCATCAATGATGTCAATCGCTCCTTCGCGACAAGCCGCAAGGCAAAGCCCGCAGCCATCGCATTTTGATTCGTCGATTTCAATTATCTTGCGCTTCATAGCCGAACCCCCTCTTGATTTTTTTTTCAATATAACGTAGTTTTAACTGTAAATAAGTTGGATTTGCAACGAAAACGATGGATTTAAAAAAAGATTATTCAACCTTGATCAAGTCCCCGCTGTTTCAAGGCGTTTCGGAAGAAGAATTCGACTCGCTCGTAAAATGCTTGGGTTGCACATTCAAGGTCTATAAAAAGAACGAAGCCGTGTATTTGGCGGGCGACTTCGTTCGCGAGATCGGCATTGTCGTGAACGGCGGTGTTCACATAATCAAAGACGATGCTTGGGGCAACAGCAACATCATAGCGGAGATTTCGAGCGGTGAAATGTTCGCCGAAGCCGTAGTCTGCGGTGGTGTAGGCATTCTGTCCGTCACCGTAAGGGCCGCGGCTGATATGGAAGTCATGTTTTTTGATTTCCAGCGAATTATTACCACCTGCACTTCAGCTTGTGTTTTCCACACCTTGCTTATCCGTAACATGATAGGCGTGTTTGCCCGTAAGAACCTTGTGCTCGTCGGAAAGATGGAGCATCTCACCAAGCGCACAACCCGCGATAAGTTGCTTTCTTATCTGTCTGAGCAGGCTAAACTTCACAACAGCAACAGCTTTAGGATTCCATTTGACAGGCAGGAACTAGCCGATTATCTCTCAGTCGAGCGCAGCGCTTTGTCGGCGGAGATGTCAAGGATGAAAGCGGACGGGATGATCAACTACCGAAAGAGCCATTTTGAATTGTTATGAGCTTTGCCGGCTAAACTTTTCTTTTGACGGGTCTGGGATAAACCACCATGTCACTTAGAAAATCCTCAAAAAAGGTACTCCCCGCGCCTGGCCAGAGGGCGCGGTAGTTCTGTATTTTTGCGGTCAGTCGTTTTTGCTTCTGTCCCAGCAGATTGAGCCGCGAGCCTGGAGGCGTAGCAGATGTCTTTGGCTAAACTAGCCGGTTACGGCGACATAACGATACAATGCCACAACGCCCCGGATGCTGACGCTATAGCGAGCGGCTTTGCTCTTAAGAAATTTTTGGAGTCACACGGCGCCATTGTCCGGTTGATTTACAGCGGGGGAGGCCAGGTGACCAAGCCGGATATCCTATTGATGATCAAACTTTTGGATATTCCGCTCGAATATGTGGATGAACTGCCGCATTGCCGGCTGCTTATTACGGTCGACAGCCAATATGGGGCGGGCAACATACGAAAATTCAACGCGGAACATATAGCGGTGTTCGATCATCACAGGCCGGAAATACCGGATGGCCCGGCCATCGTCATCAATCCGTCCCTGGCCAGTTGTTCGACTCTTATATGGGGCCTTATGGACAGGGAAGAGTTTGATTTTGCGTCTCATATGGATGTGGGCACGGCGCTGTATTACGGCCTTTTCACCGACAGCAACAGTTTGGCGGAACTGAGGCACCCCAAGGACCGTGATCTGGCGGATTTAAAGGCGGTAAACAGGCAGATTATCAAAAAACTCAAGTATTCGCCTCTAGCTATGGAAGACCTGAAGATCGTGGCGAAGACGTTGTCATCGCCTCGGCTCGTGGGAAATATAGGCTTATTTGAAGCTGAACCATGCGATCCCAATATACTCGGTTTTGTCAGTGATATTACGCGGCTGGTGGAGCCGTTCGACTGCTCGGTGGTGTTCTGCCCTCTGCCCGAAGGGTTCAAGCTCTCGGTGCGTAGCGCTGTTCGAGAGGTTATGGCGAACGAGTTGGCTGATTTTTTGACGAAAGGCGTCGGCTCTGGCGGCGGCGGCCTGGAAAAAGCCGGGGGATATATCGGATACGCCAGCTTGGAAAAAGGCTTCCCTGGTATGTTGCCGGAAGATTTTCTCAAAAAACGCATCGAGGAATATCAGGCCAACTTTGACCATGTGTATTCGGATAATCACAACATAGACTTCGCCTCCATGCGGCAATTCCGAAAATTAAAAATTCCGTTGGGTTTCGCCCCCTCGACGGCTGTGTTTCGAGACGACACTCCGATCACTGTTCGGACGCTCGAGGGCGATATCGATCTGAACGCTTCCAGCGAGGTCTATCTGATGATCGGTATCAACGGCGAGGTTTATCCAATTAAGCAAACGAAACACGAACGGGATTACGATGTGCGTGACGAACCTTACGCCAAGACCTGCGCCGAATACGAGCCCATAGTCATCGACAGAATAACTGGAAAACAAAAATCTTTGTTCCCATTCGCGCGCGTATGTGTGCCCAGAGGTGAGCAGATGATCCGCGCGTGTGAACTCGCCAGGGATACGAAGGTTTTTACCAGTTGGGACGAGGAGAAATACTTTTACGGCCAAGCTGGGGATTACATAGCCGCGCCTGAGCCTAAGACGCCCGGGGGTAGTTACGATGATGTGTATATCATCAGGCGGAGTATTTTTGAAAAGACCTACGAAAAAACGGATTAGGGCATCAAGCTCATTGTCTTTTCCCATCGGCCGCATCAATTTTGAGTTCGCAATTCGGGGGCAGACCGGCTACGAATTTCAAGAGGCCCTCGGTGTTGAGCCCATGTCCGCCTTCGGTCAGCGTTACGCTTTTCAGCTTTCTCAGGTAGTTGCCCAACTCAAGATCGGTAATGGCCACCCCCCTCAAATCCAACGCTTCCAGGTTGGCCAGGGGCCGTAATTGTCTTAAGTCTTTTACCGGGTTGCCCGCCAGGGAGAGGCCAGCCAGTGATTTTCCCAGGCCTCCCAGGGGGGTCAAATCACTGATCCGGTTATGGCCAAGGCCAAGGATCATAAGCCTCTGAAGGTTCTCCAGCGGCGAGATGTCGACAATATTGTTGTTTTCCAGGTTGAGCATGGACAGCCCCGTCATATGGCGCAGAAGGGTAATATCCGTAATATTATTGCCCGAAAGATCAAGCCGCCCCGTAAGCGAAGCCAGGTCTTTGGCCCCGAGGTCGCCTTGCGGCTTGTTAAGCCTCGCCCGTAAAATCGTTTCGAGATTATTCTCGGCCAACTCCGGCTCGTCGTTTTCGGCCGGGGCCGGCTCGTCGTTTTCGTTTTCGGCCAACTCCGGCTCGTTGTTCCCGGCCGGGGCTGGCTCAATGTTCCCGGCCAGGGCCGGCTCGTTGTTCTCGACCAGGGTCGGCTCAACGCCGGGTTCCCGCCCCAGGGGCATACCCCACCACCAAACCGCCGCGGCCACCAGCGCGGTGGCCAGAAGGCCCAAAAGAGGCTTTTTGAAGGCCTTTGAAGCCGGCCCGGCCTTGACCGTCGTTTTGGGTTCCCCCAAATTTTCCTTGATCGGGTTATCAGCCCATTTGTGGCCGCCGGTTTTTTCGGGCCAAAGAGACCGAAATAAACGCTCGTAAAATTTTTCTTTATTGTGGAAACGGGTTTCAAGCAAGGCCTGGATGTTGCCGAGTTGCATTTTCAACCCGATGGGCAACTCCGTCTCCTCGATGTGGACGCAGACCATATATTTTTTCTGGTCTATGGCGAAGGAGATTTCTTTGCGAACATTGTGAGAGGCCACGGCCGGTTCGGAAATGAAGACGAGAAAGACCTCGGCCTTGACTAGGGCTACGGCAATCTCTTCCGACCAGTCGGTCCCGGGGTCGATCCCTTCATCGTACCAGATGCGGAAACCTTCATCGCGCAGACGGAGGATATGTTTGAAGACAAGGTCGGAGTTTTTGTGCGCGTAACTGACAAAAATATAGGGTTCGTCACCTATATAGGGGTCAAAAGGTGGGATAAGGCTTTGCATATAGGTACCCGTTAATAAAGTCCTCTTTGGTTCCTTTCCCTATTATACCATTATTTCTATTGGTTCAGGCACTCGCTTAAGGTTTTTTCACCGCACGTTTGGCTGAAGGCGCTGGGGGCTGGTTCAGCCGCGCGCCCCCTCGAATTATCGGCTTGGTTTCTCGCGGCCGGCGCGGCTTGCTTTCTGGCGGTGGGGATGGGGTTTTCCTCGAATTTTTGTCGCCAATAGGCTTGGCAATCCTTTGAATTTATGTAGTATTTTTCACAATATCCTTTCCCCAGCCAGTTTTCCCTTTCTTCTTCTGATATCAACGACTCTTTTGCCATCCTGGTGCCCCCAATTACCTCTCTTGGATCAAAAGTTTGAGTAGCATAGTTAATCTCCCCAACGCAAGAAGACAATATAAAAACGCATAAACCCGATAAAACTAGATTTTTCATCATGGCTCCCTCTTTTGTTTCTTAAGTTCTATTGGTTCAGGCACTCACTTAAGGTTTTTTCACCGCACGCTTGGCTGAAGGCGCTGGGGGATGGTTCAGCCGTGCGCCCCCTCGAATTATCGGCTTGGGTTCTGGCGGCCGGCGCGGCTTGCTTTCTGGCGGCCGGGAGGGGATTTTCCTCGAATTTTTGTCGCCAATATGCTTGGCAATCCTTTGAATTTATGTAGTATTTTTCACAATGTCCTTTCCCCAGCCATTTTTCCCTGTCTTCTTCTGATTGCAAATTTTGTTTTGCCGTGTCGGTGCCCCTGAGTACCTCGCGTGGATCAAAAGTTCTTCGATGATCAGGAGTGTTCAGGCAAGAAGACAATATAAAAACGCCTAAACCCGATAAAACTAGATTTTTCATCATGGCTCCCTCTTTTGTTTCTTAAGTTCTATTGGTTCAGGCACTCACTTAAGGTTTTTTCACCGCACGTTTGGCTGAAGGCGCTGGGGGCTGGTTCAGCCGCGCGTCTACTCGAATTATCGGCTTGGGTTCTGGCGGCCGGCGCAGCTTGCTTTTTTGCGGCCGGGATGGGGTTTTCCGCGAATTTTTGCCGCCAATAGGCCTGACAATCCTGTGGATTTTTGTAGAATTTTTCACAAATTCCTTTCCCCAGCCAGTTTTCCCTGTCTTCTTCGTATATCAAACCTTTTGCCGTGCTGGTGCCCGAGGTTACCTCGCTTGGATCAAAAGTTAGAATAGCATAGTTAGTCTCCCTAACGCCCCCAAAGCAAGAAGCCAATATAAAAACGCCTAAACCCGATAAAACTAGATTTTTCATCATGGCTCCCTCTTTTGTTTCTTAAGTCGCGATGCTTATAATCGCTGGTTTTATCCAAACCTAGCCTTAAAGCCGAACAAACTCTGGAATATGCGAGGTTTTTGCAAATTGCCAAGTTTGCCTGATTATATCACATTTTATTGCTGTCCAAAATAATTCCGATTTGCCCCTGGCGGTCACGAGGGAAATACATTGTGAAATAACATGGTTAAGGTTGTGTTGGTGGTTGATTTCAGGCGTCGGTTTAGGTGAAAGAAATTGGATGGATTCCGGCTTCCGCCGGAATGACGAACACCCACGGTCGTCACCCCGGCGAAAGCCGCACACCCTCTGGCCCGTCACCCGTCACCCCGGCGAAAGCCGGGGTCCATGCCTCAAATGACCGGTCTGAAATTAATGATGCCGTTGATTTCAAATCAAACCCGGAACAGAGGATCAGCTTGGACGGGGAGTCAGTGGCGCCGGGAGAAAAAAGTTTTTTGAAAACAACTAAAATCAGTTGACCACGCGCAGGAGAGCGGCCCGGGATTCGTCCAAGGCCATCGGTTCGTCAAAAGGCTGCCTGAGGAAGTTCATCAGGTGGGGATAGCGCTCCATGGCCTGGTCGATCTCCGGGTTGGCCCCTTTCTGGTAGGCTCCCAGGTTGATCATGTCCTCGTTGCGCTGGTAAGTGGCCAGGGCGTCCTTGAAGCGGCCGGCGGCCGCCAACTGGTCGCGGTCGGCCAGATCGACCATCAGTCGGCTGATGCTGGAGAGCACATCAATGGCCGGGTAATGGTTTTTGGCCGCCAGATCCCGCCGGAGAACTATGTGTCCGTCCAGTATGGAGCGCATGGCGTCGGCCACCGGCTCGTTCATGTCGTCGCCGTCCACCAAAACGCTGTAAAGGCCGGTGATGCTGCCGTGGGGCCAATTGCCGGCCCGCTCCAGGAGCACGGGTAACTGGGCGAAGACCGAAGGCGTATAACCCCGGGTGGTGGCGGGCTCGCCGATGGACAGGCCCACCTCCCGGGCGGCGAAGGCGTAGCGGGTGGCCGAATCCATCATTAAAATCACATGCCGGCCCTGGTCACGGAAATATTCGGCAATGGTCGTGGCCACATAGGCTCCCCGCATACGCACCAGGGCCGGCTGTTCGGAAGTGGCCGCCACCACCACGCTGCGGGCCAGGCCCTCCGGCCCCAGGTCCTTTTCTATGAATTCCATCACTTCCCGGCCGCGCTCGCCGATCAGGGCGATGACGTTGACATCGGCCTTCATGTGCCGGGCGATCATGCCCAAAAGAGTGCTCTTGCCCACCCCGGAACCGGCGAAAATGCCCACCCTCTGGCCCCGGCCGATGGTCAAAAGGGAATTGATGGACCGGACGCCCACATCCACGGCCTCGGTGATGCGCTCCCGGGCCAAAGGGTTGCCGGGACGGGAGTGGACCGGGTAATGGTCGGCGATGTTTATGGGCCCCCGGCTGTCGATCAAGCGGCCCAGGCCGTCCACCACCCGCCCCAGCAGTTCGTCCCCCACCGGGGCCATAGCCGGGCGGCCGGTGGCCAGAATGCGGCTGCCCGGGGTCAGGCCGCCCATCTCCCCCACCGGCATAAGTTGAATGACCCCCTCGCGGAAACCCACCACCTCGGCCTCAATGGGCGGCCGTCCGTCCACCGGGTGGATCCGGCAGACTTCGCCCACCGAGGCGGCCGGGCCGTCGCCCTCGATGACCAGCCCCACCACCTTGGTGACCCGGCCCTCCAGGGCCAGGGGCCGCAGGCCCTTGACCAGGCCCAGATAGGGGGAAAAATCCTGGGCCCTCATTTAAGGTCGGCCTCCGGTTCTTCTTCATTCGAGGTTTCCTGATCCCCCGCCGGGCTGCCTTCGTCGACCTCCGCTTGATCGCCGGGAATTTGGTCGGCCGGTGCTTCCTGTTCCGCCCAAAGCTCACCCTCTTCCGGCTGGTCGACCGGTTCGGCCGCCAGGGGCCGCTGACCGGCCGGGGGCTCGGCGGGCCGGGAGCCCTCAAAGGCCTCCCTGAGCACTTTGAGCACCTGGGCCGCCCGATGCTTGACCGTGGCGTCCAGGCGGCCGACATCCGATTCCATGATCAGGTCGCCCGGCCCCAGGCGTTCATCAGGCTGGAAAGTGACCTTGACCAGAGCGCCCAGGCGCTCGCGCTGTTCGGCCCGGGCCTCTTCCAGGAGCGGGATATCCTGGGGCCGGGCCTGAAAGACTACCCGGTGGGCCTGGCCCAGAAAGTCGATAGAGGCCTCGAAGGCCCGGACCGCCAAGTCTTCGGCCGACTTCAGTTCCTTGTTGAGAATGCCCTCGACCGCCTCGATGGCCAGTTGGATCATCAGGGGCCCGTTGGCCCGCCACAGATCCTGATACAAGTCCTCGATCCGGTCCAAAACTCCGTTCAAAGCTTCGGCCTTGACCCGCCAGGGGGCCAAGCCCTCCTCCCGGCCCGTCGACCGGCCCTCGGCCAGCCCCTGGTCATAGCCTTCCCGCTGCCCGGCCGCCTTGGCCTCGGCCAAGACCTCTTCACGCCGGACGTCCAACTCGGCGCGAAGGCTCTGGTATTCGGCCTCCAGTTCCCGGCGCCGGTTCTCGATCTCCTCCTGTTGCTTCTGATGCTCCAAGTCCAAGCCGGCGATGCGGTCTTTCACCGCGGCCAGGTTGGTCTCGGCCTCGGCCCGGCTGGCCTCGGCCTTCATCAGGTGATCCTCGGCCTTCCGCAGTCTGTCCTCGGCCTCGGCCCGGTCCCTTTCCGCGGCGTTTTTAAGACTTTCGGCCTCGCCCCGGCGGATTTCCACTTCGGAGGCGGCGGCCTCGACGGCGGCCTCTGCCTCCCGCCGGACTCCTTCGGCGTAAACTTCCGCCTCGGCCCCGGCCCGGGCCCGGGCCTCGACCACCAGGCCCTGGGCCTCGGTGCGGGCGGCCTCGGTGAGGGCGAAACCCTCGGCCCGGGCCTTCTGGATCATTTCCCGGCTCCGGGCCTCGGCCTGGATCATGGTGCGGACCACGTTCTGGTCGCGGGTGTCGAGATCCTCATAATCAAAGAGGCGGGGGGCCTCTAAATCGGTCAGATTCTCGAATCCGGCCATCGGCCGCTCCGAGGTCAGGTCAAAGGGCTTGAAAAGGCTATCCAGGGAAGGGCTCAAAAGAAGGAGTTCGGAAATATTCTTCCGGTCGACCTGGAACTCCTCCCAAGGGTCCGGCGGCGGCTCATCGGACAAGACGACCAGGGGGGTCAGATCCACGGTGATGTCGGGCAGAGGCTCGGCATCCTCCGCCTGGGGAAAGGAATCAAGTTTAAACTCGTCGACTTCCAGGCCGGACACCTTGGCCGGCGGCGCATAGCGCGGGTCGAAAGCCAAAGTGTCAGACAATCTGGTCTCCTCCCTCGCCGCGGCCCAGGGCTATCTTGCCCTCGGCTTCCAGTTTCTTGGCCGCCCGAAGAATGCTCTGCTGGGCCTTTTCCACATCCGAAAGCTTGGTGGGACCCATGGCTTCAAGATCGTCCTTGATCATGTCGGCCGCCCGGGAGGAGAGGTTGGAGAAGACCTTGTTCCGCAGATCCTCGGTGGCGGTCTTAAGGGCCATGGTCAATTCGTCGTTGTTGACCTCCTTGAGGATGGTGCGGAAGGAGCGGTCGTCCACGGACATGAGATCCTCGAAGACGAACATGAGCTTGCGCACTTCGTTGGACAGCTCCGGACGGTCCTCCTCCAGCTTGGTCATGATGGTGTTTTCCGTGGTCTGGTCCACCTGGTTCAGGATCTCGGCCACGGTGCTGGAGCCGCCGGCGGGCCGGGAACCCACCGGGCCCTGGGACTTGATCTCCTGGCGCAGCACATCCTCCACTTCGTCAAGGATGGTGATGGGCACGGTGTCCAGGTCGGCGATGCGCAGGATGACGTCCTGCTGCAACGGTTCGGGGAACTCGGAGATGATCTGGGCGCTCTTGCCGGGATCAATATGGGCCAGGACCAGGGCTATGGTCTGGGGGTGTTCATTGCGGATGAAATTGCCCAAAGCCTTGGGGTCGATGTGCTTGATGTTGGAAAAGGGCACGGGGGAGTGGACATCCATTATCAGGCCCTCGGCCCGATCCCCGGTCAAGGCCAGGCCCAGGGAGTGCTTGAAGAAGTCGCCGCCTTTGAAGTGAAGGTCGGCCGGCAGTTGCAGGGCGTCGACGAATTCCCACAGGACATCCTGCACCTGCTCCGAGGTGACGTTCTGGATACGGCTCATGGCCTTGCCGAGTTCCTTGATCTCGATGTCTTCCAGTTCCTTGAACACATCGGTGGTGAACTCTTCCCCCAGGGTCAGGAGAAAAACGGCGGCCTTTTCCGGTCCTGTCAATTCGGCGGGCTTCGCTTCTTCTTTCTTGGCCATGGCTCACCTTTTCGTTACTGCTTACTGCTTGCCGCCGTCGGCTTCCGGCTTCTGTTCTATCCAGCCCCGGATCAGGCCCACGGTGCGGTCAAGGTTCTCCCGGGCCAGGGGCAGGACATTGTCCCGGCTGAGATTGCCGTAGGCCAGGCCGGGAACTTCCTCGGCTTCCTCGGCCTCCAGCGCCTCTTCGCCCTCGTAGTCGGGACCCTCGGAGGATTCCTCTTCCTCCTCCGCTTCGTAGCCGGTCTGCCGCTCGGCCAGCGCGGTCCCGGTCCCGGCCCCTTCCGGCAGGGCGGCTTGGGCGGGGGCGGCGAGTTCCGCCGCCATTGTCCGGTCGGTCTCGACCAAGCCCGGCTCTTGCTCCTCGGCCTCGGAGGGGGCTTGGACGGCGGCCGGCTGCTGGGGCGGGAGCGGCAGCGGCAACCCGTCGCCATAACCGGGCCCGCCGGGGAATTCGGGCAGCACGGCCGGCTGGGCCCCGGTCCCGGCCGGTTCCACTTCCTGCCTGAGCCAGTTCAATATGGGCCGGACCACCAGGAAGAAGAACAGGATGATAAGGATAAGGTTCAGGAAAGGCCGGGAGAATTCCCTTAAGAGTTCCAGGATGAAGATGGCCCAGGGGGATATCTCCTCGGGCCGGGCGAATTGCACGCTGCTAATGGACACCAGATCCCCCCTTTTCGCGTCAAAACCCACCACGCCCTTGATCGCGGCTTCCAACTGGGCTATGAGTTCCGCCGACAGGGGCGCGAACACCCGGTCGCCGGCCTCGTTTTTCACATAAACGCCGTCCAGAAGCACCGAAACGCTGACCCGCTTGAGATCTCCCGCCTTGGAGATGGTCTGGCGCTTGATGTTGGTGATCTCGTAGTTGTTGGTCTCCTCGGTGCGGCTGTATTGTTCCTGGTTGCCGGCGTTGCCGGAATTTTGACGGTTGGCCGTGCCCAGTTCGTAGGTGGCGTTGGGAATGCCGGCCATGGCCCGGGCCGGACCGATGCTCCGCTCCTGGATCTTCTGCTCGCTACGGACGGCCGAGCGATCGGGATCGTAAATATCCTCCTTGGTCACGATCTCCTTCAGATCCAATTCGGCCTGGACCGAGGTGATGGCCTTGTCCGGCCCCACCACCCGCTCCATCATGGCCTGGATGCGGCGTTTCAAGCCGTCCTCGTAGAGGGCCTTCTGCTTCATCTGGTCGTCGTTCAAGAAGCCCGGCTTGTTGGTATCCTTGGACCATATCAGCCCGCCTTCCGTATCAATGACCGAGACATTGTCGGGGACCAGGCCGCTGACCGCGGAAACCACCAGGTTGACTATGCCCAGAAGCTGGGGCTTGGTTATGCTGGCCCCCCGGACAGCCTTGATGACCACCGAGGCCGAAGGCTCTTTCTGATCCTCTATGAACAGGGTCTCCGTGGGTATGGCCAGGTGGACCCGGGCCATTTCTATTTCCGGAAGGCTCATGATGGAGCGTTCCAATTCGCCCGTCACGGCCCGCATGAGGTTGGTCTTCTGGACCAGATCGGTGACTCCCAGTTTCTGCTCGTCGAAGATCTCAAAACCCACGTTGCCCTTGGCGGGCAAACCCTTGACGGCCAGATCGATGCGCAGGGCCGAGGCCCGGCCGGCTTCAACCTCGATGGCCGTGCCGTCGGCGACCAGTTTATAGGGGACGCGCTGGTTTTTCAATTCAGCCGTGATGGCCCCGGCGTCTTCCGGGCTCAGGCGGGAATAGAGAACCTCGTAGGGGG
>Ga0082212_10003984_pt1 | contig 20701 bp, 30 predicted proteins | sample TergutNt197P3_FD_71548 | JGI IMG/M metagenome (GOLD analysis project Ga0082212, IMG submission 71548) | Neocapritermes taracua P3 segment gut microbial communities from Petit-Saut dam, French Guiana - Nt197 P3 | ecosystem: Host-associated > Arthropoda: Insects > Digestive system > Gut ... | reverse complement strand
GAAATATATCAACAAGACGTAAGGATAACAATTAAAACCCTTACCACTCGGCAAAGCCATAGCGCCGTAAAGCATCGGGGTCTTGTTCTGCAATCGTAAGAAGCCGTGCCGCCGCGCCGCTCGGTTTTCCCCGGCCATACTCCCAAGATTCAACTGTTTTTTTAGATACCCCTATAACATCTGCGAAAAAGCCCTGTGACATATTGAGTTTATTGCGGATTTCTCTTATCTCTTCCGCTGTAAAAACTTTTGGCGGTGTAGTTGAAACATAGTTTGAGTGCAATTTTATTTTGCCCTGCGCGTGGTCAAGCATTTCTTGCAATCCCAACATTATACCCTTGGAAACCTCACTCATGCCTATGCCCCTCCAGTTCTTTCTTTGTCTGCTCAATCAGTTTACGAAACAGCTCCCTGTCTTCCTGAGATATGTCTTCTATTTCACTCTTTGGATAACTATAAACAAGATAGATACGTTCTAGGATAACAAAATCAACATACAGAACACGCGAACCTCCGCTCTTCCCATGACCCTCTAACGCAAACCGCATTTTACGCAAACCGCCTGTACCGCGCATTACCTTTCCAACCGTTGGATTATTCACAATCTCGTTTTCCAATTTACGCTGTTCTTCATCCCCAAGACCCATATGCTTCCATTGCTTATCAAATTCGTGTGTTGAGAAAAACATTTTGCCCAACTCGTTCACCCGCCTTTGAAACAAGTATATTTTATCCTATTTAATAGGATATGTCAAGTATATTTTTAGTCCTCACATTACGACATCTGCGCCCGGTATCGTCTGAACCACTAGCGATTTAGTTCACGTTTGAAAACTGAAATAACATATCCTTCAAGAGACGTGTTTCCGGTAATCTCAACTAATTCCCAACCTTCAATGCCATACGCATTTAATTCCTCCGCAAATTTTTCAGCATACTTTTCGCCGGATGTGAACGCACCTTTTTTGATTGATAATACCTTGTATTCAAATTTTTTCATAATTTACCTCCACTAATATAAATTATCGTGCTTATATATTGTTATCTGCGTTTGTTCCTTTTTTCGTTTCCGTGTTTGAAATGCCCTGTTGCTTTTGCCATTATCAACTGAGCGTCCTTACCGTCCGCATTCTTTATATGCTTTATAAAATCTTCTGCTTCACGCCCACTCAAGACAGTTACTTGCTTGCCATGCCAAGAAATGAACGCTTTTCTGTCTTTGGTGATTCTATAAGTAAATATTTCATCTTCCAGAACCCCTCTTTTATCTATCGGATTACCCAACATGAAACTCCTTTATCATACGCGGACGACCGAGGGCGGTCGTCCCTACAAATATTCTATTCCGACCAGTTTACAATTCTCAAACCATCAATTCGCTCAAAATGGCGTGTATTATCGGTAATCAGTGTATATCCATGCGCCAGACATGAAGCGGCAATTAGAATATCAGAATCTTCAATAAGACATCCGCTTTTTTTGAGTACGGCATAAATGCCCGCCGCACTATCAAGCGTTTCGGAATCCATCACATCTACGCCCAATAGATTGCAAAGGCACTCAAAAGCCGCCAGTTTTATCGGTGCTTGGTAATTTATCAAGCCTCTCTTTATTTCATAGTACGCTATGGGCGGGATAACAACACCTTTTCCGCCATTAACCTCTCTATACACTTTATCCTGTAATTGACGGTCGCCGCGCAGCATAAATGAAATTATATTTGTATCTACAGCGTATCCGTTCATAGGTTAATCTCCCGCGTAAAATTTACCCGTTCAAATGTTTCAGGCATAGCTTCATCACTGGCATTAACCGCTTCAAAAAACTCTCGCCACGCTTTGGCTTGCAGTGTTTCTGCCTGTGACGACATCGTATCGTCAAATACGGTCATAACCGCCCTGCGCCGACCTTTTACGCTTACCGGCTGCCCAATCGGCGTAAAACGTCCATTCTCAAAAAACCCTTCATATGCTTGCATTACCATTCTCCTATCTCTTAATTCTCAAACCATCGATTCCCACATCACAATGGCGGCGGCGGCGGCCGCGCCAAGGGATTCAAACTCTATGGGTATTGTCAGCATTTCAAAACCGCGCCACATCTCCGACACGCCCGCGCCTTCGTTTCCTATTACAACGGCGCAGTCTTTGAGACTTACCGTATCAATTCTCAGCGCGTTCTCCCCCGTTCCCGTGGTGTAGCACTTATAGTCCCCTATGGCTTCGAGTATTTCCGCGGTTTCACCGCACATTATCCTCTGACCGAACAACGCGCCCATAGAGGCGCGAAGGGTTTTCGGATTCGTTATATCGGCACATCCCGGCGTTAGAATTACGCTTGAAACGCCGAACGCTCGCGCCGTGCGGATTATCGAGCCTAAGTTGCCGGGGTCTTGTATTCTGTCAAGAATTATATGCGTCCCTTTTGTGAGTTTTTCAAGGCGCGTATCGGGTATCGGAACGGTGAAAATGAATTGCGGGGGGCTGTCCATCAGTGAAAGTGACGCGATTATATCTTTCGGCACTCTGATAATTTGCGTTTCGGGCAGCGGCATTTCGGGCGTTTCGCGGCATACGAGCTTCTTTATTGTTATTCCGGCGGCAAGTGCTTCGCGCAGGAGCTTTTCGCCCTCGCACACCATTAACCCCTGCTCGCGCCTGTACTTCAAGTCGCGCGAAAGACGGGAGATAGATTTGAGCGTTGCATTTGAGCGGCTTGTTATCTCAATCATCGGCATACAGATATTTCAGCGCGATTGCCGACAGCTCATTCAGATAGGGGTGCTTATTATCGGGATTCCTGTTCATCATACCCGCGTAAAGGTTCGATTCCATTCCCCATATGAGTTGCAGTATGCGCGGGGCGTTTGACATATCAATATAGTAATTGTCGCCAAGCCCGTATTGTTCAAGGTTTTGCAGGTCTCTATCAAGGTCAAACATACCATCAAACATTAGTTTTTCCATTATTACGAGCATTGCCTCGCTTCGCGCCATATTAGCCGCCAGTATCTGCGGTCCCATCATTCCCGCTTCGGATTCGTAGTCAATCGCTATTGTGACGATTTCTACATATACATTCTCTTTTTTCAAATATTCGCCGACCAGTTCCTCAAGCTCGGGTTTTAATGTTTTTTCAACGTATTCGTGATCGAAATATACCTCTCCGCACATTATTATCGTCAAGTCCGGTGCTTTGTTCGTGACGACTGTTGTAATAATGCTTATAAGTAAAGCCGCGCCGATAACGCCGCCTATTGTGTGCCATCTGTAATGAAACCAATAGACGTTTGTAAACCAATATTTGAATGTGTCCCATTTATTATCGAACACGGGAGCCGCGTCCATGATATCGGGTTTCGCTCGCATATCTTCGTCCCTTCCTAAACGGTGCGCCGAGGGCGTCGCACCCTACAACGGTGCGTCAGGGATGCCGCACCCTACAACGCGGGGTCGTCACGCCCTATTCCAATACGGGTTTCATTGTCGGGAACAGCAGAACATCGCGTATGGACGCGGAGTCTGTGAACAGCATAACCATGCGGTCAATTCCCAGTCCCATGCCACCGGTCGGCGGCATACCGTATTCCATGGCGGTGACAAAGTCTTCGTCTATCTCAAACTCGCCCTCTTTGTATTTTTTCATCGCCTGTTCGGTAAAGCGTTCGCGTTGGTCAACGGGGTCGTTTAGTTCCGTAAAGGCGTTGCCCATTTCGCGTCCGTAGATGAACGCCTCGAAGCGTTCTGTCAGGCGCGGGTCGTATTTGGTCTTCTTTGCCAATGGTGATATTTCAATGGGATAGTCGTAGATAAAAGTGGGCTGTATGAGATTGCTCTCGGCCTTTTCTTCAAAGAAAAGGTTGATGATGTCGCCGCGCGGCATATCCTTTTCTGCGGGTATGCCGTGCTTTTTGGCTATGTTATAGGCCTCTTCATCAGTGTTTATATCGGTAAAATCAACGCCCGCGTATTCCTTGACGGCTTCGCACATTGTCATGCGCCGCCAAGGCGCGGACAGGTTTATCTCCGTCCCCTGATAAATCAGCTTGTCCGTTCCGATGACCTGCTCCGCAACAGCGGCGTAAAGCTCCTCGCAGATTTTCATCATACCTTTGTAGTCCGTATACGCCTCGTACAGCTCCATCATGGTGAACTCGGGGTTGTGTTTGACGGACATACCCTCGTTGCGGAAGATGCGCCCTATCTCAAACACCCTGTCGAATCCGCCGATTATGAGCCTTTTTAGGTGCAGTTCAAGCTCCACGCGCAGTACCATGTCCAAGTTCAGCGTATTGTGGTGCGTGCGGAACGGTTTCGCAGCGGCGTTTGTCGCGTGACCGTGCAAAACCGGGGTTTCTACCTCGAGATAGCCGCGATTTTGCATTTCGCTTCTGATTACATTAAGTATTTTTGAGCGGGTGAGGAATGTGTTCCGCGTTTCGGCGTTCATAATCAGGTCGAGATAACGCTGGCGGTAGCGCAGGTCTGAATCTCGCAGACCGTGGAATTTCTCGGGCAGCGGACGCAGGGATTTCGCCAGCATCGTGACGCTGTTGCAATGCACGGATATTTCGCCGCGCTTGGTCTTGAACACCGTACCCTCAACGCCGATGATATCGGATATGTCAAACTTTTTGAATGAGTTGAAAGCCGTTTCTCCCAAGTCGTCTACTTTCACATAGAGCTGTATGCGCCCGGATGTGTCTTGAAGGTCGCAGAAGAACGCCTTGCCCATATCGCGCTTTGACATCATGCGTCCGGCAAGTTTTACCGTTTTGCCGTCCATATCTTCAAAATTGTCTTTTATACTCAACGCGCTGTGCGTAAAATCAAAGGAAGTAATATCAAACGGGCTGTCGCCCGTTTCAGTCAGCGCGTTAAGTTTTTGACGGCGTATAGCCGTCAGTTCGTGTTCCTGCAACTGTTCTGTTTGATCTATCATGCCGTAATCTCCATAATTGTATATTTGAATACGCCCGCGCCGGTTTCGTATGACACCGTTTCGCCCGCTTTGCGTCCCATAAGAGCTTTACCGAATGGGGATTCATCGGATATGCGCCCTTTAGACGGGTCGGCTTCCTGTGTGCCGACTACTGAGTATTTCAAAGTCTCGCCAGACTCCTCATCGCGCACATTGACATGACAGCCGATAACAACGGTTTCGATACCATCGTTGACCGCCTCTATGATTTCATAGTTGGACAGTATCGCCTCTATCTCCGCCATACGCGAATACAGTTTACCCTGCTCGTTTTTGGCTTCGTCATATTCGCTGTTCTCGGAGAGGTCTCCGAACGAACGCGCCTCTTTGATTTGCTCGGCCACCTCGCGCTCGCGTACCGTTTTTAGGTAAACGTGTTCCTTTTCCAGTTCTTCTAAACGTTCTTTTGTCAGTACAAAAGGTTTCTTCATTTGGTATCACTCCAAAATAATAATATTAAGGGATTGTCTCTAAGGGGTTCGAGAAAGAAACTTACTTAAAAATGTTACCATACCCAAGACACATCGTATTTTTGAATATTTTCGTCAACAGTTACGATGGTCAATCCTTCCGTTTTTGCCGTTGCAATAATTAAACGGTCGAATGGGTCACGATGATGAAATGGGAGGTCAGAGATAAGCACTTCAAGCTGCGGTTGGGTTATCGGCAAAATAATAAAATTATTTTGTGTAAGCATTTCCCACAAACGAGTTAATCCCCCCTCAAAAGTGAGTTTCCCCATACTGTACTTTACCGAAAATTCCCACAGTGAAGCAACGCTTACATATTTTTGCGCAGCATTATTCTCAATAATATCCGACGCACAGTCACTGAGTTCTTTTGCGTCCCAAAAGTACCACAGAAAGACGTGTGTATCTAATAAATAGCTCATTGCATATACTCCTTAAAATCTTCCAATGGTGCATTAAAATCGTCATCCATCCACATACTGTTTTTCATGCAACCGCGTTTGAAAGGAAGATTAGAAGGAATGTCTTTTTTTACAGGTTCAACAAAAGTGATTATTACCTCATATTGCTCTTTTATGGCAATGGGTTGCTTGGGCTTAAAATTTACACCATCATACAATGCTTTTACTGCATACATAATTCTCCTCCTTCAAATTCACCAACAGTTATGTGTGCAAACTTATACACCGCCGAGTCAGTGCAGCGCGAGACTACATTACACGCATTATAATTTATTACCGCTCTATTGTCAATACGTCAAACAACCCGCTTTCTAAAAGCGCGTAATTCCAGAGCTGTCTGTCCGCGCCGTGAGGGGGTTCGGGCGCGTCCTCTAATGTAAACACCGCGCCGCACAGGCTAACGCCGTTTACGGACATAAAATTCAAGTCAACTGTCAAGTCCGCGCCTGAGCGCGGCGCACAGACAACGGCTATGCCGTAGTTCTTCAATATGAACCGCGCGGTTCGTTCGGTGTCCGCGCCGCATTGCAGCGCGAGTGTTTTGGTAAACGGCAGAATCGACTTGAAAACGCGCTCTAACTCTTTTGTTACGCGCGGGGCGGTGATATACGCGCTCTGACCCGTGACGCTTGACTGTGCCGCCGCTATGTGGATAATTTTCTTCGGGTCTTCCTCGGGAAACTTGAATCCTTTCGGCATTTTCACGCCCACGGGAATTACCGTTTGAATATCCAGACCGCGCAAAACTTTAACCGCTTTCTTCTGCTGTCTTTCGGATTTTACCGTTATGTGACGGTATTTCATCCCTCCGGCGTACTCATGCGACGCTTGGAAGCGCGTCCCCTTATCAAGGATCGCTAGCATCTCCGTCTTCTTCCCCGCCTAACAGAGCGGCCTCGAGTTCCGCCAACTGCCGCGCCTGCTCTTCCAACTTCTCAATCTTGACGTTTAACACGTCATACGCTTTTACGATTTGCCTGTCCTCGCTCGGTTCCATTACATGGAAGCGAGCCGCTTCGTCATCCGTAAGGACTACCGAATAATCGGGTTTTATGCCCACGTCCGCAAGGCTTACGCCGTTGGGAGTAAAGTATTCGATTGTCGAGAGTATAATGCCGGAGCCATCGGAGAGTTCGATGGGTGACTGTCCGAATCCCTTGCCCGTTGTCGGCCGCCCCACAAGCTCTGCATAGTCGTATTCTTTAAGCGCGGCGGCGAAAAACTCGGCGGCTGAATAAGAGTTCTCGTTTATTATGACTATCATCGGCAAATCAACGCTGTTCGCGTCCGACATATCTTTAATCATTTCACCGCCCTTGTCGCGGTATTGGAACAGCACGCCCTCCGGCAGCAGCATATCAAGCATGGGGAGCATTACCTCTTTCGCTCCGCCGGGGTTGTTGCGTACATCGAAAATAAAACCTCTGACATCCGCCATCATCAGATTTGTGACAGCTTCTACAAACTTAGCGTCCGTACCCTTGTCAAAGTTTCTTATGCGAATATATCCAATGCCGCCCTCGAGTATACGGGAGCGCACGGATTCTATTTGCACTTCACGGCGCGTAATATCGCGCTTGAATGTTTCATCGGTTGACGGGCGGTATATCTCCAGATTTACAACCGTTCCGGCATCGCCGCGAATACGCTCGACCGCCTGCTCATAAGCCATGTTCCGCAGGGATTCGCCGTCAACGGTTATTATAATGTCAAGCGGCAGTAAGTTCGCGTCGAAAGCGGGGGAATCGCCGTAAACTTCGGTTATTAAAATCCCGCCTGTTTCATCATCGCGCGTTGCGGATACGCCTATACCAACCACCCTGTTCTCGCGCGAATCCTTGTAGCTCTGGTAATCCTCGTAGTTGAGGTAGCCGGACCATTTGTCGCCAAGGCTGTCCATCATGCCTCCCGCCGCGCCGTCAAGCAGTTTTTCTTCGTCCCATGAGCCGACATAAGCTGTTTCGATATATTCTTTTATCTGCTCGATTTTTTTGAACTCCTCGGCAACGCGCAGGATTTTTTCAATCTGGCTGTTATACGCCTCGGTCGTCTGCCACAGGGCGACAAGCCATGTAACCGTTGCCACAAGCAGCATTAGGACTATGACCGCCCCTAAATCAATTTTACGTTTCATTCCTAATTACCTAAGACTTCCCTTGGATTTTTTTGTGTGCCGTCAACTATATATTCAAAATGCAGGTGCGGGCCGGTCGATGTTCCCGTTGAGCCTATGTTGGCTATCCTCTGTCCCTTTTTGACCGTATCACCTTTTTTAACCAGATTCTTACTGTTGTGAGCGTACAGCGTAACCACTTTGCCGCCGTGGTCGATGGCTATGCAGTTGCCGTAGCCGCCGTTCCACTCCGACATTATTACAGTGCCGTCGTTTGCCGCGAGGACGCGCGTGCCGCTCGGTGACGCTAAGTCAATACCTGTATGTTTTTTTTGTACTTTTAGTATCGGATGATTACGCATACCGAACTCAGAGGATACCCTCGTATAATCAGGGGCGGGATTTGCAAACGTTCCTCCGACAAAAGGTCTTGAGGCGGCGGCTTTCCGCGCTTCTTCAGCGAGTATTTGCTGAATCTTCTTCTGCGCTTCTTCCATTTCCTTGTCGGCGGCGGCCTCGGCTTTTTCGTACTCTTTTATGTCGGCTTCAAGCTCCGCCATCTGCTGATCGAGTTCCCTGTAAAGCTCCGCCAGTTCGGACTGCGCTTCGGACAGTAATTTACGGCTTTCGAGCTGTTCCAGTTTTTCAATTTCGAGCTGTTCTCTCTCGGCGGCGATTTCATCACGCGCTTTTTGGAGGTCGGAGATGATTTTTTGGTCATACGCGGCTATTTCAGATATTATGCTGATACGCCCCAATAAATCCGAAAAACTTTTTGACTGCATAAGTATGCTGATGTACGATACGTCCCCGGCTTCCTCCATGGCGCGTAAACGAGCGAGAAATTTTTCCTCTTTTTCTTTAATATCATCGTTTTTCCGTTGCAGACGCTCCTGTGTCAGCGCAATTTGGACGGTATACTCATGAATGAGTTGGTTCGTGTTTTCGATTTCTTCTAAGGTCAGCCTTATCTGTTCGTCAAGGTCGTGTTTCTGGTTGATTAGACCTTTGCGCTCGGCAACGGTCGCCGCGCGTTTGTCGGCGTTGCGCTTCTTTTCCGCCGCCAAAACCTTTTGCTGCTCCTTTAGCTGGTCGATTGCAGACGCGGCTATGGCGGGTGTTGAGTACGAGCCGCCGCTCAGAAAGATGCTGAACACGAGCGAAAATACCATCAGCGCGGCGAGGGTCAGGGCTATTATCACAGCCAAGCGTTTTGTGGATTTTTTCATATTGGTAACCTCCTTGTAAAACGGTTTGCAGCGGCGCGGTTAACGGCGCGGGGTTTTGCAATGGCGCGCCGGGGGCGTCGCGCCCTACGGGGATTTATTATATAATCTTGGCGTTTCGGGGGATTAACTCTGGATGCCGAAGCTCAAACTCAGACGCTTTGCTGACAAGCTCATCAAGTGTCATATTCTCAAAGAGATTGCCGCGCCGCCATTCAGTATAATTAAAGCTCTCACGCTTAATGTTTGCGATAAAAACTTCAGTTTCAATTATTCCAAGTGTTTCACGCAAAATTCTCATTCCCGCAGTCATTATAGCAGATGTTTGCATACCTTCAGTCATTCTGTTTCCCTCCATATCTCAACAAACTCAATCGGATTTACGATTCCTATTCTTTCAGTTTTGCAGTTAAGCAAACGCTTGTCTGTTGTTACAAAATAATCGCATTTTGCCGCTATTGAACAAGCCAGATGAACAGAATCTTTATATTTAATGCCTGTTTCCATTATTTCTCTTGAAATCGTTAAAATCTCATTTTTCTTTTCATTTCCTACATGAAATGCTGAGTATTCATTTACAAAATGCAAGATATGTTCCTTGTTTTTTTCAAAAGGATTCATGCTTATTTCATACAACAACATAAACGATGAATACAATTCAATGCTTTTATACTTAATGAGTGATTGTATAAACATTTTTGCTATTGCTTCATTTTCTATGTTTTTCTGTGATAAGTCATCGAATGGTCTGTTATAACAACAGTTATCAAGATATATTTTTATCATTACTACACCCGCAGGAATTTGCGGATTGTCAGCACACTGCCCAGAACGCCGACAATAAAACCGAATCCTATAAACAGTATGAACACGATTAAAAACATATCGCTGAACGGTGAGAACGTGAATATCTCCAGTACGCCTTTTACAAATTTTTCTAAATAGGAGTATACGCCCCACTGTATGAAAAACCCTATCAGCGCACCCGCCATACCCAGTAAAAATCCCTCTATCACGAACGGCCAGCGTATAAAAGAATATGTCGCGCCGACTATACGCATGATGCCGATTTCCTCGCGGCGGTCAAATGTTGCCAGCTTGACGGTATTTGAGATGATGAACACGGATACGCCCAACAACATTATTATCAGCATATAGGATACCGTATTGACGATTCTTCGCGTACTTAGAATAAACTCGGAGATAGGAATCTCCGCACTGACTTCCGCCACACCCGCGATAGAGCTGAGTTTATCCATCGTCTCCTGCATAAGCGAAACATCATTGAGCAGTATGCGGTATCTGTGCCTCAGCGGGTTTTCATCAATGCCCTCAAACAAATCGGCTTCAAACTGGCTCTTATACTGTTCAAGTGCTTCATCTTTATCCATAAATATGTTTTCTTCGATATTGTCCATGTTGTTAATGCGAGTTCCGATACTCTTTGCCTGTGCGAGTGACAGTTCTTCATCTATAAAAACAAGTATTTCGTTTTGGTTTTTCAGGTCTTCGATAACACGGTCTAAGTTAAAGGCGATAAGTGAAAAACTGCCCATTATAAGCAAACAGGCGGCTATGACACTGACCGCGGCAAAGCTCATAAAACCATGCAAAAAAACGCCGCGAATCCCCTCGCGAAAGAAATACATAACTTCGTAACGTTTCATAAATACAACCCTTTATAACTCCCGACCTGTCCGTAATATCTCTTTGACAAACGGATTGTCATTATCCAATTCCGACACCGGGAATCCGCGCGGTTCTATATCAACACCTTTGTATTTGCGGGTAAACCGAAATAATTGCAACATTATATCTATTGTCGTTTGGTTCTCAAAGTCATCGGAAAAAAAGCATAAATCTATATCACTTTGCTCTGTGGCTGTTCCTTTGGCGTAAGAACCGTATAGGAAAACACGGTCAATCGGCATGGCGTTTCTCACGTCCGCCACATAGCTGCTTATAACACCGTTCATGGTTTCAATGTTAAAAGCCATGAGAACACCTCCCCTGTTCGTTTGAGAAATCTCGCGGCGGTTTGTTCATTCAACCGTTCGCTCAATTTCTGCTTATAATCAGCATAACGCCCGTTCAAGTAATGAGTTGTCAATTCTTCAAACAAATTATAATGTTCATCTGTCACTATGTCCGATAACATATCCTCAAATTTTTCAAAAATGGCTCGTATGTTATGTGTCTTGGGTACATTGTCGTCAATGTAGAGAATATATAAACCTTTAACGAGTTTTTCGACCGCTTGCTGACACATAAATACTACATACAGCCAACGTCTGCCAATCAGCATAGCTTCCGCTGTTTCGAGGTCATATTGGGCTGTTTCAAGCCAGTATTCATATTTTTCCTGTGCGTTCATTACTGCGGTTTTACCGGTCTTGCGTAGTAGCCGCCTGTTCTGTCGCTGATTATCCTGCCCTGATCGATAGCTATAACGCGCTTGGCAAAACGGTTAACAAGCTCGCGCTCGTGCGTAACGGTCACGACCGTTGTGCCGAGGGAGTTGATTTTATTAAGGATAGTCATTATCTCAAGACTGCGGGCGGGGTCAAGGTTTCCCGTTGGTTCATCGGCGATTATGAGCTTGGGGTTGTTAATCAGCGCGCGAGCTATAGCCACGCGCTGCTGTTCGCCGCCTGACAGCTCATACGGGCGGCGGCGAGCCTTGTGCGCCAGTCCCACGAGGTCGAGTACAAACGGAACGCGGACACGTATATCCTTAGGTGACGAACCCACAACGCGCATCGCGAACGCCACATTTTCATAGACGCTCTTTTTTTCAATGAGACGGAAATCTTGGAATATAACGCCCAATGTGCGCCTGAGCTTAGGCACGTCCCAACGTCTTATCGCGCCTATACTGAAACCGTTGACAAGCACTTTACCCTCGCTTGGGCGAAGCTCTGAGGTCAGCAGTTTTATTATCGTGGATTTGCCCGAGCCGGAAGGACCGACAAGAAACACAAACTCGCCGTCATCGATACGTGTCGTAACGCCGCGCAACGCTTTTGTGCCGTTGTCATAAGACTTGTAAACATCAATAAGGCGAACCATTATCGCTGCGCCCCCTGTGTCGCCAAATACTGCTTAACCATCAGCGCAACCTTGAAGATTATGGCGTGGTCGAACTCGCGCAGGTCGAGCCCCGTGAGTTTTTTTATCTTTTCGATGCGGTACACCAGTGTATTGCGGTGTACAAACAGTTTGCGCGAGGTTTCGGAGACATTGAGGTTATTCTCAAAGAATTTGAGTATTGTAAAAAGTGTCTCCTGATCGAGTGATTCAATGGTATTTTTCTTGAATACCTCGGTTAAAAACATTTCGCAGAGCGTTGTCGGAAGCTGATATATAAGCCGCCCGATGCCCAGTGTCCCGTAGTGGATTATACTCTTTTCAGGTTCAAAAACCTGACCGACATCAATGGCTGTCTGCGCTTCTTTGAACGAAGCGGCGAGGTCTTTTATGTGGCTGACGGCAGTACCGATACCTATAACCGTTTTGATATACAACTCGGAGCTTATCGTTTCGCTCAGGGCGGAGGCAAGCCTTAGCAAATCATCCGCGACCATATCATCGGTCAGTTCTTTCACGAGCGCGGTATCGCGTTCGTTTATACTTATGACAAAATCGTTTCTGCCCGCCGGGAACAGGTTTTGAAGCACGTCAATAACCGCCGGGTCGGCGGTATCGGGCTGATGAACAAGCAGCACGGCGCGTTGTATCTCCTTGTCAACGCTCAGTTCGCGCGAATGGGCGTATATGTCGCCCGGCAGGATATTATCCGTCAGTATTTTCTTAATCAGTATTGTATTGTCGTGCTTTTCATCGTGGAACGCTTTCGCGCCGCCCAGAGCGACAGCCGCCATACGGCATATCGCGGCGGCTACCTCGCCGCTTCCGTTGACGAACGCGGCGTAATCCGAAGAACCCGGAAGGAGCATATACGTACAGCCGTTTTTGACCGTGACGGACTTATCGGACAGCTCGCCCGGAATCCCGTCCTTGCGGTGTCTAATCTCTCCGAAATCCGTACACGCGACAACAACCCCCGCTTCATCGGTTACGCCGACAACGCAGTCCGCCGCGTCTTTTATTTGAAGCATTACGGTTTGAAAAACTTCACCCGCCATTGTAGAATCAACCCCCAAATCATACCTGCCCGTCCATTTTAATACAAAATAAACAAAAAATCAAGTTAAATTTATGTTAACATAATTTTTTTGCAATTTCAAGCGCGGCGGCGCGTCCCGCGCCCATCGCCTGAATGACCGTTGCCGCGCCTGTGACCGCGTCACCCCCGGCATATACGAACGGGCGGTTCGTAAGACCGTTACTGTCCGTTTCGACACAGCCGCGACCGTTGAACAGCAAATCCGGCGTTGTGTCTTTTATAATCGGATTGGGTGACGAGCCGATTGCCATAATCACGCAGTCGGTCTCTATCTCCGCCGTTTCGCCCTCTTTGACAACAGGTCTGCGCCGACCTGAAGCGTCCGGTTCGCCCAACTCCATAACGTCACAGCCAATACCCCTTACATTAAAATCAGCATCGCCAAGTATCTCTTTCGGGTTAGTTAAAACGCGGAAGTTAATGCCCTCCTCTGCGGCGTGTTCTATCTCCTCACGCCGCGCGGGCATTTCGTCCATGCTCCGCCGGTATACAATGTCAACTCTCTCCGCGCCAAGGCGCAGGGCGCAACGCGCCGCGTCCATGGCTACATTTCCGCCGCCGACTACAACCGTGTGTTTGCTGTTTCTGACGGGTGTATCGGACAGAGGGTCATTGGCTTTCATCAAGTTCACACGGGTCAGAAACTCGTTCGCGGAGTAAACGCCGTTGAGGTTTTCCCCGGGAATATTCATAAACATCGGCAGTCCCGCGCCCGAACCTATGAACACGGCTTTATAGCCGTCATTGAACAGGTCGTCAACCGTCAGTGTGCGGCCTATCACACAATTTGTGATGATTTTCACGCCCGCGCGTTCCAAATCCTCAACCTCGCGGCGTACTGTCTCTTTAGGCAACCTAAACTCAGGAATGCCGTATATCAGAACCCCTCCGGGCTTATGGAACGCCTCGAACACCGTGACGGCATATCCCAGACGCGCAAGCGTCCCCGCGCAGGACAATCCCGCAGGACCGCTGCCGATAACCGCTATGCGGTTATCTGAATTGAGAGTTGAGAGTTGAGAGTTGAGAGTTACGTTCTCTGACGCGAACCGCTCCAATCTCCCGATGGCGACAGATTCGCCGTTTTTCGCGCGGACACAGAGTTTTTCACACTGCGTTTCCTGCGGACAGACGCGCCCGCATACGGCGGGCAGGGCATTGGTTTCCTTAATGATTTCAGCCGCCTTAGCCGTATCGCCGTTTTTGATTTCCTTTATAAACTCGGGAATTGCCACCCCAACCGGGCATCCCGCCACACACGGGCGGTTCTTGCAGCCGAGACAACGCACCGCTTCGGCGGCGGCTTGCTCCGGTGTATAGCCCAGAGCGACTTCATCGAAATTAGAGCGGCTAAGCTCCGGCGGTTGCTGCGGCATCGGGGTCTTCTTATTCATTGGAGAGCACCCCCTGTTCGCATTCGTGCCGCTTGTTATCTTCAAACGCTTTATAAGCGGCGTTACGGCGTATAGCCTCGTCAAAATCTATGGTATGCCCGTCAAAATCGGGGCCGTCCACACAAGCGAATTTCACTGTGCCGCCCGCCGTGACGCGGCAGCAACCGCACATACCCGTACCGTCAACCATGATGGGGTTCATGCTGACATATGTTTTAATATTATACGGTTTTGTGGCGAGACAGACATATTTCATCATGACAAGCGGACCGATGGCGATAACCGCGTCATAAACTCTGCCGCCGTCTAAGTTTTCCTTCAAGATATCCGTTACCAGTGCTTTGTGTCCGTTCGAGCCATCATCGGTGCAGATGTCAATGCGCGATGACACTGCTCGCATTTCGCTCTCCAGAATTATTAAGTCTTTAGAGCGGAAGCCCGCTATTATATGAACCTCCGCGCCGGATTCAAACAACGCCTTTGCCTGTGGATACGCAATCGCGCAGCCCAGTCCGCCGCCGATAACGCACACTTTTTTCAGTCCGTCCAAATGGGACGGTTGCCCCAGCGGCCCGGCGAGGTCGGTAATTGTTTCGCCCGCGTTTAACTGCGACAGAAGAATTGTCGATTTGCCGACAGTTTGGAAGATAATGTCAACTGTTCCCTTTTCGCGGTCGAAGCCCGCGATTGTCAGCGGTATGCGCTCGCCCAACTCACCGATTCTGAGCATGACAAACTGCCCGGGCAGAGCGCGGCGGGCGGCAAGCGGCGCGTTTATTGTCATGCGGACGGTTTGCGGGTTCAGGTATGTTTTGGAAAGTATTGTAAAGATTGGTATCAACTCCCTGCCTAAGTAATAGATTATTACTCATACCGTGACCATAGATACATGAATATAAGGAACAAAGCAATATGTAGCAATGGCAACAAGCTAACCATCGAAATTTCTTTTTTCTTTAATGTCTTTACTAGCGAAAAAATATATGTTCCCGTGTATGTCCCTGCAAGTAACATCGTAATCAACGCTATTCCTCGTATCAGCACAGACCCTTTCATTGCACCTATGTTTGCAACTGATATTAAAGTGCCAATCCAAGATATCAATGAAATTGGTATAGGTAACGCAAAAAGAATAAACAAAATTTTATGCTTACTCATGTTCTTTCCTCCCATTATATAAAGCTGTGTATATGATGATGAATAATAAAGAAAGGTTCGGCGAAAACGCTTGACAAAGACTGTAAGCAGTGGTATTATAATGGCAGAAGGGGCAATACCAAACGGTCTTTGTCCAAAATTGGTTCTAATTAAGTAACCGCCTCTGTGTCAAAGGAGGGCGGTTACTTTGTTTTTACGTTTCCGCCGTTCGTCTGCCTGAGCAATAGGATACCACGAATATCAAGCCATGTCAAATTGAATAATAAAGCAAAATCGGGAAAAAGGTATACATTGTAGGGGCGGTCATTGGCCGCCCGCGGACGACCGCAGGTCGTCCCTACCGTCTTGTTGAGGTGGTTAAAATGAAAAAGATATTCCTCTTGGTTTTAATTATTACAATATTTTCATCGTGCGCTAGACCGGACGCAGTGCCGGAGCGGCAGACGCGGCGGCAAAGTAATCCCGTTGCCGAGAGCGTTGAGGAACTGGGCGCGTTTACCCTCCTGTGGTATGTCAACGGTTCAGACCTCGAATCCGGAGGCGAAACGGGTCACGGCGGCGCGTTCACCCGCAACCTGAAAGAACTGATGACGCATTTGCCGAGCGATCACCGGGTCAACACGGTCATCTTTTCCGGCGGAACGTCAAAATGGGAGACAGAAGGCTTTGAGCCGAATCAAAATCAGATTCATTATATAACACGAAACGGGCTTTCGCACGGAGAGATACTGCCGCGCGGCAGTATCGCCGACCCTGATACCCTTGCCGATTTTCTGAACCGCGCCGTTAAAAAGTTTCCGGCGGAGCGGTACGGGCTGGTGTTTTGGAATCACGGCAGCAGCGTTCCAATAGGGTTCGGGTTTGACGAAGTGAACGAACCCGCGACTATAAACTCTTTGGATATAGCGAGGGGCATAGAGGCGGGTATGGGCGGCAAACGCCTGTCTTTTATCGGTTTTGATACCTGCCTGATGGCGGCGGCGGAAACCGCCGCGCTGCTCGCGCCCTATGCCGATTATCTGGTTGCGTCGGAGGAGCTGGAGCCGAACGCGGGTTGGGATTACGCGCCGTTGGCGAAGGCACTGACATCCCCTGTTGTGAAGCGGCAGAAAGTCCGCGCCTACAGCACGCCGGAACTGTGCAAAATTGCCGCCGATGCGTTTTATGACGCGAGCCTTAAAGAGAACCCCGAGGAGGCCGTTACCGTATCTGTCACAAATCTGTCAAGGATGGCTGATGTCGTAACCGCCGCAGAGCGTTTCGCGCTGGCGGCGCGGAAGGAACTGCACAAGGGTAATTTCAGCGGCGTGGCAAAAGCCCGCGCCGGAGCGAAATACTTTGGTGGCGCGGACGAGAGCGCGGATATGGTGGACTTGGTTCATCTCGCGCAGAGGTTTGGAAACGGCTATCCCGATGAGGCCGATGATTTGATTTCCGCCGTGAGAGACGCGGTGGTTTATAACCGCCGCTCAAAAAATTCGCCGAACTCGAACGGGCTGTCCGTCTACTTTCCGCTCGAGAATGAGGCGATTATGGAGGATTATCTCGATGTTTATCTCAGCATGGGATTTTCGGAGAATTATACCTCTTTAATCCGTGAGTTTTCAGCTCAACTGTCGGCGGGCGATGCGGACAGCAAAGACCTTGACGTTAAAGTGCGCGGGGAAAAAGAGCGGTTTTCCGTCACTTTACCGAAAGATGTCGCGAAAAACGCGGTTTCCCTGCGCGGTGTGCTGTTGGATAAGTTTGACGACGATGTGTATCTCATATTAAGTTTTATCGATGCGGTCGTTGACGGCGATACGGGTCACGCCGAGCTGCCGGATACATGGCTCACGCTTGACGGTTCGCTGCTGTGCGCCCGTCCGGGTGACGCGGGCAATCTGTCCGCGCCTGTGAGCGTCAACGGCGTTGACATGAACCTTTTAATGGCGCGAAACGGCAATGAGTACAGCGTTTCCGGCGTTTCGCCCGATGGCGGCGAAAACATCGCCGCATCGGCGTTGATTACGCTTGAGCGCGGCGACATTGTTACGCCGAGGTATCCGCTGTTCGATATTAACTCCGACAACGAGGAGGACGGGTATTTGCCGGGCGCACCTATTGTTGTCGGGGACGGTGTTGAGCTGATTCCCGCGCGGCTGCCGCCGGGGAAGTATTATTTTGGGTTTTATGTTGTGGATGTGTATGATAATCATTTTTTGACGGATGTAAGGACAGTTAACAGATAACAGTGTACTACTCAATTTCCAGTATTTTAACATTGTATTTCTGAATCAATTCTTCTATTTTGTGTTCATCCAACTTGCTGTGGGAAACAATTATAAATTCTTGTGACGATAAATCTTGTGACGGTGAGTTTTTTGTGAAGATATAAATATTATCTATGTCTTGCAATTCTGTTTTTACATTTTCAAAACTAACAACAGGCGCAGTCATCATATACTTGTACAAATAGTTTTCCATATTCTCGAAATCTTGTATTTGCTTAACCAACAGTTTGAAGAAATTCTTGTTATATGGTGCTGCTCCCCTTTCTTCGTAATGTACCATCCAATCGTTCCTAAAGCGTATAGTTTCCTCGAATGAACTATTATAAAACCCCTCATAAATCAATCTGATTGTATAGTTATATTTAGGATTATCGCCGCTCCAACAACACACCAAATGTCTATCGCGCCATTTGTATGACCTTAAAAATTTCTTAATTTCTCTTGTGTTTGTTATTAGAATAGCATTTTGCGGGTATTCATTTCCCTCGCTCGAAATAATCATCAAGTCAGCGTTGGTATCAATATTAACACGGTAGCGTTCATGCTCATCGAAATAGCCGTTAAGCGCGAAAAGCAAGAGAGTGCCAATCGGGATTACAACAGCGAATAGTACGCTGAAAAGTATAGTACGACTGTATTTTCTCATTATTACTACTCTCTTTCTTATGCTAATTATCCAAAAAAACTGTTTTCGTCCATTCTACCACACTCTATACCCAAAATCTACCTCTAAAGGAGGTTTTTCGTACTTTTCTTGTGTCAGCAAGAAAAGTACCAAAAGAAGCCGAGTTAAGAATTAATAAATATTTATCTGACCTCCTTGAATAAATCAATATTTTCTTGCCGGCAGTCGATTATTGCATCAATATACGCAGTATTACCCTCGATAAGAAAAAGGGCTTTATATCTCTCATCAAATAAGCATTTCCTGTATGTCTCAATCGATATTCCAGGCGAGTCCGTTTCATCAGCATATGGAAATTGGTATGGGTTCTTTTTTAATCCGGGCTGCCGCTTTCTTGAAATCTGCAAGTAATCTTCGGGCGGCAACCGGACTAACACGCGCTAAAAACTCTGTATGTGCTATAAGCATTGCATCGGCACGGCGGGATAGTATCACGCTGTATTTATCCATGCTCGACCTCATTAATAATCTGTTCCATTTCATCCGCAACACTTTCCGCAGTCCTTCCGACATACCCGGCTAATCTTTCGGAATTTGCAATGCGTAGTTCCTTGTCTAATTCCGAAAACACCTCATCCGCCGAACGTCCTCGCCCCGCTCTCATTGACGCAAGACCCTCATTGAGCAAATGGGACAGTTCCTGTTTGCCGGATAAGCGTTCATATTCTGAATTAGACATAACCACCAAATCTCCCGACCCGTTTTTTGTAAGGAAAACGGGTTCGTTATATCGGTGGCAAAAATCGGATATTTCGTTGTATCTGTTCCGTAAATCTGAACTCGGTCTAATCGTTGCCATAATTAACACCTCCACAATTAGCTTACGCATATATTATCAAAATATTGATAAGAAGTCAAGTGTCAAGGTTACCGCGCCCTACAGAGTTGTTTCGTTAATAACGGGGCGATTGCCATCGCCCCCTACTAATTTGCCGCAACCCAATCAGACTTTAGAATACTGAATATGTAGTCATCATAAAGAACCGACCCTAACTCATGGTGTTCACGTAAAACAGCGTCTTTAGAGAAACCCAAGCCTTCGAGCAACCGTATAGATGCTTCATTAAAACCTCCGGTTTGAGCGTATATTTTATTTATTCCTTTGTCAAAAAGCATGGGAACAAGAATACTTGCAGCAGATTTCATAATTCCTTGACCTCTATAGGCAGGATTCAAATAGTAACCCAACTCACAGCTGCGATTCCTCGGATTGTAATCAAAAAAGGTGATTTTACCTATTACACGCGGCGAGGAGTCTGTGGTATAAACACCAATATTAATTATACTGTTCTCGGTGATTATTTCGGAAAAGGATTTTCTCGCTTCGTCTTCTGACCTTTGGATTATCGGTCGGCAAGTTTCTTTTTCGGGAGATTCGGACAGGGAAACCGACCTGATTTCGAGCAAATCGTCAACCGACATAATATCCAGAAATTTATCGCCGATTATCTTCGGGAATTGTGATGATATGGAATCAAATACTGTATTCATATGTTCCTACCTCAATTTTAGCTTATTATACTAAATAATAGTAGGGCGCGGCTTCCCAGACGCGCCATTATTTAATGGGATTGTAGCATAAAAAACGGCACGTCAAGGATGCCGCGCTCTACGGGGCAACGCGGACAATTTAGGCAATCAAGTTTTCATGGAGCTTCTAACCAGATTCGAACTGGTGACCTCATCCTTACCAAGGATGCGCTCTGCCGCCTGAGCTATAGAAGCAATATCACTCACACGGGGGATTATAACATA
>Ga0082212_10003983_pt1 | contig 20702 bp, 15 predicted proteins | sample TergutNt197P3_FD_71548 | JGI IMG/M metagenome (GOLD analysis project Ga0082212, IMG submission 71548) | Neocapritermes taracua P3 segment gut microbial communities from Petit-Saut dam, French Guiana - Nt197 P3 | ecosystem: Host-associated > Arthropoda: Insects > Digestive system > Gut ... | reverse complement strand
GACATCCATGCCATTCATACCAACAAAGGAACGAGGATCACCCCCGCGTGCGCGGGGAGCAGCTTAATTTCGTCAACAAGGCTCTCATAAGCCTGGGATCACCCCCGCGTGCGCGGGGAGCAGTCAGATCGACGCCATTGTATAAACGATTATGTAGGATCACCCCCGCGTGCGCGGGGAGCAGATATCCTCGCCGTTATCAGGGTGGTCAATCAGGGGATCACCCCCGCGTGCGCGGGGAGCAGTATATGATTACAACATTATCCCCTTCTATATTAGGATCACCCCCGCGTGCGCGGGGAGCAGAGATAAAAATCCCTTGGAAATCCTCAACTAATGCTATCAGTAATCTTAGTTTTTATTTACTTTGCTTTCATTACGATAGTGTTGATAATGATATCTCACGCAGTCTTTCAAACAACAGCTGTGTTACTTTAGAATCTTCGACGGCTCTGTGGAGGCTGTTGTACTCTATACCTAGGTATTCCAGAAGGGTTGCTAGTTTATAATCGGAAGAATCACTAATAAGCATCTTACTCAGGCGTAGAGTGTCGATGCATGTGTTAACCGGCATTGAATGTCCGCACTTTTCATAAGCCTTTCGAATAAAACCCATATCGAAACTGACATTATGCGAGACGATTGGTAAATCTTCCGCGAATGATATGAAATCATGAATTACTTCTTTGATATCACGTCCATCACTTGAAAGTAGCTGGTTTGTTATTCCTGTCAACTCTGTGATATCTGAAGGTACATCAGCTTCAATTCTCACTAAGGCTTGAAAAACATCGGAAGGTTCCCTGTTAGCGACCTTTACTGCGCCTATCTCGATAATCTCATCCGTATCTACTGACAGACCTGTCGTCTCGATGTCAAACGTAAGATATGTTTCCGGAAGTGCCGGGAAATTCCTTCTTCCTTTTGCATAACGCTTAGCCGCAAGGCGTTTTTCAACCTTTGTGTTTCCTTTATCAAGCGAGCTTGTTTCTATCTGTGTCCCCCCGGGATGCGGACGCATCATTAACCGTAAGCCATCAAAATCTGTCGGCAGCCATACAGAACCCCATACACGATAATCAAATCCCTGTTCATTATTTGTTGGGTAAACCATGATTGCCTGACCGCTTTTAATGTGTGCTGTTATACGTTCCCAGATTTTGTCGCGAATACGCGCTGAGTGTTTACCAACATAGAGATTGGTATCAACCTCAAAAAACCAGCGGGTCAGCTCTCCTCGCAGTGCACTTGGGCAGCTCGTTAATGAAATAACTATCATACTCCGCATTCTCCGAACTATCTGTACTCACGTCTTCATGATTAATCCGACGTATTCTCTTCTTCGTCGGTAGAGTATGATACCCCGCTTCTAACACCGCCAATCTTGTCATCCCACAGGTTAAGAACATCTACCGCGATTTCTTCAGACTCAATATCTTCATTGCCCAGGAGCAAACGCCGTATATCTTTCACGCAACGCTCAAGTATGTGTCCATCAGATATAAGATCTCGAACCGCACGCCTGGTTTCTGCACCTATGTCATCCCGGGGTTGTGAAGCCATCTTGAAGGCTACCGGTATTGTTATATCAGATTTATACAGATCTGCAATGTCATACACAAATGATCGTTCGTGGCCGGTGTGGATGAACCCCAGGCCTGGTGACAAACCGAGAGCTGCAATAACGCTGTGGCATACTCCATACAGGCAGGCATTAGCTGATGATAGTGCTTTGTTCACTTCTGTACCAGAATCATAATCATCAATGTCATATACTCTGCCTGACCACGGTACATTCCAGAGCTTTGAATGATAACGATATACACTGCGAACCCGAGCGCCCTCCCTGCCGCGAAGTTGCTGCATCGTCAAAGTTGATACATCCTCGTCAGGAAACCTCATTTTATACATTTCTCTTGCTACCGCAACCCGGCTTCTAGTGTTCGACACCAGTTCAGCTTGTCGGATCAATAAGCTGGCCGAATGCGTCAACCCCCTGCCGTGTGCGTAGTATCTTACGCCATGTTCTCCTACCCATACTACAGAGGCGCCGCTGTCCCCAATCAGTTCCATTGCACGATGAGATATGTCAGTACCGGGTCCAAGAAGCATGACCCCTATCTTTGCAGCGGGAACATGAATTACTCCTCGTGCATCGTTGATCGTTACTGCCCCTTCTTGTCTACTGATTTTACAGCGTTCAGCGTACAGAAAGGACAATCTGTCCCTCATGACAGGCAACGCCTGCAGATCTGGCTTTGCCTTGCTATATGAGTTGCTCATTCCTGCACCTTTGCAACAGTTAAAAGCCCGCACCCATAAGCTTTCCCGCGCCCAATACCATGTGTAAGTGCATGTCGAAAAGCCTCAGCGTTAGTTACAGTAAGGAGTCCATCAAATGTCACAGAACGAATACGCACTTTATCAAATGCTATCCACGAATCCCCGATGATCGTGCATCCGCTTACTGCAAAACCGTTCTTTTCACCTTGCGACTCAATCCACTTAATTTGCTCCGAAATTGTACGTAATGCGAATATTTTTCCCCGTTTATCAGCAGGATTTTGCCTCCTATGCTCAACAGGGTTTGCACATAGCCGGAAGTTCCAGTTCTGGCCATCCATCACCTGTTTCAGAAAGGGATTATAGTCAATGGTTTTATCCTGTGTGCCGGACTCATTAGTGCTGACCGCGCCACTGTTCTTTATACCAACGCTATCAACAAGGTGATTAAGGTTGGGAATATCTGAGCTCACAACAATTAATGCCTTACTGTCACCAAGGTTGTCAATACGCCATATACTCTCGTTTTTGCTATCGTTGCGCTTTCCCGGAAAAACCCCAGACAGGACTCTGTGTATCGCGTCCGGTGCCGGCGCTCGTCTCAACTGCACACGCGTCATGTACACGTAACCACCTCCTCAGCTGCTGCAAGCGCGTCATGATCACCGATACTCGTTGCTGTCAGAATTGAATATTCATAAACACTTCTGTAGTCATGCTTTCTTTGTACAGGATCATAGCTAACAGGCAAGTCACGCAAAAGGTAACTGTGTTTGCTTTGCTTCTTTTCTTGATTGTCATTTACATCTATTACCACGCGTTGTCCGCCGCTTTTTACGCGCTGGTAAGTGTTCATAAAATCAATAGTCGGATGGCTTTCCAGAATAACTTCCAATGTCTCCTGATACACTCCTAATGATACCTTGCCTTCAGGCGGGCAGCTCCTTCGCCCGAGATACAGCGGGAACATTGGATAGCGCAGCGCTTCATCGACATCCATAAGAACCTCATCTTTCCCTTCCAATCCCACTAGGAAAGCTGCGTCAGCAAGATAATATCTGTTTGTCAGAAAGGAACTGCTGTTCTTGCTCCTGTTAACTTTACGCCTATCGTTCAAATCCCAAAATGACTCCTCGTGAGCCATATGAAAGTCCTTAAGCAGCGCCCCCGCTCTGTCCACTCGCACGCCAAACCTCAAGCTTATCAGTTGCTGTAACTTTTCAACATCCCAACGCTTATAGCCTAGCGCGGCGGCGCACATACCAATCACTCCGGATTTAGAGGGTGTACGACCGGTTAGTCTGCGTTCAAACTTCGACTCTACACCCCACGATTGCAACGGAGCGGCAAGACGCATCAACAGCGTGCTCATGACAGCGCAGCCCCCACTTCATTCTCGATGCGTGACAGCATATCGTCGAATGATTCGGCAATCTGAACTCCGTTAACGTCACGCATGAGATTATTGATTGCCAGCGAAAGCAACGGGGAATCAACCCACTTCGCAGCTTCATTTGCCTTTAAGGCAAGCGCCGTTGCGCTCGGCTCAATATACCCGCTCTCCCCTCTTTCTGCTCTGACAGGACGTTCAAATGCGCCAACAAGGTTTATTGGTTGGTCGGGCCGTAGAACAAGAAGCATAGTATCAGGAATGGTTCTATTAGCAAATGTGTTGATTTTCCCGGTAGGCATAGAATGCGCAAAAGCATCTGCAAAAACCTTGACAGCCCAGGCAGCAAGCTCTGCACTTCCAAGTTGCCTGGATAACTCATGAACAGCTATTGTCGCAAAGCGATATAGGGTAGATGAGTTGTACTCTACAGTCCCTATCATTGCAGCGCCTGCGTCAATTTTGTCTTCCGGCGGGAAGTCGTCCACGGCTGTAAAGTAGTCGAACTCATTTATTACTTTATGTGTTGAAATTGCATGTGCAACCTGGCAGGAGGCGTCGATGTTCAGGTTAGCGTTATCAGCGACCATTCTCCCAAACAGCGCTAAATCTATGCTGGGATCAGCATTGAGTGTTTCCAGCACTCTTTTCTTATCTTTATCCTGCCCGTCAATAATGAGTTTCGCCAATCCCTTCGCCTGCGAATGTGACATAAAAAATAAAGGCGCGTCTTTTCCAGCACCGAGAGTCTTTTCCTGTAATCCTGATAGTATAAGTACTTTCTTTGCCGCCTCATCTGCATTTTCAGAATAACCGAGGCTCTTCAGCTCGTTTGAAATCATATCTTGAATGCGCTTTGTTCGCACACCGACGTCGGTTCCGGATAATACCGCGCGAAACTCATCTCTCACAGCCTTCTTCCAGGATTGGGAGCTGACTCGCGCTCTGGTCACGCCGCCGTAAACAGCAGTTTTCGGGCTTCCTGTATCGTCACGGTTAAGGCAACTGGGCGGTACGGTCTGCAAAATATGGATATCTGCAAATAATCTATTCTTCATCGCTAATCTCATCCTCTCTTTTTCTGTTGAAGTAATAATCTTGTCCCCATAGTAGTCTGACTTTATCACGCTGATCCTGGAATTGGAATCTCAGCAAATCTCCTGCCAGTCGTGGATAGTCGAGCGGTATGTCTTCACTTTTGATCAGCGAAATCAAACCGCGCAGATGGAAAGCTAACTCTTCAGCCGAGTTCGAAGTGATTACAGTGTCGAAACGCCTTTTTATGGCGCTCTCGGACTCTGCGCCTCTACTGCTAATCAGGCGCCGAACTGCGCTCCCCAGTGACCCTCCGGATACTGACACTGGCGAAAGCCTGATATCTTTCCCCTGCTGATGTAATGCAAAAAGTGTTATGGATATGTGTGCTGCCCACTCAAAAGGCGTGGGGTCGCCTGATTGAGATAACCAGGATTCCAGGAGGTTCCCTAATGTGAAGTCCCAAATGTCCGGCATACTGCCGGGTGATCTGCCGACGCCCCGGCGAAGCTTTGCAAGAGTTGCGCGGGAGTAGGAATCTTCACGCTTTTGAAGTGTGTTGATTTTTGCGGCAACAAACTCATTGATCGTTGTCTGCTGCTTTTCCATGTTTCTTTTCACCTGCCTTTTTCAATGCTTCTCGATTTCTTGTATTAGAGATAAACCAACTGTACGAGTCTAAAGCCGACTGGTTGGAGCCCCCGACTAGGGCTTGCGGTGAGCAGTTGCTGATTAGCTCTCTACCGAGGGCTCTGATTAGCTTTTGAGAGGTCACCCACCACTCGTCGATTTTCTTATCAATATTATCTACTGTGGGATCGATGCTCTCGAGCCACGACCTAAAGTGCGGGTCTAGTACGTAATAGGCAGTTGTTTTTGCGTCGTCACGCGCGTTTGCCCCATGGGCCCAGTCAGCTTTTCCGTCTTTGACGCCGGAAGCTTTTGCTATGTTCTGAGCCAGCGATCCAACTTCTTTGACGAGCTTATCGGTCGTACTGAGTTCATCGACGATGTTCTTCACCCAAAAACTGTTGAGTTCTGACAGTAATCCTGCGTTGAATGATATTGAGTCGGAAAACACATCTGTAGTGACAGCCTGCATTGTGCCGTATGCAATACCAATAGTTTGAATCCTGAACAGATACGAGCTTGGTATATAACCACTCTCAACAAGATACTTCAACCACCATATAACTCCCGGTATGCGGCGTCCGTCCGCTCTGCTTTGCACTACTAAGCTGGAAAAGTCCCGCCATACCTGAACTGCCGGCTGGAAAGTCCTCGGCCGGTAATGTTCAATTCTTTCTCCAGGTTGTTTGGTATATCTCCAGATTGTCATCATCTCAGAGAACGCTTCTTCAGATGGGAATATATCACCGCTGACAAACCTGAATCCGGTAACTATATTGTTGCTGCGTTCCAGTAGAGCTCGCCGTGACTGTAATGTTAGTATTCCTGCCTGACTGTTTGGGAGCGCTACAACATTACGTTCTGCTTTACTCACAGGCTTTTCCCAAAACGGTTTATCGTCACCCCATGGCGTGCCGTTACTGTATAGAAGCGTTAGGTTTAGCATTAGGGTTTCAAATAAATTATCGCCAATGGCTATGACCAGCCCGAGCTTGCCAAGCCATCCTACACCCACGCTGGGGTCATCTTTACTAGTCCTCCCCTTTGCTTCGAGCTTCCCGAATGTCTCAGCATAAGAAACGAAAGTTAGAAGCCAACGCGCTGCTTCGGAGTAGTTGAGTGTATCTTTTCCGATTCCTGAACGTGTCGCAAATAGCCGCTTTTTGTTATCACCCTCCAGCAGATCACCAATGAGCTTTGCCGTGCTGAACGACCCAAAGGCGTCATCCCTCTCATCTAGTTCTGCGAGTTGGTAGAAGGGTGTAGTCGGATGAAAAAGATAGAAGCGGTCTTTATACTCTTTCAAGTATGCTTCAATACGCGCATATGGGAGACCGTTCCGCCAAAGACTTTTCCACAGTTCAAGCGCTCCATCAATCTGACCCTCATCGTCATAGGGAAATGGTTCACCGTCAATGTCTCTGCCGCCAAGCGCTCCGTGCAGAATCGCCAGTAACAATCGCAGCACTGCCGCGTCTTGAGAAGGCATTTCACCAGCAAGCGATTGGTATTCTGATGAGCACCTGAAAAGTTCAAGCAGTGACACTTCTTTCCTCAAGCCGTTTGCTGTTCTCACGACTATCCATGGCTCATCCAACAGGTTAAACTCCGGCACAATATCGCGCACCAAAAATCACATCCTTTCTGTCTTCTTGTTTTCACTTACGATAATCAGCCCATTCAGTTTTGAATATACCAGCCTTCGGCCACGCAGAGTTGCGGAGTTGCTTTCATCAAGTATCAGAAACAGCTCACCGGAAATCCATGGTGAAGATTGCCATGAAGACAGGTACTTCTTTGTGCTTTTTCTCAGTTCCTCAACAACATCCGTGTTGCTGAGTGCCTGTGGAAATGAGATGCTTTGGCGAGCAAGCATTCTTGCCATTTCCTTTTCTAGCTCTCCTATCGGTACATTCTGCCCGTTAAGCATTGAATAGCCCTCTCCTGCCCTTCTTACAACGAGAACCTCTATAGCATCATATGTATCTCGAACTGAGGCTTCTCCATTGGCATCATCAACATCTGTGTTCAGCCAGTTGATTATGTTCTTGTCTTGCTTTCGCAGCGGCTTACTCATTTTGAATGACGAAGCCTTTGATTCTTTGATATGTATATCTTTCTCCCATTTCTCCTTTTCGGGAGAATGAGGCGCATTCTTGTCGTATGCTGCATTAACAAGCCCAGCGATATCTCCCGGTAACGAAATCGAACCGTTAAGACTGATAAGCAGGCTATATGTCCTCATTAGCAGATGTTTCGCATAAATACGATCGATCCCTTGACTAAACCCATCTTCCTCTATACCGGTTATAAAGCACATTGGTTGACTGAGTAGCTGCGGTCTTTTATTTTGGTGTCTGTGAAGGCGCCCTATTCGCTGGAGAAGCAGATCCATTGGTGCAATATCTGTTATCATTAGGTCGAAGTCAATATCCAATGACTGCTCGAGAACCTGCGTACCGACAACGATAATCTTTTCCGGGCGTTTTCCCTCACGCCCCAAGTCATCTCTCAGTCTTCTTTCCAACGCAAGCCTATCATCAGAGATGAATCGTGAGTGTATCAGGAGTACATTGTCACTACCAAACACCACTCGCAACGCATCTGCCATATCCTGCGCCCGCCGGACGGTACTCATTATTATTCCGGCACAGCCGCCTCCCGACAGTAACTCTTCAAGCTTTTCAGTTACTTTATCAACGGTAATCGTGCCAAGCTTGACAGAACGATTATCACCGTCATACGTAACTGCATGGGATTTAGCAACACAGCCATCAGTGTATGTGATAAGAGGGTACTCCTGACTATCCACCCATTCGCCTGTCAATCTATCGTCACCAAGATATGCTCCAACTACTTCGCGTCGGATGTCTTTCGTAAGAGTAGCTGATAAGACAATAACCGGCACTTTATAATAACCAAGCCATGTCAACGCCGTTTTGAGATACTGATTCATGTATGCATCATACGCATGACATTCATCAATAATCACTATCTTTCCCGCGAACCCCAGATGCCTTAGCATGACATGTTTTTGCTTAAGCGCCATCATAAGCAACTGATCAATGGTACCCACAACAAAGTTTGTAAGCATCGACTTCTTTCGCCCGCTAAACCACTGATGTGAAAGAGCATACTGGTTTTCTTCATTTTGATCGTCAAAGTCGTCTTCTATGAACTCTTCATCTCCAAACGAGAACATTTGAAGACTGGAAAAATCTTCATTATACTGGGCTTTTCCGTGTGCAAGTTTTACGCTTTGCGGCTCAATCAAATCAAGTCTGCTCATCCATTCCAGTACACGAGGGAAAATCCCGTCGCTTGTTGCTTGAGTCGGCAAAGCGAAAAAAATACCCCCGCTTCCAGCCCGGTTTCGAAAGACTTCAGCAACGGCAAGAGCGGCCTCGGTTTTCCCGGAACCCATTGGAGCCTCAATCACTATGATTCCAGGAACTTGCGTATTATTTGCCACTTTAAGCGCGGCTTTCTGCAGGCTGTTAGGTATATCCGGATTCACAAAGCGATCTCTATATAACCCTTCATCATATCGGGAGTAAATCGTATCCCATGCTCCGGGCATATTAAGCTTGCTCCAGCCTTCATCAGCGCGATCATGTGAGTCTGTCTCAACACTTAAGTCGAAAGGCATTAACGGGAACAGGCGTGAGTTGCTTGATAACCAGTCAGCTACAATAACGAGGCCGCTTAGCAGCACCTGCCCCGACATTGAGGGGGTGGGCAGATCGGAGAGAGAGTTATATCCGGAGTAGTCCAGAATGAACTTAACAAGCTCAGATTGAACGCTCTTCCATTTTTTATCATCTAGCCCTAAGTTTTGCATGGACGCTAACCTGTCGCTATATCCTGTGTCCGGAGGCTTTCCGTGATGCGCGCCTAAAATGACGGAAACGTTTTTACTGAGATCTGCAGTTGACAATCCCAGTTCTATGGCATTTTCAAGAAGTAATTGTGACGCGAGTGCATGGGGCGTGTAACTATACTCCCGATATGCATCGCGCCCTTCCAACACACTAAGTCCGAAAGCGTTTAGCCTGATGAAGATATCATGGTCCAAGTCCGAAGGAGGAAAAGACCGGGTTGCTTGAAATACAGGCGTCGCTTTGCCAAAATCGTGAGCCACACATAGGAAAGTGATCAGTTTTATAGCATCTTGTTCGCTACCTTTAATTGAGTCTATGACTACTCTTTTCACACTATCTGATAGCCACTGGCTCCACAGTTTCTGTGCAATTTCTGCTGTGTCCTTAAGATGCACGTCCAGCGGCAGCCAGTATGGAGCGTCTTTTTGCTTTTTTGCCCAAAGCGCAGATATACTCTTTACTCTCTCTAATTCACTTTTTGGTTTCAACTCTATATTCATCTACCAGTCATTTTCCACAATGTAATCCTCTGTCAAGGGTTCATCAAAGCAACATTCTATATTAATCGCTCGCTTTTATGCGACTACACCACGTAATGCGGAACGCATCTCCTTGAAGCTTGGTGAAGCGTTGTTATCAACATTCATATGGGGACTGATTGCCTTTGCCCATATTGACTTTTGCTCACCTACTGTTTGCCATCCTTTTTTCTTCAGCGCTTTACTCCCGCCTTTATAAAGAGCGTCAGCAAGAAGCTCCCAAGTACCGCATATCGCATCGTTTTTATATCCGCTCAACACGCTGTTTTTTGCCTTCGGGTATGCTTGCCGAATCGCATTTAGATCCCCGAGATACCAAGCTTCAAATTCCTCTATCGCAAGGCAAAACAGCGTTGTTTCAGGTTTCGGTTCGCATGATTCCAACACTTGATTTAACTCGGATAGAAACTGTTGCTTATCTTTATCGTCCAAATCGCAGATGACTACAATACACCAAGGCATATTACTCTTTCCATAGCCGCGCAGCAAACGGGGCAGTTGATCCAGCAGTATTCTTTTATCTGCTGAAGACTTAGGCAGTAATCCCTTTGGAATATGACCAATGCCGTTATATGTATGGGTCCTATATGTTATCTCATCTCCCAGCAGCTTTGGAATAATAATATCCATAGCTTTTCCGCTTGACTGATCCTCCATGAGAAACTCAAAATGCACCTTGCGGCCCCCCTTCGAGGTAATCACTGTACCAAAGCCCGCCTAATGGGAGCCCCTCATTGACTAAACTTTGTATTACCGGGAACTCGTTCGCCCGGCGAATAGATGAAAACCCGTCGCCGTCTTTTTCCAGGATCCATACCTCATCAGGTTCAAGCGCGTTAACGAAATACGGTTGATGTGTAGTAATGAAAATCTGTGATTTACCTTTCCCCTCCGAAACATGGGCGCGAAACTGCTTTGCAAGGGTTTCAAGCAACTTGTGATACAGCCCGTTCTCTGGCTCTTCTATACAAATGAAAGGAGGTGGCGTCGGGTCTGAGAGTAACAGTAAATAAGCAAATACTTTCAGCGTCCCGTCCGACATTTGCTGTGCTGAAAAGGCATCCTTGAACCCTTTGTCGTTGAACTTAAGCATCAGCCGGCCATCAAGCGTTGGCGCCGTTTCTATTTTGTCAATTCCGGGAATTTTCTCAGCTATATCATCCAGTATTTCTTTGAAGCGTTTAGGATGATCCCTTTGCATGAACTGTACAACATTTCCTATATTATCACCATGAATGTTCAGGTGTTTTTGCGGCCCGGCTAACGGCAGACCGCGTGCTGCATCGGGTGCAAAATAGGATAAATACCAGCTTTCAACAAATTGTCTGAAGGCAGAAATACGGGGATGCTGTTTCAGCGCGCCAAGCGTTGCTATCCCAAGTTTGCGTATGTCTTCCAGCTCAACGGCTTCTCTTTCACTTGATTCTTCCCGCATTAACTCGTTAATCTCTTCAAACGTAAGCTGACCGGTTTTTTCCTGAATGCCCACATATACGCCTTTCCAAACTACCCCTTGGCCATTTTCCAGGATCAGGAAAGAAAACGGTCGTCCTTTTGTATCCTGCCCTTGTCTGCGTTGACGTAAACGTTCGTTCTTAACGTAAGGGCGCCTGTTCTCATCCAGCGTGAAAGAGACTTCATATGTTATCGGCAGCGCGGAGCGTTCCTCACGGTAGTAAATCTCAAACATTATCGGTTCCTCAACGCCTTGAGATATTACGCGCTCAAATCCATTACGCCGGTCGCAGGCTTCTTCCACCCCAAACCTTAAGCAATCGGATAAAAATCCAAAGGCGTCAAAAAGAGTGCTCTTGCCGGCGCCGTTTTTACCAATGACCACTGTCATGGGCGTTAGTTCACCAGTTCCTTTATCATTCCAAAGCCGCCCAAGCGTAACGTCACGCAAGGCTCCGAAATTCCGGATCCTGAATCCCATGATTTTTGCCATCTCTAGACCCTCCTTGAGTACGTAGTACATACCTGCAACAATGTAATTTGCTTATCGAATCATATTTGGTATGCCTCAATTGTCCGCATGTGCCTTTGCGGTGTCTATACAGAATTCGCAATGGTTTCGATTTGCTTTTTCCAGGAGTCCTCAAGCATTTGCTCCATGCGCGCCAGGATTTCTTTTTTCTGCGGTTTGTTGTGGCCGGATATACAGACTTCAAAATCATATGTTTTGTAAGCCGCTATGAGTCGCCGGAAAGTCTCAATGTCCGTGTCGATCCACGGAACGGGGGCGTCCTCAGTGTCACCTATGTTGTCCCCGGCATACAGCACTTTTTCGGCCTCGTCATAGACGCTGATGCAGTCCGCTGAGTGACCCGGTGTGTGAAAAATAGTGATTTTATCGTCAGGAAAATACAGGGCGCCCTCAAAAACCATGTTTGGAAGGCACTTTCGCACCTCTCCGTCTATAGCTTTTTTGTTTTCAAGTAATGCTTCTTCCCAGTATTTATCTTCCAGTTCCCGGCATGTCGTGTGGGAGATTATCAAGCTTTTTTCGAAGACCCAATTGCCCCAGATATGATCCCAATGACAGTGGGTGTTTATGACAATGACCGGCTTTACGTCGCCGCCGATATATTCAAGGACCGGAGCGACGCTGCCGCTGCCAAGGCCTGTGTCAATGACAAAGTTATGTCTGGAGCCGAGTATCAGCCCGGTGTTCAAGTCATATTCCCGCCCCATAGGTTCGGTAAACATCACATTGCGCCCGGTGATTCTTACAGGTTGCATAAGCAGTCACACCTTTCATCATTGCAGACGATCATAGTTTCTCAGATTATATCATAAGCGCAGCGCATTATATAATATGTCGTTTTGGATAATATAGTATTATCATGGAAAAGGCAACTGCTGGACAAAAAAATGAGCGAATTTTTGGCGTATGCGCACAAAATCATAGCGAATAATCTGCGTATCAGCGCAAAAACATAGCGAATTGACGCTTTTTTAAGCATCAACTCGACTCAGCATTTCGTTTTATCAGTTTCGCAGACATGAACTGCCTCCGTTTCGGCTTTTCCTTCAAATTATCCGGGATCACCATTACTCGATCTTAATATTGTCGTTGCTTGGACGGACCCTAGTCGTTGTTTGGACGGATAATCAAAGTATACCATTATTTTTCTGATAAGCATGCATTTTTCGTCTATTATGCTTTGAACACAAGACAGAGTGAAACCCCGGATACCCCCTGGCCTGTAACTCAACAAAACCTTATATATTTTTTACAAATATACGCTATCAGCCTTTACAATGCACCTTTATCATTTTCATATCAGGCATACGTGTTCGCGAAAGCAAGCTTATGCAGACCCGGTCCGGTCAGTCCGGTGTAAATTAGAAAAAGATGTAAAGTGAAGGAGTAAAAAAGATGTTAAAAAAATCAAGAAGAAGGGCTATTTCCGTACTGCTGTCATTAATGATGGCTTTTTCCATGTTTATGGGGTTAATGCCTGCGGCGGCAGCGGCAGAAACTTCTATCGCGGGTGGCCCCGTATTAGAAGCGCCGGACTTTTCTTACGGGCAGTACGGGCAGGATTTTAATGGCACACGACCGTACTACTATCTGAAAAATAACTTAGTGCAGGTCAACATCGATCCGGACGAGGCAGCTAACAACGCGCTTGGCTCATACAGCACAGGCACGCCGACCGACTTTGTCAATTTAGAATCAAACCGCGAAAACGTGGACTGGAGCCGTTTTCGCACCAGAACAGATATGGATTCCGGTTGGAATGACAAAGCGAACAATTTAGAGCTTGGCAACCTGCAGGTGGTAGGAGACACTATCACAGCCGACGGCTACGGTAAACAAGTGGCTGATGAGAGTTTAAAAGCCTCAGTTATCTATTCTCTGCCATACGACGATATCCCTGCGCTTAAAATGGAGATTACCCTGACAAATACAGCAGACTCAGATTACAGCGGCTTTTTCCAATATCAATACGATCCGGATGAAGCCGGTGAGCAGTGCAACTATATGCCCGGCATCGGTTACGCCACAAGCACAACTGTAGTCACGAGCGGCTGGACAGAGAACTATCTGTTTGCCGGTCCCACCGGCAGGGCTTCGAATTATACGGCGCACGCCATCGTCTGGCCGGATGACCAGCAGCCTACCGGTCTTGCTGTCGCCGTCAATACCGCATCGGGCGTATGGTTTGACGCAAATATCCACGCCGGTGAGAGTAAAACCTTTATCATTTATCATCTGATGGTCATACCTCGAACCAACGAACCTTATGAAGAGGCGGCTTTTTTCGCCAATATCCTCTCAAACGGTAACCAATCAGAAAACTATACAAGGCTGTCAGGCCGTGTTACCGACGGCGACGCCGGGGTGGTCAACGCGCGGGTCGTTGCTAAATATGCCGTAGGTGAAAAAAGTGGAGAGATTGGCGGAATTGCTATAACAAACGCAAACGGCGCCTATTATATGCTGTTGGAAAAAGACGTCTACACGCTCACTGCTTCCGCGGTGAGGTATCAGCAGGAGTCAGGTTCTATTGATCTCGAAGCCGATGTGGCCCCGATACTCGACATCGACTTACAGCCGATGTTCGGTACACGCGCCGCCAAAGGAATTCCGCTCACGTCTTTCGGCAGCGGCGTTGAACACACATACGACGATTTCATTGTTGAAAATGAACTAATCGCTTTCTCGCTGGTAGATACCGGAACCGATCCGCAGCTGCCCAACGCGCGCGGCCGCGTTCTGGATATGAGTACTTTTGACATTTACCATGACGGGCTGGACTGGATATATACCACCTGGATAACTAACAGGGCGATTGGAACCGACTGGGCACGACATACTACCCGGTTTGACAATATCGCTATCACGAGAAGTACGGCGGAGTTCACCGAAATCACCGCCACCGGCGTGTACGCCGAGAATCTGTCCGGGCCGGTATCCTGTGAATTGACTCAGGTTGTCTCAATTCAACCGGACGACTACTATTTCACGCTGGAAACTATTATTAAAAATGTTAGCGGAGAAGCTCTGTCGCTTCATGTCGGAGATATCATCGACCACGATTTCGGAGGCACGTCGGCGTCTTATGTCCCCGGGGTTGGGACGTTCACAAGCGGGCCGGCTAAAGCCTCGGAGCCATGGATCGCGCAGTATGGCGCAGGCGGACCCAAACAGACATGGGGTATAGTCTATGACGGTCTCCTTCCGGGGGAACAGTTGACAGCATTTGGCGGCGCCGCTTGGTTAGGCGCAGTCCGCGACGTCACTATCGCAGCCGGCGAGAGTTTTACATACAGCCGTAGAGTGGCAGTGGTGCCCAACGGCAATTATGAAGACCCGTGGGACAGCATCGCGGCATTTTATTACGGTCTCGAAAAAAGCATCGATATATGCGTAGACCTTCCTGATACTGTATACGCCGTGGGAGACTATATCACCGCAAACGTGAACGTGACAAATTTGTCCGAAGAACTAATAAGCGGACTCACAGTGAATGTTTCATCGCCATATCAACTAATCGGTTTGTCTGATAAAACAGTCAGCACAGGGTCGATCGGAGCAGGGGAATCTGTCAGCGTCCCGATCTCCTTCCGGGCCATCGAAGCCGGGCGCGGAAAATTGATTTTTAACGTCGAGATGGATGAGGGGATTACCACCAAGTATTCATCCTGGGTCTCTGTTGGCGGCGCGGGTTGGTATGGAGGCGATAACCATTCTCACACAGTCTATTCCGATGGTTCAGGCACTATAAAGGAAAATACAGATTCAGCTTACGCTAAAGGTTTGAGCTGGCTGTACAGCACCGACCATAACAGCATCCGGCAGTATGTGGATACCGAAAAAGTAACTGACGCCCATATGGGGGACTTCTTCAGTATCGCAGGAAACGAAATATCGGTAGGACAGCCATATGGCCATTCACTTGGATACGGGCTGCCTTATCGGGACAGCAGCGTTTACAACAGGTCAATCGGACGAGTCGGCACGTCCGGGCGTACATATCAGACTATCATTGATGAAGTAAACGCGGACGGAGGATTTTTCTACGTTGCTCATCCTAATTACCCGGGATTGATGTTCGGGGACATTTATGAAATCCGCAATTATGCGGGCATTGAGGTATGGAACGGGTTTTATCACCCGATCGATCCTGATTATAATGTCAGCATTAAAGCTTTCGCATACTGGGATGAGATAAACGCGAGAGGTGAGGCGAAATACCTGGGTTTAGCCAATTCGGACGGGCATAACTATGGCAAGGTCGGCGACCCTCATATCATGGCGCTGCTCGATAGTTTGTCAATAGCCAATATAAACGACGCTATGAAATCAGGCTCCTACTTCGGCACCAACGGTCCGCAGCTCCGTTTTGACATAGACGGAGTCAATATGGGACAGACGCTGAAAATAAATGACGATACTGCAGAGGTCTCGATCAATCTTTCAGCTTTCGACCTGCAGTATCCCCTCACAACGATCAACCTATATAAATGTCATGTAGTTGGTACGGCGACACTCAACAGGGAACTGGTACAAAGCTGGGATCTAACGGGACAAAACTTGAACAGTTGGTCAACGTCGGTCGAAATGACTGTGTCTTCCGGCGATTTTTACCGCATAGATGTTGGCAGCACTAAAGGGACAACAGGAAATGGCGGAAGAGGTCTTGGCAGCGGAACAGGCTTCGCGTTCTCAAATCCGATATGGGTCGAGAATACGACCGGTCAGACAAACGACATTATTATCGATAGTGTTTCGATCAGCGCCGAGAACACCGAGCTGAGAAAAACAGTCAGCGGAAGCTACTACGCAGTATCATCCATAGCCGACTCGCTGCTTGCCGGCGATTTGATAATTGAGCTTTCCGGAAATAGCATTGTTACAAGCAAGACATATGATGTTGAGAATAAAGTCTTTAATGTTGTAATTACAGCACAGGACGGTACTGTAAAAAACGTGAGCGTCTATGTTCTCGATAACGAGTCAGATGAAAAACCTCCGTTTAAAGCCGAAACACTCACACTGCAGCCCGGCTCGACGGCGGCGGAGATGAACTTCAACTGGTACAGCGACCGCAGTGCCGATAATAACGCTTCGGCAGTAAAAGTTGCTAAAAAGTCCGATATGAACGGCGGCGCTTTTCCGGCAGACGCGATGATCGTGGAAGGGACCACCGGCGACGCCAGCGCCGGCAAAAGCTGGCACAAGGCGTCGATCGTCGGGCTTGAGCAGGATACAGTGTATGTCTACAGCGTATCCAACGACAAGAATATCTACAGCGAAATCTATGAGTTCAAGACGGGCTCTGCCGGAGCCTTCACCTTCGCCGTGACAGGCGATCCGCAACTGACCGTGGGTTTGCAGGATAACACGAGCGACCGCAAAAATGAGACGACGCTGAAAGGCTGGCAGGATACGGTGGCTGCTATTGCGGCAAGAGGTGTAGACTTCATCGCCGGTGTTGGCGACCAGGTAGACCTGACAAGCAACGGCAGCGAGGCGGAATACGCGAACTTCTTCGCCCCGGATGCGCTCCGAAGCATCCCGTATGCCCCGGCAATCGGCAACCATGACAGGCACTACCTGTTCAATTACCACTGGAACATCCCAAATGAGATGAGCTTCGCGCCGGTCATCAACGCCGGAAACGCGACAAACCAGCAGTATCAGGAAATGGAAGTTGCGGGCAACTACTGGTATACATATAATAACGCGCTGTTTGTGGTGCTCAATGACTCCGGTTATCCCGAGAGCACGGCGGTAGCGGCGCTGTACATAGCAAACTACCGTGCTACATTGGAGGCGGCAACGGCGGCAAACCCCGACTACGACTGGCTGTTCGTCCAACACCACAAATCCACGGCCAGCGTGGCTGACCACTGCGCCGACAGGGATATCCAATATTACGTGGAAGCCGGTTTTGAGAGGCTGATGGACGAGTTCAATGTGGACTTCGTTGTGGCGGGACACGACCACGTATACGCCCGCAGCTACCCGATGATGGGCGGCGCGCCGGATTACACGGGAGTCGAAGAAAACCCGTTGGACGGGGCTCCGATCTGGGGCGGCAACGGCGCGGCGGGCGCGGTCAACCCCAGCGGCGCGGTGTACTTCACAACGACTACAGCCAGTGGTCTGAAATACTACGAGCTGTTCAACAACGCTAATAACCTGTACGTGAAGGACAACGCGGATTATCCGTACCTCGTGGACGGGAAAGTCGGCAGCGTAGAGTACATGAACGGCAACCTGCCGCTATCAAACGCGAAGTATCTGCAAGACAAAACACCGGGATACATCTACGTCGAAGTGGACGGCGATACGGTCACATTCAGTTACTTCAACCTCGACGATTTTGCTGATACCCCGTATGATACATACACAGTAACCAAGATGGACGTCCCGCCGGTCACAAGCTACACAGTAACATTCGTCGACTGGAACGGCGATGTGCTCAAGGAAGAGATCGTTGAAGAAGGAGAAAGCGCGGTTGCCCCTGTTAACCCGGTAAGAGAAGGCTATTCCTTCACCGGTTGGGACAAGAACTTCTCCAATATCACCGGCGACCTGACAGTGACTGCGCAGTATGATCTTATTCCCGTTGCTCCGGTCGTAATTGACGCAACCGCTTCAGCGTCCGTTGCAAAGCTTAGCGGCAACAAAAACGACCTTACCATCACGATCAATGAAAAACTCTCCGACGGGACGACGAATACCATTAAGGCAACATTCAGCATCAGCAACAACGCGGCGGATACTTATACGGTAGGCGCTTACAAAGTATATGTCGACACCAAGGGCAACGACCAGATACGCGAGTGCTATATCGTAAAGTAGAGCGAGCTTGACTTATAACGGGAGTTGCGGACCATTATGTCCGCAGGAGTTGGCGACGGAACAGGCGGCAAGCGATTGCCGCCTGTTCCGTCTATATACTGTATTTCCACGATCGCGCTATGGGTTCATTTTTCAGACACTGAATCGTTTCGAGCGTCCCGGTTTTTCCTGACTCCTTTATCGCAGCAGTCAGACGGACATGGCAAGATATTTTCATATAATAATCGGCAGCCACCGACACAGAGTTCCTCAAACTCACACTGCTTACATGATTCGCCCTTTCTCATGTTCCTGAATGTATTTAACTGTGGATTGTGAATCCAGTAATTAAAGTCAATATCCGATACATCTCCAAAGGGCTCATGCCAAAAAGAACACGGTTTATACATACCGTCCGCGTCAATTGCAATGTAGGCGTTTCCGCCCAAACAGCCGTTGTTATCATATTTACGGTAAGTGTTTATATCCGAAAAGTTATTTTCCGCCAATACTTCAAAAAGAGAACAGTCATACAAAAACATTAGTCGCTTATTTGCCCGTTGCAACTGCTTGAGCCGCATAGATATTTTGCCTAACTCATTATCCACGCAAAGATTTTGAATATCTACGTTTTTCGCGGTTGTTTTATAGCGCAAAAATAAAACGAGCTTTATGCCGGACTGTTTGATTTTACACAATATTTCGTCAAGATGAGGCACTGTTTCAGTGGTAAGAAGCAAGTTTATACCGGGTCTTTTCCCTGATGCTTTGCGGTATATGCGTATGGCAGAAAAAACATGATTTATATCATCTAACTTATGGATGCTGAAATGCACGTTGCCAAACACACCGCATTTTTCCGCGAATTGCTCCGTCATGGTAAGCCCGTTTGTAGTCATGTTCGGAAGAATTTGCTTTTCTCTTGCATATGCCGCAATTTCAAAAATATTTGGGTGTAACGTTGGTTCTCCGCCGCCGAATGACAAAGAAAAAACGCCTAACTCCGCCAATTTGTCTATCACTGCTTTTGCCCGATCCAACGATATATCTTTCGATTCGTCTCCTTCGCGGACATTATAACAGCCTTTGCAAAACATATTGCATCGCGTTGTCAGGGCGATATGCGCGTCAAGGGGCGCGGAAAAAACACCGTCTTGCATGATTGCGCCCTCTGTTTCCGGGATGTTATATGCGTCTGTGTACTCTTTGTTGATTTGCGCGACAAATGCGGGACGCTCCCGAAAGATGACCCCGCCAAAATATTCACGCCTCATTTTAACGATAGGCGTGTACTTTTTTCGTTTCACCCCTTCATTTTTCATGGGAACAATGAGGTTACGGCCATTATGCCCATAAATACGGTTATTTCGGCCAACAATGTCAAAACAGAAAGGCCAAGCGTCATTAAAAACCATTTGCCTTTTGTCAAGCGGTTGCTTTCGCTGAGCCTTTTTGCCGGATAAAAAATAGACATACACGCTCCAACGATTCCAACACCTAGAAGTATCGCTATAGCAAGCATATAGGCGACTACATTTCCCCCATAAAACGAAGTCTGCGCTATTACCATGGATACCGACCCGATAAGCGTGAGAATACCAACTGAACACGTGATGATCAAAAGTTTTCTCTTTAAGGCCGCAAGGTTGGTTTTTCCGTCGTCTGTTTTCGTGGATACGGCAAACCCTGTCCAAAGAAGCAGCATTGCCGGAAGAGAAACGATTATTCCGTACATAGCATACATGGGTATGTAGCCGCCGGCTCCTGAAAAATTCGCCATATTAAAAGGCCTGACGCGCAGGAGTTTTTTTCTCTTCACCGTATAACCACCTTTTTTGCTCTATAACCTAATTATAACTTCGATTAATACTTATACTATGCATCTGTAATTCTATAGCTGCCAGCCCATTCAGCAGCAACGACCTCCCAATATCCATCTCTGAAAAGCAATGATATGTCATCTGTCGAATCACCATTTCGCGGCGCTCCCATAATTCTCAGTTCGCGCTATAGTTGCGCTCGCTCTAAAGTTACGCTAATTATCCACATAAGCCTTCGCGGTGTCTATATAGAACTCGCGGAGGCTTGCGTCATAATCGACATAGACGTCGAAAAGCCGCAGCACGTCGCGTATCTTGACG
>Ga0082212_10003982_pt1 | contig 20702 bp, 17 predicted proteins | sample TergutNt197P3_FD_71548 | JGI IMG/M metagenome (GOLD analysis project Ga0082212, IMG submission 71548) | Neocapritermes taracua P3 segment gut microbial communities from Petit-Saut dam, French Guiana - Nt197 P3 | ecosystem: Host-associated > Arthropoda: Insects > Digestive system > Gut ... | reverse complement strand
GAATCCATTTTTGCAAGGTTTTGTTTTAAATCAGGAATTGACCAACTTCCTGATTCCTGGGTTATGCAATTAAAACATATTTCATTTAACAATGAGATTCAGAAAGGATACTTTGACGCTTTGGATTTTAAAATCCCTTCTATGGTGATTCCGTATGGTGTTGATGACGATAACGAGTTTGATGATTCTATTGTTATTACAGAAAAACACACGGCAATTTGGATAGGTGTCATAAGAAGATCTATCCAATTGCAAAGAATAGTTGAATTTGCTGAGATTAACCCTGAATGCATAGTTTATGTCATATCTGGCTTAATCTTTGATCAAGCATTACCGCCAGATGAGGAAGGAGGTTTTAATAAGCCTTATATTCAAAATTACGAAGATATTATTTTGCATAAAGAATTTGAATCAATTATAAAAAAATGGTGTAAAAAAAATATTCCGGATAATTTGAAATATCTTGGTTCACAAAAAGGCAGAAACTCAGAATTTTTATCAAAATCAACCATGGCGTTGTGTTTTTCGCGTGACAAAGATCAACAGCACGATGACTCTAAAATTTTGGATGCTTTGCGATATGGCTGCCCGGTTATTTGTGACGATGGGCAACCATCACACCGTTTTGTTCATGAAACAAAACATGGTATAGTGTTACCTTTTGATATTAGCGGGAATGACTTGCGCGAGGCGTTCTTGAAATGTAAGGAAATTTCTCAGATAAACAAAAAACAACAAATAGCGCATTATTGTAAATCAAGATACAGTTGGAATACTCTAACACAACAAATCGTTAGTCAATTTATTACGGCAGAAGAGAATAGACCCGTTATAAAAATTAATACTAATGAATTGGTCTCAATAGTAAAAATGAAATGTAAGCAAAAAATTAAAAAAATTTTGTTGAAAATCTGGAATAAACTTGAAAAGACAGAAACCCCATGGGGGAAAACCCTTGTCCTGACAGAAGTTTACAGAATAGTTAATTTATTTGGCATAAGAATAAAGATAAAAAGGAAAAAATATAGAGACTTTAAATTTAATGAAAAAGTAATAAAAAAAATATTTAGCAAAAAAAACAAATCAAAAAAGAATTTTTTATACTTTGATTGGCACTTTGGGGGATATATCTTTGAAGAAATGTTAAAAGAAAAGTATGAAAAGATAAATCTGATTAAATTTTCATTATTTGATATTTTTAATTTAAAACACCGCTGGGCTTTAAGACAATCATTTGACGATAATAAAGAAAAATATGCAGGTGTAATCATTGAACTAATAGATCAGCTTAAACCAAATGGATTATTAGTCACATTTGACTGGCTCCCTTTTTATAAAGAAGTTATTGATTTCTTTAAATGTAAAAAAATACCTGTCGTCATGATCTTACATGAGGGCGTTTTTCAGGATGACAAAAAATATTACTATGCGGTTGCCCCTATATCAGACAGAGCTTTGGTTTGGGGTGATATTCATAGAAGAATTTTTGTTGAACGCGGCTATTCGGAAGATAAAATAGGGGTTGTAGGTTCTATAAAACTGAACAAATATAAATCTTTCAAACCCCTTTTATCAGTAAAGGATTATTTTAATATATGTAAACTTGATAAGAATAAAAAAACGATATTGTATTGTTGTCAATTACTCGATGAACAATGGGGTGATCAAGAGCATTCATTATCAAAGCAAAGAGATCTCATAGACGATTTGGTTAAAATAACAATTGAATATGACTATAACCTGGTAATTAGAAACTCGCCGGCTAGTCCGAAGTTGGTTTTACCAGTTTCACTCTCTGAAAAATATAGAACATATCAAAATATTTATATTGATGGGGAAGACACTAATAATACTGAAAAGAGCTGTTATAAAATAAAAGCAGAAGATGCGCTTTTTTATAGTGATTTAGTTATTGGTTTTAACACAACCATGCAGCTTGAAGCAAGTATATTGAATAAACCAGCTATTATTGCACAGTATTTTGATTTTGATCCTAAATGGCAAAAGGAAATGGGGCTTCCTGTAGCAACTAATTATTATGAGCTTAAAGAATTAATTGTTAATAATATTGAATGCCAACATAATTTAATTACACAAGATAAAAAAACAGAACTATTTAAGAATTATGGTTATAATGAGGATATTGATTACTCACCGTTAAAAAACATTGAAAGAGAGTTATTGAAATTTATTTGGGGGGAGGTCCTAAGAACCCCAAACAAAGAGGAATTTACTTCTCCTTTTTTTGGTAATGAAGCTATATATAAAATGTTAGAAGATTATTCATTTAATACCGTACTAGACATAGGCTGTGGTGCTGGACTTCATTCAAATATTTTTAAAGAAAGAGGCAAAATTGTTACTTCACTAGATTATGGAGGCTCTCCATATTTTCTATCCAGCAAAGAAAGAGGTAATGAAATAATCATTGATGATTTTATGGCGCATAATTTCAAAAATAAGAAATATGACGCTGTGTGGTGCTGCCATGTCCTTGAGCATCAACTTAATCCGAATCTTTGTTTGAAAAAAATTAATTCTATCCTGAAAGAAAATGGCGTCCTTGCAATTACTGTGCCACCATTAAAACATGAGATTGTAGGGGGACATTTAAGCCTTTGGAATGCAGGGCTACTATTGTTTAATTTAGTTATTGCTGGCTTTGATTGTTCAAAGGCTATAGTAAAAAAATATGGTTATAATATCAGTATCATACTAATGAAAAAAGAAATAAATATTCTATCAAAATTAATTTTTGACGCAGGTGATATTAAAACTATAAAGAACTACCTGCCTAACTCAATTAATTTTGAGCAAAAACGCTTAGATATAACATTTGACGGTGATATCGAAAATATAGGTTGGAATTAAGTCATGATTATAAAGATATAAACTTATCAAGTATAATTCATGAGAGTGTCAGATAACAGAATAAAACTATGAAAGTAATAGGCATCATTCCTTCACGTTACGCTAGCAGTCGCTTTCCAGGTAAACCGCTCGCAGATATATTAGGTAAACCTATGATATGGTGGGTGTATAATCAAGCTAAAAAAGTAAATGAATTATCGGAAGTTTATGTTGCAACCGATGATAAACGAATAGAAGAAGTTTGTTTAGGTTATAGTATTCCAGTTGTAATGACTTCTAATACTTGCAGAAATGGAACAGAACGAGTTGCTGAGGCTGCTAAAAAATTATCCGCTGATATTTATGTTAATATACAAGGGGATGAACCAATTATAGAGCCTTCTGTTATTCAAACTCTTGTCAAGAGTATGTTGGATAATGAATCTATTAATTGCGCTACATTAAAAATGAAGTTATATAATCCTGTTGATGTTGTTAATGGAACAATAACAAAAGTAGTGAATGATAAGGATAACAACGTTTTATATTTGTCCCGCTCTCCTATTCCCTATCCAAAAGCTTCTATTGATTATAACTATTATAAACATATAGGCTTATATGCATATCGTTCCAACGTTTTATTTAAATTCAATGGCTTGCCTATAGGAGAATTAGAGAAAACAGAGGATATAGAAATACTTCGTTTGCTAGAAAATGGAATAAAAATAAACGTAAAAGAAGTCGTTTCAAAGTCTATTGCTGTAGATACTGAAAAAGATCTGGAAAGAGTTTGCGAATATATAAAAAACAACATATTTTAGATGTTCTATAAAGATATTTTAATGGAAAGATCGGATTTTACTAACACTAAAATCAAAATCCTGGCAATGGACGTAGACGGAACCCTTACAGATGGAAAAATATATATGGGAGAACATGGAGAGTTATTAAAGGTTTTTAATGCAAAAGACGGATATGCAATTAAGGATATATTACCGGAATATAATATACTTCCAGTAATAATTACCGGAAGAAATACAGTTATAACAGAAAAAAGAGCAGTTGAATTAGGAATTTCACATATATATCAAGGAGTTAAAGACAAGTTAAGTTTACTAAAGGATATATTGCAAAAAAAAAACTTAACAATGGATAATGTTGCGTTTATAGGTGATGATCTAAATGATTTAGATTGCATGAAATGTTGCGGATTTAAGGGATGCCCTGCAGATGCGGTACCTGAAATTAAATCTGTTGTGGACTTTATAAGTAACAAAAACGGAGGTGACGGTGCTGTTAGGGAGTTTATTGAAGAAATAATAAAATGCTCTACCTATTCAAAAAAACTATGGAATATCGGAGAATTCCAATAAAGCCATAGAAATGTCTCCAGGCTTGGGTTGGGAGGGGTAGCCGGTCATATCTTTCTCGGCGTACACTGTAATGCAAGAGGGTACATGGGAAAATTAGAGATAGCCATGTTTAATGCAAAATGGTCGAAAGAATTTGCCGCTGGAGATCCGTATTACAACCGTAACTTTTCACTAAAAAAGTACAACTATAACCTATGGTAAACATCCTTTTATGCGGTGGCAGCGGTGTACGTTTGTGGCCCCTATCTCGCGAGTTTTACCCGAAGCAGTTCTGTAACCTGACAGGTGAGTGTTCCCTGTTTCAGGAGACATTACTGCGAAACGGAGAATCGTGCGAAAAAACGGTTGTTGTTACCAATGAGAGGCATTATCCCCTGGCGAAAACACAGCTTGATCAACTGGAACTGGAAAATGTGGAATTTATCCTTGAGCCTGTCGGGCGTAATACCGCGCCTGCGATAACACTTGCATGTTTGTCTCTGAGTGGTGAAGATACTGTATTTGTGACCCCTTCAGATCATTACATAAAAGACGGAAATAGGTATAATGAGGTGGTTAATAAGGCGAAAACCCTTGCCGGGGCCGGGTATTTGGTAACCTTCGGTGTAAAGCCTTACTATCCGGAAACAGGGTTCGGGTATATCGAAGCCGAGGGTGAAGATGCAATTTCGTTTAAAGAAAAACCCGGTGAAAAAACGGCACGGGAATATTTAGATGCCGGGAAATATTATTGGAACAGCGGTATGTTTGTATTTAAAGTAAAAACCTTTCTTGACGAAATCGGGTATCATTCGGGCGGTATATTGAGCGCGTCCAAAGAGGCGTTTGAACATAGGGAATACTCAGGCGGCATTACAAGAATCACAAAGTCCTATATGGAAAAAATCCCCGCCGACAGTGTGGATTACGCCGTCCTGGAAAAGAGCAATAAGATAAAAATGGTTGTTTTGGATGTGGGTTGGTCCGATCTTGGCAGTTTTGAGGCAATATACGGAATCTCAACCCGTGATTTAAACGGAAATGTTTCTGCATCCGGGAATATTTTCCTCAATTCCAAAAACAACCTGGTTGTTTCGAAAAACAGGCCGGTTACACTTATCGATGCGGATGATTTGGTTGTGGTGGACACTGACGATGCGGTATTAATAAGCAAAAAAGGGTCTTCCCAGAAAATAAAACAAGCGCTTCCGGAGATTGAAAATATATCACCGGGTATTACAAAAAAGCATACTATATTACGGGAGACGAAATAACCCATGCTAATCCAAATTACCGACTTATGTAAAACATACCCCATGGGCAATGTCGAGATTCATGCCTTACAGGGGGTGAACCTCAACATTACCGAGGGTGATTTTGTTTCTGTTGCGGGGCCTTCCGGATCCGGCAAAACAACATTGCTGAATATTATCGGCCTGATCGACAGTTTTGACAGCGGTCAACTGATAATTAACAACATGGAGATCAAAAACCGGGGACGGCGGGAACTTGCGCGGCTCAGAAGGGAATTTATCGGTTTTGTTTTTCAATCTTTTAACCTTTTGCCCGTCTTAAATGTTTATGAGAATGTAGAGCTGCCGCTTGTTATTGCTAAAAAAGGCGGTTCAAGGGCCGAACGGAGGGACAGGGTGAATTATTTGCTGGAAGAGGTGGGGCTTGCCGATCGCAGAAAACACCTTCCTGCGGAACTTTCCGGCGGACAGCAGCAGCGGGTTGCCATTGCACGGGCCTTGGTAACATCACCCCGTATAGTTATCGCTGACGAGCCTACTGCCAATCTTGATTCCGATACAGGTGAAAAAATTTTAAAATTAATGAAGGAAATTAACCGTGTGGAAAAAACGACATTTATTTTTTCTACTCATGATCCGGAAATATGGAAAATGGCAGACCACATTATTTTTCTCCAGGACGGCAGTATCAAATTAGAAGAGCGGTACTAATGGTATTCTTTCTGGCTTTTCGCAATATTACAAAAAACATAAAGGACAGTGCCGTTATCGCCCTGCTTATCGCCGTTATCACTTTTCTTTTTTTTATCGGAAATACCGTTATCGGAAACACGGAAAAGAATATGAGGCGTGCGTTCATTGAAAGCTTAACAGGTGATGTGGTGCTGGAAAAATCCGGAGATATTACCATGAATCTTTTCGGCGGCAATACTCCCATTATAGATAATTTTTTTGCAATTCCCGTACTGCCCGCTTATGACACGGTAATGGATATTGTTTCCGCCGAAACGGGAATTGAAGGAATAACAAGCCAGGTTTCGGGTAAAGCCTTTCTGTATATACATAATCATAATGTTTGGGAGCCGGTGTTATTATGCGGTATAGACGCTGAATCCTATTTTTCAATTTTTCCGGGAATCATACTGGAAGAAGGCCGTTTTTTGCAGACCGGTGAATACGGGGCTATGATTACGGAAGAACGGGCGCGGCGGATTGAAGAGAAGAGCGGGCAGCGTCCTGAAATTGGTATATCTACGTTTTTTGTATCTGCCGGCGCTATGGGGTATAAGGTCAGGGAAGTTCCGCTTATAGGGATTTTCCGTTATCAAAATCCCGGTCAGTTCATGAATGAAATAGTTATTGTTGATCCCCAAACAGTCAGGGTGCTTAACTCAATTCAGGTGGCGGGTACTGCCGGCGTTACGGGAACAGAAAAAACCGACTATGATTTCCTTAGCGCCGATCCGGATGATTTTTTCAGTGAAGCCTTTGTTGACGGCGGCGGAGATGATGAAGTTGAATTTTCACCTGATCTGCTGCAGGGTATTTTGAGTGAATCAAAACCGGATACGAATCGTGTGGAAACCGGAGGGGACTGGAATTTTATTTTATTGCGCCTGAAAAAGGGGATTTCTTCGGATACTTTTATTTCCCATCTGATAAAAAAAATAGAGCCTTTCGGTGTAACCGCTGTAAACTGGAGAGTTGCATCGGGAAATTCCGCCATTCTGACATTATTGCTCCAGGCCCTGTTCAATTCCGGCATATTTCTTGTAAGCGTCGTCGGTGTTATTGCTGTTATCAATATTCTTTTAATCTCTGTCTTTCGCCGGGTACGGGAGATTGGCACGCTCAGGGCAATTGGCGCGCCGGACTCCTATATTCGTTCCCTCATCTACTGCGAAAATATTCTTATTGCTTCAGCAGCGGGTTTTGCAGGTATTATTGGAGGAATGATATTTTTACGGTGGGTAAACAATCTGGATATTCACATATCGAACGAACTGATTGCTTCGTTACTGGACGGAACGGTATTGCGAATTGATGTCTTTCCTCAAATGGCTGTTTTTTCTTTTTTTGTTGCGGTACTGCTGGGATTGGCCGCCGGTATATACCCGGTGGAAGCGGCGGTACGTATTGAACCGGAAATGGCGGTACGGCGGGGATAGGGACATTTATGGAAAGGTTTTTTGCCATTTTTAAAATGGGAATCAGGTATTTGTACCGTTACAGACGGCGTTACTTCTTTCTTTCGGCCGCCCTGGTTCTAGGTTTTGCGATAGTAACATTTATTACTTCGGTTAAAGACGGAATGTATAACAGTGTGTATCATTCCGCCCAGTCACATTATGCCGGAGATATTGTTGTTGTAGGTTATGATATAGATACACATTGGGGTTCCCGTCAACGTATGGGTCAAAATGAAATATCGGTTATTTTGGATGCGGCTGATATTTCGGGAATCGATGTGCGGCATACAGTATTGCGAACCAATTACGGCTCGGACGCTATTGTTCACTTTAATGGCGGGGCAGTTGAACTAAAAACCCTGGTGGGCTGCGACTGGGATATGGAAACGTATTTGTTCGACAGTATGACATTTGATGAACCCCCGGGATCCCTTGCGGGTGACGACAGTATTGTGCTTTCGGTTCCGGTAGCCCGGCAGCTGGGTATCAAAACCGGAGACGGCATTATTCTTGAAATTGAGAACCATTTCTATCAGAAGAATACCGGTTTTTATGTTGTAAGGGGAATTGTCGAGGATACTTCGATATTCAGTTATTATAAGGCGTATGTTTCCAGATTGAGTCTTAATCGTCTTATGGTTTATAACGATGATGATTGTTCTTTAATCGGTTTCTTTCTTGACGATCCGGCAGCTGCCGAGAAAAAACGTATTCTCCTGCAAAATTCTTTATTGACACAGGATTTACAGATCGGTCCCCTGGTTTACCACAAGGACGAAATGATCCGTGAAAGAGATCGTCCCTGGGAAGGAATCAGGATTTTTCTATATACCCTGCCGGTTTACCTGTCCGAGGTTTCGTATTTGTTAGATGCAATGAATATCATCACCTATTTTCTTTACGGAATGATGCTTCTTACCATACTGGTCAGTGCCGCCGTTACCTACCGCCTGATACTCCGGGAACGCTCACGGGAAATGGGTATAATGCGTGTAATAGGTTTTTACGGGGGGGACTTGCGTATTGTTCTTTGGACCGAAATTACCGTCCTCGGTCTTTTTTCCATGCTTGCAGGTTTTGTACTGGCCCGGTTATTGACTTGGGCGGTTTCATTTTTGTCTTTTTCCTGGTTTCCCGGTTTTGAGATTTTCTTAAAAGGCGGAAGACTTATGGCAATTTTCCTGCCGGGAACCATGTTGATCAATACAGCTTTGCTTTTATTTATACTTTTTGTGTTGGCGCTGATTCCGTCTTTTCGTGTTTCGAGAAAGAATCTGCCCGGGCTTTTATCAGGAGAATCATTATGAAATTTAAAACGATTCAGTTTTTTACTTTGCTGTTTTCGGTTATGACTGCCGGAACCGGACTCCGTGCAAATACCGATCAGGAACTTTTGGCCAGAGTCGATTCGTTGGTCAGTTATTATGACACCGATTTTTCCGCCCAGTACACGATTGTACAGGAGAGGCCGGGACAGGGGCTTTCTACCACTAAAGCGGGGGTTTTCCGCCGGGACTCAAGCGAAACCTTTGTGATTGTGATTATAGAGCCGCTGATCAGTAAAGGGCAGGGGTACCTTAAGGAAGGAAAAACACTCTGGTTTTATGATCCGGAAAGTCGCCGTTTTAATACTACCAGCAACTCCAATCGTTTTCAGAATACCAACGCCAGAAATTCGGATTTTACCCGTTCCACCCTGGCGCGGGACTACAAGGTAATTGCAGGCGAAAATGTATCATTGGGACGTTTAGATTGCCGGCTTTTGACTCTTGAAGCCGTTACCACCGAAGTAACATATCCCAGGATGAAGGTATGGATAAGTGATGACGGTTTGCTGAGAAAAAGTGAGGACTACAGCCTTTCAGGGCAATTGTTGCGGACATCGGCAATTCCCGATTATTATCATATTGGCAGTCGTTTTGTTCCCAAACAGATTTTCTTTATAGATGCCCTGAGAGGGGCGAATATTAACGGGAAATTTGTTAACGAGAAGACCCAGATTACAATTTCCATGCCTTCCTTTGCCAAACAATCAAATTCGGTTTTCTCAAAAACATTTTTAGAATCGGTCAATAAGTGAAGTGGTTATTTATTTTCATAGGGTTGTTGTTTACCGCATACCTCACCGCTCAGGACGGGCTTTCCCTTGGTTGGGATATCGACTCAATTTTTGACGAGCCTTTACCGGAGTCTTCACCAAATTTTTCACAGGAAGAAGCCGAAACCGGCTCTTTACCGATAGGGAGTCTGATACAGCAAAGAGGTATTTTTTTCGAAGCGGCCTATGAATTTAATTTAGGTATCGCTCCCGGTTGGCGCACTCCTCCGTGGTATTCAGGCAAGAACGAAGAAGATCCTCATGTTGAACGTTTTATGAATATGAAGGGTTCTTTTACCATTGACGCTCAAATCTCGGAAGTTTTCCGGACCAGAAGCACTGTTAATTATGAAATCCCCAAATTCCAACCCGGTTTGGGGGATTTCTTTTTTGATTATAAAGTCTATGACGTTGTTTTTTTCCGGGGCGGGAAGTACAACATTTCCTGGGGAATATCACCTAACTACGGTTATACCAACCTGTTATCACGGGTTCCGGATGAAAAGTATATATATGATCCTTTCATTCTTAAGGCCGATGTCCCCGTCGGCAAGGGTGGTTTTCAGGCCCTGACTTTGACCAGAATTGATCTGATTTATGATCCCAAACTTCCCAAATGGGAAGACTTTGCGATTGGAGGTAAATACAATCTGGCACTGCCGCAGGTCGATCTGGACACGGGTTTTTTTTATCAGGAAGGCATGGACCTTCGTTTTTTTCTTTCCTTAAAAACAACTCTTTGGAAAACCGAATTTTACGGTGAGGGGTTGGTTGCCGTTGATGTTGACAAACCGACCAATATAAGCGGCGCGGGAAGCTTCGGTTTTGGCAGAGATTTTTTTGACGATAGGTTCAACGTAAACGGGGAACTGTTTTATAACGCGGAAAGAAAAACTTACCTGTACCATCCCGAGACAAATATTCGTGAAGCCAGAACATCTGAATTTATCGAGGATTTAAATTTGGCATTGAATCTTCTCTGTAAACCCTGGGATATAGGCAACCCCCGTCTTATTCTAAGAACGCTCTACGCCCCAATGCAGCATTCCGCCCAGTTTATTCCCGGCTTCCGCCTGAGTCCCCTGAAGCATCTTGAATTTTATCTGGCAACGCCCATGAGTCTGGGCAATAAAAATGGTTACTATTATAAAAATACCCCTACAGTGGTGGATAATGAAACCTCCCTTCCTTTTGCCGTTATTTTTATGATTACCCTGAAAGGAAGCATTCAGTTCGGGCGTCATTTCTAAACACGGCCTTTACGTCAAAATCCCGTCAAAATCCTGTTTTCCCTTCCGCTTGAACACAACCCGTCCGGGGCTTATACTGTCCCCGGGAACGGAAAATCGTGAAAAAACTCAACACCGGCAGCATCCTGGACTCTCTGCGTGAAGGCGGCAGTGTCGCCTTACGGTTGGAAAAATTCGAACCGAGGCAGGCGCAGCTTGATCTTATGGAACTCTTAATCCGCTGTTTTAATGAAGATGCCGTCGGTGCCGCCGAAGCGGGAACGGGGGTCGGGAAGTCCTTTGCCTATCTCCTGCCGGCCCTGTATTTTGCCGCCCAAACTGGAGAACGTATCGTTATCTCAACGGCCACGATCAATTTGCAGCAGCAGCTTTTTGAAAAGGACATCCCACTTGTATGTGAGGCAACAGGTTCAAAAATCAAATCGGTTCTGGTGAAGGGCAGAGGGAACTACCTTTGTTTTATGCGGCTGCAGGATATGCTGCGCGAACCGGAACTTGACGGCGATATGGAAGAACTTGATCGTATAACGCGGTGGGCAGGGACAGCCAAAAGCGGCGGGCGCGATGAACTTTCTCCGGCCCCCGCGGATAATGTTTGGTCAAAGGTCTGCTCGGATTCGGAACTGTGCATGGGGAAAAGATGCCCGGAGCAGGGCAGGTGTTTTGTTGTTGCCCTCCGCAGGGAAGCGGCTGCGGCCCGTATAATTGTCGCTAACCATCACCTTCTTTTTGCCGATCTTGCGGCAAGACAAGGAGGGGCGGGCTATGAGACAACGGCGGTTCTGCCGCCTTATTCCAGGGTGATTATTGACGAAGCCCATACCATTGAGGGTGCGGCCACTTCGTTTTTTTCAAAAGAATTCGGCAAAGCGGGTATTTTCAAGTACATCGGGAGGCTGTACAGGAAGCGCCGTACCGTGCAGAAAGGATTATTGGTCCGTCTTGCTTCACAGCTTCCGAACGGACAAGGGGATCTGAAACCCCTGATCGCCGCGCTTGACGGCATACGCAAAGCCGCCTCTGATCTTGACGGGTCTGCATTGGAACTGTGTGTGACAGAGGGGGTGTTCCGGTTTTCTCCGGAAAGAGATAATTACAAGGCGGAGGCGACTCTTTTTCCCCTGTTTGGCGCACTCGGAAAAAAAATAACCGCCTTTACCTTACTGGCACGTGGATTTGCCGAAAATTTTCCCGATGCCGATAATGACAATCCCGTCCTTTGGGAACTAAAAGCCGTTTTGCGCCGCTTTGACGATATTGCCGAAATCTGCGCCGGTTTCACCGCGTACAGAACCCGGCCCGGTGAGGTGATGTGGGTGGAACGGCGCGGTGATCACCGCGGAGAGCCATGGGCGGTTTTTACCCAAAGCCCGGTGGAACTAGCCGAAAGCCTCAGGGCGAGTCTTTTTTCACCTAACAAGACGGTGATCTGTGTTTCCGCAACACTGACTGTTAACGACAGTTTTGATTATTGGGCCGCCCGCACCGGGGCGGGCCCGGTCCGCACGGAGACGGGTATACAAAACCGGCCGTTTTTTACAGGCTGCTTTCCCTCCCCGTTTCCCTATTCCGGTTCGGTACTCCTTGCCGCCCCTGCCGATGCTCCTCTGCCCGACGAGGAGGAATACCAGGATTTTGTTAACCGCTCCGTAAGTGATCTTGCCGCCGTTTCGGGAGGTTCCGCGTTGATCCTGTTCACCTCTTACCAATCCCTGCAAAGTGCCTGGCTTGCCGCCCTGCCCCAATTGGAGGCGCTGGGCATACGCTGCCTCAGGCAGGGTGACGATGACCGTTCAAGACTTCTGCAGATATTCCTTGCCGATAAAAGCTCCGTGTTGTTTGCCACCGATTCTTTTTGGGAGGGAATTGACGCGCCCGGTGATACCTTGAGGCTGGTTATTATCTGCCGGCTTCCGTTCAGAACCCCCAGTGATCCGGTTTTTGAGGCCCGGCGTGAAGCCGTAGTGAAAAACGGCGGCAATCCCTTTCTGGACCTTTCCCTGCCCGAGGCTGTGATGAAATTCAAACAGGGATTTGGCCGGCTTATGCGCCGTTCCGGCGACAGGGGGGTGGTTGCCGTGCTGGACGGCCGCATTATCAAAAAAAAATACGGTGTTTTTTTTCTGCAATCACTGCCGGAAACCGGGACGAGTTTCTCCGAATTTCAGGGTATTCTCCGCGATACGGAGAATTTCCTGTTTTCACGACAAGGTAGTTAGGTTAAGTCACAGCCCTGTGTTTCTTTTTTCAGGCCTGAATTCGGGGTTAACCAGCAGCATTTGCAGGGTGATATCATTAAAGTAATTATTAACAAGATCGGTAGCCGAGGTTAATATTTTATGGCAGATACATTCGCTTATTCTGTCGCAATCGGTATTATGCCTGTCGCAGGGCAAAACATCCAGTTCTTCGCCGGCAGAGTACAAAATTTCCCTTACGGAAATGGATTCCGGGGATCGGGCGAACGAAAAACCGCCTCCGGGCCCCCGGACGGACTTTACAATTCCCGCCTTTTTCAGCTTAAAAAATATCTGTTCGAGAAAAACCGAGGAAATATCCTCCGCCTCGGAAAGGCTGTTGATGGAGATATTTTCTCCGTCTATGCTCATTTCGGCAAGAGCGAGCGCGGCACGGAGTGCGTAACGTCCCTTTGTGGTAATCCTCATGGAAAACTACCTCCTGACAGCGTATTTTTATAACCTGACAAGAATTATAATGTATTCTTAAAAAAAGACAAGATATCAGAAAAGAAAACAAAAAAAAAGCTGTCCGAACCCGGTTGTTTCGGACAGCTTTTTTTCTTGGAAATTGCAGGCTTTTTTTGTGTGGGGATTACTTAACAGACTGTCTTTGTCGTGTCTGATGCGCCGAATTCCTGAAAGAATTGGCAAGGTCGTATTCTTTACCGTTAAGCGTCATTTTATGAACACGAAGCACTTTGACTTTATCGTTCTGCGGATTCGTCATTGCAATACCGTCGAGTGTTACCTGTGCCCCTTCTTTCAGCCCGTCGATAAAACCGACAAAACGATTCAGACCGAAGGTAAGGTAGGTTACTCCGTCGTTTTCAACGGCGATCGCGCCCCGGGCGATAGTTAAATTGCCGCTGACATTTGCGCTTTCCGTTTGTACCCGGGAAAAAGCCCGGGGTCCTGCCCGGTCAAAACCGGGAGCCCGATGACCCGGAGCCGGGTAATGGCGGTGCTGTTGATGATCCTGCCGGAAATGACCCTGTCTGCGGTTATTGTTAAACTGTTCATTCTGACGGGAATTAGGTCCCTGTCCTTGCCCTTTTCTGTCTCTCCCTTGCGCCGAAATAAGTGATACGACGCTCAAAGTCAGCATAAGAAATAATACGGTCCGTTTCATAATAGCCTCCGTTAATGTTATAGACGGTATTGAAGTACCGTCTGTATCTATTTAAATAACAACAATAGCCTCCACAGGTTTCATCGTATCTTGAAATTTTGGAAGGATAAAAATATACTGGCTCAGGGATGAATAAGGTCATATTAAAAGCGGAGGATCTGAACGGCTATTTAAGCGCAGCGGACAAGGAGTACCTTGACCGGATGGAGCGCCTCTACCGGAAAGTTATGGCATCCTTTTCCCGACTCGGTTCCGATCTGCAATCGGAAAGACGCAGCGGCGAACACAGTACTGTCTCTTTGTTTAACGAAATGGGAGATTTGATGCAGGAAATATGCCGTGATGTGCCGAATATTCACGTGTACAATTTCCTCAGCTCCAAGGAAAGCCACCCTGAGGCTTCACGGCTTACAGCCAAACTGCGCGACATACGGACAGGAAATCAGGAATTTATTTATTATATTCAGCGGGCCTATGAAATGTTATTCAAACTTGCATGGGGGGGCAGTACAGGACGGGAAAAAAATTATCTGATTGTTAAAACTCCCGTAACCAATCCTGTGCAAAATTACGCCGTACACAAAATCACCAATATTGATGATAAAATTGAAAATACCGTGATGTGCGTTATGTTGAGGGGGGCTTTGCTGCCGTCGATGATCATGAGCAAGGAAATTCAGGAATATTCTTCACATGGATATGTGACTCCTTTTGCACTTTTTAAGATACAGAGAAAGGATACAAAAAAAGAAATCGACATGGAGTATATTCTCGATCTTGACCGCTCGTATTTCGATCCTGAATCGCTGGATGGCAAGGATCTTGTTTTTGCCGATCCGATGAACGCCACAGGGGGGAGCATTGTCACGGTTGTAAAATACCTGCTGGAAACGGGAGTAAAACCCGGATCCGTCCTTTTTTTTAACGCTGTTGCATCTCTTAAGGGGGCGCTTCGGGTTGTTCGGGCTTTGGAAAACTGCAATGTTTATACTCTTTGGATGGACCCTGTTCTTAATGAAAAGGCTTATATTATGCCCGGCCTGGGAGATGCCGGGGACCGGATAAACGGCGTGGACGGGAAAACCAATCCTAGGAACATTATCCGGCTTATTGCGGATTACGGTGACAATATTGCAAGGTTGTACCGTTCCCAGCTTGGGAAAATTGAAGAAACGGTGCTTAATACGGGAAAATAAAAACAATGAAAAGAGGAAAGGTTCTATATCTTGCATTTCTCATCTCTCATTTTTTATTTTTCATTTTTTTTGGTTGTGCAAGCTGGGGTATCGCTTCTGCAGAAGAATATTTTTCCATCGGCATGGCTTATTACGATATGGGAAAATTTGACGAAGCGGAAAAATGGCTGAACCGGGCAAAGGCAAAGGATAAAACAAAAAGTGCTTCAGAATACAATCTGGGACGAATTGCCTTTGAGACGGGACGTTACGAAGATGCTGCCAAACATTTTGAATCCGTCCTGAAACGCGATCCTGGCAACATCCCTGCGTTAAAAGCCGCCGCCTACACGCGGATACGGAACGGTGAAATTGAAAAAGCGGAAGCTCTTTACGACAGACTCCTTACCCTGGTGCCGGAAAGTGCCGATGACGGTTATAACCATGCCCTTGTACTTTTTGCCATGAAAAAATACGCCGAGGCGGAGCAGGTTCTGAAGAATCATGAATTTGCCCTTCTTGACAACAATGACGTATTGCTGCTTTATGCCCGTTGTCAGAAAGAACAGGGAAAACCTGAAGCCATTGATACTTATGCACAGTGGCTTGTCAATAATACCGATCCAAAAGTGCGTTACGAATACGCGCAACTGCTGGAGAAAGATGAACTGTACGCACGCGCACTGGAAGAATACCGCACCGCCTTGACCGGTCTTGGCGCATCAAGCGTTAACCCTTCAAGACCGGAACTCCGTTTTACCATTGCCCGGATTCTGTTGATTGCAGATGCGAATAGTGTCGAAGGAATAAACGAACTGGAAAGTGCGGTCCGTGACGGCTTTGAAGATATTGAGGCAGCGGAAGGGCTTCTTGCAGACGGCAGGATAAGTGCCTTTAATAAGGACAGTGTCAGAAAGGTGATAACTGAAATGAGACGATCTGCGGATGCCGCCGTAACAGCTGATGAGGCTGTCATGGATGATCCGAATTCGATTGATGCCGAAGCGGAGAACGCCACAGGCAACGCATTTGAAGCGGAGTAAAAATGGTTGTTTCGATGATTCAAATACTGTTTGAAATTCCCGATGTCGGCAGTATCAAAGAAAAGCGGCGTATTGTCGCTTCGGTTAAGCAAAAACTTCAGCACCGTTTTCATTTGAGCGCTGCAGAGGTTGATTTACAGGATTCATTGACTTTTGCCCAAATAGGCGGGGCGCTTGTTTCCAATTCAAGAATATTCGGGGAAGCTGTTTTGCGGAAAGCTTTTAATATGATCGAGAACGAAGTTCCTGTTCGTATTCAGGACATGAGTATCCGTTCGGAGGAGTTTTAATGAACCTAAAAATATTTCTCGGCCTTTTCTGTGCGACACTGGCATTTAGTTCCTGCCTTGGTGTTTCGGCGGATATCACCGTACGATCAGACGGTTCGGGAAGAATTGCCCTTGAGTACAGAGTTCCCCGGATGTTGGAATCGGCGGGCAGGCTGGACGGCAACGAGCGTTGGCCGGCAATTCCCGTCGGCAGGGGTGATTTTGAGCGGGGTATCGCAAGAATTCCGGATATTCGCCTGGTATCGTATTCGGCAAAAGAGTCCCTCGGTGTAATGGACGGAGGGGATCTTGTTACCAAAGCGGAGCTGGAATTTAAAAATATCGCCGCCCTTACGGCTTTTTTGGACGGTACCGGGGTTGCCGCTTCTTTTTCCCGGGATAACGGTAACCGGCTTCGTCTTGTTCTCGGGGACGCTTCAGGAAAAGCAGGTGGCAATAGAGGTGCCGGCGTCACCTCTGGTGCCGGCGTCACCTCCGGTGACGATGCCGATCTTCTTTCTCTGCTGCGGGAAGTTTGTGAAGGTTATAATATAAGCGTCAGCCTGACCGCTCCGAATAACGCCTCTCTTGCCGTAATTCCGCAGATTGTTCCTGAGGCTCGGATCGTTACCGGTGGAAAAAGAGTATCTTTTTCCATCGGTTCGGGAGACCTGTTTTGTTTGGATGAAGGGCCGGAACTTGAGATTAGCTGGTAGGGGCCTGTTATGAATCCTGAAAAATTAAAAAATACCGGATTTTTTTTGTTAGTTGTAATATGCTGTTTGTTTTTTTCCTGTTCAAGAACAGAACCGAAGATAGTTTTTGGTTTTATAGAATTGGTTTATTATCAGACAAATGGCAAACCGCAGGAACGTTTTTCGTTTTTTATTATTCCCGAAGATGATGAAGGCATTGAAAATCTGGAAGAACTTTTTCTTTACCATGACAGGGAGCAACTCCGCTGGCATCTGAAAAGTGACGATTGGGTCAGCTTTACCCGGGACGAAAAAACATGGATTGGCAGCCGGAGTATTACAATCGCCGATGACGAAACCCTGCCCAGAGGCCAGTTCAGGGCTGTTCTGGTAAATAAAGGCGGGGAAAAATCGGAACGCAATTTCAGTTTTGACGCGCCGGCAGAATCACGTTTTCCTTTTCCCGTTTTACAGATAAGCGGGGGCCGGTATACGGTAACTTCGTCATACCCGGTGAACCGTCTTGTTTTTTATGACCGTGAGGGCAGCTATTTTTCTACAATAAACCTTCAAACTTTAAACGGGTCAATAAGCGACCTTAACATCCCGTCAAACGTTGTTTCGGCGGCGCTTTGGGCGGAAGACGCGCAATATTTTACCAGTGCATATACCGATGCCGTCGCCGTACGTTAATGTTATTAAGAGTTATGTGCTGCGATCGGGGCGTGTAACCGATGCCCAGCGAAGAAGTTACGATTCCCTTTCAGAACGGTATATCGTTCCGTTTGCAGAAAACCGGATCAATTATGTACAGATATTCGGTAACGACAACCCGGTTATCACAGAGATAGGCTTTGGTATGGGGGAAGCCACTGCGGTTATCGCCGCAGAAAACCCCGAAAAAAACTACATCGGCATCGAAGTGCACAGGCCGGGGGTGGGGAAACTCCTCTGGGAAATAGAACATCGCTCCCTTTCCAATATCAGGATAGTCGAACATGACGCGGTTGAGGTTTTTTTGAAGATGATCCCGCAGGATTCGCTGGAGGGGATTCACCTGTTTTTTCCCGATCCCTGGCCCAAAAAAAGACACCACAAGCGGCGGCTGGTACAGCGGCCCTTTACCGGTATTTTGGCTTCAAGGCTGAGGCCGGGGGGGTATCTTTACATGGTAACCGATTGGGAGGACTATGCGGTTTGGGCATTGGAAGAACTCGGCGGAACGGAAGGGCTTGTCAATTTTTACGGTGAAACCAACAGTGGTGCCGCTTACGGATTTGCACTGCCGCAATCCTGGCGGCCCCGTACAAAATTTGAAAAAAAGGGTATTGATAAAAAACACGAGGTGAGGGAACTGTATTTTCGGAAATCTGGGGAAAATGAGGAATGACGAATAAAGATACTGTTTTGGGGCGGCAAGCCGTTCTCGAAAAATTAATAGTTCGTTATCAAAAATCCTATTACGACGGCGAAGAGGAAATATCCGACGGGGAATTTGATCTTCTCTGGGATGAACTGCAAAGAATCGCTCCGAATAGTCCTGTTCTCAAAAGGGTAGGGAGCGGTGCTTCCGGTGGAAACGGCGTTTTCGATGGAAGCGGCGTTTCCAATGGAAACGATGATCACATTATTGACGGTTTCCCCAAAGAGAAACATCTGATCCCCATGGGCAGTCAGGAAAAGGCCGCCGACCCTTTAGAATTCACCGCATGGGTGCAAAAAACGGGCCTGCGGAAATTCCTCGTGCAGTATAAACTTGACGGGGCAAGCCTTGAATTGCAATACGATAAGGGAACTCTCCTCCGGGCCGTTACACGCGGTGACGGATTCATCGGAGATGAGATTACAGCTAACTCGTTGCGCATGACGGGAGTTATCGCAAAACTCGATCTTCCCTTTTCCGGGGGGGTACGGGGAGAAGTTGTAATGACCCGTGAAATCTGGCGAAAAAAATACTCAACCAAGGCAAACTGCCGTAACGCTGCCAACGGTGTTATGCGCCGCAAAGACGGAATGGGCTGCGAAGATCTGGTTTTTATTTCCTACGATGCTTCTGTTCCGGGCAAAGACGATTTCTTTACTGACGAAATCGAAAAAATAAATTGGCTTTCAACACAGGGTTTCAAAACTACAGAAACCAAAGAATTTTTATCCCCTGTTGAAATTATTGCATACCGCAATGAAATCGCAAATAAGAGAAAACAGCTGCCTTTTGACATTGACGGCCTTGTGATCAAAGACAGGCGCATAGACATGGCAGATCTGCGCAGAGCTCGTCCCGAACGTCAGATCGCTTTCAAGTTTGAGCTTGAAACTGCCTTTAGTATTTTGCGCAAAGTAGAATGGAGCGAAAGCGGCGCGACCTATACACCCATAGGCATAATTGACAGTGTACGCATTGCCGGAACTACAGTACAGCGCGCCAACCTTAATAACCCCGGCCTTATTCGCGCTATGGGCCTAAAAATTGGTTCCGCCGTAACTGTTGTTAAGCGCGGTGAAATTATACCCAAGATCGAAGGGCTGGCACCTGTAGGCGCGCTTCTTGAACCTGATCCAAAAACAGAAATTGAGTATCCGGATAAATGTACAGTTTGCGGCACAAAACTTGAAGATACAGGAACGCGGCTTTTTTGCCCGAATAACGCGTGTCCCAAACGTCTCCACCACAGGCTTGAAAAATGGGTGAATGTACTAGATATACGGGAGTTAGGCGATAAACTCCTTGCCCAGCTTTTTGAAAGCAAAAGAGTGCGCCGCATTCCAGACCTTTATACGCTTACGGAAAAAGAACTGGCTGCTTTCCAGCGCATGGGTGATCTTTCTGCGGCAAAGGTTATACGCCATATAAGCACCAAACGCGAACTTTCGCTTTCTGCCTTTATCGCAGGTTTTGATTTTGAAGGAGTGGGGGAGCTCATTGTGGAAAAGGCCGCAGATTCCGGCTTTGATACCCTTACCAAGTTACGCGGAGCCACAGTTGAAGACCTGGCCGGGGTTTACGGCCTTGGCGAAATTACCGCGCGTACCATAGTAAACGGCCTTGCAGAATGTAAAACCGAAATGGATGAGGTTCTTGCCAAAGGCATTATCAGCATAGCCGCTCCTGCTGATGGGGTAAACGCAGCGCTTAAAGGTTTATCATTCTGCTTTACAGGC
>Ga0082212_10003981_pt1 | contig 20704 bp, 10 predicted proteins | sample TergutNt197P3_FD_71548 | JGI IMG/M metagenome (GOLD analysis project Ga0082212, IMG submission 71548) | Neocapritermes taracua P3 segment gut microbial communities from Petit-Saut dam, French Guiana - Nt197 P3 | ecosystem: Host-associated > Arthropoda: Insects > Digestive system > Gut ... | reverse complement strand
TGAGATTGAATACACGGGTGATATCTGCCCGAACTCATCCTGACAAAAATACGATTTCATGCCGTGAAAAACGCCAACTGAACCATTTGTTATAGTCGCAGCATTGTCAGGCGTATCCACTCCTTTCCCTGCGGCCTCACAGCCTATTAGTTCAACTTCGCTGTTGTTCAAAAACTCATAAAACGATCCTATGGCATTGCTCCCTCCGCCGACACAGGCGATTACAGCATCAGGCAGTCTACATTCATCAGCTATAATTTGCGCTTTAATTTCGCGTCCGATTACTGCCTGAAAATCACGTACAATCGTTGGGAATGGGTGCGGGCCCATAGCTGAGCCGAGGCAATAATGCGTATCAGCCATACGCCCTGCCCATTCGCGCATTGTCGCGTTTACGGCATCCTTCAGCGTGGCTGTGCCGCTTGTCACGCAGTTTACTTTCGCCCCGAGGAGTTCCATGCGATAAACGTTCAATGCCTGCCGTTTCATATCCTCACGCCCCATAAATATCTCGCATTGCATTTGCATCAGCGCAGCAGCAGTCGCGGCGGCTACGCCGTGCTGACCAGCGCCGGTTTCTGCGATAATACGGGTTTTGCCCATTTTTTTTGCCAAAAGCGTCTGCCCTAAAACATTGTTTATCTTGTGTGAGCCTGTATGATTTAGGTCCTCACGCTTAAGATATACTTTCGCCCCGCCTAAATCCTCTGTCATTCTTTTGGCATAATACAGAAGAGATGGTCGCCCTGCGTATTGCTTAAGCAAGTCGCCAAGTTCGTTTATGAAGCACAAATCATGCGACCACCACTCATATGCCTGCTCCAGTTCTAAAACAGCGCCCATCAGTGTTTCCGGTATATACTGCCCTCCATAACACCCGAATCTTCCTTTTGACATCCTTTTCTCTCCTTGAATATTATTCTTTAAAACAAAAAATCCCTGACAAATCCAATTGGATTTGTCAGGGACGAATGCAAATTATCCGTGGTGCCACCCTGATTCACGATTGCTCGCGCGCTTAGCGGGGTACCAACATACCCCCAGCAACTAACGGATGCCTTCCCGTCACAGGATACTCAGCTCACACGCCTTTGTCCCGTGCCCTCAGCGGGCCATTTGACAATCAGCATCTCCTACCCGGCTCTCAGCTTCCCGGGCTCTCTGTATGGCGCATAATTGCCGTTATTTCCGCCTCAACGGTTTCGTACAATAAACCACATTTCATATAATCGTGTCAAGCAAACGCAAGTACCCATACACTTACTTCTCGGTTCTATGGTCAATTAGGAGCTCAGCATTCATACCGGCGAGTTCAACACAACAATTCGCCTCAGCATCAGATGACGAGGAGACCGCCTTGCCATCCAGCGCAAAGTGAATTCGATTAGATTTCCCTTTAATCTTTGTAAAGTACTTTACGTCGCGTGGAATACGCAGTACAGACGTGGCATTGATTTGATTTATCTCGATTGCCTGAGGCAACTCATCCGCGCATATCTCCATATCCGTATTGCAGTTTAATGAAACCCTGCCTTTTACGCCGTCCAAGCACACACTTTTGGCTTTTCCATCCAACTCAAATGGACAATTTGTTCCATTTATCCGCAAGGCATCAGCAATAGTGGATAGTTCAATGTCATCACAGTACTTAGACGGCAAAGAAATAAAGATGACCAGAGCCGCTTTGCCTTCGGCTTCACTGTTTTTCCCAACGCGGCGAATGTTCACATCAAAACGGCTTTGATGCTCGTCAAGTTGAACCTTATAATCCTGCGCCAGTGTTTGCAGTACATTAGATGCAAGACGCACGCGTATTTTTTCATTGTCCGCCACGCTCAAATTGAGCGCCAGCGCACCAGGTGCGTGGATGTCAAAATGGGTTGGACGGCTTATGTCATATTCCATCACGCTTTCGTAAGCGTAATTCGCAACAACACGGCTCAGCTTTTCCTCTGAAAGCAGGTCATCTATGGAAACAGAGAACAATGCCGCAATCGCCATCAAGTTTTCAATATCAGGCAGACCACCTTCCGTTTCCCACTTGGTTATTGCCTGACGTGATACGCATAATTTTTCGGCAAGCTGCTCCTGTGACATATTGCCTTGTTTGCGCAGGGTTTTGAGTTTTTCAGAAAAGTTCATTTTTTGTGGGCTCCTTTATTTATTTAATGCCACAAGTATATGTCCGCTCTATATTACCAACAAGCAACTTTGGTTAACAATTACATTTTATTTTGCTACTTTTTGTAGCATTGGAGAATTTTTTGGCAAAAAGAAGAGGGCGCTCATATCGAACGCCCTCATTAGTTTCATTACACAGCTAAGAGCTATGACTCATCTGCCGTAACAGGCTCACCTAGTTCCTCATTCCCATCACCTGAAAGTTCAGAGGCAAAGAAAGGCAGCGTTTTCTCTCTTTTGTTCTGCTCTTTTTGCGCCGCAAGAGCACGCGCTTCCTTCTCTGCTTCCAAGCAGGCATTGCAACGCGCCGGTATCAGCTTACCAATAATCACATTTTCTTTAAGCCCAACCAGACGATCCACCTTGCCATAGATGGCAGCCTCTGTAAGTACGCGGGTAGTTTCCTGGAATGATGCCGCCGCCAGCCAACTTTCAGTTGAGAGGGAGGCGCGCGTAATACCCATCAGCACCGTTTGTGCTGTGGCAGGCTCACCGCCCTCAGCCAAAACCTTTGCGTTATTCTCCTCAAAGCGATAGCGCTCAATCAGCTCGCGCGGAATGAAGTCTGTGTCGCCGGCCGATTCAATGCGCACCTTCGAAAGCATCTGGCGCACAATCACCTCAATATGCTTGTCGTTAATATGCACTCCTTGTGAACAATACACTTTTTGCACCTCGTCCACAAGGTAGCGCTGCACAGCGTCCTTACCAAGCACAGATAAAACGTCCTGCGGATTAATCGAGCCATCGGTTAGCTGCTGCCCTGTTTTCACCAAATCACCAGTCACAACACGAATATGCGTAGCCGCAGGAACAACATACTTACGCTCGTCCGATTCCTCATAGCGAATAACCAGCTTATCATCTTCAACCTGAACCTCGCCGGACATGCGGGCTACCAAAGATTCGGTCGTGATATCGGCTGAGCCCTTCTTGCCAGCCTTGGGGGAGGCAAGCAATGCACCCGCCTCCACTTTAGCGCCGTCCTTTACCTGAACGTGCCAGCCTTTGGGAAGGGGATACTCATCGCGGAATATCTCAGAACTTGAGACATTAATCCAGCGCCCGTCCTCAGTCTCGATTACGTCTGCCACGCCATCAATCTCGGAAATAATGGCCTGCGCTTTAGGCGTGCGGGCTTCAAACAATTCCTCCACACGAGGCAGACCGGATGTGATATCCAAGCCCACCACACCACCCGTATGGAAGGTACGCAGTGTGAGCTGAGTACCGGGCTCGCCGATACTCTGCGCCGCCACGATACCAACGGCAGTATACATATCAATAGTGCGTCTGCGCGACAAATCGCGCCCGTAACATTTCTGGCATACGCCCTGCCGTGATTGGCACGACATAGGTGAGCGTATATGCGCCCTCTTTATACCGGCTGCAGTAATCTCAGCCGCTTTAATCTCATCAATTTCCTCATCACGATCAACAATTACCTCACCGGTACCCGGGTTGGCAATCTGGCTGGCAGCCAAACGACCGATAATACGATCGCTGAATGAAGGCAACATGCCCTTTTCCGTCGGCTCATCAATCCAAATACCTATGGTATCGCCGCAATCCTCTTCGCGCACTATGACGTCTTGGGTAACATCCACCAGGCGGCGTGTCAGATAACCCGAACCCGATGTACGCAGAGCGGTATCAGCCAAACCCTTGCGGGCACCGTGCGTAGAAATGAAGTATTCCAGCGTGGACAAACCCTCGCGCAGCGATGACTTAATGGGGAAGTCGATAATTTTACCGGATGGGTTAGTCATCAGACCGCGCATACCGGCCATCTGGGTAATCTGCGAAATGTTACCCTTGGCACCAGATGTGGCCATCATATAGACCGAACCACGGCGGTTCATGGACGAACTAATTGACTGCTTGATGCGGTCTGTTGTCTGCATCCACACATCGACTATTCCCTTATAGCGCTCATCATCCGTAATCAGTCCGTCTGAGTACTGGCTATCAAGCAGTTTGGACTGCTCGTCAGCTTTCTCCAACAGTTTAGTCTTATCTCCAGGCACTTCCACGTCGCTCATGGAGATACTAATGCCGGACCACATGGCATATTTAAAGCCGACACCCTTGAGCCCATCCAGCATCTCCGCCATAGCCTCATCGGAGGCAAGCAGTTTATAGCTGCGGGAGATTATATCCTTTAGGGCTCCCTTGTCGATGTTTTTGTTTATAAAGCCCAGTTCCTTAGGCAGAATATCGTTGAAAATAATGCGTCCGACAGTCGTGCGTATACGCTCGCCTGTTGCGTAACGTACATTTATCTCGGCGCATAAGTCCACCTCGCCTATTTCGCAGGCCAGTTTAGCTTCCTCAAAGCTGCCGAAATTCATATTCTCGCCTTTGCTGCCCTGGCGGATATTAGTCAGGTAATAGCAGCCAAACACCATATCCAGGGTAGGTGCCACAACCGGATCCCCGCAGGAAGGCAAAAGCATATTGCGAATCGAGAGCATCATCTCACGGGCTTCTCTAATGGATGCCTTAGACAGCGGCACATGCACAGCCATTTGATCGCCATCGAAATCGGCGTTAAACGCCGTACACACCAAAGGATGAATCTGAATTGCAGAGCCATCAATTAGCACCGGCTCAAAGGCCTGAATTGAAAGGCGATGCAGCGTAGGAGCGCGGTTTAACATCACAGGACGCTCCTTGACAACCTCCTCCAGCACGTCATACACCTCCGGCTTAGCCCGTTCCACCAATCTGCGGGCGCTTTTAATATTGGATGCCAGCCCGTCCACCACCAAACGGTGCATAACAAACGGCTTGAAAAGTTCCAGCGCCATGCGACGCGGCAGACCGCACTGATACAACTTAAGCGACGGACCAACTACAATGACAGAACGACCGGAGTAATCCACGCGTTTACCCAGCAGATTCTGGCGGAAACGACCCTGTTTACCGCGCAGCATATCGGAAAGGGATTTTGCCTTGTGGTCACCTGAAACAGATACCGCACGACCACGGCGGGCATTGTCAATCAGCGAATCCACCGCTTCCTGCAACATGCGTTTCTCATTGCGCACAATTATTTCAGGCGCACCGATTTCTATGAGATGGCGCAGGCGGTTATTGCGGTTGATGACGCGGCGGTAAAGATCATTCAAATCGGACGTGGCGAAGCGACCGCCATCAAGCTGCACCATAGGACGCAGGTCCGGCGGCAGTACAGGAAGAATGGTAAGCACCATCCAAGCCGGTTTGTTGGATGAACGGCGGAAAGCCTCCACCAACTGCAGTTGCTTGGCGGCCTTGCGGCGGCGCTGTCCTGAGGATGAATGCGTTTCCTGAATCAGCTGGCTGCGAAGACCATCCAAATCAATTGTTGAGAGCAGTTTGAGAATCGCCTCAGCACCCATGCCAGCCTCAAATATCTGACGATAGTTTGTTCTAAGCTCATGATGTTGATTCTCGGTAAGCAGTGAGCCGCGGTGCAAGTCCTTGAGCAACTCAATTTTAGACGGCAATTCGTCCTCTAAGCGAGCACGCTCTGCATCAAAAGCACGTCTTAGCTGATTAATCTCTTCAACAGTTGCCTGTTCTTTTTCCAGTTGCGCCACTTTGTCTTCTATTTTGATTTTTCTCTGCTCTATCTCGTCGTTGAACTGCTCTTCTATCTGCTTAATTGCCTCGGCACGAGCCTCTTCGTTAACTGAAATAACAATATAATGTGAGAAGTAAATCACACGCTCAAGAGAACGCGAAGACAGATCAAGCAACAGCCCCACGCGGCTGGGTATGCCGCGGGCAAACCAAATATGGCTTACGGGACAGGCAAGTTCAATATGACCTATGCGTTCACGGCGCACCTTAGCACGGGCAATTTCCACGCCGCATTTGTCGCAGATAATGCCCTTAAAGCGCACCCTTTTATACTTGCCGCAAGCACACTCAAAGTCTTTGATAGGACCAAAAATGCGCTCACAGAACAACCCGTCGCGCTCAGGCTTGAGTGTGCGATAGTTTATGGTTTCCGGTTTGGTAACCTCGCCGTAGGACCAGCTTAAAATCTGCTCCGGCGAAGCAAGGGAAACACGTACTGCATCAAAATCATTAACTTCCAGCATTCTCTTCTTCTCCATCGCGTTCTTCTGCCTCTGCGTCAACCATCAGAGAAAGAGCGCTATCTAAAACAGGTAATTCTTTTTCGCTGCCACCATCGTCATGCACCTTGATGGCAGAAGCATTTTTTTCCTCTTCATTCAAAACTTCCACCGACAACCCAAGGCTCTGCAACTCTTTCACCAGTACCTTGAAAGACTCCGGAACACCGGGCGGCAGAACATCCTCGCCCTTAACAATGGCCTCATAAGTTTTGGAACGACCAGTGACATCATCGGATTTGGTGGTAAGCATTTCCTGAAGATTGTGAGCTGCCCCATAGGCCTCAAGCGACCATACTTCCATTTCACCGAAACGCTGACCGCCGAACTGCGCCTTACCACCAAGCGGTTGCTGCGAAATGAGTGAATACGGACCAGTGGCGCGGGCATGTACTTTATCTTCAACAAGATGAATCAGCTTCAGCATATAGATATTACCCACTGTGACCGGTTGGTCAAAAAACTCGCCGGTGCGCCCGTCGCGCAACTGCGATTTGCCGCCGATTGGTGAGGGCAGATTATTGTCCTCACAAACCTGACGTACGTGCTTTTCCAGTTCCTTGGCATTCATTTTACCCGGGGCTATGCCGTTGGCATCGAGCCACAATCTAAAACAAATAATACGTGCCTCACCACGATGCTTGCTGTCAAAAGCCTTCTCCGCGTCTTGTCCCTTGCTCTTAATCCAACCCTTGGTTTTCTCAAGGTCAAAAGACGACGTGTGGTTGTCTGAGTCAAACACCACAGCCTGAGCCTGCTGTGCCATCCATAACCGTGCCAGTCCGTCCTCAATATCCACATCCAACGCACCGTCAAATACCGGCGTTACGGCCTTGAATCCCAACCACTGACCTACCCAACCCAAGTGAGTTTCCAGAATCTGACCCAGGTTCATACGGGAAGGCACGCCGATGGGGTTAAGTACAATATCAACCGGGGTGCCGTCGGGCAGATAAGGCATATCCTCCACCGGGGCAACAATTGAGATAACACCTTTATTGCCATGGCGACCGGCAAGCTTATCACCTGCGGAAATTTTGCGGCGCTGCGCTACCCACACCTGAACCCATTTGTTAACGCGTGCCGGCAAATCATTCCCCTCATCGCGGGAGAAAACACGCACATTGATAACCTTGCCTGATTCACCATGCGGAACACGCAATGAAGTATCTTTTACCTCACGCGCCTTTTCACCGAAAATGGCACGCAGTAACTTTTCCTCAGCGGAAAGTTCTGTTTCACCCTTGGGGGTAATTTTACCCACCAGAATGTCGCCCGGTTCCACCTCGGCACCGACACGGATAATGCCATACTCATCCAACTCACGCAGGTTTTCTTCACTAACATTGGGGATGTCGCGAGTTATTTCTTCGGGTCCAAGTTTGGTGTCACGTGCCTCAACCTCGTGCTTCGAAATATGAATTGAGGTGAACTTATCACGCTCAAGCAATCTATCACTTACTATGATGGCGTCTTCATAGTTGTAGCCACCCCAACTCATGAAAGCGGCCACAACGTTCTGTCCCAATGCCAGTTCGCCGCGCTCGGTGGCCGAACCATCTGCTAAGACCTGCCCGACTGTAACTTTCTCGTTTGCACTCACAATAGGACGCTGATTAATACACGTGCCTTGATTTGTACGCACAAATTTCTTAAGCGGATAGACTTCCTCATGCCCGTCGGGTGCGATGATGCATATTTCCGTACTGGTAACCGAGGATACCACACCATCCGTCTTGCTGAACTGCACCTGACCGCTGTAGCGTACAGCCTCGGCCTCCATACCAGTCGCCACCAATGGGGCTTCCGGCAGTACCAGCGGTACACCCTGACGTTGCATGTTGGCACCCATAAGTGCACGATTGGCATCATCATGCTCAAGGAACGGGATGAGAGACGCCGCCACGCTGAAAATCTGCTTGGGCGAAACGTCCATGTACTCTACCCTAGACGGCGGAACAAAGAGGTATTGATCTGACAGACGCGTCTCAATGCGGTCATCCACAAACTCACCTAATGCATTGAGTTTGGAGTTAGCCTGAGCAATATTGTATTTGTCTTCCGTATCCGCCTGCATATACTCCACCTCAGAGGAAACGAACGGCAGAACTTTTACAACACGCGGCGCAAGCTTGGACAGCTTTGTTAGGTCGTCTTTGGTGACAGCCACACCGGCCGGCAGCAATATCTTACCCTTGCTGTCCTTGACATCTTCAAGCGGCTTGCGTCCAAGCAACTCATGGCTGCGCGTATTCAACTCGCTTTTTACCTTACAGTAAGGCGTTTCAATAAACCCATAGCGGTTGATACGCCCGTATGTTGCCAAAGAGCCAATAAGGCCAATGTTCGGGCCTTCTGGCGTTTCAATAGGACAAATACGTCCGTAGTGAGAGAAATGCACGTCACGTACGTCAAAGCCGGCACGCTCACGGGACAGACCGCCGGGTCCCATGGCTGACAGACGGCGTTTATTTGTCAGTTCTGCCAGCGGATTAGTCTGGTCCATGAATTGAGAAAGCTGAGAGCCGCCGAAGAACTCGCGTATAACAGAAACCACCTGACGGATATTAACCAAAGCACTGGGTGTGAGCGCCTCGGCGGAAAGAATACTCATGCGCTCACGGGCAACGCGCTCTAGTCGCATTAGACCCAAGCGGAACTGATTCTGGATCAACTCGCCGACAGTGCGAATGCGACGATTGCCAAGATGGTCTATGTCATCGGAATGATCCTGCCCATTATTAACCATAATAATGCGGCGCACGATCTCAAGCATATCCTCATGCGTTAAAGCTCGGCCTTCCCCTTCTGCCGAAGGTGTTAAATCCAAACGTCTGTTAAGCTTGTAACGTCCTACCAGCCCCAAATCATAATGGTCGGAGTTGAAGAACATATTTTGCAACAGCTTACTGGCATTATCCAGATTGGGAGGGTCACCGGGGCGCACCTTGCGATAAATATCCAGCAAAGCCGCCTCTTTAGTGCGAATAGCCGGATCGCGTTCAATGGTTGACCTAATATATTGATGGTCAGTGGAATTATCCTCAGCCGCAAATATGGAAATCAACTCGCTGTCAGAGGCATATCCTATAGCACGCAACAGCGTTGTTACGGGAATTTTGCGTTTGCCGTCAATTTTAACTGAAATTACGTCACGGGTACTGGTTTCAAAATCCAGCCAAGCGCCACGGCTGGGAACAAGGTTGGCGTTGCACAAACGCCTCCCGCTGACAGCATCCTCCGTCACGGTGAAATAAACACCCGGCGAACGCAGCAACTGACTGACAATAACACGCTCAGTGCCGGAAGTAATATAAGTGCCTTGAGCCGTCATCATGGGCATGTCGCCAAAGAACAGATCAAAAGGCTCCTTAATTTCACCGGTGTTTTTCACCAGCAATCTTGCCTTAACATAGAGCGTTATTGCATAGGTCTGGTCGCGCTGAACGCATTCCTGCTCTGATAAGCGCGGCTCACGGAATTCATAGTCTATGAAGCTAAGCTCAAGACGATTGCCCGTGAAGTCTTTTATGGGCGAAATTTCCTCCATCAGTTGCTTGATGCCTTCTTCCAGCAACCACTGGAAAGAAGTAAGCTGCAAATTGATGAGGTTGGGAACCTCCAAAACCTGTGAAACCTGCGAATAGGACTTGTGCGGGACAGGGGGACGTACCCCTACGGGAAAAATCGGTTGTTCCAAAAACTCACTCCTCAAACAAAACCCTGCAGTAAAAGAGGCAATTTTTTAGTCGCAGTTATAGGCTAAAAAACTGTAAGCGGAGGATAGAAACAGTAGAATGTATTAATTAACGCCATAAGCAAAGGGAGATTGTATCATAAGAAAATTAGCATGTCAACAATATGATGCGTTCTTCTTTACACCACACAATAAGCAAATTATAATAAGCCTTACTGAACTGGTTAGAACACAAAATTATGTCTACTTCAATAGAGCATGAACTGAGTCACATAGCGCCAACCAAGGATACCTTGGTTTCCATCGGCATGTTCGACGGGCTGCACATGGGACATCAAGCGCTTGTACGGCGTTTGGTAGAACAATCGCGCGCAAAAGAAATGCTCAGTGCTGTCATCACGTTTAAGCAGCACCCATCCGCACTGCTAACCCCCCACTCCACCGTACCTTTGCTGACAAGTCTCGACGAGCGTATTTGTCTGTTAAAAAACATGGATGTGGATGTAGTAGCCGCGCTTACATTTTCACCAGAACTGGCTGCTCTTGGAGCACAACATTTCGTGTCAATACTACAATGCTGTCTCAAAGTGCATGGGCTGATACTGGGCTGGGATTTCGCCCTTGGGCATCAACGCGAGGGCTCTTTGGAAACATTGCACACCTTAGGGCAGCATATGGGGTTCACCACCGAAGTAGTTTCACCTGTGGAATACTATGGAAAAATCGTATCCAGTACCACTATCCGACAGACACTGGCTACAGGGAATATCACCGATGCCAATGCCATGCTTACGCGTCCATTCCGTATTGAAGGCACGGTCATCGCAGGCGACGCACGAGGAACAACACTGGGTTTCCCCACCGCAAACATTGCGCCCACTCCACAACAGGCACTGCCGGCAGATGGAGCATATGCCACCATCGCCACTATTAACGACCAAACACATCCCTCCGCAACGTTCATCGGCACACGCCCCACCTTTGATGGAGTAGAACGCATTGTGGAAACACATTTGCTAAATTACTGCGCTAATCTTTACAACCACAACCTTAAAATAGATATAATAGAGCGGTTGCGCGGAGTGACAAAATTCCCTGATGCTGAAGCGCTCCAAGCACAGATTGCATTGGATATCTTACAGGTACGCCAAATACTGTCTGTGCCCGACTGCGAAAAAACTGAGAAGAGTTAATGATGCAAAATAATTTTGACTTCAATCACCTTTTACGCCGCGGTGTCGCCGAAGTGATCGTAGAAGAAGAATTCATCGCACGCCTTAAAAATGGCGATAAATTGCGCCTGAAAGAAGGCTTTGACCCATCATCAAGCGACATACATCTAGGTCACATGGTAGGGCTTAGAAAGTTGCGCCAATTTCAGGAACTAGGGCATGAAGTGGTGCTCATCGTAGGCGATTGGACGGCGCAAATCGGCGACCCCACGGGACAAAGTGTCACGCGTCCGGTTCTGAGTTACGAACAGGTAAAAAGCAATGCCGAAACATATATGCAGCAGTTCTTTAAAATTGTTGACCGCAGCCGCACAGAAGTGCGCTGGCAAAGTGAGTGGTTCGGCGAGTTTTCTTTAGCAGACGTGCTCAAACTCACCGGTCGCTTCACCATCGCACAATTCCTTGCACGTGAGGATTTTAACAAACGATTCACAGCAGGCAAGCCGATTACCCTAACTGAATTTATCTACCCGCTGCTTCAGGCATATGACTCTGTACAAATACAAGCGGGAGTGGAATTCGGCGGCACAGACCAGAAATTCAATCTTCTGGTAGGTCGCGAGCTGCAGGGAATGGTAGGGCAACAACCGCAGCAAGTACTGATGACTCCGCTACTGGTTGGCACCGATGGCGCCCATAAAATGAGTAAAAGCCTTGGGAATTACATCGGCATTACAGAGGCCCCAGCGCAGATTTTCGGCAAGGTGATGTCTGTTCCTGATAACCTGCTAATGGATTATTTCACGCTAGTCACAGATGTCCCGGATGCAGAACTGGCAGAGTTCCGTACTGAAATAGAAAATGGAGCCAATCCCATGGCGCTCAAAAAGCGCCTGGCACGTGAGATTATCTCCCAACTTTATGACAAATCAGCCGCAACGGCTGCTGAGGACAATTTTGTGCGCATAGTACAGAACAAAGAAACGCCGGCCGAAATTCCTGAGTTCCGCATAATCCCGGGAACACTATCCATACCCGGCGTGATGCTTGATGCAGGCTTGGTCAAAAGCAAAGGCGAGGCCATGCGCCTCATCCAACAGGGCGGAGTGGAAATAGACGGCAATAAGATTACGGAGCCGAATTATCCAGTCGCAAACGGCGCAGTACTTAAGGCAGGCAAGCGGCGGTATGTGATGTTAGTTGAATGACAAATACATAGCAACTGTTGTACAGCTTTGGCTGCTACAATAATGCGTAATGGTTTATGCAAAACACAGAGGCTGGATAAAGAGGCTTTTGCTATTGCAGCAACCTGACAAGCATAACCATACCGCATAGCGTAACGAGCATCGGCGACTACGCATTCAATGCCTGTGATAACCTAGCCAGCATAACCATACAAAACAGTGCGACAAAGATTGGCACGGATGCCTTTACAGCTTACACTTCTCTCGTCATCACTTGTCCTAACAATCCCTACGCTCATAAGTGCTGCTTGAAAGAAAAAATCAATGTTTGGCTAACTATCCCATAAGTTTGTATTTAGCCATGAATACTGCTACGTAAGATTTGTGATTTTATCGTATCAAATTTTCCTCGGTTTCAGTTGTTTATTGCACAATTTTTAAGCTATAATTCTTAATTCTCGTATGACTATATAGCTTTGAAGGAGCAATTTTATGACCAACCTTAGAATTCCCGGCCCTACACCCTGCCCGCCTGAAGTACTGGCTGCCATGGGACGCCAGATGGTTAATCACCGCGGCGGTGAATTTCAGAAAACAGTACTTAGCGTCACAGACAAGTTAAAGAAGCTGTTTCTTACCCAAAACGACGTGTTTTTGCTAACCGGCTCCGGCACAGGCGGGCTGGAAGCAGCGGTCGTCAATTCATTTTCGCCGGGTGATAAGGTATTGTCTGTCTCCATCGGCGTTTTCGGCGACCGCTTGGCTAACATCGCCAAGACCTTCGGCGCCGATGTTATCATACTTAAGAACGAATGGGGCAAAGCTGCCGACATAGCAGCCATCAAAGCGGCGCTTGACAATGACCCTTCCATCAAAGCTGTCATGGTCACACACAACGAAACATCAACAGGTGTCACAAACGATCTTAAAGCTATTTCCGAAACCATAAAACCTTATGACAAATTATTCGTTGTTGATGCCATTTCCAGTATCGGAAGCATCGCTCTACCAGTAGATGAATGGGGCATAGACGTCATGGTAACAGGAGCACAAAAGAGTTGGATGGTGCCCCCCGGAATAGCTATGGTAGCCCTTTCCGAGAAAGCATGGAATGCCAATGCAGCAGCCAAAACACCGCGTTTCTATTGGGACTTCGCCAGAGCCAAAAAAGCCTTTGCCAACGGCGGACAAACCCCATGGACCCCCGCTGTTTCTGTTATCTCTGCCCTTGATGTATCTCTTACCATGATGACAGATGAAGGCTTGGATAACATCATCGCGCGTCACATCAAACTTGGCAAGATGACCCGTGAGGGCGTCAAGGCATTGGGCCTTAAGCTGTTTGCCGATGAGGCATATGCTTCCAACACAGTCACCGCAGTTTTGGGCTCAGACGGATTAGCCCCAAAGACACTCAATAAAATCATGCGTGAGGAGTACGACATAGTACTATCCGGCGGACAGATGGATCTGGACGGCAAAATCTTCCGCATAGGGCATTTGGGCTGGGTCAATGAAAAAGATATTGAGTCCGTTTTGTGCGCACTCAAATCCGCATTACCAAAAGCCGGCTTTATTGGAGGTAATTAATCTATGACAATGAATGTGCTGGTAGCCGACCCTTTGGCACAAGAGGGTGTTGATGCACTCAAGCAATATGCCAATGTAGACGTTAAAACCAAACTCGCGCCGGAAGAGCTGAAAGCCATCATAGGTAACTATGAGGCGCTCGTGGTGCGCAGTCAGACACGCGTCACCGCCGATATTATTGAAGCCGGCACCAAACTAATCGTCATCGGACGCGCCGGAGTCGGTGTGGATAACATTGACACCGCGGCCGCCACACGCCACGGTATTATCGTAGTCAACGCACCAACCGGCAATACCATCTCGGCTGCAGAACACGCCGTCGCACTCATGATGGCACTGGCTAGAAATATCCCCCAAGCTAATGCCTCACTCAAAAGCGGAGAATGGAAACGCAACGACTTCATGGGAACCGAGGTTCGCGGCAAAACACTGGGGCTCGTAGGCTTAGGCAACGTGGGCAGTGAAGTGGCCCGCCGTGCACAAGGCATGGAAATGAAACTCATCGGTTACGACCCATTCGTCACAGCCGAACGTGCCGAGAAGATGAACGTTGAGATGAAAACACTTGACGAAATTTGGCAGGAAGCCGATTTCATAACACTACACGTACCGCTAATTGAAGCCACTAAGAATATGATTGGCGCCCGTCAGCTTGCCATGATGAAACCTTCTGCGCGCATTATCAACGCCGCCCGCGGCGGACTGATTGACGAAGAGGCTTTGGTTGCTGCAATCAACGCAGGAAAACTGGGCGGTGCCGCTATTGACGTCTTTATTGAAGAGCCCTGCACACAAAGCATCCTCTTCAGTTCAAACAAAATCATCGTCACGCCTCACCTTGGGGCATCCACCGCAGAGGCACAGACACTGGCTGCCACGGAAGTGGTACAGCAGATTATTGACGTACTAAATGGAAAACCCGCCAAATATGCAGTCAATGCCCCGCTGATATCAGCAGAGGTGTTGCCTGTTATGGTGCCTTATATGCATCTGGCTGATGCTGTTGGCAACCTGCTAAGCTACCTCGGTGGAGGACAAATTCAAAACCTCAACATCAAATATCAGGGCGAGGTAGCCGCGCTTGACACCAAGCCGCTCAAGGCTATTTTACTTGGCGCATTGCTGGGGCGCCTTACCGATGAGCGCATCAATATGGTCAACTCGAATATGGAAGCCACCAAGCGCGGCATCAAAATTACTGAGGAAAAGCAAGCCACCTGTGATAACTACGCCAACCTTATAAGTATGGAGGCGGTTACCAGTGAAGGCACTGCAACCGTTTCCGGCTCTGTGATGCGCGGTGAAAGCCACATTGTACAGATAAACCAGCATTGGATTGACATCATGCCCACCGGCAGCTACTTCCTCTTATGCACTCACCAAGACCGGCCCGGGCTAATTGGCGCAGTCGGCAAGATCGCAGGCGATGCCGATATCAACATCAGCTATATGCACTTATCGCGCCTTCAGGCACGCGGTGATGCACTAATGGTACTGGCTTTGGACGAAGCCCTACCAAATGCCCAATGCAAGCAGATTTTAGATTTGCCAGACGTCTATTCCGCTAAGCTGGTCAAAATCTAAGCTAGACAATATTTTGAGATTTTGAGAGGGGTTGTGCGGCCCCTCTCATTCGTTTACGACAAAAGCACAAATTAAGAGAACGTTATGAGAGTAACTTCATTACAACATTTGTACGAACTTTTAATGAATCATGGCATTTTTCTTCAAAAACTCGCTTTGCTGAAAACGTCATTGTTATTTCATTGAACAAAGATACTTATATCTGCATTAAGGATGGAATATATTTTGACGTATATATAAACGATATTCTGTATGGTGAAGTAGAAGGTGAAGAAATCGTTGAAGGGCTAGAAGAAATTGCCAATAGTTTTATAATAGAGTTCACAAACTCAAGAAACATAAGGGAAGTTTTCTGCATCAAAAGAAAAGAGTTTGAAAAAAACAAGAGTAAATTCTTAAAGCGAAAAAATGTTAAAAGTTTGAAAGAGCCGGATTGATATTATCTTCCCCCCTCCAGAAAACTAATTCACCTTATACCAACCTGTTAACAACCAGTCCGCTAGGTTGTTTGGGATAGAAATAAGTGCTTTTACGCGGCATGCGGTCTGAAACGTCTGAGATGGCTTTGATGATTCCGGGGCTTACCGGCTGAATGATAAAAGCCAGCTGAAACTCACCTGTTCGCACTGATTGCACCGCATCGGCGCGGTCGTAGTTAAAAACCAACCCTTCCTCATTTTCCGGTTGTATATGCAAAAGTTCTTCCATGATTATGTGGTCTATTAAGCTTACGTCCAGTTTTTTATAGACGTCGCTGTGGAAAGACGGCATAAATCTTGCGGCAACGTCGAAATCACGCAAAGTTTGCAAAGTGAAATTCTCGCCATCCAATCCGAACATTGCCAAATGCGGTTTCTGCTCAGCTGATTGCCAAACGTCTATCTTCGCCCAAGCACCACCGTCCATGGCCAATGTTTCAGCATCAAAGAAAGAGGTTAGGGCAAGTTTAAGTTCCGCAAGTTTAGTCTGGTTAAGCCCGCGCAACACACGGTGCGGCGGCAGTATAAACAAGCCCGGGTCATCGAAGGCAACAAGCGTCATCATCACAAAATTAAAAGCTGCATGGTGGTCACATTCGGGATGCAATGCCATCTGCTCACGCTGATACACCAGCGCACTCTCATAGCGGTGATGCCCATCTGCAATATAAAGCGGCTCGTCTGAGAATGCTTTAACTATTTCCTGCAAATCCACTGAGTCGGTTATTGCCCAAATATCATGCCTCTCCTCACTCTGTATACCCACCCGCATCAGCGGCTCTCCTGCCGTAACACGTTCCAACACACGCCTGACAACACTTTGTTTGTCCTCATACATGGAAAGAATTGGGCTGGTATTAGCCCTGATGGCACGAATCAAACTGATGCGGTCACTTTTTGGGCCAACCAGCGTGCACTCATGCGGACGGACCACCATTTGATGCCATCCCTCCAAACGTATGCGAGCCACCAAGCTACGCCGTTTCCTCTCGCAACCCTGATACATGAAATAATGCTCATCAACATATATGGCTGGGGTGGCATCATATTTCAGCACACCCTCGGACAACCATTGTTCCAGAAAAGTCTCAGAGCGCGTATAGCGGTTATCGCCGTCCGTATCACCAGGATTCTGTTTGCCATATTCAATGCGCACAAAATTGTGCGCGTCACGGCGATAAAGTTCTTCCTGCTGCTGCGGGCTAATCACGTCATAAGGCGGACAAATAACTGATGCCAAACTTTGCACCTTTTCCGTGTTATAGCGGATGCCCTTAAATGGATAAATCTCAGCCATTTAGCCCTCCTTCTACGCCTGTCCCAGCATATGCAGCAATTCTGTTTCGTTAATTTCTTTTATTCCCAATGCGCGGGCTTTTGCAAGCTTGCTGCCCGGATCCAACCCAACCACAAGACAATTCGTCTTTTTCGTGACGTCGCTCTTGGCACTACCGCCAAGAGCGCGGATATACCCCTCAGCAGTTTCGCGGCTGAAATGCTCAATCTTGCCCGTTATGACAAACTCATAACCAGCAAGGGGTAAGTCGGTCGCTGACGCCGTTGCGCTTTCAGCAAGCGTACCAACACCTGCCGCTTTCAGTTTGGCAATGATACGCCTGTTATCCTCATTGCGCAAAAATGCCATTATGCTGGAGGCAATTTTACCCCCGATGGACGGGATGCCTGTCAGGTCAGTCTCTGTCGCAGCGCTTAATGCATCCAAACTATTGAAATGCGCAGCTAACAACTCCGCAGTTTCTTCTCCCACGTGCCGTATGCCCAATGCATTGATTAGGCGCGGTAGAGGGCGGGACTTGCTCTTATCAATTGCCAGCAGTAAATTATCCACCGATTTTTCACCCAAGCGCTCAATCGCAAGTAACTCTTCACGGCGACCGTCAAGCATATAAATATCAGCTATGTCCTGTACCAGTCCCTCACGCAACAGCAGCGCCGCCATCTGTCCGCCAATGCCGCGGATATCCATTGCCCCACGCGAGACGAAATGCTGCAGACGTTCTTCTACCTGAGCCGAACAGGAAGCATTGGGGCAATAATACATCACCTCTTCCTGCGGCTTGAAAACAGGTGCGCTGCACACGGGACAAACAGGCGCCATACTCGCCGCGTCATACAATTTGTCGCACAAGCTGAAAGGGGCAGACCTGCCTGCGCGTGACAACATTTCAGGTGTCGGCCCCACAATCTCAGGAATTACGTCGCCGGCACGCTGAATGAAAACCATATCCCCCTCACGTATATCCTTGCGTCGGATATCGTTCTCGTTATGTAATGCGGCGCGGCTGATTGTGACGCCGCCTACCACCACCGGTTGCAACACAGCCACCGGATTGAGTGTACCCGTGCGACCTACGCTGACAATAATTTCATTGAGTTGCGTACGCCCCTGCACAGCGGGAAACTTGTAAGCAATAGCCCAGCGTGGTTCCCGTCCCACGTCACCTAGTTCTTCCTGATATGCGACGGGATCAATCTTCATAACAATGCCGTCTGCCTCATACGGCAAACTGCTGCGCGCGTCCGTCCATTGCCGGTAGTAATCCTCCGCCTCATTAATGGTGGCAACACGGCGATTATTGGGATTGATACGGAAGCCAAGCGACTTTAGATACTGCATGGTCTCCCAGTGAGTTGCGGGCATGAGCTCTCCATCGGCATAACCCAATGCATAGATGTAAACATCCAGCGCACGCCCTGCGGTAACGCGCGGATCAAGCTGGCGCACCGATCCGGCGGCAGCATTGCGCGGGTTGGCAAATAGCGGCATTCTCTGCTCGGCACGCTCACGATTCAGTTTTTCAAACCCAGCCTTAGGCAGATATACCTCACCGCGCACCTCAAACCTAGCAGGTGCATTTCCCGCCACAGAAAGCGGAATACTGCGGATTGTACGCAAATTCTGAGTGATATCCTCGCCATTATAACCGTCACCACGGGTGGCACCCCGTACCAAGCGCCCATCCTTATATGTAAGCGCAATAGCCAGCCCATCCATCTTGTGCTCACACACAATCTCAAAGGCACGTCCGCCCAACAGCTTCAAGCTACGGTTATACCAAGACTCCAAATCCGCATCAGAAAAAGCGTTGGCAAGCGATAACAGCGGTCTTGGATGCGCCACCACTCCGAAAGCCTCAAGCGGTGAGGCGCCGACACGCTGAGTGGGTGAATCAGACGTAATAAGATGCGGAAACTGCTCTTCCAATGCCTTCAGTTCAAGCATTTGAGCGTCATACTCGGCATCTGTCACCTCCGGCTGGTCGAGGGCATAGTAAAGATAGTTGTTGCGGTTGATTTGCGTCCGCAATATCTCAATGCGCTCACACGCTTGCAATAAGTCAAAATGCATCATAAATAATCAGCCGCGTTGGGTGCCCAAATTATAACATAATGCAGTCTAAATCTCCTGCCGAAACAACAAACACCTCATGTCTCTCATAGCAGACTCGCAAATAAGGCTTCAGCCAGAATTGAGTTTGCCTTATGTCGGACTTTCGTATTATTCTTAGTGCCACAATGAAACTCATCGTTGGTTTGGGAAATCCCGGCAATCAGTACGCAAACAACCGCCACAATGTCGGCTTCATGTGCGTTTCACGATTTGCCAAAGAACGCGGTTGGAGTTTTGATAAGAAAGAGGGCTTATCGCGCACGTCTCATGGAAGGCTTGGCGGGGAGGAAATTATACTGGCACGCCCGCAGACCTTTATGAATGCCTCAGGCGAAGCAGTAAAGAAACTGGTCATTAAGTACCGCATCAAGCCGGAGGATTTGGTTGTTGTTCACGATGAAATGGACCTGCAGCTGGGCAACATACGCATGCGCCAAGGAGGCGGTTCCGCAGGTCATAACGGCGTAGAATCCATCATTTATGAAATCGGCACACCCAACTTTGTACGCCTGCGCATTGGAGTAGGGCATCCGAATGATGCGGTCAGTGGCACTCAAAAGCAGGTCATACGCCACGTGTTGGGCGACTTTGATGGAGACGAGGCTGCTGCCATTACAAAAGTTATTGACGATGCCGGCAACGCTTTAGCCACGCTGGTACGTGACGGAATTGAACGTGCCATGAACCAATTCAACAAAAGTAATTCTACAAAACCAACCCATATCGGCGATACACCAGTGCAGTTACCGGACTAATTTATAAGAGTGATATCTCTTACTGATCCATTTTCAAGGTAATAGATAAACCATCCAGCCACTTCCTTACCTGATTCATCCTCGGCAAAAAATTCAACTAAAACACTCTCGTCATCAATAAATTCTTTGATTTTGCAATGCACTTTTTCCACGTCAAACATATCTTTTAGAAGAGAATGAACATATCTGAAGTCATGTTTGTAACCAAAGAACTGCACGTCATATATTTGATTCTGGATTTCACCATCTGTTTGCGTAAACGATAAGGCTAGATAGTGGTTGTCCGATGACCATAATATTGTCGGCTCACTGCCGAGAGCAACATATGAAGCCCTGTCAAATTGTAAATGAAACACCGTAATAACATTAGTATTTCTATTGTACGAAACATGATGATTATTATCCGGAGATACACTTATGACAGAATTAGGGCCATACCTATCAAGCAATATACTAGTTGCAAATAACAACGTTATTCCTATGCCTACAATGCACGAGAACTTAACAATACCACTTTTTA
>Ga0082212_10003980_pt1 | contig 20705 bp, 19 predicted proteins | sample TergutNt197P3_FD_71548 | JGI IMG/M metagenome (GOLD analysis project Ga0082212, IMG submission 71548) | Neocapritermes taracua P3 segment gut microbial communities from Petit-Saut dam, French Guiana - Nt197 P3 | ecosystem: Host-associated > Arthropoda: Insects > Digestive system > Gut ... | reverse complement strand
TCTACAACAACAGTTAGTGAAATAGAAGCTTGCAAAGAACCAAAGCGGGAAATGATGCTTGAAAAAATAAGAATGATTAAGTTCAATATATTATCTGAAACGAAAGAAGTAACAGAGCTTGCTAATGAATATATTAAAAACAACGTTTTATCAAGCAGCAATTTTGATGATTGTCTACACATATCTTTTGCGGTTATTAATGAATGTGATTTAATTATATCTTGGAATTTCAAACATTTAGTAAATTATAAAACGATTAAAAATGTTAAAATTGTAAACTCTATTAACAATTATAAAGAAATTGGAATTATTTCTCCAACAATGATAATTGAAGAAGGTGATATAAGTGAATGATAGTGCAATGAATGAAATAAGAAAAATAAGAGATGAAAATTCAAAGAGGCATAAAAACATGACAAGGGAGGAAAGAATTATAGAGTCTAATAAGTCTTTAGATTGGTTTTTAAATAGTGTTGGAAGAACAAAAGATGACACTAATAACAAAGGAGTTATGTACAGCGATATTACTCCAAATGTCATGACGGTTAATGAAATTACCGAAGAATACAATTAAAAATAAGTTGTAAAATCTCATGTGGAAATATATGAGATTTTATAGTATAATTTTATTAGAGGGAAAATATGAAGAAAAATAAAACAATGTGGCAATTTATTAAATTTACTTTATTTTCTTGTACCGCTGGAATAGTACAAGTTATTTCTTTTACTATTTTTACTGAAATTGTTAAATTTACTTATTGGCCAGCATATTTAATTGCACTTGTTTTATCGGTTTTATATAATTTTACAGTTAATCGTAAATTTACCTTTAGACAAGCTACTAATGTTCCGGCAGCTATGATAAAACTTTTGATTTATTATTCTATTTTTACTCCTATATCAACTATTGGTGGAGATTTTCTAGCTGAAACTTGTGATTGGAATAGTTATTTAGTTTTAGCTATATGTATGATAAGCAATTTCATAACTGAATTTTTGGTTTATAAGATATTTATTTTTCCAAAGAAGTGAAATACTTTCGGGCGGTTAGCTATGTTGGTGCTACGTTGACATCGTAGAGGTCGTTGGTTCAAGTCCAATATCGCCCACCATTATTTATTTAATTCTAATAAATAATTATTTATAAAATATAATGCTTTTAATTCGCTAATTTTTTAAACTTAAAAACTTTATCAAAGTAATAATTTTCTATTGCTTTAATGTAATGTTTTTAGTATAATACCCATTAAAGGTGATTTGGGATGAATTTTGAAGAAAAAATACTTAATTACTTAACGAAAACTAAGAAGAAGCAAACATTTGATGAACTTCGCCGAGTTCTAGAAATAAAAGGCGAGGATGTTTTAGCTTCTTTTTCTAATGCTTTAGAAAATCTAGAAATAAAAGGAAAAATTTATGTTGATGAATACAATCAATATAAAACATTTGATAAAGATGTTCATAAAGTTCATGGACAAATCCATATTAGTAAACAAGGAGAAGGCTATCTTTCTTCTATTAAAGATGGAGTGGAAACCAGATATTTTATTCAAAATAGATATTTAAACGGGACATTACCAAAAGATATTGTTATTATAGAGCCTAGTACCAAAAAATACCGAGGGTGCTACTTAGGTAAGGTTGAAAAGATAATAAAAAGAGATCGTGGGTGGGCCATTTTTGAATACGATAAAAACAAGGAAATATTTACTCCATATAATATTAAAACCAATTTACGTTTAATTATTAAAAATAACGAGTGCAAAAAATTAGTACATGGAGACATTGTTGCCGCAAATGTGGGTGAAATACTATCAGAAAAAGATAATAAAGCCTTTTATGATGGTGAGATAGAAAAGTTAGTTGGACACACCGATGATTTAGATAAAGAAAACAAAATTATTGCCGCTAACCATGGATTTAGTACCAAGTTTTCTGATAAGAGTGTTCAGGAATTAAAAAACATTCCAAGCCAAGTACAAGAAACAGATTGTATCGGTAGAATAGACCTACGTGGCGAAGAAATATTTACCATTGATGGTATCACAACCAAAGATATAGACGACGCCGTATCGATAAAAAAAGAAGACGATAATTATGTTTTAAAAGTTCATATTGCTGATGTATCGCATTATGTTTCTGAAGGTAGTGCGTTGGCTATCGAAGCTAAAAATAGAGGGAATTCACTTTATTTAGCTGATGGTGTTGTTCCAATGCTTCCTCACCAATTATCTAACGGTATTTGTTCTTTAAATCCAGAAGAAGATAGATTGACTATGACGGTAGAGATGAAGATTACGCCAAAAGGCAAAGTAATATATTTTGATGTATATGAAAGTGTTATTAAATCTAGAAAGCAAATGGATTATGACTCTGTTAATAAAATCTTAGAAGAAAACATAGTACCTATTGGATATGAAGAATATACAGAAACATTAAAGTTGATGGAAGAACTATCAAAGATATTAGAAAAAAATAAAACAAATCGTGGTTGTTTAGAATTTGCTTCATCGGAAGTTAAAATTACAACTGACAAAGAAGGTAAGCCAATCCACATTACTCCACATAAACAAAAAGCAGCCGAAAAAATAATCGAAAACTTTATGCTGGCGGCTAATGAAACAGTTGCTGTAGGCTTTGGTTATCGTGGTGGCCCTCTTGTATATAGGGTTCATGAAGCTCCCGATAAATTGCAAATAACAAGAGCACTTGAAGCGTTAAAAGAAATGGGTATATGTTCTGAAAAAAGAATAAACTATGCTCTTTCAGAAGTGAGTAAGGGTAATATAAATCCTCAAGTTATTAGCCCAATTTTAAATGAACTTAAAGATAATGATAATTATATAACAGTATCACAAATACTACTTCAAAGTATGAAAAAAGCTGTATATGCCCCTAAAAATATTGGCCATTTTGGGTTGTCTTTGGAAGATTATTCACAGTTTACTTCACCAATCAGAAGGTTTTCTGATTTGCAGTTACACTATTTTGTGAAAAAATATATAAAAGGTGAGGAAGTCATAGCTGAAGACTTAAAAGAAACATGTGAACACATTTCAATGACCGAAAGGGAAGCTGATGCGGCCGAAAGGGAATCAGATAAAGTGAAAATTGCTAGATATGTTGAAAGTAAGTTTGACGAATATCAAACTCCTCATGAAGGAACAGTAATTGGAATGAATCAATATGGACTTACTGTTAGAGTGGAAGATACTTGGAATGGTAAGGTTAATTATGAGGAACATTTTAGATATCATAAAAATGATAAAAAAGTAACTAGTAAGAAAACCGGAAATACATATAAAATAGCTGATAAGGTATATGTTTTATTAAAAGAAGTATCAATTAAAGATCGTTTTATTCTTCTAAATATAAATGGTGAAGAACCAGTAGAATATGAACCTACAAAAGTGTTAAAAAGAAATTAATTTTCTTTTTTTTCGTAAAAAAGAAGGTGTAAGGGCCTTCCGCGTCGTATATTACTAATAAGGAGGCCAAAAATGACAAATGCAATTATTGATAAAAAAGAAAATATGAGCAGTTTTTCTAAACAAGTTGCTGATGCATTACAAAATCCAAATTCAAAAGGAAATATAAAATTAGGTAGACCCAATAGTGATGTTACGATTAGAATTAAGGAATTAACGGGAATAGATGTTTCCAATAGAAACCAAGTATTGTCCAAAGATTATATAAGACATATGGCAAAACACAAAAAGGAAACGAATCCAAATCAAATTTCTTTAACGGAAGAAGATATAAAAAAAATACCATACATTATAAGTGGTCCAGACAATATAGTTAGAGGGAGTAACACTTTAGCTTCTGATAGAAAAGAAATAATGTGTTCTATCAGATATATAAAAACAGATCATTCTGGTAAAATGTTTGTTATTGAAGCAATCCCAAATAAGGGTTATTTGCAAATAAAAACAATGTGGAAGGAACCTACCACCCTGATTCATGACACTAATGCCCGTCATCATACGCCCAAGGCGGTGAGTGATACAAGTTCTTCCACATCTGACAGTACTATAGCACAGAACCAATAATACTGTCAATAATAGTAATATGCAAATTATAAGAAAAAAATTATTTTTTCGTAAAAAAAGCCCGACTACAGTATCTTATACTATCGGACTTCATGGCAATACTATACCATCAACTAACGATAAAGTCAATTTAATATATTGTTCAATAATAGTAATATGCAATAACATTAACAATCAATAATCTAGTTGACACTTTTTTCCAATCTAGAAAGCACCTATCTACCAATAAAGTTACCAAGTAATAAGTAAAGTATTCAAAACACTATGTGTACAAAATACGACAATATATGTAAAGTAATATCCATTTAATCAAAAAAACTTTAACCATATAATAGGGTGTGCTATAATGAATATAGGGTGGTAATATGCATGATAAATTACAATTACTTTTAAAACAAATCAAATTTCCTGAAGCAGAATACACCTATTTCGAAGACGGGAAATTAGATAAAATTGTGTGTAATAAAACAAAAGATAATTATGCTTTTTTTATTGCACTAACCAAAATATTACCAGTAGGAACTTATAAACAATTTAACGAATTATTAAAAGAAGGATTTAAAACCGCAAAAGTTAAAAGCAAAATATCTTATCCTGAGTTTGATATGGAAAAACTAACCGATTATTATCGTTATTTTCTAGAAGAATATAGTAAGAATGCACCATTACTACAAATTTTCATTAGTAGTAATTTAACTTTAGAAGACAATAAACTAATCATAGAAATGGCCAATAAAGCTGAAACAATGAAGTTTTCCAGTATTAAAGAGGAATTAGAAAAGAAGTTAAATAACGCTGGCTTTAGTATCAAACTAACTACCAAAATAAATAAAGAAAAAGCTGAAGAAATAAGAAAAGAAATAGAAATGGAAACAACTAGAGAAATACCGAAAATAGAAAAAAAACAAAACCCAATCATAATGGGTACAGAAATAAAAAGTAAACCCATGAATATTAGTGATATCACCTTTGAAATGGACGATGTTACTATTGAGGCTAAGTTATTTGGGAAAGACTTATTTGAATCTTCAAAAAGTGCCTTTAAAATCATTACATTAAAACTATATGATGGTACTGACAGTATTTACTGTAAGATTTTTTGTCGTGATACATCTGATTTTAATAACTATAATGAACGTTTAAAAGAAGGTAACTACTACAAAATAAAAGGTTATAGTAAAAACGATAAATATTCTGGAGAAGTAGTTTTAAATGCTAGAAACATTGTGGTTTCTGATAAAAAAGACGAACAAAGAATGGATAAGGCCAACGAAAAAAGAGTTGAACTTCATGCTCATACCAAAATGAGCCAAATGGATGGAGTAGTAGAAGCTAAAAAACTCGTTCAAACAGCTTATGATTGGGGACATAAAGCTATTGCTATTACTGATCACAATAGTATCCAGGCTTTTCCTGAAGTGTTTAACTTAGTTAATAAATTAAATGAAGGAAAAAAAGATAAATTTAAAGTTTTATATGGCGCGGAGCTTACTTTAATCGACGACACCGTTGATATTGTAATTAGATCAACTAAAGCCAATTTACTAGATACGACTTATGTGGTTTTTGACTTCGAAACAACTGGTTTTAATGCTGGGGGAGAAGATTCAATTATCGAAGTAGGGGCTGTTAAAATTTGTAATGGGGAAATAATTGATAAATTTTCCGAATTAATTAATCCTGGTAAAAAACTAGTCCAAAAGATAACTGATATCACCAATATAACTAATGACATGCTAAAAGGTAAAGATAATGAGGAAACTGTTATTAAAAGATTTAAAGAGTGGTATGGAGATTTACCTTTAGTAGCTCATAATGCCAAATTCGATATGTCATTTTTAACTATGGCACATGAAAAATACAATTTAGGAGAAATTAATAACACAATAATCGATACTTTAGAGTTGTCTAGAACTTTAGACAATAATTTTGCTAGACATAGTTTATCAGCTTTAGTTAAAAGATATGAAGTGCCTTGGGATGAAGATGCTCATCATAGAGCCGATTATGATGCGGAAGGTACGGCTTTAGTATTCCATAAAATGTTAAAGAAATTAGAATCTAGAAACTTTGAAATTATTAGTGATTTAGATAGATTAGTATCAAAAGACGAAATTCATAAGTTTGGTAATCATTATCACGTTAATGTTCTTGCCAAAAACAAAACAGGGCTTAAAAACCTATTTAAATTAATCACTTTAGCTAATACTAAATACTTATATAAAACACCAAGAATATTAAGAAGTGAAATCGAAAAACATCGCGAGGGCTTATTAGTTGGTAGTGGCTGCGCGAATGGTGAAGTATTTATGGAAGCTCGTAGTAAGAGCGATGAAGAATTAACCAATATTATTAATTTCTATGATTATGTGGAAGTGCAACCGCTAGAAGTATACGACCATTTATTACAAATGGCGGATTTTGCGAGTAAAGCCGAGATAATTGTTAACCTGCAAAAAATAATCAAAGTTGCCGAAGATGCCGGTAAAATAGTAATCGCAACTGGTGATGTTCATCATTTAAATCCCGAAGACCGTGTTTATCGGGAAATCATTGTTAATCAAAAAGTGCCAGGTGGTGGAAGACATCCACTATCTAGAAATAATATTACAAAAATCCCTCTTCAGCACCTATTAACAACCGAAGAAATGTTAGAAAGTTTTAGCTTTTTAGATAAAGATATCGCAAAAAAAATAGTTATCGAAAACCCTAATAAAATAGCCGATATGGCCGAAGAAATAGAAGTTATTCGTGATACTAAAGGAACGCCTTTTTCTCCAGAAATCAAGGATTGTACCAATAAAGTTAAAAAGATAGTTTATGATAATGCTTATAATATGTACGGTAATCCATTACCAGAAATAGTCGCCGATAGATTAGAAAGAGAGTTAGAAGGTATAATTAGTGGAGGATTTGATACTGTTTATTTATTATCCCATCAGTTAGTGAAAAAATCGACTGACGAAGGATATATAGTTGGTAGTAGGGGGTCAGTAGGTTCTTCCTTTGTGGCAACGATGATGAATATAACTGAAGTTAACCCTTTAGCACCGCACTACGTTTGTAAGAAGTGCAAACAGGTAATATTCGAAGAAGATGGCAGGTCTTTTGAACTAGATTATTCTAATGGTTTTGACTTGCCAGAAAAAAAATGTCCTAAATGCGGAGAAGTAATGCATAGTGATGGTCATAACATGCCATTTGCCACGTTCTTAGGATTTAATGCGGATAAAGTACCAGATATCGATCTTAATTTTTCGGGTGATTATCAAGCAAAAGCTCATGAATATACTAGGGAATTATTAGGAGCAGAGAATGTTTATAGAGCCGGAACTATCGGTACCGTCGCGGCTAAAACGGCTTTTGGGTATGTTAAAGGGTACTGTGAAGAAAAAGGTATTAGTATGAAAGCGGCTGAAATAGAACGTTTAACTTTGGGTTGTATTGGTATTAAAAGAACAACTGGTCAGCACCCAGGGGGAATTGTGGTTATTCCTAATTATATGGATGTATATGATTTTACTCCTGTTCAGTATCCCGCCGACGATAGTTCTTCTACTTGGATGACGACGCATATTGATTACCATCCACTTGAAGATAATTTACTTAAGTTAGATATACTAGGTCATGATGACCCAACTTTACTCAAAAAACTAGGTGATATTAGTGGGAAAGATATTATGGAAATTCCTTTTAATGACGAAAAAGTTTTAGGTTTATTTTCTTCAACTAAACCTTTAGGAGTTACAGAATCCCAAATAATGTGCCCGACAGGAGCCATATCAATTCCTGAATTTGGAACTAAATTTACTATTCAGATGCTGGTGGATACTAGGCCGACAACTTTCTCAGAACTTATTAAAATATCAGGTTTATCACATGGGACTGATGTTTGGAATGGCAATGCCCATGAATTAATTAAAAATGGAGTAGCTACCTTAAAAGATATATTGGGGTGCCGTGATGAAGTGATGACTTATTTAATTAATGTTGGGATTGAACCTGGTGAAGCTTTTAAAATATCAGAAACCGTTAGAAAACAAGGTAAATTTTTAACTGAGCAGCAAAAAGACTTTATGAGACAATATGATATTCCTGAATATAATGTTGAATATTTTGACAAAATTAAATACATGTTTCCAAAAGCTCATGCGACAGCTTATGTCATGATGGCTTTAAGAGCGGCGTGGTTTAAGGTATATCAACCGATAAATTATTATGCAGCTTATTTCTCGGTTAGAGTTCATGATTTTGATATTGAAGCCATGATAAAAGGTTACGATACGATTAAAAAAACCTTAACAGAATTAGAAGGCAAAGGTTTTGATAAATCTAATAAAGAAGAAGCTATTTCGGAATCATTGCACGTTGCTTTAGAAATGACAGCTAGGGGGTTTAAGTTTGGTGAAATCGATTTAAACAAAAGTGATTCTAAAGACTTTGTTATTGACGAAGACGGCAAAACTTTAATTCCACCGTTTAGAGCTATTGATGGATTAGGAACTATAGTGGCCAATAAAATAGTTACTGAAAGAGAAAGACTTCCGTTCTTAAGTATTGAAGATTTATGTAAGAGATCTAAGTTATCTGGTACTTTGATAGAAAAAATGCGAAGTATGGGTATTTTAGATGGTATGGACGAGTCTAGTCAGTTAAGTTTGTTTTGACAAGCACATAACTTTGTGTTATTATTAGTATGTAAGTAGAGAAATTTGCATATAATAAAAAAGGACATACCTGATTTTCGAGAGATTAGGTATACTCCATATGGGGCACCTAAACATTTCAAGAAGAAGCGTTTAGGTGCTATTTCTATTTAATAAGTATTATAAATACAAAAATAAATAGGAGGATTACGACGAAACGTAAAAACTTGTTTTCACTTTTCATTTTCATCACCCCCTTCACACATAAAGTATAAAGGAGTAGCCCTAACGCTAATCAAGTATATCCAACCCCATTATAACACAAAGTTAACGCGCAAACAAGCGAACAAAAACGATTTTACATTGCAAAAATCATAATATTTAATATCTTTCGGCTGAAACATTCAGCCTTTTTCTTTAATATAAAAACCATTCATGATATAATAGTTTTAGGTGATAACAATGGAAAAAATAATATTAGTCGATGGAAATAATTTATTATTTAGAAGCTACTATGCCACTGCATATACTGGCAATTTTATGAATAATAGTAAGGGTTTTCCTACTAACGCCTTATTTGGTTTTACCAATATGATTAATAAAATAATTAATGAAGAACACCCAACTCATATTATAGTGGCTTTTGATAAAGGAAAAACTTTTAGACATGATAAATATGATAACTACAAATATGGAAGAGCTGAAACACCTGAAGAACTTAAAATGCAGTTTCCTATGGCCAAACAAATACTAAGTGCGATGGGAATAAAATATTATGAGATTGATAATTATGAAGCTGACGATATTATTGGGACATTTGCTGAATACTGCAATAAAGATAGTAAATATATAGGGACAATAATAAGTAGTGATAAAGACCTTCTGCAACTAATATCTGACGATGTAGAAATAAAATTGCTAAAACAAACCGACTATATCAGATATAACAAAGAAACTTTTGAAAAAGATTATGGTATTAAACCAATTAACATTATCGATTTAAAAGCTTTAATGGGTGATTCCTCAGATAATATCCCAGGTGTTAAAGGAGTGGGCGAAAAAACAGCCTTAAAATTACTCCAAGAATATCAAACCTTAGATGGTGTTTATGAAAATATCGATAAAATAAAAGGTAAGTTACAAGAAAAACTAATAAACGATAAAGAAAATGCCTATATAAGTTATGATTTAGCTACCATAATAAAAGATGTACCCATGACAATAGATATTAATGATATAAAATATAATGGAATAAATGATAAAGAACTAAGTAACATATATGAAGAATTAGAGTTTTATTCGTTTTTAAAAAAGATAAAAAAACCTGAAACCAAAACCGAAACAAAAGTAAAAATTATTAGAGATATCAATGATATAAAAATAGAAGACGATGTAGCGGTTCATTTAGAAATTTTAGGAACAAACTATCATACTTCGGAAATGCTAGGTATGGGTGTTTATAATGAAAAAATAAGTTATTATATACCACTTGAAACTTTAAAACAAAACCCTAAATTCTTACGTGAAACTAATAAATATATCTATGATTTAAAAAAGGTTATTGCTTCTTTAAAATGGCAAAAAATAGAAGTAGATAACTTTACTTTTGATGCGATGATTGCCGGCGCCCTACTTGATTATAACGTTAAAGAGGATATCGCCTATTTAGCTAATGAACTAGATTATAAAATGGAATTTTATGAAGCGATATATGGTAAATACATTAAAATAAAGGTTCCTGAAGAAGAAGTAGTTGCCGCAGCATGTGTAGACAGAGCTCGATTTATTTATGAAACAAGAAAAACCTTATTAGAAAAATTAGAAACAGAACAATTCAGTAATTTATATAATGATATTGAATTACCGTTATCAGTAGTTTTAGCTGACATGGAAGTAGAGGGAGTTAAAGTCAATAAAGAAACCTTAACCGAAATGGGTGAAGACATAAAACTAAAACTAGAACTTTTAACCAAAGATATTTATAATGAAGCGGGCATGGAATTTAATATTTCTTCGCCTTTGCAGTTAAGTGAAGTTTTATTTGAAAGATTGGGGTTACCGCATGGTAAAAAAACGCAAGGAGGATATTCAACCGCCGCCGATGTGTTAAATAAAATAAAAGATAAGCATCCAATTGTAAATCAAGTACTAGAGTATAGAGGATTATCAAAACTATATAGTACTTATATCGAAGGGTTAAAAGGAAATATCATAGATGGTAAAATCCATACGATATATACTCAAAACTTAACTAGGACAGGCAGATTATCTTCCATTGAACCTAATTTACAAAATATTCCTATTAGAGATAATGTAGGTCGAATGATTAGAAAAGCCTTTATCCCAACTAATGATTATATTTTAGGTGCTGATTATTCACAAATAGAACTGCGTATTTTATCACATATAGCTGATACGCCAGAGTTAAAAAAAGCTTTCCATGATGGGTTAGATATTCATACCAAGACGGCCAGTGATATATTTAGTGTGCCTGGAGAGTTAGTTACACCTGATATGCGAAGGGTCGCTAAAGCGGTTAATTTTGGGATAATATATGGCATTAGTGGTTTTGGATTAGGTGAGAACCTAGATATAAAAGCCGTAGAAGCAAAGAAATTTATCGATACTTATTTAGAAACATACCCAGGGATAAAAGAGTATATGGATAATACTATTGAAGAGGCGAAATCATTAGGTTATGTTAAAACCTTATTTGGTCGCAGACGAACCATTCCAGAGCTTAATAATCCAGTCTATATGATTAGACAAAGTGGGGAAAGAATAGCTTTAAATACCCCAATTCAAGGTACTAGCGCCGATATTATTAAACTAGCTATGGTTAAAGTTTTTAAAGAGTTTAAAGAAAAAGGTATTAAAAGTAAAATGATTATTCAAGTTCATGACGAATTAATCTTTGATGTGTATGAAAATGAGCTTGAAGAATTATCTAAAATAGTAACAGACGTTATGGAAAACGTATATACATTAACTGTTCCTTTAAAAGTTGATGTTAGTTATGGTAAAAACTGGTTCGAGGCTAAATAAAAAAATTTCACCTTTAGGACAAAATTAAATAAAATACCATAGGTGAGAAAATGAAAATAACTATAGTTATGCTTAAAAGCTTGATAGTAAACATATTAATTTCCGTATTTAAAGTCGTGTCAGGCCTAATAGGTAATTCAGGAGCTTTGGTTGTTGATGGCATTCACTCTTTAAGTGATGCTTCAACGGATTTATTTGCTATTATAGGTAACAAGCTATCTAATAAAAAAGCTGATAAAAAACATCCTTTAGGATATGGTAAAATCGAATATTTAACTTGTATTGTTATCGGTATTGTTATTGCTGTGGTTGGTATAGGAGTTATTTATAATGGAATTGTTAGACAGTCGCAAATTCCTAATGTTTATACAGCTATTGTAGGTGTGGTAATTATTATTGCCAAAACACTTTTAACTAGATATGTTTATAATAAAGGCAAAGAGTATAAAAGCAATATTTTAATCGCTTCAGCTAAAGAAAGTTTTACAGATGTCGTTAGTTCTAGTATAGTATTTATATCGATTATGTTATCACAATTGAGTAAATTTAATCATTTATTTATATATGCCGATAGAGTAGCTATTATAATCATTGGAATATTTATTTTGCATATTGCTTATACAATATTTAGGGATAATTTTAGTGGCTTATTAGGAGAACAAGAAACAGACGAAGATTACCTTAATGATGTGAAAACTATTATTAAAAACAATTCAGAGGTTATAGATATTGATTATTTAGTCATTTTAAAATATGGACAATATTACCATATTAATTGTGAAGTGAGTATGAATGAAACAATTAATGTAAAACAATCACATGACGTATTAGAAAAAATGGAAGAAAATCTTCATAATTATGACGATAAAATTGTAAATATAATGGTTCATGTAAATCCATATAAAAAAAATTATAGTAAGGACTAACGAAAGTGTTAGTCTTTTATTTTTCATAAAAATAATGTATAATTTAAATAGGAGTTAAAGAAGTATGCTTATATTGGAGGTATTATGTTAGAAGTAATTAATAATAAAATGGAAGAACTGGAAATAGAAAAAGAAGCTTTAGAAAAAGAAAAAATAGTGAATTTAGTAAAGATAATCCAAATAAATGCCGAAATATTATATTGTGAGCATTTAAAAAAACAGTTTTTTGGGAAAATAAAACATAACGATTTTATTGTTCAAAATTATATTAATAATGCGAGTGTAGTAAAACAAATAAACGAATGGCCGGTATATGATGTTTTTCATAATCCTAATCTATATGTATCTTATTATCAAGATATGATTAGTGAATTGGAAGACTTATCTAATGAATATAGAAAAGAAGCATACACTTATGTTTTTAAGAAAAAAGATTTAGAAAAAGAAAAAACCATTTTAGAAAATGAAAACACTAAAATTGATAGTATATTAGATAAACCAAAAACATTGAAAAAAACTTATAGTCGCCCCGCATAATTTATTTAGGAGGAAATGTAATGATAGATATAAAATTAATTAGAGAAAATAAAAAACTAGTAGAAGGAAATCTTAAGAAAAAATTTCAAGACGAAAAAATACCTTTATTAGATGAGGTTTTAAAGTATGATGAAGAAAGAAGAGAAGCTCAACTAAAAGGTGATGAGTTAAGGGCCGATAAGAATAAAAAAAGTGCTTTGATTGGTGAATTAATGCGTGATGGTAAAAAAGAAGAAGCAGAAAAAATCAAAGAAGAAGTTAATTCTTATAATGAAAAAATAACAAAATTAGAAGCTACTGACAATGAACTTAGTGAAAAAATAAAAGATATTATGATGCAAATACCTAACATTATTGCCGATGATGTTCCAATAGGTAAAGACGATAATGAAAATGTTGAAGTGGCTAAATATGGAGACCCAGTAGCTCCGGATTTTGAAGTACCATATCATACAGATATTATGGAAAAATTTAATGGTATTGATTTAGATAGTGCGAGAAGAGTATCGGGCAATGGTTTTTATTATTTGGTTGGTGATATTGCTAGACTTCATTCAGCTATCTTAAGTTATGCAAGAGATTTTATGATTGATAAAGGATTTACTTATTGTATTCCTCCTTATATGATACATGCATCAGCTGTTGACGGAGTTATGAGTTTTGCTGAAAAAGAAAACATGATGTACAAGATTGAAAATGAGGATTTATATTTGATAGGTACTTCAGAACATTCAATGATTGCCAAATTTATGGATCAAATACTAGATGAAAAAGAATTACCTTATACTATGACTAGTTATTCACCATGTTTTAGAAAAGAAGTAGGAGCTCATGGTATCGAAGAAAGAGGAGTTTATAGAATTCACCAATTTGAAAAACAAGAAATGATAGTAGTATGTAAGCCTGAAGATAGTAAAGATTGGTACGACAAAATGTGGAATTATACAGTTGAACTATTTAGAACAATGGATATCCCAGTTAGAACTTTAGAGTGTTGTAGTGGCGATTTAGCTGATTTAAAATATAAAAGCGTTGATGTTGAAGCTTGGAGCCCAAGACAACAAAAATATTTTGAAGTTGGAAGTTGTTCTAATTTAACGGAAGCTCAATCTAGAAGACTAGGTATTAGAGTTAAAGATGATAGTGGTAACAAATACTATCCTCATACTTTAAATAATACTGTTGTTGCTCCGCCTAGAATGCTTATTGCTTTTTTAGAGAACAATTTAAATGAAGATGGAAGTGTTAATATTCCAGAGTCATTAAGGATTTATATGGATGGTAAAGAAATAATAAATTAAATATTGGAAAGCCAATATTTTTTCTTTTAAAAAATAAAAATATTCTGTATAATAATATTAATTGTTATATAATTTGTCTATTTGTTGACAAAAGCAGCCATGTCTCAGGTAAATATTACCATATGGTGTTAATATATAACAAAAAAAGGAAGTGAAACATATGCCAGAATTACCAGAAGTAGAAACTGTAAAGAACACATTAAAAAAACTTATATTAAGTAAAAAAATAATTTTAGCAAATGTATATTGGAATAATATTATAGCTTTTCCAGAAGTATCAGAATTTAAAAAACTTATAGAAAATCAAACAATTAATGATATTTTAAGACGTGGTAAATGGTTAATGTTTGAATTAGACGATTATTTTTTACTAAGTCATTTAAGAATGGAAGGTAAATACAATGTCAAAACAAAAAATGACGACTTGTCAAAACATGAACACGTTACATTCCTATTTAATGATGAAACAGAACTAAGATATCACGATACAAGGAAATTCGGAAAGATGTACTTAATAGATAAAAAAGAAGTATATAATGTTAAACCTTTAAACGAACTAGGTAAAGAACCATGGGATAAAGCATTAACAATAGACTATTTAAAAACAAAATTAAAAAAGAAACCTATTAAAACAGAGCTTTTAGACCAAAGTATTATTACGGGTATTGGTAATATATATGTTGACGAGATTTTATTTCTAAGTAAAATAAATCCTTTAAAAGAAGGGAAAAGCCTAACAAATAAAGAGTTAGAAAATATTATCAAGTATACGAGAGATATTTTAGAAAAAGCCATTAAACTTGGCGGAACAACGGTTAAAAGCTATACATCAAGTGAGGGTGTTCATGGTAAGTTTCAAAATGAGTTATTAGTTCATACAAAAGAAGAATGTCCTAATTGTCATGGTGAAATATTAAAAATTAAAGTCGGTGGACGAGGAACCTATTATTGTAATAAATGCCAAAAATAGTATTACGCCCTAGCACGCTCTCATAAATAACATACAATGAGAGTAGAAAAGGGGGAAGACCAGTATGTTTGGTAGAGTTGGAGGTTTTGGACGTCCAGGATTTGGGTTTCGTCCAGGCTTTAGATCATTTGGCTTTGGTTTTGGCGCACCATTTTTATTAGGGGGTATTACAGGAGCAGCACTTGCTAGACCTTATCCGTATCCATATTACTATTAAAAAAGATAAAGTTATTTAATAATTGGTTTATGTTTATATTCCAATGTTAAATCTTTATCTTTTTCTAATATATAATAAACATTACTTGCACGCAACTCAATATCAAGCATTTTATATTTTTTTGTATAGTTTGTTATAATTGGCAACTTACTTGTTTCCTTTATTTTTTTCAAATAATTTTTGCCTTTGTCATTGAAACCCAAAACTCTAATATATTCTGGTTCCTTATATGTTTTTGCTTCTTCTTTAGTAAAACCACAAAGAATATAAGTAAACATTCTATTTAATTTATTATAAGTATACCTTTTAGTTTTAACTTTCATAATTAAGTCTTCCAAAGAATTAACTTCATGAATATATTTTTTTATTCTGTTTTCAATGCCCTCATCAACATTTAAATATTTATCTAAATTATCACTTTCACTTATAATTTTATATTTCAATAAATCAAAATAATCTTCATTATAATAGAGTTTTCCTTTTAAACTTTTATATGTTTCTTTAGGTACACAATCTTTAATATCAATATCTTCTTTTAAGGCTTTTCTAATACTAGTCGCGCTACTTATCTCACCAGTTAATTCCTCACCATTATAGTCATTAGTTCTTTTAATAGTTATCGGTGTTATATCACTATTTTTAAGCTCTTTAACATAGCTTATACCTAGTAAATCATTAGGACTTGAAACCTTTATATTTGATAAATCATAGGTGGCTTTTGCTAAAGCGGTAGGGTAATTAATGCCCTCGTCTAAATAATTTTTAACTAAATTATCAAAGTCCTTAGTATTTTGAACATCAGCTATTTCTTTTAATTCATCAATATTCAAAGTTTCTGTACCAAATACTATTCTATCGACACCCATATTTTTCAAAATAGTAATCGCTCCATGCGCAAATATATCCGCTGATTGCATAAAAACAAAAGGTAGTTCAATTACAATATCAACATAATTTAAGGCGATATCTGTCTTTGCCCACTTATCTATAATACTGACTTCACCTCTTTGAGTGAAATTACCGCTCATGACTAAAACAATAGTATCTTCTGGAAATTCTTTATTTATTTTATTAATATGATAAATATGTCCATTATGAAAAGGATTATATTCACAAATAATTCCTGTACTCATTTTAATCACCCAAAACTATTATATCATGAGAATACAAATAAAGTATAATCATATAATAATAAAACAATTGATGTTGCATAAATTATAAATTTGTGGTAATATTTAATTGTAAACAAAAAGGACAATACTAACTCTCGAAGGTTAGTACTGCTCCAAAATGTTGCGGCACCAACGAAATCAATGTTGATTTACGTTAGTGCCTGTTTTTATTTTAAAACCAGTATTATAACTAGGATTAAGAGGATGAAAGTGATAAAGCAAAGCATTATTTCTAATGTTTTCTTTTTCATAAACCTCGCCTCCTTTCATATTAATCAAAATATAAAAAGAGCAGCAACTAACGTAGTTAGTTTGTCCTATATTGATTATAACACATTGTTAATGACAAAGCAAACAAAAATTCGCACAAATGAACAAAAATTTATGCAGCTGCGCATTGTATAACCAATAAAATAAAAAGGGAGTGTATATTATGAATATCGATATTACTGAATTGTTTTTAGGTAAAGAAGATTTTATTAATATTGATAAAAAGTTTTCTTTTTCAAAAGAGCAATTAGATAGTACTAATATTATAGAATTAAATGATATTAAAATAACAGGTGAAATTTCACGTAATAACATAAATGAATACATTTTAAATATAATAGTGAAAGGAACGATGGTTTTACCTTGTGCGCTAACTTTAAAACCAGTAAACTATGATTTTGAAACAGAAATAGACGGTAACATTAAAGAATTATATGAAGAAATTAACGAAAATTACGAAAACAATCAAAAAGCTATTGATATTTTACCAATAATATGGGAAAATATATTAATGGAAATCCCCATTAGAATTGTTAGTGATGATGTAAGTGATATCCAGACCAAAGGTAACGGCTGGCAGCTGATTACCGATGAAAGGTAGATTTTAACAAAGTTATTATTAGGAGGTGTTAAAAATGGCTGTACCAGCTAGAAAAGTAAGTAATACTAGAGGTAAGAAACGTCGTACCCATTATAAGATTGATGAAAAAACAACGACAAAGTGTCCAAAATGTGGGGCTGATGTTAAACCACATAGAGTATGTAAATCATGTGGAACTTATAAAGGAAAAGAAGTAATTAACACGGAAACAGCTGAATAGTTGTTTTTTTGTTAATTTTTTTCCAAAAAAAGAAGGTGTAAGGCCCTTCCGCATCGTATGATATAAGTAGGAGGGTAAATATGACAAATCTAATAATTGATAAACATTATAAAAATATTAAACAGTTAATAGAAAATAATTTAATCGAAGTTAAAAAGCAGGAAATAAGTACTAATTATCATACGTTAATGACTTATTACAATGTAGGCAAAGAATTAATAGAAGCGCAAGGTGGTGAAGAAAGAGCAAAGTATGGCGAAGAATTAATAAAGTCATATGCATTAAAATTAGAAAAAGAATATGGGAAAAAATTTAGTTATCGTAGTATGTGGAAAATGAGGCAATTTTATTTATCTGTTTCAAAACTGCCGACACTGTCGGCACAATTGAACTGGTCAATTATTCAAGAAATTTTGCCAATTAAAAACGAAAATAAGCGTAATTATTATATTAATTCAACTATTGAACACAACTTTAGCGTTAGGCAATTAAGAGATTATATAAAGTCTAATGCCTACGAAAGATTAGTAAACAAAGATAATATAAAGTTAAAATACATTGATAACGAAGAAGATAATTCGGATATTCTTGATATGATTAAAAACCCTATATTGATAACTATTAATAAATCAGTAGATAAGATAACCGAGAAAGCTTTAAAAAAATTCATGCTAGAACAAATAGAAAAAACAATGCTTGAGTTAGGAGTTGGTTTTGCTTATGTCGGCAATGAAGTACCTATGAAAGCTGGGAATAAAACATTGAAACCAGACTTGGTATTCTTTAACTATGAGCTTAATTGTTTTGTTATTTTAGAATTAAAATTAAATGAACTAACAATCAAGGATATTGGACAAATAGAGTTTTATGTGAAATTATATGATTCTGATAGAAAAAAGCATTTTCACAATCCAACAATTGGTATCACCATTTCAAAAAAGGTTGATACCAACTTAACTAAATATAACAAAAAGGATAATATTAAGCATACAACATATTTATTAAAATAAAAAAATGGACTTTGATCCATCTTTTACAAATTAGTATACCGCATATTCTCGTTAGAAATATTAAATATCAATCCCATCACCAGCATATAACTCAGCAAACTAGAACCTCCGTAACTGATAAAAGGCAGTGTTATACCTGTTATTGGAAGCATACCAAAAGTCATACCAATATTTTGAACTTGTTGATAAATAAGCATTCCAACAACTCCAGCAATTACATATTTATTAATTAGTTTATTACTTTTAACCGCCAGCATTATTAATCTAATATCAAAGAAAGCAATTAAGGCCAATAACAAAACAGAACCAATAAATCCAAAATGACTAGCAAACATTGCAAAGATAAAATCTGTTTGAGATTCTGGAAAATATATCGGATTAGATGTAATCCCATGACCAAATAAGCCTGCCGAGCCAATAGAACTTAAACTATTTTCTAGTTGAAATCCGCTTTGATTAGACCAATCCAGTAACCGGTCGACCCTTAGAAAAAAACTAGTTCCAAATATTTTAACAAATAAATCTTGACTGATGAAATAAACAGTTAAAATAGATGCCACTAAACCACCTAAAACTCCAAAGATAAGCATAAACCAGCGATATCTAATACCCGAAACAAAAAGCATAACTAAAGTAGCTAACAAGTAAATAATTACCGTACCAGTGTCTGGCTGAACAAAAGTTAAAATAGAAGGCACTAAAACTATCAATAATACTTTAATTAAAAAATATAACTCTTCTTTAATACTAGGATTAGGAAATTTATCATTAAATTTAGATATTAGGGTTGCTAAAAGGGCAATTAAAATTATCTTCATAAATTCACTTGGTTGAATTGTCCCAATAGAAGAAATTTCATACCAACGTACCGATTCATTAACGGAGACTCCAAAGAAAAACAAGCCAAATAAGGATAAAATACCCACAAAATATAAAAACCAGACCATTCGATATACAAAAGGATTACCAACGGTCATTATGAGGTATGCCAAAAAGAAACCAATACCATACCAAATGATTTGTTTAGTCATTAAATTATCCATGTAACTTGGTAATATACTACTTCCGCCATATAAAGTTAAAATACTTACCACGGCAAATAAAACAATTGGTATTAAAATAGTTTTTTCAACTTTATACTTTGAGATGTTTTTCATCTTTATCACCAATAAATATAATACACTAAAAGGTTCAAATATACAATTATTCTCAAAAAAGTTTAAAATTTTATCATTTTGTAGTATACTTATTATGGTGATAAAATGATTTGGCAATATTTAGTAATAATAATCGTCTTACTTTTAATCGCATTTGCGATTGTCCGTTCAAAGAAAAAGGATTTTAAGTTAGACGCTAATAAATTAGTTCAATACTTAGGTGGTAAAGGTAATATAATCAACTACGAAGTGAATAACTCTAGGTTTGTAGTTGACCTTCATAATATTGAATTAGTTAATAAAGAGGCCATTCAAAAGATTGGTGCTCAAGGGATTGTTGAAATTGACAATCAACTTAAGATTATTTTTGGTGACGATGCAAAACAATTAAAAAAACACATAGACGACTTAAAATAAGTCTTTTTTTGTCTTATAGGAAAGTTCATAAATAAATAATTTTCTAAAAAACCTCTTGACGAACATATGTATTTGCGATATAATATTGACAGATAGTTAATAAAAGGCGGTGATAACATGCTTAGAGCTTATAAATGTAGAATGTATCCAAATGATAATCAAAT
>Ga0082212_10003979_pt1 | contig 20705 bp, 15 predicted proteins | sample TergutNt197P3_FD_71548 | JGI IMG/M metagenome (GOLD analysis project Ga0082212, IMG submission 71548) | Neocapritermes taracua P3 segment gut microbial communities from Petit-Saut dam, French Guiana - Nt197 P3 | ecosystem: Host-associated > Arthropoda: Insects > Digestive system > Gut ... | reverse complement strand
AACAGGGCTGCCTGTGGCAGGCCTGTAGGCGCGAGACCGAGCTTGCGAAGCAAGCGAAGGTTGGAAAGCGCGAGCCGCTGCAAGCGGCGAAGCGATTGGCAAGTCCCCTATGCTCCACCAAAATACTCGATAATACTAGTAGTATTATCGAGTATTTTGCATAATAGGGGACTTGAACCCGTGAGGGGGAGCGCCGTTAAACAGGGCTGCCTGTGGCAGGCCTGTAGGCGCGAGACCGAGCTTGCGAAGCAAGCGAAGGTTGGAAAGCGCGAGCCGCTGCAAGCGGCGAAGCGATTGGCAAGTCCCCTATGCTCCACCAAAAACCACAGATAGGGCTAGCACAAAAAGGAACGTCCCTATTGTGCTTATTGTCCGAGCTCAGGGTATTCCTGCTCGATTTTCAGTCTATTGGAATCGTATTCTGTCTACCAGCTGTAAAAAGAAATCCTTAGACCAAGCTTCCAGCTCCAAACTATCGCGGACGAAGGGTCGAACCTCCGCCCTTGCAGCATCAATATCTGTAGATTCGATCTTTTCCCGAAAGGCTTGGAGGAAACCCTCCTGAGAAAAAGGTCCCGAGAATACATCTGGCGATTGTTCCTGTGCGCGGGTATTGAAATGTACGAGGTCAAGCGCAACATTACGTCTCACATACCAGACAAAATCGTACCAATCCCGCCCTTTGACCCGGCTTTGCCATTGGCGATAGAAAAGGGCGCTCATCTTACCAGCGTAGAGATCAGGAAGGGTATAGCAGTTGACCAGGAAGGTGAAGGGCTCTAATAGTGCCAGTGGCTCTACTGAAAAGTCACCCGGAGGGTTGGTATCCACCTCGATCTTGATAGTTACCTTTCCTAGGATGTTTGCTTCAAGGTTGTACGTGGCAGTGTCACTTTTCAAGAAAGCTGATTCAACAGCAGTGAGACGAGTCTTCTTCTTTTTACGGATCTCAGACTCGCAGCCATATGCGCTGAGTTCGGTAAGGATTGTATCGAAATACGCTGAGAGGTCAAAGCTTGCATCTGGCTCAAGCAGAGAGAAATCCAGGTCTTCTGAGAATCGTTGCAGGCCATGGAAAAGTCTGAGGCAAGTGCCGCCATAGAACGCAGCTTTACTGAAGAAACCTCCTCGATATAAACCTGCCAGCACTATCTGCTGAAGTATCTCGTGGATCATCCTCCTGTCATAGGGTTGACCAGATACGGTGCGATCATCGATCATCTGCTGGATGATAGGGTTCAGTTGAGACATCTTATCGCCTCCTCAAGAAAGTGTAAGGTCTGTTGCTTGGATCCAACCCTTGATGCTGCCTTTATGATGCTCAAATCCATGGCAGTGAGGCTATCGGTGTCGATGCGCATATAATCAACAAGGTATTCCACCATTGACTTTAGAGAACGCACCTGCAGCCCCTTCACCGTAACGAAGTGGTCGCAAAGTGCCTTCTCCGGCGATGCGATCAAATAGTTATTACCCGCTTTAGTACGATGCATACGTAACCCGATACCATAGTAACTATCCGGAACATGGTGATAGCGAAAGCTGCCGAGTTGTGTGGAAACATCCCTGCTTCTTTTGGTTGTAACTGACTCTATGGAATAGACAGCCTCGGGGATCATTCCATATTCCTGCATTGCGCTTTCCAGAGATATGTAGGACGGGCCATAGAGATGATTTGCAGCGAGATGAGTATCGGGATGCTCGCCAGTAATTGTCTCGGATACCAGATACAATCCCTTCTGGAGACGAGTCAGGAGTCCTTGCCTGCTAAGAAGGGCAATCTTACTCGCCGGAGAGGAGTAGTCACGATAAAGCGCTCGTAGCGACGAGAATTCTACCGGTATTCCACCTAGCCCACGAAGGCGCTCTATGTCATCTATATACTTCATTATATGTCAATAATAGCATAGATAATCGAGTTTTCTATTATTATCTTTGCGAATACTGTCATATATGACGAAAATGCCACGAGAACCCTGAATAACTTGACGGCTTGAAGTTCGTCTCCTGGTTGGGAGAAGACGGCCTGTTCGAGATAATGCCCATCATCCAAGCAAGTGAAGAAGAAGAGATATCCTCAGTGCGATAAGAATCATTGCTTCCCGGTTATCAGGGTGCAATTATTGGTGTGAAGGCGACAAGCGCTCCGTCCCCTTGACACCCTTGTGCTGCGCGTCCCTACTGTGCTTGCCGCGTTCAGCCAAAGAAGAGCCAGAGGAAAGGAGCGGCGCCTACCAGCAAAGCGATAACCTGGAGGATCAGCGCCACATGAACCTTATCCTTCTTCCTGAACCTCCATGCAAGCACAATGACAACAATGACGAAGATCGGTATTCCCCAGCAGATCACAAGGCTTAAGAGCATCAGCGCGTATACCATTGGGCCCGTTCCACTGTCAGATATCATCACTGTTGGGATAAGCGAGAAGACCGCAAAGATGAACAATGGGATCAGGGCTACCACTAGGACCAAGCTCAAGATGAAACTGATGGTTTTCGCTGTTTTTATATTCATTGCTTCTCCTTTCAGTGACACACAGTGCCAATCCTTCAATGCCCGATTCTACTCTTCAGCCCTTCCATAAGCCCTTCCGTAAGCCCTTTCATAAGCCCTTCCATAAGCCCTTCCAGAAACCAAAAGGCGCTACTCCATTATCCTACACGCGATCAAAGCGGATGTAGTTCTCCAGCTGATCTTCCAGCCGAGCCAGGAAGGCCAATGGCCTGCCGGCCTCATCCAGCTCAAACCGACACGCAAACGCCTGCCTCATCATTTTCACATCCAGCGCCAGCTCATTACAAGCGGGTATTATGGGTATCTTCATGCCAGCCACATGCGCGACCAAACCCCTTCCCCGCTCCTCGATGCGCATCGAGCCATATGCCGCGTGATGATAGATCCCGGCGGCTCCCTTGGGCATCTCCTGCTTGGTGAGGGGCTTCTCAATGGTCGCATGATACGCAGCTTTGGCTTTCTGGGACGCCTGCCTGGCAATAGCCAGAAAACGCTGGCTCCAATCCACTGGTGGCAGGCCAAGCGCGCTGTCACACAAGGCGTTGCCAAGCGCGTTAGCCCCGAATGTATCGTTACGGTTTGTCAGGATGCAGAAAGCGAAGTCATGCTCGGGCAGGAAACCCACATGGCTTTTGAATCCAAGGACCGTACCGCCGTGCCAGACCATCTTCTCACCACGGTAAGTCTCCACAAACCAACCAAGGCCATAGCTGCTGCTGGTGACCTCTGGCAGTTGGTAGGAGAACATCTCCCCGTCCCTGACAGGCATCTGGCACTCATGTAACTCACGCGCAGAGTCCCCACTGAACAGCCGTCCGCCCTCAGCGTGGCCACCCGCGCCACCAGCGCCACCCGCGCCACCAGCGCCATCAGCGCCCCCATCGCCACAAACGCTCCCCCCGCCATAGGAACCCTGATGGAGGTTGGCCGTCACCCACTGAAGCATGTCGTGTGCGTTGCTGCTTATGGCGCCCGCGCCGCCGGTCGAGTCGCAGAGCATGGTCTTGATCGGAACAGTCACTGCTCCAATGCCCGCCCGCGGCCGCGCATAGTTCTCCTCCACCCCCTCATATGCCAGCGAGCGCGTGTAGGAGTGGGTCATCCCAAGCGGATCGAACACCCGTTGCCTGACCACCTCTCCCCAGGGAAGGTCGCACACCTGCTCAACAAGCAGCGTAACTGCCCCAAACATATGGTTCTGATAGTAGAAGCGCTGGCGTGCAGGCCACGCAGGCTCAAGGTAGCGCAGTTTATAGACCATGTCGCTTAAGGAGCTCTGTTGGTTTGTCATCAACGATACGTTATGACGCGGCAGCCCGCAGCGGTGGCAGAGGGCATCACGGATAGTGAGCGCCTCGGTGCGCTCGGCAGTGTAGAGGGCAAAACCTGGTAGATGGCGCACAACCGGGTCGTCCAGGTCCAAAAGCCCCTCTTCTTGCAGCTGCAGGACCATCGTTGCGAGAAACGCCTTTGTAGCAGAGGCAATGGGGTACACCGTGTATTCATCCACAGCTCCGCCGCGCCGTCGCCCAGCAGCAGAGAACCACTGCTGGCCCTTGCTGTAGACACCAACGCTTACGCTGGGAAGGTGAAAGGCTTTGGCATACGTGCGTACCAGCTCATCCAAGTGCTGTTGCATGGAGTTCCTCCCGTCATGTGCGTGCTCCGCTTATTCTAGAGTATTATGGGGAAAGAACCATATAGCGCCTCGATTACCTTCAGTGCAGATCAACGATAAGGAACAGATAATGGCCGATAAGAACGCCCCGTCTACCAACGCACAACCTACAGGCTTCCTGGGAAGGTTCAGGGCCCAGTCAGACAAGCTGACCCTCCGCGAGAAGATCGGCTATGCCTGCCAGGATGGCGCCATGGAGCTCTACACGCAGTTCTTCAACCTGTACCTGATGGTCTTCTACACCAATGTGGCAGGCATACCTCCTGCCCTGGCTGGTACCCTGGTGATGGTCTGCACCATCTGGAACGCCGTCAACGACCCCATAGTCGGTCTTCTCGTTGACAATTTCCGCTCCAAGAACGGCGAGAAGCTCCGCCCCATCCTCAAATGGGCCACCATCCCCACGGTGCTGTTTGTGATCATCCTTTTCTGGATGCCCGAGATGCAGCCGGGCGCCGCGTTTGTCTACGCCCTGGTGATGTATTGTGTGATGGAGTCCTTTGCCACCTTCCTTGGCATCCCTTACATCTCCCTGCCCTCTGTGCTCACTTCAAAGGCGGAGGAGCGGGTCTCGCTTTCCCTCTTTGCGGCCCTGGGCGCCTGCATAGGCCCTATCATCGCCTCGACCTGCACAGTGCTCTTGATGCGGGGCTTTGGCGGGGTTGATGCCATGGGCAACGTCTTGGACCAGCGCGCCGGGTTCCGCGGTGCGGTCATTGTGGTGATGGTGGTCTTTGGGCTCTGCCAGTACATCATGTATGCCGTCGCCCGCGAGCGGGTGCGCCCTCAATCCAGCGAGAAGCAGCGGGTTGGGGCGGTCAAGGCCTTCAAGATCCTGATCACCGAGCGCAACATCATGTCGATCGTCGGCTACAACATCTTCTACTCCATTGCCCTGGGCGCCATGCTGAACACGGTTGTCTACTACTGCAACTATATCCTCATCACACCGGGCGGCGAGGCCATCCTCTCGCCCATCCTGATCCTGGTGGCCTTGGCCATCCTGCCCGTTGTGAGGTTGGTGAACAAGCGGATCAAGCGGCGAGGCCTGCTGATCTGCGCATCGATCGCGATGATGGTCTCCCGGATCTCGCTCATCATCGCACCCACAAGCCTTGCCGCAGCCTGCGTGACGGCCGCCTTCATGGGCATAGCCATGGGTTTCTCGGTAGTCAGCATAAGCACCAATATCAGCGAGTCTATCGAGATCCTGGAGTGGCGCCGGGGCCTGCGCCTGGAAGGGTCGGTCCAAGCCATACGCGGTCTGCTCATCAAGATAGCCCTTGCTGCCCTGGCTTTTTCGCTTGGCCTGGCAATGGACATTGCCGGCTACGTGGCGCCCACCGCCGAGATACTGGCGCCGGTGCAAAACGCTGCAACGGTGCAGGTCTTTCAGGTCTTCTTCATCTACCTTCCCGTGGTGCTGGGCGCGTTCATGCTGCTCATGGCCTTCTTCAGCCCTACCGACCGCGATGCAGCACAGATGCGTAAGGAAAAGGCCGAGAAGGACGAGAAGGACGCAGTCGTTGAATCGCAGTAGAACAGCACAGGTGTCAAGGGGACGGGGTGTCAAGGGGACGGTACTGTTTTGACACCTTTTGTCATATCCCTAGCAGATGGACCAGGACGTCTCGTCCTGGAGTTTTGAGAAGATGGATCGCAGGATGTGCGCGAGGTCCTGGGCAATGCCTTCATACTCCTCACTCACCCACATGACAACTGCGTAGGGGCCCTCGATATCCAGCTCCAGTGGTACACAGTCCACCCGGTCATCCAGCAACAGTTTGAACCAGTTGACAGCGGGATACAGGCCTATACCTGCCTCGACCATGGAGATGATGGCTTCCTCGTTTGCCACCGGACTCTCCGGAGTGTAGGGTACTCCAGCCATCCGGAGCATCTCCCCTGCAACAGCGAGTTTTTGGGGCTGCCCTTCGTTCGAAGCGCAGAACAGGGTCTCGTTCTCCAGGTCTTCTATCGTCAATACCTCTTTTTCTGTGAGCCTGTGTCCCTTCTGCATGAAGACGCAGGGCTGCGTATTGGCAAAGGTGATGTAGTGCGCCTTGGGGTTGTTCCGCGCCTCGAAATGGTTGGTGAAGATGATGTCGGTACGGCCATCGAGCAGGCTTTGGGTCAGTTCGCTGATGGAGTACTTGCTGAAACGGATGGAGAGTGTGGGATACATCTTCTGCAGGAGTTCCATGATGATGCCGCTCTTCATTCCCACAACGCTGATCGAATTGAAACCCAATACCACCCGTGTAAGAACCCCGTCTGGATTACTTCTCACTTGTGCGAGGACCGCGTCATACTTCTGGATGATCTCCTCGGCAGCCGCCACGAACCGCTCCCCTGCAGGCGTGAGGGAGATCTCCCGTTTGCCCCGCGTAAAGAGACGGACACCCAGCTCTGACTCGATGGACGAGATGGTGGATGACATGGTCGACTGGGTTATAAAATTCTGCTCGGCTGCACGTGTGACGCTTTTCAGCTGTGCGAGGCTTACTACACAGCGAAGTCGGTGGATATCCATGATCGCTGCTCTCCCTTTTATAGTTTCCTCACTGGAGCCAAGTATAGCAAATGGAGCATCCCCAGAGACGCTCCATTTGCTGTTGCGATGGGGCCTCAATCGCTGGCGTTGCCGCTGGGGGTTGCGTCGCCGTCACGACTTCAGCCGAAAGCTTCAGCCTTTTTGCCGCAGTCTCCGCTACGACGAGATGCTCAGCAGTAGCCTTTTCTTTGGTGTCCCATCTTACTGGTCTCCCCATACCCTGTTATTATCCTGATACTCTGTCACCCCTTGCTGCCCCTAATGCCCCCTGTCACCTCTTGTTACCCCTTGCTGCCCCTAATGCCCTGTTTTCATCGTACTACTATTGTTCCTTTTATTTGGCATTTTCAAAAGCCGCTTACCATAGGAGCTTTCCATGACAGTATGGGCTTTTTCAATGCCCGTCCATATTACCGTCCATATTAAGAGGGGCTTTGCCGTGTAACGCAGCAGGGATTCGCTATAATTACGGCTGTCTTTAATCTAAAGAGGATTGTCCGGGGAGGGACGCGATCTGGTAAGCGAGGTGCGATCGGACATGGAAGAAATCAGAGAGCAAACCTATAGTTATTACGCATTCATCAGCTACAGCCGTAAGGATGAAAGCTGGGCCAAGTGGTTGCAGAAGGCGTTGGAGCAGTACCGGCTCCCTACCGTGCTCAGAAAAGAAGAGAGCACGCTGCCTAAGAAGATCCACCCGATCTTCCGTGACAAGACCGACCTGACAACCGGACAGCTTCAGACTGCACTGCACCAGGAACTCAACGCATCCAAGAAACTCATCGTGCTCTGCTCCCCTGCCTCGGCGCGCTCGGAATGGGTCGACAAAGAGGTGCAGCGGTTCATAGACGCGGGGCGCGTAACCGACATCATCCCGCTTATTGTGGATGGCATCCCCAATAGCGGAGATGAGACCGAATGCTTCATGCCTGCACTCAGGCTGCCCGAGGACGAGCAGCTCCTGGGTGTCTCCATCCCCGAGCTGGGCAAGAAGGACGCCTTCCTCAGGATTGTCGCCGGCCTCTTGGACATCAAGTTCGACCAGCTCAAGCGACGCCACGAGCAGCGTCGTAAGCGCCAGAACCTCATCACCGCTGCTGCTATCGTTGTCTTTCTGGCTGCCGCCAGCATCGGCGGCTATAAGGCATGGGACTACTACGTGCCCCACAAGAGCTACTACACGGATTACGTGCTGTGCTGGGGGGTCCCTGAAGGCATAGGTGAACTCACTCAGAAGGAGGTCGCGGTCAGGGAAGGCCACTACGTCATCACCACGCAGAAAGGCCTGATCCGCGAGCTTGCCTATGCCAACTCAGCCGGCACTCCCATGGAGCACCTGGAGGAGGAGTTCACTGACCTCGCGATGATCTCGCGGTTCTTCTACCGCGACGATGGGCGCTTGGAATACGTCGAATACGTCGACAACAATGACAAGGTCCTTGCCACCCAGGTCTATACCACTGACCTCAAGGCAGCCGATTTCCAGGTCAGCGCAATCGACAGCTCGCTGAAGACGCTTGCCGGGACCACCACCAGCACCTCAACAGGCATGTTCGACCTGAATATCTCGGGCTTCGAAGCCCAGAGAAGCGATATCTCCCGTCACCTGCTTGAATATGATGAGAACGGCTATGTCACCAGCATCATCTACATGCGCGACCGCCGCACCCCCATTCTTGACGCGGACGGGATCGGCGGCCTGGAGTACACCCTGGATGCGCTGGGGCGCCCTACAGAGATCCGCTATCTTGGGCTTAACGGCGTAGGTTACGCCGTCACCAAGAAGAACGTCGCCGGGAAGCGCTTCTTCTACGATGATGCCGGTAACCGCGTGCGCATTGAGTACTTCGACCCCAAAGGGAACCTCACCCGCAACGACAACGGGTGGATGGTGCTGGAGTACGGCTTTGATGACAAGGGCAACAACGTGCGCAAGTCCTTCCTTGATGCAAACGGCAACCCGGATATAGCCTCCTACGGCTACTCCTATTCGCTGCTTGGCTATGACGAGAAGGGCAATTACATCAGCATGGAGCTCTTTGGCGTTGAAGGCGAGCGTGTAAGACACACCAATGGGCCGGCCATCATCACCAAGGAGTACGATGCCAAGGGGCGGATAATCCTCCAATCCTACTTTGACGAGAACTACAATCTGACCTGGTTCGAGCAGGACTATGCACGCCAGGAATACGAATACGACGAACGCGGGAACTATGCGGGAGGGGCGTTCTATGGGATCGACGCTTTGCCCGTCCTATGCAACAACGGCTATGCGTCCCTGAAGATGGTCTACGATGAACGGGGCAACCGCATCTATGAGGAGTACTTTGGTACGGACGGTGAACCCATACTGTGTGCGGACGGCTATGCGTCCTTTGTCGCCGAATATGATGAGAGGGACAACCTCACCAAGCGGAGTTGTTTTGACACAGACGGCGCGCTGGTCATCAGTGGATTTGGTTATGCCGTCCGTGTCTATACCTTTGATGACCGAGGCAATCCGGTGCGGATGGACTTCTTTGGCACGGATGAGCGCCCAGTGCTGATTCCGGAAGGTTTCGCTTCTGTTGAGTATGACTTTGACGATGGCGGCAATATCTGCGAGCACCGTTACTTTGGCATCGACGGCAAGCCGATATTGAATACAAAGGGCTATGCGGTGATGACATCAGAGGCAGATGAGAACGGCAACCCCCTGCACGTCGCGATGTTTGGGCTTTCAGGCGAACCCGTACTCTCAACAGACGGTTATCACATCATGGAGGGCGAGTACGACGAGCGGGGCAATACGAGGAATCTGAGTTTCCTTGGCATCAATGGAGAGCCGGTGTTGCTTCTTGAGGGCCTCGTAGTCAGTGGCTTTGCGACAGTCAGGTTCGAGGTTGATGAACGTGATAACGTGGTCAAGACAAGCTTCTTTGGCCTTGACGGCAAGCCGGTGCTGAACTCCGAGGGCTACGCTGCAATGACTTCGGAATTCGATGCCTATGGCAATGGGACCGCAATCAGGTACTTTGGACTGGATGGCGAGCCGGTAGCCTGCAAAGAGGGATATGCGGCGATTGTGCTTGAGTTCGACAACAGGGGCAACCTCCTATCTGCGGCCTATATTGACGAGAACGGGATCGAACTCTCGCGCTATGCGCTTATGATAGGCTCTGATCCTTCAGGAAGCGCTGCCTTGGAGCTGGGGTTAGAGCCGGGGGACATCTTTGTCACCCTTGATGAATGGGTGTGGTTCGACTATAGCGAGGAGGGCATGTTTGCTGTGCTCCTCTCGTTCTATTACGCCGTGCTTGGAACGGCTGAAGTGGACGTTCCGGTTGTCTTATATCGTCTGTCTACTGAGGAGTGTCTGAGTTGCATCTTTGCGGCAGACCTGGTCTTTGACCTCGATGAGCTCTGGATCAGCGAGGCAGACTACCAGAAGATCCAAAAAGCCTATCAGGCCCTACCCTGACTCCCCGTCATTGCGAGCGGAGCCGCCAAGAGCGGCGTAGCGTGGCAATCCACGGTAGCGCTTTGGGATTTGTGCCGTTAACACAGCGAACAGCCTTACAGTCCGCTTTGCGCATTATGACAAAAGGGACCGTCCCCTTTGTCATAATGACAAAGGGGACGGTCCCTTTTGTCATACAAGGTTTTACAGAGTTCCTATCCCAAAATGACGGTTGTGTCCTCTGATTGCTTGAATAATTCCGCGATATAGTCAAGAATATGCCCAAATACCCCTCCAACTGGCGTATCGGAGAGTACAAAACCGTCGATTTGGGATAAGAACTGCAATAATCTGTGTATGGAGATTATTACTGGATCTGATCACCCCTTCTTCACTGCCGCTCTTTCCCTACGGTAACGCAAGCCTTTTGGCTGTGACAGACTGCCGATAATGCGAGCGCTACCGTGGATTGCCGCGCTACGCCACCTCTGGCGGCTCCGCTCGCAATGACAGAGAGGTTAACTGCATTGGTAGGGTAATTGTCACTGTGAGCCCAATGCGAACAGTGACATCTTCAAAACCAAGGCGGCGTAAGCCGCCGAGAAGCACGCCCCGCGAAAGCGGGGTGTGCGACACGATTCCCACAAGCGACAGTAGCTGGGCCTACTTCTTGAAGCCGCGGTAGTCCTTAGCCTGCTCTTCTTTAGGCTTCTTGCTGTAGGGTATCAGCAGGTGATGCTGTTTTGCGAGGTTGTTCCGCTTATCGCTGTAGACAAAGCCCTCAGAGCGCATATAGGCGTTCCACCTGCGGCTTTCCAGCTTTGCGAGCGCATCGGCTGACGTGGGCCCATAACTGTCGACTGCCTTCTCGTGCATGATCCGGGCTATCGAGGAGTTGCGGTAGTACTCCTTGCCCCAGAAACCCGATGAGAGCTCTTCGATGCGCTCCTCGGTCCTCTCTGCCTCATCGGTCAGGGACCATTGGATGTGCGCCTGTTCAGCCAGGTTCTCAAGGCGTGGGTCAAAGACCATCTGGTAGGAGAACAGGTCTCTGATGTCCCCTATCAGACGTAGCTGATAATCATCGTTGGAGTAGTTGGCAAGGCTTTTGAGCATGGTGGCCCTTTTGGGGTCATGCACAACCGAATAGATCAGTGGCTTGCCGGTCTCATTATGGCCGGCGCGCGTGAAGAGCATGCGGAGGTTGGCGGCGGTCTCAACGTTGAGTTCGTCGTCGCCCAGCGAGATGAAGGTGAACGTGATGTCGGCTGCAATAGAGCTGACCAGGTCTGCGAAGTCCTTGCTGAGGACATCGATCCCCGGGTGAACGGTTATGGAGTACACGGCCTCGTCGGGGTCAGCATTATTGTTATACTCCTCATTCAGCAGGTCAGGACACTCGAACCTCAGCCTCTTCTCACTGTTGGGGTCGGTGTCCAAAGCGTGTATACTCAGGCGGTAGCCGTCCATCTGACAGTACCAGGAAAGCGTCTTCAACAGGGCAACCCCCGTCCTCCCCAGACCCACGAGCAGGACAGAGATGGCCTTCTGCCCGTCCACTTCACGCGCGGAGTCAAAGAGGACGTGCTTCTCCGTTGCCTCATCCCAAAGATAGTCCCAGAGGAAATAGTGTGCGAACTGCCGCGCGCTGTTGATCCTGCGAACCGCCATGGCCCCCTGTTTGCCATCAAGTAAAAGCTCGCTCTCCTTTGAGGAATCGAAGATGTACAGGGTTGTCTTCTTGGGGTCCCTGGAGGAATAGTCCGGCTTCTCCTTAGCAGGGGCCTTCCCCAGAATGCGAAGCGCCTGCCCGTTCTTCTCCTGCTGATCATCCCCGATGATGATGAATCTCATCCTTGCGCTCTTTGCATGGATGTCGAACCTGACAGACTGGATGTCACGCTTGAAGCAGATGCACTTCAGATCGCGGGCAGACTGGTAGAGCTTCTGCGGGGGCTTGTTATTCTCAACGTGGACGTCGGTGAACACTATAAGCGGCCGCGACTTCTTACCTGGAGGCGCTGGGTTGCCTGGGGCTCCCTTGCGCTCCTTCTCATGATGCGCCAGCACGCTTTGCGCCAGCGTGAAGGATTCCTCGTTCAGCTTTGAGAAGATGTACGCCTCGCGATAATACCCCAGGAAATAGCTGATATAGGCTGTCAGGCCTTTGATGAAACTGAGGATGAAGCTCACGGACAGGAAGGGGGCAAGGATGCACAGGGCCGTGCTGAAGATCATATACGGCCCTGTTACCCAACTGTCGATACGGGAGAGGGGGCTCAGGAAGAGGTCGTAGGGATTATCGAGCTTGAAGATCTTCAGGGACATCTGGATGGAGAGGAGAAGCGACTCGAGGATCCCGCCGTTCTCAGTTCCAACGCGGGTGAAGTATGCAGGCAGGCACAGGATCAGCATGGCGATGAAGGTGGCGGCGATGATAAGCGGCAGCGGGCGGATGATGCTGGTCCGCTTTGGCAGTCTGTGGATGACGATAACAACGGCTATTGCCAGGATGAAGAGCGTCAGCGCAAGGATGAAGGCTGTTTCCCAGACGGTTTTTGGAAGCTCCATTTTCTATCCTCTCAAGAACGTCAGCAAAGGGAGGGCTCACCTCATGGAAGCAGCCAGCTGCTCTTTTATGGTTTCCGCTGAGCATCTCAACTGGTCGAGCTCAGCTGCATCCAGCTGAAGCTCGACTATCCGCTCGATGCCAGCCGCCCCTAGAATCGCAGGTACGCACATGTAGACGCCGTCGATGCCATACTCCCCTTCCAGCCGTGCGCAGACCGAGAGGACGCGGCCACTGGGGCGCAGCAACTCGGCGACCATCAGCGCAATGGAAGAGGCCGGCGCATAGAAGGCCGAGCCCGTCTTGAGCAGCTCGACCACGGCCGCACCGCCCTGGATGGTGTCTTGCACCGCAGACGCGATCTGCGGGTCGCTCAGCAGCTGCGGCAACGGGACGCCATTGACAGTGGAAAGGCGTGGCAGAGGCACCATGGCCTCGCCGTGGGCGCCAATGACCAGGGCATCGATCTGTTCCGGCTGCGCGCCGGTCAGAGCTGCTATGGCGTGGGTGAAGCGTGCGGTGTCAAGCACGCCGCCCATACCAAAGAGGCGTTGCTTGGGCAGGCCGGCAAGCTGATAGGCGAGGTTGGTCATCACATCGAGCGGGTTGGTGACAAAGAGGTACAGGGCATCGGGCGAGGCCGGCAGGGCGCCCTCGAGCACCGAGCGCACAATGCTGGAGTTGATACTGAGGAGGTCTTCGCGGGTCATGCCCGGCTTGCGTGGGACACCGGCAGTCACCACCACGATGTCAGAGCCAGCGGTGTCTGCATAGTCGCAGGTACCAAGTATGGTTGGTCCGAACTTCTCGTTGGAACGCATGTGCATGATGTCGAGCGCCTTGCCCTGGGCGAGGCCGTCCGCCACATCGATGAGCGCGACGTCTGCGAGCTCCTTCATGACCAGCAGCAGGGCGGCGTTGGCGCCTACATTTCCTGCCCCGACTATGGTGACCTTGGGATAAGCCATCTATTGCACCTTGCCTTCCGCGCACGTCGCCTGTGTAAAGCTGAGCGGTTTTCTGCTCGGTGACAATGATAGCCCAATGGGGAGGTGAATTGGTCAGGCGTTGTTGCCTTCAGCCTCAACAGGGGCAGCTTCTGCAGCGCCCACCTTGTATGTGGAGGCTTCTGCCACATCTACCTTGATTGTCTCGTCTTGCTCCCTTTTTGCCTTCTTGCGCCTGCGATATGCCCATGAGATGGAGTGCACCACCCATTCCCACACGGGGATGGTGAGGAGGACCACCCAGGCGGGATGCGGCGCGCCGGCGATAAAGGCCATCCAGAGGAACCAGGCGAGAGCTGCGATTGGGTAGAGCCCTTCGAGCAGCGGGGTGAGGCGACGGGAGAACAGCGAATGGCCGATCATGTAGTAGACGGGGATGAGGAAGAGGAGGAACAGGCCGGGGCCCCAGAGGCTGGTGAACGCGCCAAGAAGGATGTAGGCGATTATGACCACCAGGGGGAAGGGGAACTTGTACCAGGCTTTGCCTTTGGCGCGCTTCTTGTCATAATGCTCGCGCGCCTCCTCAAGAGTGCCGTTGAAGCCGTCATGGGTGATGACCCTGAAGTCGCGTTCATCGAAGCTGTCGTAGTTGCCGCTGAAGAAGCCCTTCCAGTCGTCGTTTTGCCAGCCTTTGTGCCTGCCTTCCTTGACGTGTATGCCGTCCCAGCCCACGTGTACCTCATCGCCGTCTGCGGAGTCTTTGACGTGCACGCCGTCCTTCCAGGAGACGTGGACGTAATCCTCGCCGTCATCTATGTGGATACCGCCTGGGCCGATATTCACGTAGGGCTTGTCTTTATGGGGGGGCGCCTCGCGCTCAGCCGCCTTGTCGGCCGCCTTGTCGGCCGCCTTGTCGGCCGCCTCGAACGCGACATCATCCTTGAAACTCTCGTCCACATAGAGCAGGTCGTCAAGGGAGACACCGTACAGCTGTGCCAGGGCAATCAAATTGTCGGTATCAGGTGATGATTCCGAGCGTTCCCACTTTGAAACCGCCTGTCGGGAAACGCCGAGCTTCTCTGCAAGGCTCTCCTGCGAGTAGCCGGCTTCCCGTCTGCGTCGAGCTAAGCGCTCTGCAATCTCTACGTTCATGATACGGTCCCTCTCCTTTTCGCAAGCTTCTGACCCTTTCAAGCTTAGGGTTGCGTCCAGGCTAAATCGAGCTATTCCAGTTGGAATTTTCCGCAACTTTTGGTTGCGCTTACAGTTTATCGTGCTTGTGTAGTGCAATCATTCAGAAAACAGGTCTTTGACGGATTCTGGCCTTCAGGCAAGCCCTGTTTGTGAGGTGGGAATCATGCTGTGAGGGCCGTCTTTCTCCCGGTAGGGCTGATTCTCTGATATGTCTCAATGTTGTTACGGAAAGAACTGCCGTTTTGTGATATCCTCGAAAGCTACAGCGGTAGTATTTGGAGTCTCTGGCAACTCTTTGAGGGGTAAGCCAGGCTAGGAGGTAATCATGGGTAAGGTTGGAAGCTTTTTATTGGGTGGTCTTGTTGGCGCTGGAGTGGCTTTGATCTTTGCCCCGCGCTCCGGTGAAGAGACACGCGCTCTTATCGCTGAGAAAGCAGACGATTACTGGGGTAAGGGACAGACGTTCTATAGTCAGGGAAAGACCTATGTACGGGAGACTGTTGCCAGCGCGCAGCCGACCCTCAGCAAGAAGAGCGACGAGCTTCGCCAGAAGATAGATAATGCCCGTGCCTTGATTGCCGAGCAAGTAGCAAAGAACGCCTCTGCCGCACGCGAGGTCATCAATGACAAGGTCCCTGTCGCAGCGGGCGCCATCAATCAGGCCGCAGAAGTGGTTCGCGGACAGATCGGCAATGCCGCGGACAAGATCAAGGGGAAGACCGCCACTACCGAGGAAAGCATTGCTGAGGCAGCCGCAGAGATCACCCTTCCAGAGGAAGAGGTTGTTGCGGATACTGAGGTAGCCGCCCCTGTGGAGGTGCCAAACAAAGTCGAGCCTCTCTTCAGCGAGGACGCCTGAGCTAACAGACGCTGAGTCAACAGACAGAAGAACCTGAAGGAAGCAGATCAGAAGACGTGCGTAGTACCACTGAGTTCCGTGGTGTCCGTGTTATTGGCGGACGCAGTGGAAACAAACGGATCGGGAAGATCCTCAGGGCTGTATTCAGCCCTGAGGGAAGCATCCTGGTGGGCTACATAGTTGGTCGCCCCGACTTTCTCTTCATGTTCAAACGCAAGGACCGCTTCTTAGCCCATGATGCCTTCAAGGTTGTCGACGGTAGGGTGGTTGCCACTACTGACCGCGACTCCTGGGATGAACCAGCCTGCAAGCGCCTTGGTATCGACTGGGACAGGTGCCTGATCCTTGAGGGAATGCGGGTTGTCACAGAAGACGGCGAGAAGGTTGGGACTATCGCCTCCGTTGAATATGACGAGAGGACCGGGAAGACCGCGTCTCTGCAGGTGGGCGAAGGTATGGCGTCAAAAGCCATTGTGGGCGTCTCGCATATCCCCCCAGAGCTGATAGTAGGTTACCGCAATGGTCAGATAGTCGCACGGCGTGCAGCTTCAGAAATCCACGCTGAGGGTGGACTTGCCGCCAAGGCGGGGGAACAAGCTGCGGTTGTCACCAATGTGGTGAAGGAGAAGACAAAGACCGCTCGGAACACCGCTAAGACGATAGGGAAGAATACCGGGAAAATCGCAGGTAATGCATTGGATTCCGGTTCAAAGGCCCTGGGTACGCAACTGGGCAAGACCAAAGGGATGTTCAAAGCCTTCAAGAATGAGTATAAGAAGGAATCCTCAAAGGATTAGTCTTCTTTTACTTCTTCTTCAGCCTCTTCTTCTGGCTCGGCTTCTGTTTCCTCATCGTCAGACTCTTCTTCTACTTCTTCTTCAGCCTCTTCTTCTGGCTCGGCTTCTGTTTCCTCATCGTCAGACTCTTCTTGTGCTGGCTGCGTTTTCTTTTTTGCTGTGGCTGACTTCTTTATGGTTTCCTGCTGCGCTTTCTTCTTGGCCTTGGCCTTGGCAGCTGCCTTTGTCCCACGTCTCTCTTGGTCGGGAAAGATCTTCCGTGTCTTACGTTCATAGATGACAGCGATCAAAAAGAAGAACACAAACAATCCGCCGATGATCACACCAAGGCCCGCGGGCGTTTTTGTCAGAAAATCGATAATCTCCATCATAAGCACTCCTTTACTGGACATTATAGCCTCAGTTTGACTGTTGTGGGCAAGCTAAATGGTTTTGCGTGGCAGCTTGCTGCCACCAGCGCCTGTGGATACACGTATAATTCTGTCTGTAGAGAACACAGGCCGTCCTTGTTGCAGTACGGTTATGTGCAAATGCTTTCATGTGGAGGAGTTGGGATGCTCGACAGCAGGTTTGTACGTGAGAACACCGAGGCAGTGGATGCTGCCATGAAGAGCCAGAACACGCAGTGGGACCGGGAGGGTTTCCTCGCGCTTGAGGCCCGGCGCCGTGAGATCATAGCGGAGATCGAAGCTCTTCAGGCTGGCAGGAACGCCTGCTCAAAACAGATAGGCGAGCTCATGCGCGCTGCCAAGCGAGACGATGCAGAAAGCGAGGAGAAGGTCGAGGAGGTCAAGGCTGAAGTCCGCAAGTTGAACGAGCGGATCGAGGAGCTTGCCGGCCCACAGGCTGAGACCGACCAAGCCCTGGAAAAACTCATCATGGCCCTGCCGAACCTCCCCTCAGAGTTCACCCCCCTGGGCGCTGACGAGAATGACAATGTCGAGGTACGCCGCTGGGGAACCCCTCGGGAGTTCGATTTCGAGCCGCAGGCGCACTGGGACCTGGGGCCCGCCCTGGGTATCATCGACTTTGAGCGAGCGGTCAAACTGGCGAAGTCACGCTTCATCCTGCTTGGCGGCCTGGGCGCCCGCCTGGAGCGGGCGATCATCAACTTCATGGCCGATACGCATATCGCCCATGGCTATAAAGAGTGGTGGTGCCCGGTTTTAGGCAACGCTGACACCCTCACCGGCACCGGGCAGTTGCCCAAGTTCGAGGACGACCAGTTCAAGACCACCGACGGCCTCTACCTCATCCCCACGGCAGAGACCATGCTCACCAACATCCACCGCGACGAGGTGTTGGAGGCAGCCGAGCTGCCCCTGCACTACTGCGGTTACACACCCTGTTTCCGCAGGGAGGCCGGCAGCGCCGGCCGCGACACCCGCGGGCTTATCCGTGTCCATCAGTTCGACAAGGTGGAGCTGGTGAAGTACGCCACGCCAGAGACCTCCTTTGCCGAGCTTGAGGACATGGTGGCCGACGCGGAGCGGATACTGCAACTGTTGGGCCTTCCTTATCGTGTGATTGAACTGTGTACAGGCGACCTGGGCTTCAGCTCAGCGCGGACCTATGACCTGGAGGTCTGGTTGCCCTCCTACAACGGCTATAAGGAGATCTCGTCCTGCTCCAACTGCACGGATTTCCAGGCGCGGCGTGCCAACATCAGATACCGCGACCCAGATGTCTTCAAGGGGACGCAGCTGGTGCACACACTGAACGGCTCCGGCCTGGCCGTGGGGCGCACCATGGCTGCCATTCTGGAGAACTGCCAGCAGGCAGATGGCACGGTGGCGGTTCCCGAGGCGCTGGTGCCCTATATGGGTGGCATAAAGACGATAAACAAGGAGTGAAGCTTTGCAGATAACACCCCAGGAGGTTGCTGAGACGCTGGCGATGGTCGCCCAGCAACGCCTTGACATCCGCACCATCACCCTGGGCCTGTCCATCCGCGACTGCGCCCATGAGGACATCGAGGTCTGTGCGGCCCGCATCTATGAGCGCCTGACCCAGGCTGCTGAGGCTTTGGTGCCTGTTGCCGATCAGCTGGCGCGCGAGTACGGTATCCCCATTGCGAACAAGCGGATCTCGGTCACACCAGTGGCGGAGGTCTGTGCCGCGGTGACAAGCCCTGACCTGACCCTGGTGGCCCAGGCGCTGGACAGGGCCGCGGATGCGGTGGGTGTGGACTTTGTGGGAGGTTTCTCGGCCCTGGTCCACAAGGGCATAAGCGAGAAGGATCGCAGGCTTATCGAGTCCATACCTCAGGCGCTGGCGACAACCAATCGGGTCTGTTCGAGCGTCAATGTGGCATCCACGCGGGCTGGCATCAACATGGACGCCGTTTTGGTGATGGCTAAAACCATCCTGGCCACAGCGCATGCGACGGCAGACCGCGATGCAATAGGCTGCGCCAAACTGGTGGTCTTTGCCAACGCGGTGGAGGACAACCCCTTCATGGCGGGTGCCTTCCATGGCAGCGGCGAGGCGGACGCGGTGATAAACGTAGGGGTTTCCGGCCCTGGCGTGGTACGCGCCGTGCTGGCCGAGCTGGATGATACGGCTGACATCACCCAGGTGGCCGAGGCTATCAAGGCGACCACTTTCAAGATAACCCGCGCCGGTGAGCTCATCGCCCGTGAGGCCTCGCGGCGCCTGGGGGTGCAGATGGGCATCCTGGATCTGAGCCTGGCGCCTACGCCTGCCCAGGGGGACTCTGTAGCTGGCATTCTTGAGGCAATGGGAGTTGGGGTCTGCGGCGGCCCGGGCACCACGGCGGCGCTTGCCCTGCTCAACGACGCGGTCAAGAAAGGCGGCGTTATGGCATCCTCCTCTGTTGGGGGTCTCTCGGGCGCGTTTATCCCTGTGAGCGAGGACGCGGGTATGATCGCCGCAGCTGAAGCTGGGGCTTTGAGCATTGAGAAGCTCGAGGCCATGACCTCGGTCTGCTCTGTGGGCCTTGACATGATCGCGGTTCCCGGCGATGTGGATGTGGAGACCATCTTTGGTGTCATAGCCGATGAGATGGCCATTGGCGTCATCAACAACAAGACCACGGCGGTGCGCCTCATCCCTGCTATTGGCAAGGTGGCGGGTGAGCGCCTGGAATACGGCGGCCTTTTGGGATCCGCACCGGTCATGCCGGTCAACCGCCATGCCGGCACCGTGTTCGCCCATCGCGGCGGACGCTTCCCCGCGCCGTTGAACAGCTTGCGGAATTAACCAGCCTACGAGCGACCCCCTGTCTGGCATTTCGCCATCTGACGATTACTGGTATCATGGGAGTTCACTTTTTGGAGAGCTGACCGAGAGGCCGAAGGTGCTCGCCTGCTAAGCGAGTAACGGACACAATCCGTTCCGGGGTTCGAATCCCCGGCTCTCCGCCAGATTACCACGCACCCCAAGAACCTATAGTTCTTGGGGTGCGTTGCTATTCAGGCGGAAAGCCGGGGATTCGAACCCGGAATATATTAGTCGTTTGCCCATACTGCTCTGTTTCCCCGGGCTTGACCCGGGGAAACAAGCAAATCCTATGTTCAATTACGAAGATTCTTGAAGAACTCCTGGATGAAGCTCAGATCTATGGCTCCGATATTGACAAGCCAGCCAATGACAACTACCTGCAAGATCACAATCAAAGCAAGTATGACATAGAAAAGCGGTCCGTCGAGGATGCTTTTGCGCTCTTCCTCTTCCCTGTAGCTGGTTTCTTCTGAGTCATCGATATCCAAGGCTGCATCTGTTGTCAACCTGCCCGATGACTTCTTTGAAGCTACCGCACCGTCCAACAAGGAGTCCAAGATGCTCATTGTCTCGTCCTGATGGGATGGAGCTGTTGTTGCGGTGGACGTCATGACAGATGCAGGTGGTTTTACAACTGGAACAGGTGTGAGCTGTTCTAAGGTTACCGATTCAGCAGGTTGGCTCATAGGAACAGCAAGAGGAGTGGTCAGCGCTGCTGCTTGGGCGCTGTCAAGGGACGATACCTTGGTGCCTGCTGCTGCGACCGCAACCCTGGTGGAGGCGATGAGCGCCTCGTCAATGACCGGAATGGGATTTGTAATCTCCAGATCACTTACTACCGTAGAAGCAGATGGTGTTGTTGATACGTATCCTGCTGCGGTTATGACCGAGAGCGGAGTAGGAGTCGGTTT
>Ga0082212_10003978_pt1 | contig 20706 bp, 19 predicted proteins | sample TergutNt197P3_FD_71548 | JGI IMG/M metagenome (GOLD analysis project Ga0082212, IMG submission 71548) | Neocapritermes taracua P3 segment gut microbial communities from Petit-Saut dam, French Guiana - Nt197 P3 | ecosystem: Host-associated > Arthropoda: Insects > Digestive system > Gut ... | reverse complement strand
CTACCACCTTGAGGGTGATTATGTTGTTGCAAGAACTTACTACCACCAGGTTTTTCTACAGCGTTAAATTCTGTTTGATTTATATCTACTCCTACTGGTACACATCCTGCTCCCCATTCTTCCCAAATCCCTCCAAATATTGTTGTTGGATTAATATTATTTACAGCAAAATAAATGCTTTCAACTGGATAAATAAGATCACATATGTTTTCATAATCAATCGAACCAGATTCTAATGTTTGATTTTTTCGTCCGTAATAAGTTGCGGTACTTAAAAATCTTTTATTTAAATCATCATTTTCGGGATACACTAGTTCAATTTGAACATTTTCGTAATTTGTATATACGAAGTTTTCCCCTTCAAATAACGTGATTGGAATATTGGCTAAAATTTCAATTGATGGTTCGTTTAATACACCATTAATGCCCACATTTCTTTCTACAAATGTTTTCATAATAACCTCATTTTTTTCATAACTCATTTCAACTACAAACTCATCGCTAACATTGCTGCAACGACCCAAACGGTTACTTAATTCAAAAACATACTGTTTCCTTTCTATTGTAGGATTACTTTCTTCACTGGTATCAACATATATTATTAATTCATTTGTGTTGGGAATTATTGTGTCTTCTAAAACACTAATTTTCATTTCTAAAAGTGCTGCACTTAAAGAATCTTTTATATAAACTTCACCTTTCCCTGTTATTTTTTGATCTGTTAAATTCATTGTTTTCACAACCTTTCTTTTTTTCTATTTTTTCGTTTTTTTTAAAAATTTTAATCATGCAGTTCTTTTCCACATATAACAAGTTATATATGGCTGTAAATTGTTATGGGCTTGGCTACCACCTTTAGTTGACATTTGCATAAGCCCTTGCCAACCTTGACGCAGTGTCGTAACATACGATAAAACATTTTGATAGGTGCCTCCATTACCTCCTGACGGTGTCCATGACCCAGTACCAGTTGCAGGATTTACCTCATACATTTCATGTGAATGTATAGGCATTTCCTCAGGGGATAAAGTATGCTTTTTATCTCCCCCAGTTTTTCCTACAGTGTTAAATTCTGTTTGATTAACGTCTACACCTACTGGCACTTTCCCAGTACCCCAAGCTTCCCAAGTTCCTCCAAATAGAGTTGTTGGATTAATATCTAATATTGATAAATAAATACTTCCCACTGGATAAATTAAATCACATATGCTTTCTTCTTGCAAAGAACCTAAAGTTGGTGTATTTGTTGTAATAGTATTTACTACTAAATTCCCTTCGTCATCTAAACTAAAAGCATCGTTTTTAGAAGTAATACATTCGGCAGTAAGATTATCTACTTCTAAATTAAGCTCTTCCTCAGTTTTTGTAAACGCATCTTTAAAATAAATATCATCTAATGAAAAATCACATTGAGGGATTTCAATCCCTGAATTTCTAATACTATCTATTTTTTCTGTAAAATATTTTAATGAACTTAAAACCCTTTTGTTTAAGTCATCATCTTCAGGATAGGCGATTTCTATATTTGCATTTTCATAATTTGTATAAATAAAGTTTTCTCCTTCAAAAAGTGCAATAGGAGTATTTTCTAAACTTTCAATTAATGGTTCTTCTAAGACTTCATTATTACCAACCATTCTTTTAATAAATGTTTTCATGGTAATTTCTTCGTTCTCAAATTCCATTTTAATAATAAATTCATCACTTACATTACCGAAACGTTTTAATGGAGTATCAAGTTCAAAAATATATTGTTTTCTTTCAGGTGTTGGGTTTTCTTTATCGTTTTTATCTACGTATATTCTTAAATCATTTAAAAAGTATGGTACAGTATTTTCTAGCATACTTACTTTCATTTCTAAAAGTGGAGCATCTAAAGAGTTTGTAACATATACTTCGTTAATTCCTTTTATAATTTTATTTGTTAATTTCATTGTTTTCACAACCTTTCTTTTTTATTGTTTTTTACTATATATTTTTATAAATTGCTTTTCTAAAGCTTTTCATAAATAATCAGACGACCAGTAGCTAACTAGTTCCATAGGGCTTTCACCTTCCTACTCTCGTAGAACTATTTTTATTAGAAGTATCATTATCCTTATTATTTATCATCGCATTATTAAGAGCTACTTAATATTTATAACCAAGTATTGTTCGCAAGCGTACTTGTTAACGTGCTTAAAATATAAGATTTGTATCTGATTATCATTATTAAGTTTTCAAAGAACTTCTCTTCACAAAAAATGAAGAATATGTGAAAGAGAAAATTCCCCTTCACTATATTCCTCACTCAAACGCGATTTTTGTAGTCTAAATTTGAAAATTTTTAAACTTTTTTTACTCTAAAAATGTTTTTCGTTGGAATTTCAACGATTTTGAAAATTATGGTTTACACTTCTTTACACACCAAAAAGATAGGTTGTTTTATTCACCCATCTTTCAAATCAACCTATTCTTGTTTTCTAATAACTTCGGATAATTTTTTTATTGCAGTATCAATACTAAATTTGGCAGCCCTAGGTATACAATCTTCCCTTAAAGCTATTTGCTTTAAAGTCATATTATCAAAGAAATACATGATTAGTCTTCTTTTCTGGATTTCTGATAGATTACAAATAGCATCCCTTAATTCTTCAAATTGTGCTTTTTCTATAATTTGATTTTCTACACTAGTAGGCTTATTTAAAGATCTTCTATATAAAGCTCTCTCATCTAGTTCAAAATGTTCAATGTGTCTATCATATTCATTCATATATGTCTTCTCTTTTCTTTCAGAATCTTCTAATACCTCATATATTTCACAAGGAACTATTATTGATATATATTTTCCTTCGTTGTCGATTAAGTCTACTTTATAAATTTCAGCCTTTAAATCATGTTCTAGTATATATGGATTATATTTATCTCTTCTCCTTTTTGAACGATTTTGTTCCATTTATTTCCCCTCCTTTCTATTGATTTCTTAAAATCAACAAAAGGAGGTCCTCTAATTAAAACCACGAAAAAAATACTAGATTTCCAACTTTGGATATATCTAGTATTAATTTGGGAGTTAATTAAAAAAACTGCGTTTTTCACAGTAATAATTCCATTAAAAAAATTTACTGCTTCAATTTTTCTCTTCTCCATACGTTTTATCAAAGCAATGATAGCGATTTGGGTTCAGAAGAGTACTACTCAAACATATAAGAACTTTACTTCCTGTATATTATAAATCAATACAACCTACTCCACCAGCAATTCACATTGCCCATCTTTCTACTCTCTTAATACAAAAAAATGCTAGTAAAAAACATAAAGCCTTTACTAGCACTTTTCCTTTTAATATAACATTTTTATGAAACAATAACTTTAGCCGTTATCATTATCGTATATAATTATATCACACAGAAAACATTCCGTTAATAACTTTTTGGATGAATTTGGAAAAAAATAAATAAAAATGCTCCTAGTTGTATCCTATAAACAAAGTATTTTCGTATTATCAACTTTTTTAAAATTTAAATATAATCGAATTATTTAGACTGTTGAATTCTTAAAAGTCAAGTAGTATAATTGATATAATGGCAATAGTCATAAGTAAAGTGATGAACTTGAAACTGAATATCTGCTAGTAGAAGAAAATAGTGATAGTCTTGATAAATATTTAGGAACTACTAAAATAGATAAAAAGACTTAAAAATAGCTAAAAGTAACACTCTTGTTACTCGATATTTCCTTTATTTAAAATGAAAACGCACTCTTTAAGCAACACTTAAAGGGTTAGGTGTTACTTTTTTCGCAAGTGCGAAAAGTGTTTTGGTGTCATTTTTTGAATTAGAAACCCCTTGTTTTTAAGAGGTTTATCAAAAAAGTGGTACCGCCATCATATCCTGTTATTTCTAATTCAAGTAAATATATGTGTTATGTAGAATGAAGTGTTTTGAAAAGATTGCACTTTTACTTACGCCAAAACTTCGCCAATAATTACTCCAAGACTTATCCAAATTTTATATTGACGATTAACGGTGATGTGCTATAATATGTTAGAATGCAATAAATTTCATATGAGATGATATTAAAATGACTTAAAAAATGACATCTACCGAAAATCATAAAAATATTAAACAAATGATTTCACCCAAAATTTTACATTAAAAAAACATTCAATTTTACTAGGTCAACGTCTACTAAAAACGATAAAAATCATACCTATCATTTGCACACTAAAGGTACTGGTTTTTTCCCTAATATCCTGTATAATATAGTAAAATGAGTTAATGTGAAAGCTCATTTTTTTAGTTAACTATCGATATTAATGTACACATAAATTGGAAATACTTATTTAAATAAGTAATAATGAATGTACATAATTAGGCTTTTTAAGGGCAATTTTGTTCTAACGATTTGTCTGACGTCCCTTATTTTACTTATATATAGTGTGGTAACAAAAGTCAGACATAAAGCAAAATGTCTGACACCATAAAAATATACTTCCATTGAAAAATCTAAGCAAACTCGCCACTGGCGTGTTGTTTGTCTGACAGGTTAACCTGCTAGAAAATCGCACATGGAAATGTACCTAATTTAGTACGAATTAGATGTGAAAATAGAAAAATCAATGTACTTAATTAAGTTAAGTACATAAAGAATAATAAACGGATTATTTAACATAATTCTAATTAAGAGCGCTCCAACAAAATAAGACTTTTTTTTAAGTTATTATTTTTTTTTGCTCAAATAATATTAAAGTAAAGAAGGTGATGACTTGAACAATTCCGATTATCCAAAAGAAACAGAAGTACAGCTATTAGAGAAAATAGGGAAGTATGAAATTGAAATAGTTATGAATAAAAAATTATTTGAACTTAAAGTCATTCCTGAAGAACTTTATAAAATTGTTACAGATAAGCTATTAATTAAGATAGAAAGTCAAAAAGAAAAATTATATTTAATAAGTCGATAGAATCTCTTGACAATGCTTCTTTTTTAATTTACAATGAACAGTATATAAAGGAAACTTTTGAGGTGAATAATTATGGATTTAAAAACAGCAGTAAACTTATTTGAGATAAGACAAGCCCTATCTTCTGGAAAGACTATTTTTGACTTGCCTTTAATGGTAACCTTTTATGCTAGAGTATCAACCGATAAATATGAACAAGAAAAATCTCTAAAAGATCAGATTGATTATTATAAAAACATGATAAAGAATAATCCTAATTGGACTTATGTAGAAGGATATATAGACGAAGGCATCAGTGGCACCAGCACTTTGAAAAGAGATGCGTTCTTGCAAATGATAAGAGATTCTAAACTCGGAATGTTTAATTTAATATTAACAAAAGAAATATCCAGATTTTCAAGAAACACATTAGACAGTATAAAATATACTCAAGAATTATTAGCCAATAATATAGGTGTATTCTTTGAAACGGATAATATAAATACCTTTATGCCAGACTCTGAATTAAGACTTACAATTATGTCTAGTATGGCTCAAGAAGAGGTAAGAAAACTATCAGAAAGAGTTAAATTTGGGTTTCAAAGGTCTATCAAAAGTGGCAGGGTATTAGGAAATGATGATATATGGGGTTATCGCAAAGATAAATGTAAGCTAGTTATTGATGAAGCTGAAGCTGAAGCTGTAAGAAAAATATTTGATTTATATGTTAATGAACATATAGGGATGAGAACCATCGCTAAAAGATTAACCGATATGGGCTATAAAAGCAAAAAGGGTAGTGGACATTTTGCTCCAACAACAGTAGCTGGAATTCTTCAAAATCCCAAATATAAAGGTTATTATTGCGGAAATAAAACTCGTGTAGTCGATTACAGATTAAAAACAGTAGTATCTATTGACGAAGATGACTGGGTAATGTATAAAGACGAAGAAAATGTACCTGCTATTGTATCAGAAGAAATATGGAATAAAGCACAATATATTTTACAGGAGAGAAGTTCTAAATTAGCGCCTGATAAAAGAGTATATCAAAATAGGTATGTTTTTAGTGGAAAAATCAAATGTATGGAGCACAATCAAACATATCAAAGAAAGGTAACTGTTAGTAGCGGGGTTGCTAAAAAAAGAAAAATAAATTGGGCTTGTTCAGAATATTTAAAACATGGAAAACAAAAATGTAACACCCCCCTTATTTACGAAGAAGAACTATTTCAAATAACTAAAAAATCAATACATGAATTTATAAAAGATAAGGAAGATATAATTGATGATTTAATTAGTGAGTATACAAATAATATGAATAGTTTAAATGTAGAAGGGTCAATTGCTAAAAAACAAGCTGATATAAATAGAACAGAACAAAAAAAGGAAACATTATTAGACTTGAAGGTTGATGGCAGTATTTCTAGAAAAGAATTTGTAGAAAGAAATAACAAATTAAATGAAGATTTAACCAAATTAAAAAAAGAATTAACTGAATTAAATCAAACTGAGAAAAAATTCAAAATGGATGAAGATAGGCTTAAATTAATAAAAAACATTGTAAATAACGATTTGTTAGAGGACGATGATTACAATGAAGAAATTATTAGAACATTACTAGATAGAATGGAAGTATATAAAACCGAAGAAGAAAAAAAGGTTAAATTAAAAATATATCTAACAGTAGGAAAAAGCTATGAAGGTTTGTACGACGGCAAAAAGCATCAGTTTAGTACTACTTATACATATGATTAGGGTCGATGTCGAAAGCACCTTTGAACCAATTATCGGTTCTGAACTTCAAAGTAAAGAACTAATTAACTACTTAATGAAAGACAAAGAAAGCGATTCTTCTAATATTTGGAAAAGTGAAATATTTGGTCGTAGTTTAGATGCAATAGTTCAAGAGGGAATTCAAGCTAAACTGCTATTATTGCCAGATAATGTTAGATTTAAACTACAACAAACGCTAACTAAACTCGTTAACAAAGGCTCAGGCAATTTATTCGCTATTGTCATCTGATTTTACCAAGCACATATTGCTTGGTTTTTCTTTTCCTGTTATAATATTGATAGTATCAGTAAAAAGTGGTGGTTAGTATGAAAAAACATAAGAAGAAACAATGGTTGTGGCTATTATTAATAGTTATTTTAGTAGCAACAGCTCTTTTCCTAATCAATATATTTAACAAAGAAGTTAAAAGAGTCGTTAGTGAAGCTGAAGCGCCAACTGTATTAAAATTAAACGACGAAGAAAATATGATTTTAGAATATGGCGATGAATATACTGAATTTGGTGCCACTGCTAAAAAAAATAATAAAGATATAACTGATAAAATAAAAATAATTAATGAAATTAATTTAGAAAAACTAGGCACTTACTATGTTACATATATGATAAATGGTGAAGTCATTAAAAGGAAAGTAACAATAATTGATACAAAAGCTCCAGAAATAGTTTTAAAAGGCAGTTTAGTAGAAACGACATATTTAGGTAATAAATATATAGATACTGGATATACTGCTTATGATAATTATGATAAAGATATAACTAATAAAGTCGAAATAATTGGTGAAGTAAACCATAATAAATTAGGAACTTATACTATTACTTACAAAGTAAAAGATTCTTCAGGGAATGAAACGGTTATTGAAAGAACAGTTAATGTTATCGAAAACCCTTATCCACATATAAGTTTAAAGGGCAACGCCAATACATATTTGGAAGTCCATAGTAATTATATCGAAGCTGGTTATATGGCTAGTGATGATGCGGATGGTAATCTTACAAATAAGGTGGTTATTAATGGAACGGTTGATACCTCTAAACTTGGAGTTTATGAATTAACATACACAGTAACTAATTCTAAAGGTAAAAGTTCTACAGCCGTTAGAAAAGTAATTGTTAGAGATACAACCAAACCAGTAATTACTTTAAAAGGTGATGAAACTATTTATCTTGAGTATGAGGAAGACTATATTGAACCGGGTTATATATTAACTGATAACTATGATAGTGCCGATTATTTAAACAATAATATTATTGTTACCAATAATATCGAAAGTGATTTAGGGACATATTATATTAAATACTCTTTAAAAGATAGTTCTGGTAATTCGGCAACCGAAATAAAAAGAACAGTTGTCGTTAGAGATACAACCAAGCCAATCATTACCCCTATAAATACTGAAATAAATTTAGTTGTTATTGAAGATTATAATCCTAAAGAGGATGTAACACTTAGTGATAATTATGATGATGGTATAATATTAAAAGATAGATTGACTTATACATCTAATATCCCTTTTAAAAGTGATGTATCAGGCACTTATGTAGTAACTTATTATTTATCAGATACATCAGATAATGAGGCCATTCCTGTTACTATTACTTATAATTTTATCGATGTGATTAAAACTGGATTAATTGGTGATTATCAAGCTGACATAGCTCCAAAATTGGGCGCCGAGTTGGGATTAAGTCTTAGTAGTCTTTACTGGGAAGATAAAAGCTCTTCTAAAAACCATTTAAGGCTATACAATATGACTAACGATGATTATATGGAAGATTATTATTACTTTAATGGTGGAACTGCTTATGGAACTACTGATAGTAATGTAGCTATAAATCATACTACTGGAATGTCTTTAGAATTTTATGGACAAATTATGTCTGGCGCTAATTCTAGTATCATGTCAATTAATGGTGCTAGTGGTAATAAACCTGGATATTATCTAGGTATTGATGGGACAGGGTCTTCACCGTTTAAGGTTACGGCTTCTAGTGGCCCAGATTTTAGTCAAAATGTAAGAAGTACAAATAATGGAGTTATCTATTCAGGTAGTTTTCACCATATAGTGTTTGTAGTAGAACCTACCGCTTCACCTGGCAATACCAATGTTAGTTTATATATTGATGGTGTTCTTACGGAACTTGATACTATTAATAGCTCACAGACGGTGGATATTAATGAACTACTTAGGGTTATGCAAGGAATTCAGGGGAAGGTTCAAACTTTTAGAATATATGATAAAGCACTAACTACGAATGAGGTTAATAATAATTATTTATATTCAGCAATAAAGTTTAGTTAAAACAAGAGAAATCTTGTTTTTTAATTTTTTTCGTAAAAAAGAAGGTGTAAGGGCCTCCCGCGTCGTATATTACTAATAAGGAGGCAATTTATGAATTATTATGACGAAATAAAAACTACACTAATTAAAAATGAAAACTATAAGAAAATTAAAGATTACTCTAAAAACAAAAGTGATTTAAATGCCTACTATGAAGTAGGAAGATTATTAGTAGAAGCACAAGGCGGGGAAGAACGTGCAAAATATGGAAATGGGCTTATTAAGGAATATTCGACAAGACTTACACAGGAATTGGGGAAAGGGTATACAGTTACTGGATTGAAGAGAATGCGTCAGCTTTATATGATAGTTCAAAAAGGTGCCCCAATGGGGCACCAATTGACATGGAGCCATTGGAGAGAATTATTACCAATAAAAAATCTAGAAGAGATTAATTACTACATTCAAATTATTGAGGTTCAAAATTTAACAAAACGTGAGCTTCATGAGAGAATAAAAAGCAAAGAATACGAAAGAATAGGATACAAGGAAGAATTGGAAGAACCAAAAGTGAACACTTTAATTAAAAATCCTATTATTATTAAAAGTAATTCAAATGAAGAAATTACCGAGTATGCTCTAAAACAACTAATATTAGAAAATATGGATAGTTTCTTAAAAGAATTAGGTATTGGTTTTACTTATGTGGGTAATGAATATAAAATTAAAATAGGAGATAGATACAACTACATTGATATACTACTTTTTAATGTTGAATTTAATTGTTATGTAGTCGTTGAACTTAAAGTAACGGAACTCAAAGCTGAATATGTAGGACAAGTAATGAAATATATGAATTATGCCAATAAACATATCAAAAAACCGTTTCATGATAATACAGTAGGTATTATCATATGTAAAAAAGATAACAAATTTGTTATGGAATACGTTGGGGATGACAGGGTTTTTGCAACCACGTATCAATTAATGGATATAAATTGTTAATTTTGTTTAATGGTTCAAAAAGGTGCGCCACTGGCGCACCAATTAAGCTGGAGATATTATAATATGTATCTAAAAAAACAATTAAACTTATATGTTTTCCAAAGGCAAATAGGACAAAACACCAATTTAAGGTAAGAAAATTCCTAAAAATAGCGAAAATATATAAAAAAACCCTAAAATATATTGATTTTTCTTTTCAAAAGTGTTATTCTGTAAATGTAAGCAAAATAGAGCTTAACAAAAATATTAGGAGGTAGGAAACATGACAAAACAAATGTTAGTAAATTACATTGCAGAAGAAGCAGGAATGACAAAAGCTGATGCTACTAAAGCATTAGACGCTATGATGAACGGAGTTGTAAAAGGACTTAAAACAGAAAAGAAAGTTGCTTTAACTGGTTTTTGTACTTTCACTGCTCAAGCAAAAGCTGCTAGAAAAGGACGTAACCCAAGAACTGGGGAAGAAGTTACTATTCCAGCAAGAACTGCAGTTTCGATTAAAGCCGGAGCTAAACTAAAAGACGCATTAAACTAAAAGGCTTAATGCCTTTTTTTTACCTCATAAAACGGAGATGATAAAATGTATAACTCAGCTATAAAACTAATCAAAGAAATAAATAACTTTGGTTATCAAGCCTATATTATAGGAGGATACCCTAGAGATTTATATTTAAAAAGAAGTTCGACCGATGTTGATATTTGTACCGATGCCACTCCCATGGAAATAATGAATATTTTCAAAGAAGTTGTAACCTCTAATTCTGAGTATGGGTCAGTTACTTTAGTATACGAAAAAATAAGGTTTGAAATCACGACCTTTAGAAGTGAAGGAAAATATATTGATAATAGAAAACCCGCCAGTATTAAATACATAGATAGTCTAGCTGAAGATTTAAAAAGACGGGATTTTACTATTAATACATTATGTATTGATACCGAAGGTAATGAAATAGATTTATTGAACGCTAAAAGTGATTTAAACAATAGAATTGTTAGAATGGTTGGTAATCCTAAAATAAAACTAAAAGAAGACGCTTTAAGAATTTTAAGAGCCATTAGATTTGCAACGGTCCTAAACTTTGAATTAGAACCAGTATTAAAAGCCTATATTAAAAAGTATGGTGGCTTACTTAGAAAGTTATCTAAAGAAAGAAAAAAGGATGAATTAGATATTATATTTGCTAGCTCCAATAAGGAATACGGTATTAACTTATTATTTGAACTCGGATTAGCCAATAACTTAGATATTCCAAATTTAAGAAAAATCAAAATAACTCCTTCAATGCTTACAATTTGGAGCCAGTTAGATGTACTAGATAAATTTAATTTTAATGCCAGCGAAAGGGAAACTATAATAAAAATCAATAAACTTAAAGAAAAGGATTTATTAGATAAAAAAGTTTTATATAAATACGGTTTATATGACTGCACTTTAGCAAGTGAACTTCAAGACATCGATAAGAAAAAAATAAACGAAGTTTATGCCAGTATGCCTATTCATAGTAAGCATGATATTAAAATAACGCCTGGGAAGATATGTGAAGCCTTAGAAAAAGAACCGGGCAGTTTCTTAAAAGATATTATTAATGATTTAGAAATGGCCATTTTAGAAGAAAAAATAGAAAATGACGAACTAGCTCTATTAAACTATATTACTAATAAACAAACCTAAAACATACCCTATAATAGGGTGTTTTTTTATGAAAAAAATATTTGTTTTAATAATGATATTAGTTATTACCTTATTTAATATTGAAACCCATGCCTATATAGCTAAAAAAATCGATTTAAAATTAAATGACAATGAAACAAGTATTGTTTTTTTAAGACTATATCATAGTAATTCTCTATTAATAATTAGTGATACTTCTAGTCATTTATTTATTTTAGATTATAGAAAAGACGAGGGCATTAAAGAAGTATTAAATATTTTTAATACCAATCCCAATATTCATTTTTTGCAAAATAAAATAGATAAAAAAATCGATAATATTTATACTTATAAACAGAAAAACCTTCTTAAATTCAGGGTTAATAACTATACTTTATGTATTTATAAAGAAGTAAGCGATATTAAAAACTGCGACTTTGTCTATTTAATGGATTTAAAAGAAGAATTTATTATGAACGAAAATGTTTCAGCTATTTTTTACGACGAAAAAATCAAAGATAATTTATTAGCACAAGTCAGAGAATCATGGATAGATAATTATATCGTTAGTCCTAAAAGCTTTACTATTTTAAAAATAAATGAGGAGTCTTATAATATTGCCATAATCCCATCGACAAAACCATAAATTTAAGCTATAATTGATGTTAGGTGATGAAGTATGACGGGAAAAATTATCGATATATTAAAAAGTGGTAGTTTAATGGTACCTAAAATATTACTTACAAATTATAAAAAGTTAAAATTAACCGAAAAGGAAGTAATTATTCTTATTTATTTAATCAACAATAATGAGTTCGACCCAGAAAAAATATCTAAAGATTTATCTTTAGATACCAAAGACATCCTAACTTTAATTAACGATTTAACTAAAAAGGATATTATCAAACTAAATAGTGTAACTAATAATAATGTGTGTGAAGAATATATTTCTTTTGATGAGCTATATAATAAATTAGCTTTAACATTAATGGAAAACAAAGAAGAAAAACCGACAACTGTATTTGATTTGTTTGAAAAAGAATTTGGTCGTACTTTAAGTCCTATGGAATATGAAATTATAGGTGGCTGGATTGAAGACAGTTTTGGTGAAGAAATTATTACCTTGGCCTTAAAAGAAGCCACATATAATGGTGTTTCTAATTTAAGGTATATTGACAAAATCTTATATGAATGGCAAAAAAAAGGTATTAAGAGTAAAGCTGATATTGATAAACAAAGAAATACTGCTAAAAATAGACGTAGTAAAGAAGAGGTTTTCGAATATGACTGGCTCAATGAGTAAGATAGAAGATTATTTAGATGAGCTTTTTCCCAATCCAAAATGTGAGCTTAATTATAGTAAAGATTATGAACTTGTATTAGCCACGATGTTAAGCGCCCAAACAACCGATAAAAGAGTTAATATGGTTACCGATGTTTTATTTAATAAATATCCCAGTTTAGAAGCTTTAAGTAAGGCTAGTATTAATGATGTTATCGATATTATTAAACCAATTGGTACTTTTAATAAAAAGGCTAGCAATATAATTATTATAAGTAAAAAGATATTAGAAGATTATAATGGAATAGTTCCTAATAATAGGGATTATTTAGAAAGCCTGCCGGGAGTAGGCAGGAAAACAGCCAATGTTGTATTAAGCAATTTATTTAATGTTCCCTGTATAGCGGTAGATACCCACGTATCAAGGGTTAGTACTAGATTAGGGTTAGCTAAAGATAAAGATGACCCATATACTATTGAGATGAAATTAAATAAGAAGTTTAAAAAGGAAGACTTATGCCGAAGACACCATCAAATGGTTTTATTCGGTAGATATTATTGTACAGCTAGAAAACCTTTATGTAGTGATTGTAAATTAAAAGAGATATGTAAGGTGAAAATATGACAAAAGAAAAATCATGTGGCGGGATAATTTATAAACAGGAAAATGAAGTATATAAGTTTTTGATAATCAAACCAATATTAGGTCATTGGGGCTTTCCCAAAGGGCATGTAGAAGATGGTGAAACTGAAGTAGAAACAGCTAAAAGAGAAATAAAAGAAGAAACGGGTTTAGATGTAGAACTTGATACTAAGTTTAGAGAAATGGCCAGCTATTACACAAAAGAAGATATTTTAAAAGATGTTGTGTATTTTATTGGTACAGTTATTGGTGGGGAGCAGCAACCAATGGAAAATGAAATTGAAGATATAAAGTGGCTAGATAAGGAAGAAGCAAAAATGATGCTAGCTCATGACAGTGCTAAAACAATACTAGATAAAGCTACTGAATATTTAAAAAAAGAAATATGGAATCTATGTGAAGTTGGGGAACTTGTTAGCAGAACAGCAATAGAATTAGAATGTTTAGAAGATTAATAATCTAAAAGAGAAAAACTTACACAAAAAGAGAAAACGAACTTTTCTCTTTTTAATATACTGTCTTTTTTATTGATGTCTCCTAAATGGGGCGCACATCAGTAATCGTCTTTTAAGTTACAATAACTTTTCTTGTTATAGTATCAATTTCCTTTTTATCAAAGGTTACTTTATAAGTGATAGTAAATGTTCCAGCCACAGAACCTACACTATTAACGGTTGATCCGCCACTATCAGTAATTGTCGTAACAATTTTAACATATGGATCGCTAGTAATATCTTCGCCTTTCCATTTAACCGTTACTGGAGGGTCGAAGTCAATATATGGTGAAATACTCATATTAACTGTCGGACTACCGTTTAAAGAAACGCTCATATCGCCAATATTAGCTCCGCCATAATCAACCATAAATGCAACCCCGCTACTTTCAGATCCACCAAATCCTGAATAGCTAGCTTTAACAACATAAGTAGGGGATGAAGCAATTGGCAAAGTTATAGTTGTACTAGTCCCACTAAGTGAAGCTACTTTTGTTAATTCACCATCTATTTTAAGATAAACATTATATATAACGCTACCTAAGTAGTTAACATTATAATTCATAACATAATTCAAATAGCTGTTTTTATCACTTGCAATCGCAAAAGCTCTACCAACTATAGGTTCCCAATAACCTCTATTTAAAGAGTCTGGAGTACCAATAGCTTTCCAAGAAATAGTTGCCTTTATACCGTCTACAGTTGCGGAAACATTACTAACATTAGGCAAAGTATTAAATCTATTTGATATCTCAGTTGGTTTACTTTTCTCTTTAAATAATTCAGTTACCTTCATATTACTTGGTGTATTAGCACTTGGTAAAAGTGGATATCCACAATTCCTTTCAACGGTTACTTCAACCACATTATCTGGTTTAGTAAAAGTCGCACTTGATTTAAAGAAGTTTTTCGCCACTGCTTGGAATAGTCTAGAATTTTGACTAGAACCGAAACGATTATAACTAGAAGACGATATTCGATCATACCCATACCATACGGCAATTGAATAATCGGCGTTATATCCAGCTACCCATAAATCATTAACCGCATTACTTGGTAATTTCCATTGCGATAGTGTTTTTTTATCAAAGTTAGTTGTTCCTGTTTTAGCTGCAAACTGTGATTCATTGATATTTTTATAATCACCCAAAGCGTTTTGACCAGTATCTACAAGCATATCAGTAACCATATAAGCGGTATCTTTACCCATTACTTTAGTTCTTTCTGCTTCAACAGTATATGTTTTTTTGCTTTGATCAAATATTACTTTAGTAAAACTATGAGGGTCGTTGTAATAACCATTATTCCCAAAGGCGGCATAAGCTGCGGCAACAGTAAGTGGGGATTCTCCGTTATAACCACCAATAGCATGGGCTTCATGAAGCTTACCATTGTCATAAGATTCTGGAGATAATCCTAACTTAGTAACAAAACTTTTAACATCAGAATTTTTAACACTTTGGAAAGTTTTTAAAGCTGGTATATTACGTGATTCTACTAAAGCTTGACGAATAGTAATAATTCCCCGATATCTACCATCCCAGTTATTTATTTCTGTTCCATCACTATATGAATATTTACCATCGATAATAGGATGGTATGTATTCCAATCTAAGTATTCAACCGCAGGACCATAGTCAAATAATGGTTTAGCAGTTGAGCCGATTTGTCTTTTAGTCATCGTTGCATTATTAAATGACTTAGCTCCTGTTCTATTACGGCCAGCTCCTATTGCCACAATAGCCCCTGTTTTTGTTTCCATAACAACTACACCGGCATCGACTTTATCATTTTCCCATTTGAAAGATTGACCACTCATTATTTTAGTAATTTCATCTTGTTTTTTTCTATCCATTGTCGTATATATTTTCATTGAATAAGAATATGGATCATAACCCGTTCTTTCTTTTACTTCAATAGCAACCGTATCGACAAATGCTTGATATTCAGCATATTCTGTTACTGAACTTTGTCCCATAACGACAATATCTTCAACAGTCATTTGTTTCGCGATATTATATTCTTCGTCGGTTACATATCCATGACGTTTCATTAACTTAAGAACAATCAAACGTCTTTCTTCGGTTTTTTCGGGATTTTTATTTGGATCAAGAGCCACTGGTGATTGGTATAATCCCGCAATCATCGCCGATTCTGATAAATTTAAATCTTTCGCATTTTTATTAAAATAAGTATTAGCTGCTTGTTCAACTCCATATGAACCACTACCTAAGTAGTAGGCATTCATATAAAATTCAAGAATTTGTTCTTTACTATAATTTCTTTCTATTTGGAAAATAGCCATATAAATATCGGAAAATTTACGAATAATACCAGAAACACCCTCAGATTCTGTACCATTAAATTGGTTTTTCGCAATCTGCATCGTTAAAGTAGAAGCTCCACCGGCATCTTGATGCATAGCTTGACCAAAAGTAGCTTTAGAAAAACGAGGTAAATCAAAACCATTGTGTTCAAAAAATCTTGAATCTTCAGTGGCTATAATCGCATTAACTAAAGTTTCTGAAACTTGACTATATTTTATTCTTTGACGCATCTCATTACCTAGTTTGGCAAACTCCTTACCATCACTATCATATAAAATACTGGCTTCTTTAGTATATAGTTTTTCTGGATCGAATTTAGGCGCACTAATCGCAATAAAAGCGAAGAATATAATGCCCGCAACAACACTTAAAATAAACCCAAGCAATATAACTAGTAAAATAATCTTACCAATTTTTTTCTTGTTTTTTGGTTTTCTCCTTTTACCCACCATCTCACTTCTTTCCTTTTTATTCTTTTTTAATTTCGAAAAAAATTCATCCTGACGAGGAAGTTTTTCAGTATTAAATTCAGTGTTTATAGGTTCAATATCATCGATTTTTTCTTCATGAATTGTTTCATCATGTCTAGGAGTATAATCGTCATCGTAAAAATCTTTATCGTTCATTTTTTTCACCACCAAAATATATATTTTTAATTATTTCAATATAATCAACACGAGGAGCATATTTATCTTTAATAATATAACCATGAGTTTTAAAATAATCTAAAGGGATAGATTTTCGCTCATTAGAGCTTAAAAATTTCAAAAGGTCTTCAGTTTTTAAAAGATAAGTTTCGTTTAAAGAGGTAAACCTAACGATTAAAAAACCAATACCGCCATGATTATAAATATTTTCTAAATGCTTTATTTGATGTTTATGAATATTGTTTAAAGGAAAAGAAGTTTTGCTTTTGGTTTCTTTAGCTTCAAAATCAATATATTTACCTTTGTATATACCGTTATAGTCAGTAGTTGAAGGTATTTTATAATATCCTTCTTTTATTACGGTTTCTAACCTAGTTGGATACTCGACCTTAGTTACAGTAATAGGGGTTGGTTTTTTATAAATAATCGCAATATTATTATTTAAATAATATTTATTACTTTCACCAATCTCATTTTCTAAAGCCATTCCTCTATTGGAATACGTACCTTGATTTTTAAAAACATTTTTAGTTCCTTTTGGATAGTTCATAATAACACCACTATCATTATACTATAAATCACGTTTTTTGGCCACCACAAATAAAATAAATTTTAGTATAAATTTTAGCTAGTATTGTCGATTTTAAGATTATTGGGTCAGGAGTGTGCTAGTATGTGGGTAGGTGATACTTATGGATATAAAAAAAATCAATGAAATGTTTGACAATATGGTTAGTGATATTAAATATATTAAAAGAACTACTTATCTTAGAAAGTAGTTTTCTTTTACAAAAAAGTAACATTTTAACAAGATAACGTAAAATAAAGTTAATTGACAGGATATTTTAAATAAAAATTGACAAATATAAGTGAAATGGTATAATATTTGCTAGTGAAAGAGGGATTATTATGAATAAGCCAAATATTGATATGGTTACCCAAGGATTACAGAAAATAAATTACAAAGCATTATTAGATAAAATAAAACCCATTATTTTTCTGTATGAAAATGGAGAACCAAGGAGAAAAAATCAACTTAAAAAATATGAGCTTGAGCACAATTTCCATCCCCCACTAATTACCGAAATTAGCTCACCGATGATAATAAGCAAAACTTTATCAGAAGAAGAAAAAGCACAAATATTAAAAAAACAATTTGGGGAAAATGTTTTATATTTCGTCGAAACAATTTTGGATAAAAATCCTGATGCTAATTTGTCGTTATTATATGAAAATTTGCCAACTCTTGATATTTTTTTAAAAAACTATAATTTTTCTAATATGGTTTTAAGAGCAAGCAATTGTGGTGATTATAACACTAAAACCAATATAGCAAGGGTTACTCAAAATAAAAACCTATTTTCCCAATCATTTTATCACGAACTATTTCATGTCAGTAGTACTCTTTATGATAAGCAAGAAGATATTTCTTATAGTGGTTTCTGTAGGTTTTATCCAGATGGGATAACTGGCATAGGGATAAATGAAGGATATACCGAAATAATGACTGAAAGATATTTTGCGAACGAAACAGAACTCTTCCAACCTACTTTTTACATATATGAAAAGTTTTTTGCCAGTAAGTTAGAAGAAATAGTCGGAAAAGAAAAAATGGAACAGTTATATTTTGAAACTGATTTAGAGGGGTTAATAGAGGAACTTAAACAATGTGCCAGTGAAGATGATATTAAATCTTTTCTTATAAATACCGATGTATTAACTCATGTTATTTATAACGATTCTGTTAGTTTCAAACTTTTAGATAAAATTATTTCCAGGGTTGAACAAACATTAGACTTCTTAGTAGAGAGTTATATAAAAATGCAATACAAGAAGCTTTCAGAAGGACTGATTACCAATCAAGAGCTTGAAGACAATATATTATCTTATGAAGATGGATTAAATAATACATATAATATAAGAGGGGAAGAATACCTATATAATAATTTTGCAGAAATTAACTATAGGTTATCAGAAGAAGTGCATAAGGCACCTAGACGATAATTTTTACATTAAAAAAAGCTACTCAGGTAGCTCTTTTTTAGGTTCTATAATAAATAGTGTTGGTGAGAAATCACAGACACTATTTTATTTTAAATAAAAAGAGTCATGCCAGAAACTTATGATACAATGGATTTGTTAGAAAACATTGAAAGGATCTGGTTAAGGTTCTATAATAAATAGTGTTGGTGAGAAATCACAGACACTATTTTATTTTAAATAAAAAGAGTCATGCCAGAAACTTATGATACAATGGATTTGTTAGAAAACATTGAAAGGATCTGGTTATATGACTCATTCTGATTATACTAGAAATATTCTAAATATAAAAGACGAAAATATATATTTTTTAAAAAATTGTTTAGAAAGTAAGAAAATTAAAGGAATTGAAACAAAAATATTTTATGGTATTCTTACTTATAAACCCGACTTTTGTCCTTGTTGCGGGGTTATTAATCAATCTCATAACGACATCATTAAGTGGGGCTTTAAACATAATTGTAAGGTTAAAATTCCTAAGCTTTCTAATTATAATGCTTTACTTATTCTCTCTAAACAAAGATTCCTTTGTAAACATTGCAGGGAAACTTTTACCTGCGAGTCTTCTTTAGTTAATAAATATTGTAATATATCTAACAACTCTTCTTTGTCTATTAAAATAGACTTAATGACTAAGTCTAGTGAAAAGGATATCGCTAAAAGACATAATGTTTCTGTTTCTAAGGTTGATGAAATTTTATCTGATATTTCTTCTGATTCTATTTTAACTCATGAACATTTGCCTTCTGAAATGAATTTTGACGAGTTTAAAGCCACTAAAGATACTAAAAGTAAAATGGCTTTCATTATTACTGATAACTCCAATCATTCTATTTTTGATATATTGGATTCTAGATATTCTTCTGACTTGGAAAAGTACTTTAAACGCTATTCTAAAAAACAAAGAGATAATGTTAAACTTATTTCTATTGATATGTATAAACCCTATGTTGTTCTTTCTAGAAATTTATTTAAAAATGCCTGTATTGTTATTGATAGATTTCATATTGTCCTCCAGGCTTATAATGCTTTAAATATTACTAGGGTTAAATATATGAAGGAAGATAAGAAAAACTATAATAAGCTTAAATATTTTTGGCGGCTTATTTTAAAAAATGAAAAAGATTTATCTCACGAAAAGTTTTTCTCTAAACATTTTAATAAGTATATTTCCCCTTTTGATGTTGTTCAGTATTTAATCAATTTAGATGCTACCTTAAAGGCTACTTATGAGTGTTACCAAGGTTTAATTAATTCTATTAATAATAAGGATTTTAATAAATTTGTTAATATTATTTCTCACTGTTCTAAAAACATTTCTGTTCATATGAAAAAAGCTATTAAAACTTATAATAAATTCCTTCCCTACATTAAGAATTCTTTTATTTATGATATTAATAATGGTGTTATTGAAGGGACTAATAATTTAATTAAGTGTATTAAGAGGATTGCTTTTGGCTATCGCAAGTTTAAACACTTTAGGGCTAGAATTTTACTTATTAAAGGCATTATTTCTTACGAAATGTAAAAAGATTGAAAATTTTCATTCTCAATCTTTTATCCTAGTTCGTTTATCTTTTGTTTTTGGCTTCACCAACACTATTTGACAAAGAACC
>Ga0082212_10003977_pt1 | contig 20710 bp, 14 predicted proteins | sample TergutNt197P3_FD_71548 | JGI IMG/M metagenome (GOLD analysis project Ga0082212, IMG submission 71548) | Neocapritermes taracua P3 segment gut microbial communities from Petit-Saut dam, French Guiana - Nt197 P3 | ecosystem: Host-associated > Arthropoda: Insects > Digestive system > Gut ... | reverse complement strand
TACAGCAGCCGACCACCAGGTGGATTTGCTCTACAACCTGCTTAACTGGGCGCATGTACAAACAGGACGAATGCCGTATCTGCCCTGCACGTTCGACCTCTCCACCAACCTTCAAACTGACCTTGCACTGCTGCAATACATGGCCGACGTCAAAAACATCCGCCTCAACATCGACCTGCCAAAACATGCCATCGTTACCGGCGACAGCGATATGCTCATCACCGTGATACGCAACATCGTAACCAATGCCCTCAAATTTACCCCCGACGGCGGACAGGTAACGCTGGCGGTCGAACCGTTTTTCCGTTGTAGAGACGGGGCGCGCCCCGTCTCTACGGAAAATACAGGATACACCATATCCATAACCGACACCGGCACCGGCATGACCGCCGAACAGATTCAAAACCTGTTCAGTCCCGACCGCGCACAATCGCTCACAGGCTATGTCAGCAAGCAAAGAACCGGGCTGGGCATGATTATCAGCAAGGAATTTCTTGAAAAACACGACAGCTGCCTTCAAGTGGAAAGCGAACCGGGCAAAGGCAGCCGCTTTTGGTTTGAACTGTAAACGTCAGAAAAATGAAAAAGAAACTTCTCTGTTGCTGTTGTGTGTTGTGTATTTCCTGGCTGTTTGCCGATTGCACAAAGGAACATACCGATAATCCCGGAATACCTCCTAATGAAGAAAATACGGCAAATATCAGAAACAATACATATAACGGTTATTTTCTGTTTGGTTCGAATATGAGTTGGCTAAACAATCAATGGCGAGACGAAGACATGGCCGATATTCTTGTCGGCAATCCTGCTAAAAAGATTGATGGCGCAGGTGTAATCAGTCTGCGTTTGAAATTGCATGAGTCTTTTATTGAGGCTTGGAGCTATGATGCCCGTATTGACGCATTTAATTATTATCAGCGTATCGGAGCGCATGACAATGTGGTTTTTATCGGCGATGAACCTTCCGCAGCGCATCGTGAACGCAGACAATATGTGTCAGGCACTCCATCCAATTCGTTCGAAAACCTGTATCAGTCTATTTGGAATGATGGCGAAAACGGGACATCCGTGAATGAAAACAATTTTTATGCAGTCTATGTTTACGAATTAGTCAGGCGTTATAAGGGTCAAACTAAATTTTGGGAAATCGTAAATGAGCCGGATTTGACCTCTTCCGACTGTGGCTGGACTGATCCCGGAAGTCCCTGTAACTGGTGGGACAGAGACCCATTACCTGCTGAACTTAATAATTGGCATGCACCCATACAAAGCTATATCAGGCTGTTAAGGGTTTCGTATGAAGTGATAAAATCGGTCGATCCCGATGCATTTGTGTGTGTCGGAGGCATCGGTTATCAAAGTTTTTTAGATGCTATCCTGCGCAATACGGACAATCCTGACGGAGGTAAAGTCACTGATCAATATCCTTATAAAGGCGGCGCATGGTTTGATTGCCTGAGTTTTCATTGTTATCCGATGTATTATTTAAGAAGTTGGGCGACAGGCGGATGGAATCATTTCCGCCATTCCGATGCAGCCGCAGAGGCTGTGATAAATCAACTGAAAGCGCACGAACAGGTACTGAAAAAATATGGATACGACGGCGAATATCCACGAAAAGAAGTAATTATAACAGAGACAAATATACCCGGCAAACGTATAGGCGAAAATATAGGCTCGCCCGAAGCGCAACGCAATTATCTGCTTAAAGTGGCCGTTCTCGGACAGAAAAACCGGATAAGCGCCATTCATCCGTTTAGTGTGTATGACAATGCTGAACAAACCGGATCCGGCTGGGAGTATGACTATATGGGTTTCTACAAACCGTTGCCGGCTGCTCCGGGAGGCAATTTGCGTATCAACGAATCGGGAATAGCCTGGCGAACGGCCAGCCAAACGTTAAGGGAACGCAAATACGATGCCGCCGAAACGGCAAAATTATCACTGCCCGCAGGAATAGCCGGCGGCGCATTTCATTCAACCAAATCAAACGATTATGTCTATGTTCTTTGGGCCGCGACATCGCGCGATTTAAGTGAAACAGCTTCGGCTTCGTTTACATTTCCAACGGCAATCAGAGCTAACCGATTGAATATCACAGCATGGAACGGAACGGTATCGGAGGTAAACGGCAGAGTAATCACACTAACCGGAAGCCCTGTATTTATCAAATGTCAGTAGCGTTAAGTTAATCGTGAAATATTTTATAACATTCCCCCTAACACCTTCAAAGGGGGAATTTAGCGCCATTTTATCGTTAACATGGCAGTAGATACGAAACTGTTTGTCAATTTCAAAAAAAGATGTATTTTTGCTCCATCAAAATATAAATCCTGTAAATAGAATGAATACAAGACGAGATTTTTTAAAAAGAGGGGCTTTGGCCGGATTGGGTTTGGCCATGCTTCCGGAATTGGCACAAGCCGTTGTGCAAGAGCAAAACGGATTGGCGGCTGCGAAAATAAATTTGAAAAAGGACTGTGTGATCCTTTTTCAGGGCGATTCGATCACAGACAGCGGTCGCAACAAAGAAAATAATGTGGCAAACACCCTGCCACAACTTGGCAACGGGTATGCCCTGTTTACTTCAACACAGTTGTTAAAAACCCATGCCGACAAACAATTGAAAATTTTTAATCGCGGTATCAGCGGCAATAAGGTTTTTCAGTTACGCGAACGTTGGGATAAGGAGGCATTGGCATTTAAACCGGATGTGCTGAGTATCCTGATTGGCGTCAATGACTATTGGCATACGCTGACAGCAGGATATGATGGCACGGTTACCACGTACGAAAATGATTTGCGTGCATTGCTAAAATATACACAAGAGAAATTGCCGGATATTCAATTTGTTTTGTGTGAGCCATTTGCGCTGAAAGGAGGTTCGGCAATCGACGAAGCAAAGTGGTTTCCGATGTTTGATGCTTACCGTGTTGCATTGAAGAAATTGGCCAACGAGTTTAATGCGGTTTTTGTTCCATACCAGTCGGCGTTTGATGCTGCCATGCAAATAGCTCCGGCACGTTATTGGGCATCTGACGGCGTCCATCCCGATTTGCCCGGACGGCAACTGATGGCCGATGTTTGGTTGGAGGCGACGGGGTTGAAATAACGGTTAATGATTAATGGTTAACGGTTAGTGGTAGGGCTATGTTAATCATGAAATGTTTTGAAACATCCCCCTAACCCCCTTCAAAGGGGGAATTTGGCGCAATTTTAAAAGCCTATATGAAGATGGGAAACTTGAATTCATAATCCCTGTTTCCGCATTTTCATCCTGAACTCATTTTCGACTTCCTGAAGCGCTTTTTCAGCAACTTGCCGTTTTTGGCGGCTTTCGTTCTGGATTTTCAGGATATCGTCGATTGTTACAAACAGATCGTCATTGACTTTTTTCAACGTTTCTATGTCGACGATACCTCTTTCGTTTTCTCTTGCTATCCTGGCACTTGAACTGCGAAGCATTTCACTGTTGCGCTGTAACATCTTGTTGGTTGCATCATTGACAGCTTTTTGCGCATCAAGTGCCTGTTGTGAATGTACAATGCCCAGTGCCAGCACCATTTGATTGCGCCACAACGGTAAGGTATTGACAATGCTTGAATGTATTTTGTCCATCAGTATTGAGCTGTTGTTCTGTACCAAACGAATTTGCGGGGCTAATTGAAGCGATATCATGCGGCTGAGTTTCAAGTCGTACAGTTTCTTTTCAAAACGGTCAATTTGTTGTTCCATATTATTGTATGCCTGAACGGTTTTTGAGTCGTTGGTCTGTGCAGCTGTGGTTTGCAATTCGGGGAGGATGGTTTGCCTTACTTCATTGATTTTTTCCTCCCCCGCATAAATATACAGCGATATGTCTCTGTAGTATTGCTCGTTCTGTTCATACAAGCCGTCGAAAAGGTGTATATCTTTCAGTAAGGTCTGATAATGTCGCTCTAACTGTCGCTCGACCTGTACTACATTTGTTTCTATCTTTGAATATTCGGCTTTGATATACAAAACTTTCTTTTTCAGGCTCATCAGAAATCCCATGAAGCCGCCCGGTTTGTTGATTGACCGATCGAATGACTTGAGGTCGCTTACCAATCCCGAGAGTGTTTCGCCGACAGTACCCAAATCCTTGTTTCGCATTCTGCTCAGCACAGTTTCCGAAAAGGCGACCATCCTGTTTTGTGAGGCCGCACCATATTCGATAATTCCGCTTCGGTCATCTATGTTGATTTTCGATTTGTATTGTGCTACTGTCTTTTTTTCCTGGGGAGTCAATACTAACTCTTCCGTCTGTTTTTGATTGATTTCAGGTACGTTTGAATCCATTTTATTTTTGTTTTAATATTATATTACATCTTTGCATTTAACAAGGCGGGCAGACTCCGAGTCTAAGTTGTTGAATTTTGGACTGTTGACTATGTATTGTTTTTTATTCATTTTCAATTGTCCATTAAATAAGACCTCTGTTTTTGAGACTCTGCAAATAAGCTTTTGATTCGGCATCCATATCAAGCATATCAGCCTGAAACACATTATTCAGTTCCTGTTCAAAGGCTTGATGAGTCAGGGTAAGCGTTTCGGTAATGCGTCTCAATGAATCCCGGCTTTCATTTGATGTGATACCGGATGATACAATGGAATGGTATTGCCTCAGCAGTTTGGTAACCGTTTCGGCATGTCGCATCGTAAACTTCTCGCCTTCAAGCATGTCTTTTTCCTGAATTGTGCTCGCAATTTTACTCATCCGCTTAACCATTGTTTTGATTTCACGGCTATTGATTTGTCTTTCCCAATAAGTGAGTTCGTCGGCAAGGGTTTTATTTTCAGGCGTATCTGTTGTCAGTGTTTCTGTATCCGGCGGCTGTTTTGGCAGCGATAATGATTCTTCTGTTGCAGTGGCTGACGAATCTGCTGTTTCGCTTTCATCCATAATCTGAATATCCGCAATCAGTTTCTTTTTATCGACTTTGGGATTTTGGCGAATGATATTCAGGATATTCAGAAAGTCGCGTATCACTTCTCGCGGTGTAAGAAATTCGGATGCACCCGGTTTGTTATACATTTCTTCCATAAAATCGCGAATATCCAAAAACGAAAAGTCCACTTGCGAATGATAATTAACGTCAAATATCTCTTTCAGTTTTTTGAGCAGGACAAAAATCTCGTCGTGTGTCAACGGCATAAGTTGAATGACAGGCTGCGCATAGTCGCGTAGTGAGGCTGTTTCAAAACGGTTTACCTGCAAGCGTGTTTTCAAGGCCTCATAACTGTAAAACCCTTTGATCGTATTTTCGAGCGCTTCGGTAGTGGCAGCGATATTGATAAACAGATGTTCGATTTTCCCTTGAAAACAATCATTATAGATGCTCAACAGTTTTTCGTAATTTTTCTGACGCATGCCCGGATTTTGAATTTTGTACAAGTTGACGGCTTCGTCGAGGTTGATGACAAAACCACTGTATCCGATGCCTGTAATCAGACGGCAAAAATTTTTCAGCATCTCATAATAATTGTGGTCATTTACAATCTCATGCACTCCCAAATCTTTACGCGCCTCAGTTTTAGTTGCATACTCGCCTTTTAACCAGCGAAGTGCGTCTCGCTTTAGTATATCGTCCTGACGTATAAAACCCTCATAATATTTTATAATGGCTATACCGAAGTCGAAAGCTCCTGTATCTGTTATTTCATTGATGGTTTTGATAATATTGTGCCCGATAAGGTCGATATACTGTAAGCTGTGTATTTCTGTCGGCGGAATTTGCTGTTCCGCAGCCGTTTGAAGAATGATTTTTTCAATCCATTTTTCAAGCAGGATTTGCAACGCACCGCCTTCGGGTTTTGTCTGGATAGCAATATTATTCATCAGCGAAGCATAAAGTGCCTGCGCTTTTCCGTCGTTGGAATACAATCGTGTATGCGGCGTGAAATCGGTTGTTGTCACAACAAACTTCTGTTTCAGAGCGGCTGTATTCAACAGATGAAGCATAAACGACTTGCCCGATCCATAATTCCCTATCCAGCATTTCAACATGCTGTGCCCGTTCTTCACCTCTTCAAGCGCTTTGATAAACGCGGCCACTTCGTTCAAACGTCCTACCGTAATATGCTGTACACCTAATTTCGGTACAACCCCGCCAATCAACGAGTTAATTACGGCAGTCGCCTCTTTCGGCTTTATTTTCAAGTCTGTCATTTAATCTGTTGATAATAATCTTCATTCATTATATAGTCATCACCCTCTACCTCAATCAAAAGGTCATCCAGCGTTTCGTAGTACTCTTCATTAATGCTTTCAATAAAATTGTCTCTGAATAAACCCTTTGAAGTTGCAAAAATATTAACTTCTTGCCGATTAAGACGAAAAGAACGTAAAATAAATAAATCAAACAGCTCTTTTTTATTTTCAGAGGGGTATTCAGTCGTTTTTTTTGAAAACTTCTCAAGCGAGCTAACTTCCGACAGCGTTTCTTCCTCATTAAGGTATGTACCAAGCATTTGTGCGACTTCATTATGTTGTGATTTCGCATCTTTGATAGATTCGATCTGAAGCTTAATCTTACGCCTGACATGTATATACAATTCATCTACCTGCTCACACGCCCAAGCAATATCCTGTTTTTCACGAAACTGCGCACATATCAAGGCAAATTTCTTTTTCTGTTCTTCGGTATCGAACAATTCGGATGTGTTTCGTTTTGTTATTTCCTTGTACTTGAATGTTTCTGATGTGCTTTTTATACTTAGGTAGTGCAGGTATAGTTTCAATGCATATTTCCTGTCATAATCGACCATCAGATTATGTGACTTATAATAGAGGCTTCGCGAATGAATAGCACCGATAGTCCTGCAATATAAGCCAAGTTTGCAAATATCATCATAGAAAATGTTGGGGTGATTTTTGTCTAACTTACTGACTAAGCCATCATAGATTCTTTTCATGCGTTTCTTATCATGTTTGAATAACTCCTGTTCTTCTGTTTCAGTTAAAGCTCTTATTGACTGTTCTTTATCCTTAATTATGTTATATATATCATCAGGAAAAAGCGCTTTGTATACGGAAATATCGAACGGTAAAATCAGGTTGCATTTCTTTTTTACGATGGCAATACAGACATCTATCAATCTACTACTAAGCGTATTGTCTTTTTGCTGTTTTCGAGGTATTTCCCGTACAATTTCGATATATAATCCGATAAATATTTCTATGCAAAACGTGGAAGCAAAGTTGCGTTTTATTTTTTTTGTATAAGCATTAAGATGCTCTTTTTCAATATGTTTAAGTTTAAATTGCTTCCTGTAAATATAGCCGATTGCTTCATGCTGTGATTTCACGAATCGGGCAATCTGAATCAACACAAAGCCAACCGCAACCAAAATAAAAATATGAAGTAAAGGATCCATCATAGATATATGCCGCTTTTTCAAAGGCAAACATACATATAAATTATTAGAAACTGCTAAATTTTAACGAAAATATATTATTTAGCGAAAAATATTAATATTATTCGCTATTTCAGAATTATTTCATATATTTGCAGCGGAAAATAATTAGCGATATGAAGGATATAGTCGGTAGAAAAAAAGAGATAAAAAGGCTTACTGAATATGTTAATTCGGAAAAAGCCGAATTACTTGCAGTATATGGCAGACGCAGGGTTGGAAAGACATTTTTGATAAAGCAGTTTTTTAGTGGCAACTTTGCTTTCTATTTTTCGGGAGCCGAGAATGCAAGTAAACATCAACAACTGTTCAATTTTACTGTTGCCTTAAACAATTACAGTGGAGTTGAAAATCCGGTTGTCGATAACTGGCAAAGCGCTTTTGCGCAGTTGGAACAATACTTGAAGAGAGTTGCAACCAAAGGCCGGAAAGTGATTTTTTTGGACGAGTTACCCTGGTTAGACAATGCAAAATCGGGCTTTGTGTCGGCATTTGAATATTTTTGGAATACGTATGCTTCTTCTCAAAAAAACATTTTTCTTGTCATTTGCGGATCGGCAACTTCGTGGATCATGAACAAAATAATAAAAAATCGGGGTGGATTGCATAATCGGGTAACACGCCAAATATGTTTGGAACCATTTACGTTATACGAAACCGAGCTGTTTTTGAAATCAAAAAAAATACACCTGTCCCGTTTTCAAATCGCTGAATGTTATATGATTCTGGGAGGAATACCTTATTATCTTGAACAATTGGAAAAATCATTGAGCCTGTCGCAAAATGTCGATAATTTGTTTTTCAGGAAAAATTCGACTTTGCGAAACGAATATATGCAACTCTACGCTTCGCTTTTTAAAGCGCCCGGAAAATATATGCAAATCATTGAGACACTGGCAAAAAAACGCAAGGGTTTGACACGCGATGAAATAGTAAAATTTGCGACTATTTCTAATGGAGGCGGCTTAACAACTATGCTCGAAGAGTTGGAACTTTGCGGGTTTATTGCAATAAATAATAATTTTTCTACCAAAAAGAATCTTCAACTATATCAGTTAATCGACTTTTATTCATTGTTTTATCTCAACTTTGTAAAAAACAGAAGAGGAACAAATAGCGACTACTGGAGCAGTTTAATCGACAATACAACGCGCAAGGCATGGGCCGGCTATTCGTTCGAGCTATTGTGTCAGACACATATTTCTCAGATTAAAAGAGCATTAAGCATTGGCGGCGTGATTTCTTTTATTTCGGGCTGGCGAAGCAGGGAGATGGAAAATGGAGCGCAAATAGATTTACTTATTGACAGAAACGACCATATTATCAATCTTTGCGAAATGAAGTTCGCAACCAAAGAATATACAATTACAAAAAGTTACGATGAAAATTTGCGAAACAAACGCGGCGCTTTTATCGAAGAAAGTCATACGAAAAAATCCGTACATATAACGATGATAACAACTTATGGAGTAAAACATAACGAATACCGGGGTAATATTCAAAACGAAATTTTGTTAGACGACTTGTTTTATCCGGAATAATTTCCTGCTGAAATAGCATAAAAAACATAAATTATAGCAAATAATTATAGAATCACTTTATGAAATATTTTTTAATTGCCGGTGAGGCTTCGGGCGATTTACATGCATCGAATTTGATGGTAGCTATCAAAGAACAGGATGTGTCGGCTGAGTTTCGTTTTTTGGGAGGCGATTTGATGCAGCAGGCGGGCGGTACGCTTGTCAAGCATTATCGGGAGATGGCTTATATGGGGGTAGTACCGGTATTGATGCATTTACGTACCATCCTGCGTAACATGAAGTTATGCAAAGAAGCTATTAGGATATTTCAGCCTGATGTGGTTATTCTTGTTGATTATCCGGGGTTTAACCTGAAAATCGCCAAATATGTAAAATCCGTTCTTTCCATTCCGGTGTACTATTATATTTCGCCCAAAATCTGGGCATGGAAGAAATACCGTATCCGGTCGTTTCGCCGGTATGTCGACCGGATGTTTTGCATTTTTCCGTTTGAAAAAGATTTTTACAAACAATTGAATTATCCGGTTGATTACGTGGGTAATCCGGTGGTTGATGCGGTTGCCTCTTTCAGAGAACAGTATGATGAGTCGTTTGAAGTATTTACCGAGCGCAATCGTTTGACAGGTAAGCCTGTATTGGCATTGCTGGGAGGTAGCCGCAAGCAGGAAATACGTAAGAATCTGCCCCTGATGATTGATGTGGCGCTGTCGTTTCCCGAATATCAACCTGTCATAGCCGGAGCGCCGGGGTTGGAACCGGACGATTATGCGCCCTTTTTATCTACCCTTACGGGACGAGATAATACCGGAATTACTGAGTTGGCATCGGACGATTATGCACCCTGTTTATCCGGACAGCAAATACCGATCGTTTTCGGACAAACCTATTCGTTGCTGACACACAGCTATACGGCGTTGGTTACTTCAGGTACGGCCACTTTGGAAACGGCTCTTTTCCGTACGCCGCAAGTCGTTTGCTATTATTTTTGGGGGAAAAAGTTGGTCAACTTTATCTTTCGGCATTTTTTCCGGGTACCTTATATTTCGTTGGTTAATTTGATTGCGGGGCACGAAGTGGTACAGGAATTGTTTGGCGCAAAATTTACATTTACGGCGGTGCAATCTGAATTAAAAAGAATTTTGGATGAACCGGCCTACCGTGACGGGATGTTGGCCGGATATGACGAAGTAATTGATGCATTAGGACCACCCGGCGCTTCCCAACGCACCGCAACCTTGGTTGTCGAATCGCTTTGATTTTTTGGCACAAGTTTGCAACTTGTGTCAAAAAAATCGGCTTATATTATAAAAAAACCGTATCTTTGCGGGTTATCGACAGCCTCACAAGTGCAAGCACAAGATGAATATGGGAAAAATTATAGCTTTAACAAATCAGAAAGGTGGAGTTGGTAAAACAACGACTACCATTAACTTAGCAGCTTCGTTGGTTGCTTTAGAGAAAAAGGTTTTAGTGGTTGATGCCGATCCGCAAGCCAATGCATCGTCAGGGCTGGGGATTGAGGTCAGAGAACTGAAAAGTTCGCTTTATGAGTGTATTATCAATGGCGACGATCCTCGTAAAGCCATCATTTTGACTGAAATGGATGGTTTATCGGTATTTCCTTCACATATCAATCTTGTAGGGGCGGAAATCGAAATGCTTTCGATGGAACACAGGGAGTATGTGTTGAAAAAACTGATCACTCCGTTGAAAAATGAGTACGATTTTATACTGATTGATTGCTCACCGTCGCTGGGACTGATCACTGTCAATGCACTCACAGCTGCCGACACGGTCATCATTCCGGTTCAATGCGAGTATTTTGCACTTGAAGGAATCAGTAAACTATTGAATACGATCAAGATAATCAAGTCGCGGCTGAATCCCGAATTAGAAATTGAAGGATTCCTGATTACGATGTACGACCCACGTTTGCGTATCGCCAATCAGGTATACGAAGAAGTAAAACGGCCATTTCGAGATTTGGTGTTTAACACGGTCATTCAACGGAATGTCAAATTAGTGGAAGCCTCCAGTTTCGGCAAACCCATCCTGCTCTATGACATCGATTCAAAAGGCGCCATCAATCACATGCAACTTGCACAGGAAATAATTGAAAAAAACAAATAACAAATGGTAAAACCGAACAAGAACAGATTGGGTCGCGGCTTAGATGCCCTGTTGATGATGGACGACCTGAAGACAAGCGGCTCATCGTCCATTAATGAGATTGAATTGCGTAAAATTGTACCGAATCCCCATCAACCCCGAACAATTTTTGAAGATGAAACGTTAGACGAACTCGCAGCCTCCATTCGCACGCATGGTATTATCCAACCTATCACACTCAGGGAAATAGACCCGGATAAATATATGATTATCGCCGGCGAACGACGGTATCGTGCTGCCCTGAAGGTCGGGCTTCAACAGATACCGGCTTATATCAAAACGGCTGACGACGAGCATATTGCCGAAATTGCCCTGATAGAGAATATACAGCGGGAAGACCTGAATGCCATCGAAATCGCTTTGGCTTATCAGAAATTGATTGATTCTAACGGATTTACACAAGAACAACTCAGTGAACGGGTGGGCAAAAAACGCACCACTATCGCCAATTATCTCCGGTTGCTCAAACTGCCTGCCGAAATTCAGGTCGGGCTGAAAAATAAACGGATTGATATGGGGCATGCACGCGCTTTGATTTCGTTAGACGATCCGGAAGTACAACTTGCTCTCTATGAACAGATTATTGTTCAAGGCATGTCTGTCAGGAACGTAGAAGAATTAGTCAGAAATTCGTTGGAAGCAAATCTGACTGAGGATGAGACCCCCAACCTGCCCAAACAACGCCGGAAAATGTTGCCCGACGAATATAAATCGCTGATGGATCATTTGTCTGACTTTTTCAAAGCAAAAGTAAAACTGACCTACAATGATGTCAACGGAAAAGGAAAAGTAACGATCCCGTTCAATTCGGAAGAAGAATTAGAGAAAATCATCAGTTTGCTCGACCGGATGAAAGAATCAAATTAACAAAATCACGTGAAGAATTGTTTCAGCATAGTCGGCAAGGTATTTTTTATGGTTATATTGAACAGTTTTATATTTGTTATTCATTCGCAAGAGATTGAGACAATGGAAAAAGATACTGTCCCTATAATTATCGACCCGGACACGCCCGATTGGCCTGATTATATGCCTTATGATTCATTGTTTTACCTTGTTTCTCCCGATTCCCTCATTTCTCCTGATTCTCTCATTGTCCCTTTTTTTTCCGATTCCCTTTCATCTCCTCCCGCACGGGTTTTCAAACCCGACCCGAATAAAGCCATTCTTTTTTCCGCCATTTTCCCCGGATTAGGCCAGATTTACAACCGCAAATACTGGAAGCTGCCACTTGTCTACGGCGGTTTTATGGGGTTTACGTATGCTATAATGTGGAATAGTAAAAACCTTCAGGATTATGGCAATGCCTACAGAGATCTGACGTATGATCTGGCTCATCACCAAGGTGAGCCGGAAAATTGGCATCAAAGCTGGCAGAATTTTGTGACTTCGGGCGCCAACCCTGAAACGCGGTATAACGAAAATTTCAGAAGCCAACTGAAAAGAGGACGCGACGCATTTCGCAGAAACCGCGATTTGAGTTATATCCTCACGGTGGCTTTTTATTTTATTTGTATGGCCGATACGTATGTAGATGCGCAATTGTTCGACTTTGATGTATCGCCCGACCTGTCTTTGCATATCGAACCGGTGGTCAGCCCGGCAACAAAAAGCAGCGCCCGGCTATACGGTTTAAATTTAAGTATAAAATTTTAAAAAAACAATAGTTTGTGATTAATGATAAATATGAATAGAAAACTACTTATTTTTTTCAGCCTGTGTTGGCTATGTTTGATCACTTCGGCACAGGTTTTTGAAACAGATGATCAACTATTCGAAGAAGATGATTTTTCAACATTATCGTTCGAAGCCGAATTTGAAGAAATCGGAATGATGCCTGCCATATTGGACGAGAATGTGAACAATTTATTAGACAGTTGGCATACCCGGTATTTTTCAAAGGCAATAGATTATTGTATTGATGGTGAAGAGAATGTGTTCTTTACCGAAGATGTTTATTATGACCGGCTTTCCAGTTTGCCCTGTGTAATTCCGATGGATTATAATCATCTCGTTCGCAATTTCATTGATGTGTATGCAAAACGTCGACGTGATCTTGTCCGTTACATACTGAGTATGGCGGATATGTATTTCCCTGTCATCGAACAAATTTTAGATCAATATAATTTACCTCTTGAACTGAAGTACTTAGCTGTAGTAGAAAGTGCACTGAATCCTAAAGCTGTATCACGTGTGGGAGCCGCCGGTATTTGGCAATTCATGCTGGCGACAGGAAAAATTTATAACCTCGAAATCAACAGCCTGATTGACGAGCGCCTCGATCCTGTGAAGGCTACTCATGCGGCTTGTAGATATTTTCAGGAAATGTATACGCTATATGGCGACTGGCACTTGGCGATCGCTTCCTATAATTGCGGACCGGGAGGCGTCAACAGGGCAATCCGCCGCTCGGGAGGAAAAACGAATTTTTGGGAAATATATCCGAATCTGCCAAGAGAAACCCGCTCATTTGTGCCGAATTATATCGCAGCCGTTTATATCATGAACTATTATTGCGATCACAACCTGTGCCCGATGCAAATGTCGCTGTCCATGGCAACCGACACGATTATGGTTCATCAAATGTTACATCTTCAGCAGGTATCCGATATATTGAATCTCGATATCGAACATCTCAAATTGCTGAATCCGCAATACAAAAGAGAAATTGTGCCCGGCAATATCACTCCGTCCATTTTGAAATTACCCATCGCAGCAACCTACGATTTTATCGACAAAGAAGATACATTGTACACTCATCGTTGGGATGAATTACTGGCTCACTGTACGCCGGTGGATATGGATGCCGAAGGAAATCCTACACGTGAGACTATCCGGCATACAGTGGTAGCCGGTGAAAACTTAGTTACCATAGCGAATCGTTATGGGGTGACAGCTCAAAATCTCAGAACATGGAATGGGTTAAGATCAAATACGGTAGCCGCCGGACGACGAATCACTGTCAATATCAATAACGGAGGAATCCGTTATGCGGCGGCGGATCCGGAACCTGAAAAGACTGCCGCACCGGCTACAACCACGGCTACGGTTACAACCGCAGCCACAACAAGCTCTACCGCAGCCGCAGCAAGCTCTACCGCAAGTGGTAGTGCAGAGACTACTTACAGGGTGCAATCGGGCGATACGCTTTATGCCATATCCAAAAGATATCCGGGCATGACGGTCGACAAAATAAAATCAGCCAATAACCTGAGTAGCGATAGACTCCGGATAGGGCAGGTGTTGAGGATTCCGGGGAGATGACTATGAACTAAGAGTTAAGAGCTATGAACTAAGAGTTAAGAACTAAGAGTTAAGAGCTAAGAGCTAAGAGCTATGAGCTAAGAGTTAAGAACTATGAACTAAGAGCTAAAAGTTAAGAGTTAAGAAATCCCCCTACCTCCTCCGAAGGGGGATAAGGATTAACAATAAAATGTAGGGGCGTACCCTTGCGGTCGCCCTATTGAGAATGAAGAAATAGGGATTTTAAATTTGATTCATTAAATTTTTAAATTTCATTTATGAATACAGATCAGGTCACATTAGAAGAACAAAAGATTCAGGAAGAGTTCGATCTTCTGCTGGAGAGCTATCTTAATTCGAATCACCGTCGCAAGGTGGAGCGCATCACCAAAGCGTTCAACTTCGCAAAAGCAGCTCATAGCGGAGCCAGACGGCGTTCGGGCGAGCCGTATATCATGCATCCGCTGGCTGTGGCACGGATAATAAGCGATGAATTGGGACTTGGATCCACCTCCATCTGTTCGGCTTTATTGCATGATGTGGTGGAAGATACGGAATATACGGTCGAAGACATCAAGGATATGTTTGGCGAAAAAATTGCCCATATTGTCGATGGATTGACCAAGATTGCCGGAGGCGTTTTTGGCGAAAAAGCTTCTACACAGGCCGAGAATTTCCGTAAGTTACTCGTCACAATGAATAGCGATATTCGTGTTATTCTGATCAAAATGGCCGACAGACTGCACAATATGAGAACATTGAGCATTATGCCTGCGGTTAAGCAATTTAAGATTGTAGGCGAGACATTTTACCTGTATGCACCGTTGGCACATCGTCTGGGACTTTTTGCCATCAAAACAGAGCTTGAAGACCTCAGTTTCAAATATGAGCACCCTGCCGAGTATGAATCAATCAACGAAAAACTCAAAAAAACAGAGCAATACCGTCAGCTGTTATTTGATAATTTCGCAAAACCTGTTGACGAAAAACTGCAATCCATGGGTTTGGTTTACGAGATGCAAAACCGTGTCAAATCCGTTTATTCCATTTGGAGCAAAATGCAGGCTAAAAATATCCGCCTCGAAGACATTTACGATATCTTTGCTGCCCGGATTATTTTTGAATCGAAGGAAGGTACCGAAGATAAAAATTTATGCTGGGAAATTTATACAACGATTACCGATATTTTCCTCCCTCGCCCTGACAGGCTTCGCGACTGGGTCAGTCGACCGAAAGCCAATGGTTATCAGGCATTACACCTGACTGTGATGGGGCCAAACGGACAATGGATCGAAATACAGATACGCAGCCGGCGAATGGACGAAATCGCAGAAAAAGGATTTGCCGCACACTGGAAATACAAAGAACAACATGTAGAAGAAGACACCGAATTGGATAAGTGGCTGCAAACCATTACCGAAATTTTAGAAAGCCCGAATCCCGATTCGCTGGATTTTTTAGATACCATCAAATTGAATCTTTTTACATCCGAAATCTTCGTTTTCACGCCGAAAGGAGAGATCAAAACGCTGCCGCAAGAGGCTACTGCACTTGATTTTGCCTACGAGCTTCATTCCGATATCGGGCATCATTGTATCGGCGCCAAAATCAATCACCGGCTTATGCCCCTCAGCCATAAATTGTCGAGCGGCGACCAGATCGAAATCCTGACTTCACGCTCTCAACAGCCTGTTGCTGAATGGCTTAATTTTGTGACCACGGCAAAAGCACGCACAAAAGTAGAAACGGCGCTGAGACGTATCAGGAAAGAAATGGCCAAAAAAGGCGAAATCACATTGATTGAAACCATTGAAAAATCCGGAATCGACCCTGTGACCTCGTCCGATATGGATAAAGTGGCCTATTATTACGGTTTCCCACGACGTGAAGATCTATTTTATGCCATCGAAAAAGGTGACGTCACATTGCCTGAAAATGTCAGGAAAATAATCACGGGACAGACAGACAGTATTTTGGCAAAATTATGGAAACAAACACAAAAGATGGTGCAAATGAAACCAAACGGAGCGCCGAATGTTCAACAAAATGAAAATAAATCCACCATCGACCCGGCAAAACCATACCTGCTTACTGACGATACGTTTAATCGTAATTACGAAATAGCAAGTTGCTGTAAACCGATTCCGGGCGATAGTGTGCTCGGATTTATCAATGATGACGAGACGGTTGCTGTTCATAAACTTTCCTGCCGGATTGCCATGCGGTTGAAAAGCAGTTTTGGCGAACGTATCCTGTCGGTTATCTGGGACCAACATTCCAATGCTTCGTTCGAAGCTACCATCGAAGTAAAAGGAATTGATTCCATCGGTGTTTTGAATGCCATAACTAAAACCATTTCGAACGATTACAATGTCAATATTTTAAGCCTGTCTATTGATGCCAAAGACGGCATATTTGAAGGCAGAATCAAAATGCTGGTTCAAAATGTCGAAGATATCCAACGAATGTGTGTGACCCTGTCGAAAATCAAAAGCATCAAATCGGCTATTCGAATTGTGGATTAAGGGTATGATTGTTTCTACCAATATTGCGTACCTGACGGCACGCTGATAGATATGACAACGATGTTTCTACCAATATTCTGTGCCCAAAGGCACGCAAACGAAATGTTAATCTCTTTTCTACCAATATTTTGTGCCCAAAGGCACGCAAACGAAATGTTAATCTCTTTTCTACCAATATTTTGTGCCCAAAGGCACGCAAACGAAATGTTAATCTCTTTTCTACCAATATTTTGTGCCTAACGGCACGCTTATCGAATGTTTTTTTCGTAATTTTCAAAGGCAGAAATAAATAAATTCAGTTCGCTTTTGACGTTTTCCAAACGATTACATATTTCTTCCTGTTTGATTGTTTCGGCTTTGTTGTCTTTTAATTTTTGGCGGGCGCCACGGATGGTCAATCCCCGTTTTTTCAATAAATAATGTATTAACCGGATTTGTTCGATGTCTTCCTGCAAGTAAAAACGCGTGCCTTTATCGTTTTTCTGAGGGGCAATCTCGTCAAATTCTTTTTCCCAAAATCGCAATGTAGGTTCATTCAGCTCAAACATTTGCGCAACTTCTTTAATGGAATAGAATCGTTTCATATTAATTCATCGGGCGACCGCGAGGGTACGCCCCTACAATTTTTAATTGGGCGTAAACATTACGCCCCTACAATTCTCAATTCTCAATTCTCAATTAATTAGTCCATCACCTGCCCGCGATTTTCCGCTATCTGAATCATCTGGTCGTACTCCTCCGGCGTAAGATCCATGTAGTAATAGTTGACCGGATTCACATATTTGCCATTGAGCAACACCTCATAATGCAGGTGCGGGCCTACTGATTTACCTGTATTACCCACATGTCCGATGACTTCGCCTCGCACTACTTTTTGTCCGACACGCACCAAGTTTTTGTTATTATGTCCGTATAATGTCTGAAAGCCGAAACCATGATTGATCACGATACAATTGCCATACCCTTGTTTCCATCCCGCTAAGGTAACCGTCCCATCGCCTGTAGCATATATTTCCGTGCCTGTGGGAGCTGTGAAATCCATCCCTGTATGAAAACGGAGTGTACGGTAAATCGGGTCGATGCGATTGCCGTAACCCGACGATGTCCGCGTTAAATCCTTATTTGAAATCGGTTGAATGCCCGGTACGCACCGTATCCGTTCTTCTGATTCCTTGCCCATCGCAATCAACTCATCGAACGAATTAGACTGCACATAGATCTGCCGTTTCATCATATCAATCTTTTTCGTCGTTTCAATAACCAAATTCGCATTCGACAGGTTCATCAGGTAATCATAGCGGTTTGAACCTCCGATGCCGGGTTTTCGTACATAATCCGGAATTGCCTGAGTTTGGAAAATGGCTCTGTATAAATTATCATCCCGTTCCTGAATATCATCCAAAACCTCAAGCGCATCATTCAACCGCAATGAAAGCACCTCAAACTGAGTTTTCAACAACATATTTTCTTTGCGCAATAAAGCCTCCATCGGTGAATCAAAGAAATAAATAAAAGCAAAAAATACGCCGGTTCCTATCAAAATACCCAGACTTAAATGCCTCAAAACGACCAAGAACTGTTGTTTGGCAGACAGGTAAACCCGCTCGTAAGTAAGCGTGTTCGGATTGTATTTATAGTATGTTTTGCGACTTCCAAATATACCCATTTCGTCATTCTGTTTTAAAAAAGGATTGCAAATATAATAATTTGCTATAATTTTGCAAAGTTTTTTACATTTTTTTGACATAATTAAATTCATTTTCAGAAATGTTAACAGCAAAAGAGATACGCGAATCGTTTAAAAACTTCTTTATTTCGAAAGGACATCAGATTGTCCCTTCGGCTCCTATGGTCGTAAAAGACGACCCCACATTGATGTTTACCAATGCAGGAATGAATCAGTTCAAAGATATTATTCTGGGCAATGTCCCGGTCAAATATCCGCGTATAGCCGATTCGCAAAAATGCCTGCGCGTCAGCGGCAAACACAACGACCTCGAAGAGGTAGGCCATGACACCTATCATCATACGATGTTTGAAATGCTCGGCAACTGGTCGTTTGGCGATTATTTCAAAAAAGAGGCTATTAACTGGGCTTGGGAGTATTTGGTGGATATATTGAAACTGCATCCCGGACAACTGTATGCCACTGTTTTTGAAGGAAGCCCTGCGGAAAATCTGGAACGCGACAACGAAGCGGCCGGATATTGGGAGCAATACCTCCCCAAAGACCATATTTTAAACGGAAATAAACACGATAATTTTTGGGAAATGGGCGATACAGGCCCTTGTGGACCCTGTTCGGAAATCCATATCGATATCCGTCCGGAAGCGGAACGTGTAGCCGTTCCGGGCGTTACGCTTGTCAATGCAGGCCATCCGCAGGTAATCGAAATATGGAATCTTGTCTTTATGCAGTATAACCGAAAGGCTGACGGCTCATTGGAGAAATTGCCTGCACAGGTGATTGATACGGGAATGGGCTTTGAACGCCTCTGTGTGGCGATACAGGGAAAAACGTCTAACTACGATACCGATGTGTTCCAACCGATCATTCAGGCTATCGCTCAGATGACAGGTTTTGCGTATGGCGCCGACACGCAAAAAGATGTGGCCATGCGTGTCATTGCCGACCATATCCGTACCATCGCTTTTTCGATTACAGACGGACAATTGCCCTCCAACGCGAAAGCAGGCTATGTGATTCGCCGTATTCTTCGTCGTGCCGTCCGCTATGGATATACATTCCTCAATCGGAAGAAAGCATTTATGTATCAATTGCTTCCTGCACTTATCGATACGATGGGCGACGCTTATCCCGAACTCATCGCACAGCAGGAACTGATCGGTAAGGTAATGAAAGAAGAAGAAGATTCGTTCCTGCATACGCTCGAAACGGGTATTCGCCTGTTGGAAAAGAAAGTGTCGGAACTCAGTCAAGCCGGTAAAAAGGTATTGGCCGGCACAGACGCCTTTGTGCTCTATGATACACTCGGATTTCCGTTAGACCTTACCGAACTGATTCTGCGCGAAAGCGGAATGGAGGTCGACATCGCAACATTCAATACCGAAATGCAAAAGCAAAAAGAACGCGCCCGCAATGCCGCTGCCATAGAAACAGACGACTGGGTCATTGTGCGTGAAGGCGAAAGCCAATTTACGGGATATGATATGTGCGAATGTAATACCCATATCCAGCGCTATCGTAAAATCCGTCAGCAAAACAAAGAGTTATATCAGATTGTGCTGGACAACACGCCATTCTATTCTGAGATGGGAGGTCAGGTGGGCGACAGTGGCGTGCTGATTTCGGAAGCTTCCACAGTCCATATCATCGACACGAAAAGGGAAAATAACTTGTCGGTACATCTGACCACCGAACTGCCCAAAGACCCGACCGCGCCTTTTCTTGCAATGGTGGATGGAAAACGCCGGCTTCAAATCGAATGTAATCATACGGCAACGCATCTGTTACATGAAGCATTGCGCGAAGTGTTGGGTTCGCATGTCGAACAAAAAGGATCATTCGTTTCGCACGATGAATTGCGATTCGACTTTTCTCATTTCCAAAAAGTTACGGACGAAGAAATACGCAAAGTAGAGCAGTTGGTTAACCGGCGCATCCGCATGAATCTTCCATTGGATGAACATCGCTGTATGCCTGCGGCAAAAGCTAAAGCAATGGGCGCTATGGCTTTGTTCGGCGAAAAATATGGCGATGAAGTGCGTGTGGTACGGTTTGGCGAATCGGTCGAATTGTGCGGAGGCACACATGTGGCGGCAACAGGATGGATT
>Ga0082212_10003976_pt1 | contig 20712 bp, 16 predicted proteins | sample TergutNt197P3_FD_71548 | JGI IMG/M metagenome (GOLD analysis project Ga0082212, IMG submission 71548) | Neocapritermes taracua P3 segment gut microbial communities from Petit-Saut dam, French Guiana - Nt197 P3 | ecosystem: Host-associated > Arthropoda: Insects > Digestive system > Gut ... | reverse complement strand
ATACAGTGTGGGCAGAGCGTACAGTTGTTGAATGTTAAACTGGTGGTGCATCACATAACCAGCAGGCTTTAAGAGGTTAATATGCTTGTTTGATGCTGTAGGCAGAATGTTGTTTGTAGTGCCGTGTCAAGTGTTATTGTGTCTGCGATGTGACTCCGCGCATTCTTGTAGGAAGTTAACGTTTCGGGGTAACCTGCTGTCTTTGCCTTTAGGGTACAAGAATTCTTTTTCTACCCAGAGGATGAAACCAGCAGCTTTCTCTGAATCTTAAGAAAAATTTTTATCAGTCTGCATAGTGTCACATGCCAGGACACAACGTTCTTTGTAGCAGCTGTACTTAGAACCTCGTATCTTGTTAAATGTATGGGAGTTATAAATGGAAATTCTAGTGCAACGCAGAATTTACGTAGTTCTATCGGTTTCCAGTGACTGGTGTCGTCATGTTCTGTAGGAATCGCAACCCATTCACAGCATTCCCGTGTCACGATGTTATCTGGGTGGGAGATAAGGAGATAAAGAGTTGAGTCGGGCAGGTTTAGAGACCATTTCTACAGCTTCAAGCTAATTAGATTGATGCAAAATGTATTTGCAGTGTACCCCCGCCCCCCCCCCCCCCGTCCCCCCCTTTTTCCTTTTCTTTTCCACCAAATTGGGGCCCCCCCCCCCCCGCCGTTGGGTCCGATGAAACCATGGGCCTGCCCGTAATGGCGGCTTTATTTCCCAAGCTTCATGCCGTAAGCCTGCGAGGCAAGCTCGTCAAAGTTGGCGGCGTCTACCAAAAATGCCGGGGGCTCATAAATGGTGCCCTCAAGGGTTTTGCCCTGGATGAGGGCCACCATGGCATGGGTGGCGGAAACGCCCGTATCATAGGCGGCAAAGCAGCCTACAACATCCACATAGCCGTCCGCCAGCATTTCAATGCTGTCCGTGGCGCCGCCGGAGGTTATCACGACGACATGGCCTTCCTCCCCTGCTTTAACAAACTTACCAGCCTGAGTGAGCGCGGATTTCATCGCCGCATTATAGAATTCGGAATGCAGGTAGATCAAATCCACATCGGGATGCGCCTGAAGCGCGTTTTGCAGGCCGGAGAGTCCCTTCTCCGCATTCCAGTCGCCGGGAACCTGCTGAATGACTTCCAGCTTGTCCGGGTTGTTTGCCACGGTTTCAGCCAGCATTTCGAGTTGATCTACCGCATAGGAGTCGGTTAGCGCGCCCATCAGCTCAATGATCTTAACCTTTTTGCCGACCTTGTCGCTATATGCCACCATCCAGTCATTCTGCTGCCTGAGCATGCCTATAACTTCGGCGCTGACCTTGTACGCGATGTCAACGCCCACATCCGCGTCGAGCATCCGTGAGAACTCGATAAAAGGAACGCCCGCATCGTTGCACTTTTTGATCGCCTCTAAAATGGCCTCGCTGTCGACGTAGGAGCATATAATGCCCTGAACGCCCTGCGCGATGAAGTTTTCGATCTGCTGCAACTGGTCGTTCGGATTGTTCTGCGCGCTTTGCACAATTAAGTTGACGTTGCCAAGCTCTTCACCGCCGTCCAGGATACCCTGCAGATAGGCTTCCCAGACAGCCTCGCCGCGTATCGGCATGCTGACGCCAATGCGAATCTCTTCGCCCGTAACCACATCGGCTATCGGCGCGTTTTTGGCGCGGATATCGCCTTTCACATTGATGTCCAGTTCCTCCTCCGCCGAGCCTACGTAACCCGCTGAAATACCAAGAAGAAGCACCGTGCACAATAGGAGAACCACCGCTTTTTTCATACTTCCCTTCCTCCGTTTCGCATGTTTCGTTAGGATGATTTATCTCAATGGCGCACATTCGCGTCTCGGACGCGTAATATGGCGCAAGAGAACGATTCCGTCCTTGTCGCCCTTCCCGGCAGGTGAATCTATAATTCCACCGGCTTCCCCGTTTCCAGCGATTGGTTAATCGCTTCGGCGATGGAAAGGACTTCCAGCGTATCTTCCCGCGTTACAGGCAGGGGTTGTTCTCCGTGGAGACAGGATAAAAAGGCCTCGATCTCCAATTGGTAAACATCCTTCGGCACAACTTCCAGGACTTTTCGCTCGCCGCCGTTTTCATAACAGATTAGGCTGGATGTGGATTCGGCGTGAATGTTGAACCCGGCGGCGTAATTGTACTCGACGCCGCCCTTGTCGCCTACGATACGGTATCCGACGGAGAAGGGATAGCCGTCCGGCATTTCCATGGACGCCTCGCAGCTTATGTTTGCGCCGCTCGTAAAAATGAGATGATTGACGATATGATTCCAGCATTTGGTCGGGCTGCGCCAGCCGATCGAATGAACGCTCCTGACTTTTCCGAAAACGCTTACCAAAAAATCAAGGTCATGGATACACAGGTCATACAATCCGCCGCCGCTTTTTGCCGGATCCCTGTGCCATGTGGACCAATTTGGATGCTGTCCCAAGCGTTTGGCAACGCCGATATGAATTTTGCCGATCATATCCTTTTTGATCATATCATTGATTTCCACGAGCTCCGGCGTCCACCGAGCCGCCTGTGCGGCCATCATCCCGACCCCGTTTCGCTCCGCGGCATCAAACATTCTCCGGGCGCTTTCCACAGACAGCGAGAAGGGCTTTTCACACAGCACATGCAGCTTATGGCCGACGGCTCGGACCGCATGTTCCTCATGCAGATAGGAAGGGAGGCAGATGATAACGACGTCGAGCGGTTCTTTTGACAGAGCCTCCTCAAGCGTCGCGTAATAAGGACATCCGTACTTCGCCGCCGCGCTCTTTCCGGCTTCTTCATTTAGCTCAACAATGGCGGTAAGCTCCGCCATTTTCGAGTTGAGAAGCGCCTCGGCATGGTTGGTTCCAATAAATCCAACTCCGAGTATTGCGGTACGCCACATATCGATCACACCTCCATGCATACGCGGTGATACAAGCTCGTCCGGATCATTGTAATCCATATTTTCTGTCTGGCTGGGGATAGGCCCCGTCTTCCAACGCAACATATTTTCGCCGTGCAATTCAGGTGTTGCCATCATACGCCCATCGCCCCCAAAAGTCAATACTTTTCTCCTTGTTTGCATGTTGCGTGAAGCGGTTTCGCTGCGGCAAAACGCTCCTGATACAACTTCGCCCGTCTATCAGGATGAGTGGGTCTGAAAAAACGGATATGAAAGAGAAAAACCACCTAACGAAGACAGGTGGTTTTTTCCTTCGATAAAGTTTCCCGTTTCTTCCCTTCCGTTTTTCTCAACCGATATCAATCTTTTTCGCTTGAGGCTTTTCGTCGGCGGTTTGCTTGGGCAGTGTCACGGTGAGAACGCCGTTTTCATAGGCGGCGGTGATGTTCGCCGTGTCGATGCCTTCCATGTTGAAGCTGCGCTCCACATGGCCGCTGTGCCGTTCGCTGTACAGGTATCCTTCCTTTTGTTCTTTCTTCTCCCGGTTCATATCCGCGCTGATGGTCAGGCAGTCTTCTTTGACGGACAGGTTAATCAGATCCTTGGGAACGCCGGGAAGATCCGCCTCCAGCTTATAGAACCCCTCCTCCTCCTTCACATCCACATGAAGACTTACGGGACGTAACATGTCGGTGACATCGAAAAACGAGCGGATAAAATCGCTGCCGGGACGGTAGAGCGTGTTGCGGCGGCTGGGCAGAATCGTGTACATAAAGTATCCTCCTTCAATTGCGGCAGAGCCGCGAAATGATGATCCGGCACCGGCATCTGGCGCGATGTTTGCGGCCTTGGTTCCGGGTGCAAATTGAGCATACATTAATAGTCAAAGATAGTCAAATAACAAAACAGCAAACAATGGTCAAAGATAGTCAAAATAAGATAATAAGCATGTGTTTTTTTCACCAAATCGGACGGTTTTGCCTTTTTTCGCGAGATATCACTGGTTTTGTATTCTATTCCTCAGTTTCCGGAAAAGCCGCAGGGCCTGTTCTTTTAAATATACGTATTCTTCCCGCTTCCGAAACGCCAGGTAGAACACGGCGTTTGGCACAAGCAGGCATAGGGCCAGCATTACCAGGAGGCTGATGGGCGTAGGGCTGGGGAAAAGCAATGATTGCAAGGATGTAAGCCCCATACCGCAACCAAGGGCAATGGCCAGTACTGCGGCTGTTTGTTCCACATACCCCTTCACCCCGGTTCCCAGGGCATAACGGTGCACCATCCAGGGGTCGAACCACCAGGTGGTAAGAAGCCGGCTGACGATGGTGGCCAGCAGCACCCCTTCGATACCCCAGGAATGCACCCACCATAGACTGAAAGCAATATTCAGCCCGGCAGAGAACACGGGCCTGTAGCGCCCCTGCCAAAAGAGGCCGCAGGCGTCCTTGTGCATGATTGTGTTTTCCAACAAGCCGCTGGTTATAAAGTTCAGTGCGATGATGGGCACCGCCCAGGCGCCCGCAAGAATCCGGTCATGGCCAAAAAGCAACGCCACAAGAGGATTCAGCAGAACCAGCAGACATACGGCGGCAAACCCGTACAACCAGCCGCCCAGCAGGTTCAGGCACCGGAAGATGAAATACCGTCTTTCCTTAGCGCTGGTGACGGAAAAATTGCCCACGCTGGCAGTGAAGCTTTGGAAAACCAGGCTCAGCATGGTGGTTAAGGCGGTGACCAGGACCAGGTAATTGCTGTACAGGCCGATGATGGCGAAGCCGATGAACTTGCCAAGCACCAGGTTGTCGGTTGTATTCAGCGCCGTTCCGCTGAAGCGGTACAAACTGAGGCCAAAGAGGTTTTTAAAAATACCGCGGCGCTCTTTTTTGGGCAGGGCAGCGGTGTCATCTTCCCCGGCCTGCGGGCGGCTAACCCGGCGCAGATAGGGATAGGAACGGTCAGCGCTGCGGGCGACAAGCATGTTTTTCAGCGCCGCCGCCGCCGCAAACACCATCACATAGGCGTAATAATTATGCCACAGCGCCAAGGCCAGAATTTGCGCCGCCGAGGAAAATACCGAGATCAGCAGCCCGACGGCGTGAATGCGGGATTGCCGCTGGTCGGCGGTGAAGATGGCGGATTTATACCCCCAAAAAAGGTAGCTGAACACGGACTGGGCCAGGAACATCAGGTAGACTGCCTGCAAATCCACCAGGTCCGTTTGCCGGTTCAACAGCACAGGCAGGAAAGGGAGTAGCAAAAGCCCCAGCGCCAGCACCGCCAACCCCACATAAAAGTAGGCGCGGCGCAGCAGGCGCAGGGATGCCCGGATGCGCGGCACGTCGCCCGTGGCAAGAGGCTTGTACAGACTTACCACGATGGCGGTGCCGATGCCGAGCTCACTGATATTCAAAACGGATAGGATGTTGCTGAACCAGCCGGAAATGCCCTGGTATTCCACGGGTAAGGTCCGTACGAATACCATTCGCACCACGATTGCAAGCGCCATGGTCAGCATTTGGCAAAGGACGCCCACAAAGGCGTTGCGGGCGCTATGGTGGGTACGGCTTTGTTCCCCGGCCTTCATCGCGCTGCCTCCCCGGCGGCCGACGCAGATATCCTCAGCAATTCCCTGGTCAGCGCGGCCATGACCTGGTCATGGTCCTCCCGGACCAGCTGGATGCCCGCCTTCAGAATAAAGGGATCCACCGGTTCCCTGCGTACGGTGTCCAGCAGAAACTTCAAGCCGTCGGGACTCTCGAGGGTCGGCAGCCTTTTACGGGCCTGGGCGGTGAGGCTGCGCTTCCACACCATGCCGTCCGGATAAGGGCTGAAAATCAGCTTCCGCCCCGCCAGTACGGCGCTTTCCGCCATGGCGCTGAAATCGGAGATCACGATGTCGCAAGCCGCCATGTAAGGCTGATAATCCTCCCGGGGATCCCGCACCAGCATACCCCGCTCCCGTTGGCTGTCGACCAGGAGCCCCATGGGTTGAATGTGGGGATCATACCGGGTGTATTCATTGGGGTGGATGCTGAAGAGAAACTGATAGCCGTAGGCCCGCAGGCTTTCACAGACGTTGAAAATACCCTCACCCAGCGCATGAAAGAGGCTGTTCTCCCGCCAGGAGCCAAAGAGGCCTACCAGGCAGGTGTTCGGGGTTATGCCCAGCAGACGGCGGTATTCCTCGCGCCGCTGCAAGGCCCGCTCTATTTCCGCCGCGAACTTGAAACCCGTGTGAACCATCACCGCCGCCATATCCGGGTCCTCTTCCGCCATGGCTTCCATGATCATCCGATTGGCTTCGCACATCTTGGTAAACTTTGGTTTTCCATCCTCTCCCCGGGCGTATTCCCCATAGCAGTACAGGGTTTCGCCTCCATCCATGGAGATGATGTGCGGCCCATGGTTCACGTACAGAATCGGCGTCATATCCCTGGTGAAGCTGACGGGTGTGCGCATATCCGCGCATACGATCAAATCCCACGCATGGCGCTGGGGTCTGTCGCACAGGGGGATGCCCCTGTCTTTGATGAATTGTTGAAATTCGTTTTTCGGGTTATCCTCTTTCAGCGAATCGTGAGTATACAGGAAAAAGCGGTACGTTTTTTCATGCAGCAGCGGCTCGCAATACCGGCGGATATGGGAGGTCATGGCGTCGCCGTTCGCATAGAGCAGAATACGCTTGTCCCTGCCTGCCAGGGAGCGAAGGCGGGGAATATTCCGATAATATGCGTTGCGCGCTGGGCGGAGCAGGCGTTTCATAATTTTTTTTCGCATCAGCGCTCCCTGACTTCCGCGGAGCCGTCATCCTCCAGTCCGGCTTCTCCCATATAGTCCCGGACGAGCCTGCGGATGGTGGCTTCCAGCGGGTCGTGAAGAAGGCGGCGCAGCTCGGACTTCCGCTCTTCCAGCCTGTCCCTTAGAATTGTAAATTCAGTGCAGCCCAGTACCACATCTGTTTGCGCCTGCCGGTTTACCAGGGTGATGAATTGAGATAAAGCAACGTCGTCTACCCGATTCCGTTTCACCGCTTCAATCAGCGTCCGAAGCTGCGGGTAACAGCCCTCTCCCTCGTAATCTACGGCTATGCCGTATTCCATCAGTTCCGCCGGATAGATGCCCGATTCGAAGGTGCCCTCCGTGGCCAGGAGGCTCACCCGCCCTATACCCCCACCCCGAAGATCATCCCCCAGAATACGGAGGATATGCCGAAGACGGAAAGGAACCCCGGCGCATTTCGCCCGGGCGAGGGGAAGCACTTCCGGCAAGAAAACGTGGGAGGTGTTGCAACACAGTACGATATCCGTGCAACCCAGGCTCACCAATCCGGCGATGCTGCCTGCCAGCTGGGAAACGAGCTCGTCCCGTCTTTCCCCATATAGGAGGGCGCGTACCCGGCTTGGCATCTGGCAGGCGTTGTCTACCACGATGCGCGGCCGGTCCCACTCTTTTTCACCGGGGAAAGCCCGTATCAGCGCCGAAAAAAACCCGGCTGTTGCCACGGAGCCCATGCCCCCTACGATGCCGATGGCGTCCTGCCCTCTTTGGATGCGGTTCATAGGGTCTCCTCTCTTAGAATGCCGCTTTCTCCGCCAGGGCTAAATCCTGCGGGTCGTCCACCTCAAACCAGCGGTCCGACGGGAGGGAGATCACCCGGATATCATTGTTGCGATAGTAAATCAACCCGCCGATCACCAGTTCATAATAGCTGTCGACTCCCTGGGTGTCGATGTAAGCCTGAAGGTTGGGCATCAGTACCCGTGTCAGAAAATCTCGCCGGAAAAAATACGCATTTACGGTTTTCAGGGCGCGGGTTTCGTCAAAACCGTTTCCCTGATCTCGCTTGATTACAAGGGATGTGCAGCGGCCGTCCTCGTCCGCGAATACCACGGAACCGTTCATGGTTTTTCTGTCGAAGTGGCTTACCAGAATATCGCATTCACCCCGGCCGGACAGCAGGGTGGCGATCAGGTCGTCCGTGTAATAAATGTCGCATTCCAACAGCAGACAGTCCTCCTGAACATAGGGCCTCGCAAGCGCCAGGGAATATACATTGTTGGTGGTCTCATAGTCCGGGTTTTCCACATAGGTAACCGTCATGCCCTCATACCGCGGCCCTACCGCGTTTATAATGTCCTGCTTCCGGTGGCCCACCACCAGGATCACCTCCGTGATTCGGCCGCACCGGGCCAGGCAATCCAGCGCGTGCACAAGAAGGGGCGTACCCTTCACAGGCACCAGGGCCTTGGGCATCGTATCCGTATAGGGGCGAAGACGCTTGCCATAACCCGCCGCCAGCAGGATCGCTTGCATATGGCTCCTTTCATGGAGGGGGTGGCCTGGAAGACGCCGTATACCGGGCTTCACCCTAACCTCTGGTAGTGTAGCAGAAAAAGAAAGGGCTTTCAAGGGAGGGAAAAGCCGGAACAGGGCTTGAGCCTTAGATAGTGTGGACACGAGATAAGAAGTGTGGTAAAATGAGGATACCAAGAAAAGAGGAGGTATTCTCATGTCCACGGACATCCATCGCCATGATATAACAGATGCGGCATGGGCCTTGTTGGAGCCACATATGCTTGGACAAAAGGGACAATGGGGTGGCGTAGCGGAAGATAATCGGCGGTATATAAACGCGGTAATCTGGATTTTGCGAACAGGAGCTCCTTGGCGAGACTTACCGGCGGAATATGGTAACTGGAACAGCGTGGCAAAGCGATTCAGACGGTGGGTAGAAAATGGTTTGTGGGAGAAAATTTTGGAAAAGCTTGTTGATGATCCAGATTACGAGTGGCTGATGATTGATGCGAGTCATATCAAAGTGCACCCTCATGCAGCGGGAGCGATCGGAGGAAATCAAGATATGAAACGTACAAAAGGGGGCTCAACACCAAGATACATCTTGCCGTGGATGCGAATGGTATGCCAGTCAGAATACTTGTTACAGCGGGTACCGTCCATGATTGTACGCAAGCTTGTACCCTGATCGAAGGGATTCCCGCAGAATGGTTGTTGGCTGATAGGGGTTATGACAGTAACGTAATAATCGAAAAGGCTGCCTCTCAGAATATGAAGATTGTGATTCCGCCAAAGAAAAATCGCAAGGACCAAAGAGACTATGATACTTACCTTTACCGGCTTCGTCATTTGATTGAAAATGCTTTCCTGCACCTCAAACGTTGGCGTGGCATCGCAACAAGATATGCTAAAAACACTTCTTCATTCGTTGCTGCCGTACAAATTCGTTGCATCTCCCTATGGTTGAAGCTGCTGTCTTGACCTCGTGTCCACACTATCTAGTTCAGATCACTCACAGGGTCGTTCCCGTTTTCATTTAAATAACGGTCGATGATGAACCGGGGCCGCCGTTTGGTTTCGTTGTAAATCTTGCCGATATATTCGCCGATTATCCCCAGTGACAAAAGTTGAATACCGCCGATCATCCAGATGGATGCCAGGGTGCTGGTCCATCCGGCAACGGTGATGCCGCCGACCCAGGCGACCAGCGCATATATCAGCATCAACAGGGATGCCAGGAAGATCAGTAGCCCGATGGTCGTGATCATCCGCAGGGGTTTGACGGAGAAGCTTGTGATGCCGTCAATGGCAAACGCCAGCATCTTTTTGAAGGGGTACTTGCTTTCCCCCGCAAAGCGCTCGCCGCGGTCGTAATACACATAGCCGCTTTGAAACCCTACCAGAGGCGAGAGTCCCCGCAAAAACAGGTTCACCTCCCGGAATTCCGCCAGGGCCCGCAGAGCCCGGCGGCTCATCAGCCTGTAGTCCGCGTGGTTGTAGGTGATGTCCACGCCCATGCCCTTCATCAGCTTGTAGAACAGCAGAGCGGTCCGTTTTTTAAAAAACGAGTCCGTTTCCCGCTTGTTGCGTACGCCGTACACAACGTCGCAGCCGTCCCTGTACTCCTCAATGAACCGGTCAATGGCGTCCATATCGTCCTGCAGGTCCGCATCCATGGAGACGCAGAAATCCGCATGCTCTTTCGCGGTCATAAGGCCGGCCAGCAGCGCGTTCTGATGCCCCCGGTTGCGGCTGAGCTTCAAGCCTTCAAACAATGGGTTTTTCCGGTGCAGCTCCTGGATGACGGCCCAGGTCTTGTCCTTGCTGCCGTCGTCCACCAGCAGTACCCGGCTGTTTCCGTCGCAATATCCCTTTTCTTCCAGGATTTTCATTTTTGTCACCAGGCGGCCGGCGGTTTCATACAGCACTTCTTCCTCGTTATAACAGGGAATTACCACCATCAATTTGTTAGCCATTGTTCTCCGGGGTCTTCGCCATGCCGGGGCCGAGTCCCCGATTTCTCAAGGCTATGCCCCGGACTCACCTCCCTTCTGGTTGTTTCTGATCTCGATAGGGCCGGAGATGACGGTGAAGGTATGCTCGTTCATAACACCGGCGACACGTACCCGGTAGACGCCTGCGGGAAGCGGATTTCGCTCCCTGTCCGACCCGTCCCAATAAAAATAGCTGCCCGACGGGTATATCTGACCCGGGCGGGTACCGCGGCGATGGCAAAGCCGGTGAACCACTTCGTCTCTGTCATTCACTATGCTCACGGACAGGGCGCAGGGGAAGGCGTGTTTCACTAAGATACAGATCTCGCGAGGATTGCCCAATTCATATTCATCCGGCGCGTCCACAGCCAGGTTCAGGTTCCCTTCCGCCGGAGGGACGCAAAGCACCCGCCCGGCGTGCACCGTCAGCCGGCCCTGATCAATGGATACCAGATGTACCATCACATAACCGTAGGCATCCTCCTCCACGTTGATGGAAAGGGTGCGTACCTTGCGCCCCGCCGACACCGCTCCTTCCTGATCACCAAAGGCGGTAAAACGCTCCATGTTGTCATAGAGGAGCCGGGCCTCGTCAAAAAGCCACTTTCCATCCCGTTGGCATACGATCTGGTAGGCTACGCGCACGGGCCGGGTGGCGATGTACTCCATGGTTATGCGCCTCTCCACGCCGTCCAACATGGCGTCTGAGAAGGTGACGTCCAGGATGGGGGAGCGTTGCAAGCCCTCTGGCAGAGGCGCGTTCACATCGTAACGGAACACCACGAAGTCGTCCCGCTGGGGATAGACCTGGGGGGTTGAGGCCGCGTGGTTCAGCAGCAAATAATCATACAGTTCGGTGAGGGTAATCCTGCCATCCCGGTTGATATCCGCCGGATACCCATAGCGGGGACTCATGCTTTGGGAGAGGGCGTGCGTAAAGTAAAATGCCCCTTGAGGGCGGAAACGCCCTTCTTTGTGGTTCGGTTCCGCCTCCGGGGCGTCCATGTCCGCCTCGCTCCAATACCAGCTTTCCTCCAGCGCGCCGGAACTGGTGAGCACCTTGAAGTCGTTCCCCAGAAAATGGATTGCCGCGGGCTGATCCGCCTGCCCCTTGCCCAGAAACGCGCCGCTGTTGCAGGCGTCCAGCCAGAGCACCTTGGTACCCTCGATGGGTTCAAAGGCGGCCTCCAACTCCGCCGCGGTGATACACCCCTCGGTAACGCCATCGCTTAACAGCAGCGCCGGCTCTTGGCCGCTGCCGGGGACATAGCTTCCGTGGGTGCTGATGTAGAGATAGCTTACGTCACCCTCCTCCGCGTCCGCGAAGGTTTCTTGGATTAGGCGGATCAAGGTCTGGGCGTCGGTGATGGACTCATCGGGAATCAGCAGCGATACGAGGGGTTCCAAGGCTGCCTGAAACGCCTCCTGCATAGCGTATACGTTGTTTGTGGAGGATGGATAGGCGCTGGGTTTGGATACAAAATCGTCAATGCCTATCAGCAGAGCTCTTTCCGCGCGGCGGGCATTATCCGGCCATGGATGAGCGGACTCCGGCGCGGCGGCGGCGCAACCGTCTGTTATTGCCGGAAGAAACGCAAGGCAGGCCGTTAGGCATATCGCCAGCGGCAGCCTGGTTGCCCGTGCGCCCACCATGCCCATCCCTCCCGGTCAGGATGGCGCAGCTTTGCATTACCTGGCTCCCCTGGATCCGATGCCGCGCACACAGCGTTATTGTACACCATTCCCGTGGATTCGTCCAACAGGAAAGAGGTTCATAGGCCCAATGGGTTCAGCCCGCGGTTACTCATCCACCAGCCAGGTGTCCGGGGAGTTGTATTCCTTCTCGTATAGGACGGCGCGCAGGGAGTTTTGGGTTATGATGTCCGCGATGCCGTTGGCGGTCTTGTCCGCAAGGGTTCGCTGAAATGCCGCCACAGCGGACTTGGTGTGGCTGCCGTACGTACCGGTGATGTGGCGGGCATCCAGGTACCCCAGTTCGTGCAGGCTTTCCTGAAGCCAGCGCACCTTATCCCCCCTGTTACCGCCGCGCATGGTGGTGCCCACCACGTCCTGACATGCGCCAAAGCCCAACACCTGGCTGTTGTTAAGCCGGAACGTATTGCGCTGCACCCTGGAAGGATTGTTGCCCTCGATTACATGGATCAATACGTCGCCCGCGCCGTCCATGGCGCAGTATTCCACGATGGCTACGTGCTCCGTATCTCCGGCTGCGTTATAGCTGAAAAAGACCAGATCGCCGGGCCTGGGAATATAGTCGTTTTTTTTCATCAGCGCATCTTCGCCCAACAGCCATTGATAGCCCCAGCCCGGGCAATGGCCTTTTCTGTACACAAAGCGGCCCCTGGTGATAAACCAATCTCTGCCTGTGTTTTGACCGGTATAGAAGGGGTATACGTTTCTCAGCAGGCGGGCGCCGTAGCGCTGGTCTACTTGGTCCACGCACCAGCAGACGAACTCCGCGCACCACTCCGCATAGGGATTGCCTGCCCAGTCGCCATACTTGGTATAGCCGCGCGGCCCCTCCCCATTGCCGATCTCTTCGGCAGCCACCTCCAGCAGCAGGCGAACAAATTCAGGGGTTGCCCCTGGGTCCAAAATCGTTTCTCCCGCCAGTTCCTGCATGGATACGTCGGAGACAGCGTAGACGCCCTCCGCATCGCGGCTGGGATGATTCTCCCGGGCTTCCGCAATGCTACCCCGCCAAAGGCCGCATCCTGATATTTCGAAGAACAGCGCTATGCATAGGGCGAAGGATAGGCTGCGCCCTCCACGGTACCCCTTAGCCGGCCAACATCCGCCCATGCCAGCACCCCTCCTAGCGCCCAAAGGATTCGATTCCCCGCAACAGCTCAAATTCCCGGATGGAGCGTACTGTGGTAAACATTTTACGGGTAAGGATCGCCCCGGAACGGTAAAACAGGCAGATGAAAGGCCTGTCCTCTGCAAACTGCTGCTGGATTGCTTGGCTGGTATAGGCGAATTCAGCGCTGTCCTGGTTGGTGCGCAGGGTGTTGAACAGGGAGGTCATATCGCTGCCCACATAGCGGCAGTAATTCTGCTCGTTCCCCTTGATGAGGAAGAAACCGCAGTCCGGCACCACGTCCATCTGAAAAGCGCACAACGCCATGTCAAAGGAGCCTTTTTCCAAAGCCGTCTTCATCTCATGATAGTCCATGCGGGTTATTTTCACTTGCACTTTTACGGCGGCAAGCATATCCTTGATTCTTTCGGCCGCCTCATAACGTACATTGTTCTCGGGATCCTCGTAAACGAACAGGCGAAGGTGCAGGTTTCTTTTCGTGCCGTCCGGCATAATCATGTCCAGCACGCCATCGCTGTCGCTGTCGCTCCAGCCTTCCTCCGTTAACAGCTCCATGGCCTTTTCCGGGTTGTACAGAAATTGATTTTCCTGGTCGTAATACAGCCAGCTTTCGGAGGAGACGGGCGTGTTGGCGTCAATGGTCATGCCCATGTATACGTTTTGGCTGATCAGTTTGGTATCGATGGCGTAACGGAGAGCCCGCCGGACTTTGAGGCTGCCAAGAGGGAACTCCTTATGATTCAGCATCAGCGTTTCCAACTGCCGGGTGGAATAGGAGATGGACAGGGAACTGATGCCGCTTTTGTACTGGGCCGCCGCCACAGAGCGGGTAAAAACCGCATCGACCCGGCCATATTCATAGGCGGTGATCATTTCCTTGTTGCTTTTGTAGAAATTGACCATGATTTCCTTCACCTGGGGTTCCGTCTGCCACCATTTTTGATTGTGCAGCAGCAGCATATATTCGCCCGCTTCAAAGGTGTGGATCACATAGGGCCCGGTTCCCGGGGGGTTGGGCTCGTCCACCAGGGCGGCGGGCACCACGGGAAAGGTCATGCAATAGAGAAGGCCGTAATAGGCGCGCTTGGCTTTCACCACCACAGTACGGCTGTCGGTTGCCTTTACGCTGTCCACCAGGTATCGCATGTTCTGATAAAAGCCGTTGTTAGCCAGATCCTTGTTGTTGGCCATGTCCAGGATGTATTGGCAGGAAGCCGCCACGTCGGACGCCATAAGGTCCGTGCCGTCCGAAAAGGTTATGTTGTCCCGTAAGGTGAAGGTCCAGGTTTTGCCGTTTCCGGTTTCCGTCCAGCTTTCCGCCAGCAGGGGTTGAGGCTTGCCCGAGTCGTCCACGGTTACCAGCGATTCATAGACTACGCCGTACAGACTGACCATATCCCTTTCGGCGGGGTTTAGAGGGCGGGTCTCCGTAGTGCGTGTACTCAAGACGCCGAGAACCAGCGAATCCTCCACGTTTTTGCCCAACCCGACCAGGGGCAGGATACAGGCTGTCAGCACCAGCGGGAAGAACCTTAAAATGACCTTTTTCATCAATGGTCCTCCGTTTTTATATCTTCATAATACAAACGTTTGTACACCGCGTAGGCGCGCATTACCCGGACAGCGTAATTCTTGGTAGGGCCGTCCGGCATGTCCTCCAGGACGATGGTACGGCCGTCCGCGCTGTAGCGGGCCTCGTTCAGCCAGTTTTGCACCGTGTTCTGGCCCGCGTGGAATGCCGAGGCTACCAGCACCGGGTCTCCTCGAAAACGCTCGCTTAAAAAGTTTAAGTACCAGCAGGCATAGTGTACGTTTTCATTCGGGTCGTACATGTTGTCAAAGCTGTAGGGCTGGCCCCGGCTGATCTTGTCGTGAATCCACTCGGCAGTGTCGGGCATCATCTGCATAAGCCCCCGGGCTCCCACCCTGCTTTCTGCCGTGGGATCGAAGGAACTTTCATTCAGTACAATGGCGGCGATATAGGCAGGATGCAGATTGTAAATCTGGGCCTGGGTCTCGATGAGTTGCCGGTAACGGTAGGGATGGTTTTTTTGGACGGTTTCAGCTTCCTCCTTATGGCTTTGGAGGATGAGATTCTTTTGGTTGGTAAAATTCAGGCCCGCCAACCACAGCCCCACCCCTATAAGCGCTAGCGCCAACCCAGCAACGCCAAGCCATGGGATATTTCGCCAGGGCTTGGCATCGGCGGGGGAATCGTCCTCATAGGGGGTCCCGTAAGAGGTTGGCGGGGCATATAAGCCGGCGGTTTGAACGGGCGCTTGCGGAGAGGCGTATTCATCATACCGGCTGGCGGGAGCGATAATCTGGGGAGGTTGAATGCGGCGGTCATACCGGGGCGCGTTGTTTTGTCGGGCGGCGCGTAACCATTCGGGAATTTGCGGCTGCGCCGGAGGATTATAAACCTCCCGCCGGGCTGGTTCGGGATCCGCGGGACGGTCTTCCAGGGGATCTGCCGTCCGTTCCACAGGCGCAGGGCTGTCTGCCGTTGGCGGAAAACCTCTTCGCACAGGTGTATCGGAAGGTTTAGGGACGATGGGAGAGCGCCGGGCCCGGGTGCCATACGCATCCACAATACCGCGCTTATAGGGGTCCGTCCGGCGCCTGACCACTGGGTCCGCAGGAAGCTGATGGAGCGCCTGGGCTTCTGTTCGCCGCAGCCCTTCCGCCAGGGAGTCTGAAAAGCTGTAATCAACAGGCGCGTTATCGTCGCCGTCACTTCGCCGTACCAGGGGCAATCGGATCATCACAGGAAAACCTCCTTACGGGGAAGCGGATCCTGAGCGGCGGCTTTGGCTCTGGCGGCGTACATGCGCAGGGCATGCGCCCGTACTTCCTCCGGAGGACGGTCGGTGTGGATCACCTCGTCCGCCCTGCGTTCTTTTTCTTGAAGTGGCCATTGACTACTGATGCGAACTTCCGCTTGATTTCGCGTCAGCCCGTCCCTGGCGATCAGCCGTTGAATCTGTAATTCTTCAGGAGCGCTGATACAAACCACCCAATCAGCCATGCTTTCAAGCTCCGCTTCGTACAGAAGGGGAACGTCCAGCACAAGGGTGGAATGGCCCGCTTTTAGAAGGATTTTAATTTCATCCTCCATCCGGCGGAGTACCAGGGGGTGCAGAATTCCATTCAGTTTGGCCAGCGCTTTTTCGTCCCCAAATACTTTTTCCGCCAGACGGGCCCGGTCCAGTTCGCCGTCCGGGTGGAACATCTCATTGCCGAATGTGCGCCGAATCAGCGGCAGCGCCTCTCCTCCCCGTTGGGTGAGGGTCCTGCTGACGGCATCCGCGTCAATGACGGCTGCGCCTTCTTGGCGCAACCATTCCGCCACGGTGGATTTTCCGCAGGCGATGCCGCCGGTGATGGCAATGAGCGTCATGTGCGGGTTCCTTTCTATACCGGTCAAGGAATGGTTAATGAGCCTCAAACCAGTTCTTGCCCGCGGATACCTCAGCCACCAGAGGCACTGACAGCGTCACCACGTTTTCCATAGCATTCCGGATCAGCTTACTCACGGGTTCCACTTCCGCGTTGGGACATTCCACCACAAGCTCGTCATGGACCTGCAGGATGAGCCGGGCTTGAAATTTCGCCGAGGACATCTCATCCCGAACGCGCACCATGGCCAATTTAATGATGTCCGCCGCGGTGCCCTGTACGGGCGTGTTCATGGCCGCCCGCTCACCGAAAGAGCGCACGTTGCGAAGCTTGCTGCGCAATTCCGGCAGTTCTCTGCGCCGGTGAAACAGGGTTTCTACGTATCCCTGCTCGTAGCCCAGCTTTACCATACGGTCCATAAAGGCATGTACGCCCGGATACCGTTCGAAATAGGTGTCTATAAAGCGTTCCGCCTCCTTGCGGCCAATACCGATGTTCCGCGCCAAGCCAAAGGCGCTGATTCCGTAAACAATGCCGAAATTCACCGCCTTTGCGCTGCTGCGCATCCGGTCGGTAACCTCATTAAGGGTTACGCCGCCCAACTCGGCTGCGGTACGGGTATGGATGTCCTGGCCTTTGATGAACGCGTCCCGCATGGCGGGATCCTCGCTTAAGTGGGCTAGCACGCGCAGCTCAATCTGGCTGTAGTCAGCGTCCAGCAGAAGGAAGCCTTCCCGGGCCACAAAAGCCTTACGGATTTCGCGACCCTCCTCGCTGCGCACGGGAATGTTTTGCAAATTGGGCTCCAGACTGCTGATTCGCCCGGTGACGGCGGCAGTCTGGTCAAAAGTGGTATGCACCCGGCCCGTCTTGCCTACCAGCTTTCGTAAGCCTTCAATATACGTGCTCTGCAGTTTCGAGAGCTTCCGGTAGCGCAGCAGGGGTCCAACGGAGGGATGGAGGTCGCTCAGGCGCTCCAATACGGAAGCATCCGTGGAATAGGCGCCCGCCTTGCCCTTCTTTCCGGCAGGCAGGCCAAGTCTGTCGAAGAGAACTTCCCCCAGCTGTTTTGGGCTGTTTAGGTTAAACTCAATCCCTCCTGTCAGGCGGAACACATCCTGCCGCAGGGCCTCGATCTCCCCGGAAAATTGCCGCCCCAGTTCATCCAGGGTGGAAACATCCATGCCGAAACCCTCTCGCTCCATCTCATAGAGCACCTTGGTGAGGGGCAGTTCCATACCTTCCAGCAGCCCCAGCATGCCTTTTTGTTCCAGACGGGCTCTTTGGCGCAGGGAAAGGATGTATATGTCATATGCGTTCCCCTCGGGATTTTCAGAGGCGCTCCCTTCGGGGCTGTCCGGGAAATCCCCGGGCTGGGACGGGGGAGGCAGGCAGTTTTTCAGTGCGAAGCCGGCCTGGCTCGGATGAAGCAGATACGCGCCGATCATGGTGTCCTGCCGCACTTCGGGCAGGGGAAGCCCGCAGCGGGCCAGCTTGCCGTACAGGGCTTTTGCCCCGTGTACCAGGAAAGGGATGTCTTCGACAGCCGGGCGTAATGTTTGTAAAACTTGATCCTCATACAGGCCGCCCAGGGTTAAATCCCGCATAAGGGGCACATGCCACAGCCTGCCGTCTGAAAGGCACAGTGTGGCTTCCCGGGTTCCCAGGTGAAAGGCCAGGGGCTCAGCATTGCCGGCGTAATGCTCCACAGCGGTTAACGCCACTTGCGTCAGAGCCTCCGTCGAAAGGACGGCGCCCTGTGACCGCAGCGGAAAGGCAGGCGGATCAGGCGGACCGCCCTCGAGGTCGTCGGGATGAGCCTCCTGCGGCAGGCGAGTTATCCCCCGGTCAACCGGTTTCTCGGCAACGGAGGGGTTGTTGGCAATTTCTTTACCCACCAATGAACGGAGACTTTGGGCCAGCCGGTTTAGCTTGTACTGCTCCAGCAGAGGCAGCCCCTTCGCCAGATGACTCCAGGTGCAAAGGTCAAAATCGATCGCCAGGGGTACGGCGGTGCAGATGGTACCCAGTTCCCTGCTAAGCTCCGCCATTTCACGGCCGGTTCGCAGCTTTTCCCCAAGCTTTCCCTTTATGTCTCCCCCATGTGCCAGCACATGGTCAAGGGTTCCGTATTCCTGAATCAGCTTTAGCGCAGTTTTTTCTCCGACCCCGTGGATTCCGGGGATATTGTCGCTGCTGTCCCCCATGAGGGCCTTTATATCCACCGCCTGGGCTGGAGTATAGCCGTACAGCTCCAATACGTTATGCTGGTCCAGCAACACACTTTCCGAAATGCCTGTCTTGGTTAGGATCACGCGGATATCACCGTGTACCAGTTGCAGGCTGTCCCGATCCCCAGTGAGGATATAGGCGCTCCGTCCCTGTTCTTCAGCCAGGCGGGCGGCGGTGCCCAGCAGATCGTCCGCCTCATAACCCTCCATCTCAAACTGCGCCACGCCCATGGCATGAAGCAGTTCCCTTATGACGGGGATCTGGGGCCGCAATTCTTCCGGCATGGGCTTACGGGTGGCCTTGTATTCCTCATACAGCGTGTGCCGGAAGGTGGGCGCATGGACATCCAGCATGACACAAAGGCTGCCGGGCCGGTACTCTGACAGGGCGCGGAAGAGCATGCTGAAAAAACCTACCACCGCGTTCGTGTACATACCGTCTGTATCCAGCAGGGGCAGCGCGTGAAATCCGCGATAGATCAGGCTGTATCCGTCCACCAGCAAAACGGAAGGCTTAAGGTTTTCTTGACTCATGGCAACCTCCTGGGGAGGTTTTTTTATTCTCCATCCCCGGAAGCGGCGTCTTGGTGGGTGTCCCGCAAAACCGCCCCGCTCTTTCCCTCTGTCAGCAGCTTGTTCAGTTCGTCCATAAAGCTGCTGACGTCGGTAAACTGCCGATACACAGACGCGAAGCGTACATAGGCTACCTCGTCCAAATCCCGCAAGCTGTCGATCACGGCCTCACCGATGCGGCGGCTGGAAAACTCATCCTCTCCGGATGAATGGACCAGCTTCTCCACCTTTTCTACGACGCCGTCAATGTCCTTCACGCTCACCGGGCGCTTCTGGCATGCCAGCATCAGGCCTTTCTTTATTTTTTCCGGGTTGAAAACCTCCCGGCGCATGTCCTTTTTAACCACCATCACCGGCGAGGTTTCTATTTTCTCATATGTGGTAAAGCGCCTTCCGCAGCGGAGACATTCCCGACGACGGCGAATGGAACTGCCCTCCTCGGTAGGCCTGCTGTCGATTACCCGGCTATCCAAATATCCACAATAATGACATCTCATTTGATACACATCCTTAAGCGTGATGAAGCGAAAAAACAATACGTCCCATCATACCCGTTTTGGTCCGCACTTGTCAAATGGGGGCGGTTCACGTATCATATGAGCGGTACCCTTGTCATCCGCGAAGGAGGGAATCCTCATGAAGGAGATCATCCGCTGCACTCGCTGTGTGATGGACAACGCCTCGGATTCAACGATCCGTTTTGACGGAAACGGAGCCTGCAACTATTGTGCCCAGGCGCTGGCTGAAAAGGATTTCGTTTATTTTCCGGGTTGGGCGGGCGAAGGCAGGATGGAAAGCCTGGTCGCTACGTTGAAGGAGAAAGGCCGCGGCAAGGAGTTTGATTGCGTAATGGGACTCTCCGGCGGGCTGGACAGCAGCTACCTGCTGTATGTAGGACACCGGTTGGGCTTGCGCATTCTGGGCGTGCATGTAGACGATGGCTTTGATACGGACATCTGCAAGGCGAATCTGCGAAAGCTGGCGGAGGCCACAGGCATTCGCTGCGAGTGGGTAACCCCTGATCCAAAGCGGCTTTATGCCCTCTCCAAGGCGTACATGCGCGCCGGGGTGGCAAACCTGGCCGCGCCTCAGGACAGCGTGCTCTTCGCGGAGATTTATTCCCTGATGCGGAGGAAGGGGATCCGGTATTTTTTAAGCGGCGGCAACTGGGCGCTGGAATGTATTTTGCAAAGAGGAAACACCCACACCGCTTTGGATGTTGTGAACATGCGGGATATTAACCGCCGTTTTGGAACCGCAAAGCTGGATAAGCTAAAATTTCTTTCAGCTTACCGCTTCATGTGGGATCAACTCGCGTTGGGGATTCAATCGCCGCGTCCGTTGAATTGTATAGACTATAACCGGGAAAGGGCGTTTAAGGAACTCAAAGCGTTTTGCGGATTCGAGTATTATGGCCGGAAGCATTTGGAAAACACATATACGGCGTTTGCTCAACTCATATGGTTTCCGCAAAAG
>Ga0082212_10003975_pt1 | contig 20718 bp, 14 predicted proteins | sample TergutNt197P3_FD_71548 | JGI IMG/M metagenome (GOLD analysis project Ga0082212, IMG submission 71548) | Neocapritermes taracua P3 segment gut microbial communities from Petit-Saut dam, French Guiana - Nt197 P3 | ecosystem: Host-associated > Arthropoda: Insects > Digestive system > Gut ... | reverse complement strand
CGCGTTGGTAGAAGCCCGATTTTTTCCTCTGTCGTCATGCGTGATATAAGGTCGGAGACACGCCCGTCAAGCGGGCGTGAAGGGTCAAGGTAAACCATAAAAACCCCTCTATTCAATCAATATTTTTAGTGCCACGGGCAGTTGTGAGTTTAGTTGTGTTTTTACACGCAAGGCGTTGTCATCGCGTGTAAAAGACAGCGGTACATCCGTACCTAACGGGGTAATATCCCTGATATGAAAGTCGCCGCCTGATGACGGAGTTACAGGGCTTTTTTTCAGCGATTTTATGACAATCTCCCCGCTGTTCGGATACTTCCTCACAAACACGTACAGATTGCCGCCTTTGCAGGTAAAGCGGATATTATCATCCTCGCCGAAGACATTCCAACATGACGCGCCGTAGATACCCTCCCCGTTTTGCTCAAGCCACTTGCCGATAGACGTGAGAATCTCTCTGTCCCGCTCGGGGATTACACCGTCCGCCTTAGGACCGATATTCAGCAGAAGGCGGCCGTTTTTGCTGACCACGTCAATCAGATTCCAAATCAGTTCCTCCGGGCTTTTATACTCGTTTTGTTCGGTGTAACACCATGAATTACGCGCCGTTGCCGTGCAGGCCTGCCATATGCGCGGGCGTATGCCGTCAAGCTGACCGCGCTCCACGTCAAACACCGCCGCGCCGGGCGGGAATGCGTTGTGTTTATAGTTGATGGCGGCTTCAAAGCCAAGCTCGGCGGCGCGGTTGTAGTAATACGCCGCGAATTTTTTCAAGTACGGCTTAAACCCCAGATTATGCACCCACCAATCCAGATATACGACAGACGGGCGGTACTTCTCCACAAGCTCGACCAAACGGGCGAGCCAGTCTTCGCAGTGTTCCTTTGACGGCGGCGGTGAGCATATATCATGTGTGTCCGAACCCATTCCGGCTTGCTGTTTGCCGTAGAACGCCTCGTTCGCGGGGTCGATATCGCTGTCAAATTCCAAGCCGCCGTTGAAGAACCAACAGTGTTCCGCGCGGTGATTTGACAGCGCGAACACTATCCCCTCCGCTTCGGCGGCTTGTTTAAGCTCGCCCAACACATCGCGGCACGGTCCCATGCGAACCGCGTTGTAATCCGACAGTTCACTGCCGTACATCTGAAACCCGTCATGGTGTTCCGCGACAGGCATGACGTACTGCGCCCCCGAAGATTTTATCAGTGACATCCATTCCGAAGCGTTGAACTTTTCACCCTTGAACAGGGGAATAAAGTCCTTGTATCCGAAGGTTTTGTGATTTCCGTAGGTTTTAATGTGATGTTCATATTCCGGCGTATCTTTAACGTACATATTGCGAGAATACCACTCGTTGTTAAACGCGGGAACAGAATATAATCCCCAGTGGATAAACACGCCCAGTTTGGCGTGTTTATACCACTTCGGTTCGGGATACTCGCACAGGGACTCCCATGTGTCTTTATACGGTCCCCGCGCGATGGTATCCTCTAGTATTTTAAGAAAATTTGTCATCTGCCCATTGCGGCGTTTTCGGCATCCCTGCGGATTATAGCTTCCGCTTCGCACCAGTCAACACAATCTTGGAAGCCGTAATCGTAAGCGTCTTTTCTCATTTTGGCAAGAATCGCTTCAAATTCGGCATCGTCTTTTGCGTATATGGCGTTCCATGAGCCGTCCTGTATGCAGGTCTGTAACTGTGTCCATGTTGCTTGCAATTCCGAGCCTTTGCGGGACTGCACATATGTCGATGCTACACGGACGCTTTTATGTCCGTTTGCTGTAAGAAAGTCGTCCGCGAGGACATAGCCCGACCAGTCGCGCCAACTCTGCTCAACCTCCGAAACTTTTCTCGTAAGTATCGTACTGGGCCAGAATTTGTAATTATATGTATTACCGGAGGGCGACTCGGGGTTCACCGCGTCAAGTGCCCATGTGGTATTATTGTGCTGAAATTCGCCGTTTCTGTATGTGCCCGAATAATCCCTGTATGTAAGCTCCGTATTTTCCTGATCTTCCTGACACTGCAAGCCAAGCTCCGTCATATAGGGTTCGCCGTCTTCGTCAAGCTCCCATGTAACGCCTTTGGGTCCGAAGTTGTATGACAGAACACCCTCGGGGGTGCAGAACCAGTTAATAATTTCCATGCACAGTTCGGGGTAGTTGGTCTTAGAGCCGATTGTCCAAAGACGGTTACTGCCGTATACGCTGATACCGTCCGCCAGATTTATCTGATCTTTGGCAACCACCGGCATCATCCTCTTACCCTGCGCGTCATGTTCATCGTTGTTAAAATACGCGCCGATCCACTCGAAAATGTTAAACATTGCCGCGCCGTTCGTGTATTTCTCAGTCAAATCAGGCCAGTTCTGTGACGATGAGTCGGGGTCGAACAGACCTTTTTGAAAGAGTTTATTATAGAATCTCAGGCAGCGTTCGTACCAGCCGCCCTCTTTAAGGCAGTCTTCCCACACCTGTGTTTTGGTATCATAAAGCCCGAAGTGTGACTCTTCCCAACCGTACAGCGCGGCGGTGGATTTAACCATCATAACCATGTCGCCGTCCCAGTCCGTAAATGAGGATACGCCGTAGGTCTTTGTTCCTATATCGGTAGTCGGCTCGAGAGCAACCATCTGTTCAAGAACGGGGATAAAGTCCTCGAGCGTATTTATTTCGGGCATACCCAATTTCACATACAAATCCCAACGTATATGCGGATAGTAGTAGAACGCGGCATGGTCGTTGGCGTTGCCCGCAACTCCATGACCGAAACCGTGCATTGTGCCGTTGATATTCTTGTTTTTCTCAAGCGCGAACGGGAAGTGTTCATAGATATACGGCCCGTATTCTTCTAAAAGTTCGTCCTCTTCCCAGTCTAACAGCATTCCGGCTTCCGATGCGTCTTTGAAGTCATTGCCGTCCGATCCGAAAATCACTATGTCGCCGAGATCCCCGGCTTCCATACGTGTTTGGAACGTGCCGTCAACGCCGTCGTTGATTATTGTAATATTTACATTGAATTTTTCTCTGAGTATTTCCGCTCCCCAGCCGTTCATCTCACCGGAGAAGTTAGCGGTCTGCGAATAGATTACAAGGTCGATCGGCTCGCCTTTTTTCCCGCCGCTTGTACTCCCGCCGCCGGAACTCCCGCCGCCCGCGTCGCACGCCGCCAGAGCTATCAGCATTAGCGCGGCAGACGCAAGCGCAATCCATTTTTTAAGTTTCATTTCATTTTCCTCCTTATATATTAACCTTTTACCGCTCCTAACATAAGACCTTTCTGGAAAAACCTCTGCATAAACGGATACACCATCAGTATGGGAATCATCGTCACCATGGCAACGGTCAGCGAGATAACGCGGTTACTCAGAGCCGACGCTATATCGGCTTCCGAGAGCTGCCCCCCGCCCTGTATGATTTTTCCGATGTTCGATGCCGTATTCAGATATATGTACAGCCTGTGCTGTAAGGTATAGAGCTTAGGTTCGCCGCCCATTAAGATAATGGAGTCGATAAACGAGTTCCAGTGTCCCACCGCGCCGAACACCGCTATAGTCGCCAGAATCGGCTTACACAGCGGTAAGATTATGCGCCCGAACACAACGAGATAACCCGCGCCGTCTATGAACGCGCTCTCCTCAAGCTCTTTAGGCAGGGATTCAATATATGTCTTTACCAGAATGATATTGAACGGCTGCACGAGAGCCGGAATGATATAGCCCCAGAAATTGTTGGTAAGCCCAAGCATATTGATGTTCAGAAACCACGGAATCAACCCGGCGTTAAAGTACATCGTGATGACAATAGCGCGGTATATTACCTTTCTTCCGAGCAGCTTATTCTGTGTAACCAAGTAACCCACAAGCGCGGATGTCAGTACCATGAAGACCGTTCCCAAAACTGTACGCAAAACAGAGATATATGCCGAGTTTATCAGCTCGTTCGCGTTGAGCAGCGCGGTATAGTTTTGAAAATGTATACCTATCGGATACAGGTTTATCTTTCCGGCTGTTACCAGTCGATTCTCGCTTATCGTGTTTATGAACAGGTAGTATATAGGGAATATGCACAACAGGGTGAACACCGTAAAGAACAACCCGTTTATGGTTGTAAAAGCGAGGTCGCTAATTGTTCTTTTAAGGTAAAGGCTGTCTTTTCTCTCTTTCATATTACCCGCCCCCCTATATTATCGTTTCGCCGCGCAGGAATTTAGACGCGGAGTTGGCGCAGAACAGCAGTGTTACGCTGATTACCGATTTTAGAATACCAATCAGCGTTGCAATCGGTATGCTTGAGCCGCCGCCTGTGTTGCCCAGTCCCAAGTTATAGATATAGAGGTCAAGAACCTCTATCGACCCCTTATTCAAGGGGTTCTGGAACGCCAAATACTGCTCAAGCCCGTTGTTGAGGATGTTTGAGATTGAGAGCAGCAGCAGCACGAAGAATGTCGGCAGCAATCCCGGTACGGTGACGTGCCACATTTTTGAGAACCGCCCCGCGCCGTCTACCGTTGCCGCCTCGTAGAGCATCGGGTCGATGCTTGATATGGAAGCGAGATAGATGATTGCGCCCCAGCCAAGCCCTTTCCAAGTACCCCACGCGAACATCTTTATCCACATATTTGAGCTTGATATCAGATGGTTCGCACCTTCCTCGATAAGCCCTAAATTCATCAACGCCCAGTTGAGGAAGCCCTCGGTGGAAAATATAGCGAACGCGACACTATAGACCAATACCCAGCTGATAAAGTTCGGGATAGTGGTAAATGTTTGGACTACGCGTTTGTATTTGTTCGAGCGCATTTCGGAGAGGAACACGGCAAACGCCAGAGGAAGCCATGAAAACGCCAAACCAAGACCGCTCATCGCAAAAGTATTTGTCATAACACGCATGATATTCGCGCGGGTCGCGGGATTGTTTACTAAGTAAGTGAACCATTTGAAGCCCACAAAATTATCCCATGTGAGGGGAAATCCCGCCCGATAGTCGTAAAAAGCGTAACGCCAGCCCATCAGCGGCAGATACGAGAACAGCGCGACAAGCACCAAGAACGGCAGCAGCATCAGAAACAGCCGATATTTCGGCGCAAGCTCATACTTCTCGTTTTTATCGGCTTTCGGAAGAGTGAACCACAGTGCCGCCGAAAGCAGCAAGGTCAGCGCGAACAGCCCGAAGAAGACCCATATGCCCATCGGGAACAACGGCTCGACACGGTCGGGATTCGATGTGTTGGAGAAAAGATTATACGCGGTGAGCAGAAGAGACGCTCCCGCAAATCCGACCAACGACGCGGCTGACGAGAAGATAAGCCCCAAGCGGCGCATTCTGTTATTGCCGAAGCAAAGGCAGAACGCCGCCGCGATAAGCACGATTGCCAGTCCGCACACCAACGCGCCGATATATGTAACGAACAGCGTCTGTGACGTTACCCAACCACGGTCTAACGCGCGTACAAAGTTCGAGCCGATGTTTGAATATGATATGGCGTTTGTGAACAGAGACGCGCTTCTGTTTATCATGCCGCTGACACGCGCCGGGTTCAAGTTAGGGACAAACGCCGCCATGAACACTGCGGCAAGGTAAATCCGAAAGATTACCAGAAGCACGTTCGGGAATGAAACTCGTTTTACCACATTTTTCACACTCCGATAACATTAATTAACAGTTAACAATTCAACAGTTAACAATTATAATTGGATAATTAACAATTATGACGCTTATGGTGCTATGTAGTTAAAAGTAACTGTGATAGTTTCGATGCGTGTGTCGATGTATTTCTCAAGCGGGACGGGGGTCGCGCCTGTCAAATCTCCGCTCAGAACTCTGGCCTGCTCGGGTATATCGCTGACCCACTGGTTATAGAGATTTACCCTCGTGGTAACGGGATTGTCGTTTGTGGTGAAAGGAGAGCCGGAGAACTCAACCTGTTCGCCGTTAATAAGCACTTCGGTCAGTTCCATAACATAACCCGGGAAAAGAATCTCACCATTGATGATACCCACGGCGGAGAATACAATACCGTCTGAGAATCCCGCGCTTGTACCCGTGAAATCCAAGGATACCGTGTATGTTCCCTCGCCGTCCGTGACCTCGACATCGGTAGCGACAATGCCCGCGCTTATAACATCCGGGTCATATTTGTCTTGGTTGCAGTACACCATCGACCAGTCTCCGCTCGCGAACATAATCCACGCAAACGCTTCATCGGCCGTGTAAGTAATCTCGGGTCTGTTTGCCGCTTTTCTGAGCGACCACGCCATATTTTCCTCCGCCGCGCCGATTAGCTCACCGGCCGTCATCGGCAGGCGGGAAGCCCTGTTTCTGAACAGGTCGGCTATATCGGGCGCGTTTATTTCACAGGCGGTTCTGTCATACAGCCATCCCGTATCCCAAAGCATGGGGACATATCCGTACAAATCGCAGTTATCCAAGAAGTTGGTGAAATAACTCAATCTGTCGGGTCCTTCGTTATCCAGAACGCCCCATTCGCCCAATACGATGCCGTAGCCCATATCGGTATACTTCGTCATCATTTTAAGCAAGTCGTTCATTTGCTCGACTTCGGCTGTTTTTCCCCAAGTCCCAACACCCGATGTATCTCCGCAGTAGCTCCACGGGGTATAATAGTGAACCGAAAGCATCAGCTTGTTTGCCTTATCCACGGGCATTTGGAAGCGGTCATCGGCAGTATCGGCGACATCGGTGTTGTAACCCGGTATAAGCAGGAAGCGTTCGGCGTTTTTGCCGCCGGTATCGCGTACCAAGTCAACAAAGACTTGCGCCAGTTCCGTCAGCAGTTTATAGCATTCGTCTTCGTTCAATCTTTCGGGTAACGGATTGAAGGATGTCTTGTCGTTGAAGCGGTTGCCCCATTCCTCGTTTGCGGGTTCAAAAATCAAGCGGTGGTCGTAATCTTTATAACGCTCGGCGATTCGCGTCCACATCGAGACAAAGATTTCCATCGCCAAGTCGCGTTTTTCCTGTTCGGGATGGCTGAACAAGCTCCACCAACCGTGATCCCAGTGGTCGTTGATGATGACATACATATCCTCGTTCAGCGCGTAATTGATAATTTCCTCAACGCGGTCAAGATGTTCATCGTTTATTGTCAAGTCGCCGTTTTCAAAGTCCATCGTGTTTGTCCACGCGACAGGAATACGCAGGGTTTTGAATCCGGCGTTTTTGTGTCCGGTAATCATCGCCTGTGTCGTGATGGGCTGACCCCACATCTGCTCATATATGGAGATGTCGCGGTTGGGTATGCGATTGCCGCTGTCGCACGCCTCCATGGTATTTCCGAGGTTTATGCCGTAACCCATCATCCGCGCTAACTCAAGTGATGTTATTTCTACAGCGGGTTCGGGTGTTTGTGTGTCGGACGACACATCGTTTGAAATATCGGACTCATTTGATACATTGCCGGGTTCATTGACCGGATCATCGCTTGTTCCGCAAGCGAAAAGAGTGAGTAATACCACCAATGCCAGTAAAAGCACCGACAATCTGCGGAAAACCATATGTAAACCCCTCCATAAAATAAAATACAGACCACCTTGCCGGATTTTCCGGCAAGGTGAGTCTTGGCGTTGATTATTTTTTATTCTTTTTCATAACTACGAACACTACAACCGCGGCAATCAATACAACACCGCCGATAATAAGTCCGATAAGAAGACCGGAGATACCGCCATCGTCGGTATCGGCGGGAGCGGGGGTAGGAGCGGGGGTTGCCGCTGCCGGAGCGGGAGTGCTTTCAGCGGGTTCATCGGCGGCGGACGCGTTGTCATAAGCAAAGCCGCTGACCGTAAACTCAATGGCAATCTCGCCTTCGGCGGGCAGTGCGTCATTGAAAATCTCCCACAAATCGGTGTTCCATCTATTGAGGCAGCCGATTCTGTAGTAATCATGAGCGTCATCGCTGTCGATACCGAGGATATAAGCGTCTCTGAAAGTATGCCTTGTGCTGCCGCCGAGGATAACTTTAATATCGGTGAACTTCAGGTTTTCCCCCGCCAACGGAATGTTTGTTGACACATAGAGTTGGTTGAACTCTGAGGCATCTTTGAAGTCCCAATCCGTAACGCTTACACGGTATGTGCCGTTGCCCTCAATCACGGCATCGTTGATAGTGCCGGTCTGAAGTCCGTTTGTAGTGTCAAACAGCTCATTGAAATAGCTTCTGTCAAAATCCGCCCAGCTAGAGCCATCGGGTCCATCGGGGTCGCCCAGAGGGGAATCCCAAGCGTCACGGAAAATCCAGTTATCCATTTGGATACCGAAGTAGGCTTTATACGTGCCGTTGGGGTCGAATTCGGGAACGGGAACTGCCTCCACGACCGGAGCGGGTATGCCGCCCGAGCGGCTGACGGTGAACGTAACCTCAATCTTGGAGAACTCGCCCAGTGTTTCAAGGTCTACAGGCTGCTCCGAAATATCACTGTTCCATTTGTTGCATAGAGTAAGTCTGACATTGCCGCCCTCATCTTGGGTCAGCGAATCGCTCATGCTAACCTCGTTACCGTCGAGCTTAAAGGAGAGGATTGTTCCGAGCGCGTCCGGCGTATACGGGAAGTTGGTGTCGATGGCAGCGTAATTGCCGCCGAAAGCAACGGTAGAGGGAAATTCCAAAGTCATGGTATACTCATCGCCTTCAACAAAGGCCGTTCTTCCGCCGTAATCGGCTGTGTCAAACCATTCGCCTAAGTCGCCGTTGACATCGGGATTGAACTGCGCCCCGAAATTTCCGGTGTACTTTCCGGCTTCGCCGCCAACTATAAAGGTAACCTCAATCTTTGTAAACTCGCCGAGCAGTTCAACATCACAGGGCTGAACGTCCCATCCCGCCCATTTGTTGCAGATGGTGAGCCTTACGTTTCCGGCTTCATCGCCGACATCCGCCGCGCCCATAGGCACTTCGTTGCCGTCAATCTTAAAGGAGATGATTCTGCCGCCCACTCCGTCGGCATACGGGTAATCCGTATCAATAGCCGCGTAGTTGCCGCCGAAAGCGACGGGAGCGGGGAACTCCAAGGTCATTGTGACCTCCGCGCCTTCCTCAAAGGCTATCTCTCCGCCAAATTCGGAGACATCAAACCATTCGCCTAAGTCACCGTTGACATCGGGATTGAACTGCGCCCCGAAGTTTGCCGTGTACCCCGCCGCGTATGCCGTTGGGGCATATACAAGCGTCAGTGCCAGTACCATGGTAAGCGCGAGTGCGAGGGATAGGGTTCTTTTCATCATTTTCATGCCGAGATCCTCCTACTATAATATATAAATGTGTATTATTGCGCTGTATTAAATGGCGGATACCGTCTCTCCTAGCAGTAAATGCCCTGAAACTATAACCTGCTCGGGAACATCCGTCTCCGGATTCTCTATCGCGCGAATCAGTAATTCGGCGGCGGTGCTGCCGATTGCCGCCGTGTCCTGTTTCACCGTTGTTAGACGCGGACGCATTACCTGAGAGAGGTGAGTTCCGTCATATCCCGCCGCGCTGATGTCCAGAGGCACTCTCAGTCCTGCGCGTTCCAACTCGTTCAATCCGCCAATATACGAAAAATCATCGGGATACAGGATACAGGTCGGTCTGTCGTCAAGTTCCAGTAACTGCCGCGTCGCGGCGGCACTCTTCTCGGGGTTTTGGTAACCCGCCTGAACTAAATACATGGCGGGAACATTGAATTTCAACGAGCGGCAGGCGCGGTGGAAGCCCGCCATACGCCTGTGTGTGACATCGTAGTTTTCGCCGCGTATGTAGGCGATTTTACGGTGACCGCGTTCATACAAATGCGTTACTAACTCCTGCATACCCGTCACATTATCGGATAACACGGAAGAACTGTTCCCGAAAACATGGTCGATTGACACAATCGGGATTCCGCTTCCCGCAAGCGCGGACACCAACGGATCGGTAAAATCCACACAGGTTATCAGCATACCGTCACAGCCTCTGTAGCGGCAGTGATCCAAATAGCTCATGAGGCGGCCGCCGATGTTGCGGCTTATAAAAGTAATGTCATAACCCTGCCGTTCCGCCTGTCTCTTAAAGCTCTCAAGTATTTGCGAGAAAAATTCATGCTGCATCTGGTCTATATAAAGAACGCCCAGATTATACGCGCGGCTCGTCTTGAGAGCCCGGGCCGCCGCGTTGGGAAAGTAACCCAGACTTTCGGCCGCTTCACGGACGGCGCGAGCCGTCTGCTCGCCCACATCGGAATAGCCATTGAACACCTTGCTCACAGTGGCGGTCGAAACGCCGCACTGCTTGGCGATTTGTTTAATGGTCGCGATAGGGAACACCCTCTCTGATACGGTTTATATAACCCGAATAATGCGAGCTAAAACGTTTTCGTAATAATTATACTTGGGTTTGTGAAAAAAGTCAATACCCCCGACAAAAAAATATTATTTATGTGCTTATCGCACATGAGAGAGGGAACTTACAAAATATTTATGATAATTTATACAAAATTATATTGCATTTTTTGTTCAACTATTATAATATATGTTCACTAAAACGATTAAGGAGGTCTCTGTGATGCGGTTCGGATATTTTGATGATAATAATAGAGAGTATGTCGTCACCACGCCTGAAACGCCCCTGCCTTGGATTAACTATCTTGGCAGCGAAAACTTTTTTTCACTGATTTCCAATACCGGCGGAGGGTACAGCTTTTACCGTGACGCAAAGCTGCGCCGTATCACCCGCCACCGCTACAACAGCGTACCGCGCGACACGGGCGGCCGCTGCTTTTACCTGACAGACGGAGAGCAGACATGGAGTCCCGCGTTCCTCCCCTTCAAAACGCCGTTGGACAGCTATCGCTGCCGCCACGGCATGGGCTATACGGTTTTTGAATCCGCGAAAAACGGCCTGTCCGCCTCGTTATGCTGTTTTGTGCCTATGGGCGAAAACTGTGAGGTTCAGCGTCTTACTCTCCGCAACGAGACGGATTCACCCAAGAACATCGCGGCAGTCAGCGCGGTCGAGTGGTGTCTGTGGAACGCGGTTGACGATGCTTCCAATTTTCAGCGCAACTACAGCACGGGCGAGGTTGAGATTGACGGCAGTGTTCTGTACCATAAAACGGAATACCGCGAGCGGCGCGACCACTACGCATTTTACGCGCTGAACCGCCCCATTTCCGGATTTGATACCGATAGGGAGAGCTTTCTGGGTTCATTCGGAAGCTGGGAATCGCCCGAAACGGTAAAAGAGTGCCAAAGCGGCAACAGTGTTGCTCACGGTTGGGCTCCTATTGCCAGTCATAGGGCTGAACTTACTCTCGCCCCCGGCGAAAGCACATCCTTGATATACTTGCTTGGATATTGCGAACTGCCGCGTGATGACAAATGGCAATCCCCCGGTGTTATCAACAAAAAACCCGCCCAAGCCTTAATATCGCGCTTTAAGACAGACGAACAGGTTGACGGTGCGCTGTCCGCGCTGAAATCGCATTGGGACGCGCTGCTGTCCCGCTTTACCGCGCGTACCGGAGACGAAACGCTTGACAGGATGGTAAACATCTGGCATCCGTACCAGTGCATGGTTACATTTAACATGAGCCGAAGCGCAAGCTATTACGAGAGCGGCATGGGGCGCGGCATGGGCTTCCGCGATTCATGCCAAGATTTACTGGGTTTTGTGCATTTGATTCCCGAACGCGCCCGCGAGCGCATACTCGACATCGCCGCCACACAGTTATCGGACGGCGGAGCGCACCACCAGTATCAGCCGCTCACCAAACAGGGCAACGCGGACGCGGGTTCGGGGTTCAACGATGACCCGCTGTGGTTGGTTGCCGCAGTGTATGCCTACATATGCGAGACCGGGGATGCCGCCATCTTGAACGAACCCGTGGCGTTCGACTGCGTATCGGGCAGTGAACAACCCCTGTTTGAGCATCTGCGCCGCAGTATCGGGTACACGATGTCTCGCTTGGGGCCTCACGGTCTGCCGCTGATTGGCAGAGCCGACTGGAATGATTGCCTTAATCTCAACTGCTTTTCCGAAGAACCGGGCGAGATTTTCCAGACTACCGCCAATTTTGAGAGCGGAATCGCGGAGAGTATTTTCATCGGCGGTATGTTTGTGCTTTATGCCAAGCAGTACGCCGATTTGTGCCGCCTTTACGGCGACCCCGCGGAGGGTTTGTCCGTTAATGTCGCCGCGGCACGTATGGAAGAGACCGTGCGGAAACACGGTTGGGACGGCGAGTGGTTTTTACGCGCCTATGACGCGCACGGACAGAAAGTTGGCAGTCACGAATGCGATGAGGGTCAGATTTATATCGAACCCCAAGGTATGTGCGTGATGGCGGGTATCGGATTATCTGACGGGTCGGCGCGAAAAGCTCTGGACAGCGTGAAAGAGCGGCTGACGACCAAATACGGCACTTGCCTGTTGTCGCCCTGCTACTCCGTGTACCGCAAGGAATTGGGAGAGATTACCAGTTATCCGCCCGGATACAAGGAAAACGGCGGTATCTTCTGCCACAACAACCCATGGTTAAGTATCGCGGAAGCGGTGACGGAGAACGCGGACGAGGCGTTTAACATCTATAAGCGCATCTGCCCCGCCTACGCGGAGGAGCGCAGTGAGTTGCGCCGCACCGAGCCGTATGTATACAGCCAGATGGTGGCGGGACAGGAAGCCGCTACTTTCGGCGAGGCAAAAAACAGTTGGCTAACCGGGGCGGCGGCGTGGACTTATGTGAATGTCAGTCAGTATTTACTGGGCATACGCCCGGCAGTGGACGGTCTGAGGATAAAACCCTGTCTGCCTAATGATTTCAATGAGCTGACTTTAACGCGGCAGTTCAGAGATGTAAAATATGAAATACATATGACACGGACGGGCAAGCGGTCATTGAGTGTGAACGGAACGGCGGTTGAGGGCGATGTGATTCCCCTTGCCGATAAAGATTGCAAAGTGGAGGTTACGATGTAATGAAATACGGATATTTTGACGAGAAGAGCAGGGAGTATATTATCACCAGACCGGACACACCCGCGCCTTGGGCTAATTACTTGGGTTCGCCGGAGTACGGCGCGATTATCACAAACAACGCCGGAGGTTACAGCTTTGTAAAGAGCGGAGCTGCCGGACGGCTTATCCGCTACCGTTTTAACGAGCAGGATAAACCGGGACGTTACATCTATATCCGCGACGACGCGGACGGCGATTTCTGGTCGGGTTCATGGCAGCCTGTAGGTAAGCCGCTAGACAGCTATACCTCGCGCTGCCGACACGGCATGGGATACACGGTTATTGAATCGGAGTACCGCTCGATAGCTACCGCCGCCGCATATTACGTTCCGCTAGACGCGCAGCATGAGGTCTGGAGCTTGACCGTCACCAACAACGGGGATACTCCCCGTGCACTGTCGGTGTTCGGATACGCCGAATTCACAAATGACGGGCATTACGAGCAGGATCAAATTAACTTGCAGTATACGCAGTATATTACCCGCACATATTTCCACGACCCGCTCATACTCCAGACTATCAACGAGAATTGCCAAAATGCCGTCAATATGCACGCCCGTCTCTCGCGCTTCTTCGGCATTGCGGGAATGCCCGTGACCGATTATTGCGGGGACAGAGATGCTTTCTTGGGTTCATACCGAAGCTATGAAAACCCCGTTTCCGTTGCGGAAGGACGCTGTGACGGTATGCTCAACTACGGCGGCAACGCCTGCGGCGCGATCAAGACTACGTTCTCCCTCGCGCCGGGTGAGAGCCGTAATATGGTGTTTTTACTGGGGCAGAAGGAGAAAGACGATGCTCTCGCGCTGACCGCGAGCTATGACAAGAAACGTGTGGAGCGGGAACTGGCGCGGCTGTCCGCGCATTGGCAAGGTCTGACGGAGAGCTTGCGCGTCAGTACACCCGATGACAGCTTTAATGTTATGATGAACACTTGGAACGCTTATCAGTGCTTCATTACGTTCCTCTGGTCGCGGGCGGCCTCGCTGACATACTGCGGCTTGCGTAACGGCTTTGGTTACCGCGACACCGTGCAGGATATACAGGGTATCATTCATCTCGCGCCTGAGCTTGCGAAAGAAAAACTAAAATTCATGCTGTCGGCGCAGGTACACCACGGCGGCGCGCTCCCCCTTGTAAAATACAATCACAATCCGGGAAGCGAGAACAGCCCCGAAGATTCCGCGTATGCCCAAGCGACGGGACATCCCTCATACCGGGCGGATGACGCGCTGTGGCTCTTCCCCACGGTTTACAAATACATCGCCGAAACCGGGGATATCGGCTTCCTTGACGAGGTAATTCCATACGCCACAAAGGGCGAGGACACGGTATATAAGCATTTGGCGGCGGCTATTGAGTTCTCATTGGCAAACGCGGGGATACACGGTCTGCCCGCCGGACTGCACGCCGACTGGAACGACTGTCTCCGTCTGGGCGCGAAAGGCGTATCCTCATTTGTGGCTTTTCAGTTATACTACGCCTATACGATTATGATTAACTTCGCGCGGGAGCGCGGCGACAGCGAAACAGAGCTGAAAAAACAGCAGGAACATCTCGGCGGACTTATCGAGAAACATTTCTGGGTTGATGACAGATTCGCGCGAGGTATCGGCGAGAACGGCGAGACAGTCGGCAAAGCCGAAAACCCCGAAGCAAGCCTGTGGCTTAATCCGCAGACTTGGGCGATTGTCAGCGGATACGCGCAGGGTCAGCGGGCGGAAAATCTCCTCAACTTGGTTTCCGAGAAACTGGCGACACCGTATGGCGCGGTGGTAATGTCTCCGTCTTATAAAGAGCATCCGTTTGAAGGCGCGTTGGCGTTGCTTTTCCACCCCGGCATGAAAGAAAACGGCAGTATATTCCTCCAGACGCAGGGTTGGCTCATACTTGCCGAAGCTCTGATGGGCAACGGAAACCGCGCGTTTGAGTATTACAAGGCGAGCTGTCCGGCGGCGCATAACGACAGCCCCGACTTGCGGCGGCTCGAGCCGTATGCTTACGGGCAGTTCACCGAAGGACCGGAAAGCCCGTATGCCGGGCGCGGTCATGTCCATTGGCTGACCGGAACGGCAAGCACCTGCATGGTCGGCTGTGTCGAGGGTATCCTAGGACTGCGCCCCGACCTGCACGGACTAAGGCTGTCACCGTCCATACCCTCTGAATGGCCGTCAATGACTATCGAGAAGCGTTTTCGCGGAAAGCTGCTGAAAATCCGCGTTGAAAACTCGAAGTCCGGCGCAAGCATCACCCTCAACGGAGAATCATTGAGCGAGCCGTATATCCCGGCGGAACGTTTGAAGGATGAAAACGAAATTGTGCTAAAAATGTAACCCCAATCGTTCGCGAACGACCGATAAACACATTCAAAAACCGCCCGGATTTTCCGGGCGGTTTCAATTTGCAAGCAATTCGGAAATTTACGGGCGGACGGAACGGCCGCCCCTACAACAACCCGCAAACATCGTTTGCGTATTCCACAGGGTCGTCTATCGGCAATCCCTCTATGAGCAACGCTTGGCAGAACAGCACGCGCACCAGCCGCCCGAACCGCTCGTCATCGGATTTATGCGCCGCTTTCAAAGCCGTGAAAACCGCGTGTCCGCGATTTATTTCAAGTATTTTTTCCGCTTTCGGGGCGGCTTGCTCGGGCATCATGTTAAGCGTTTTCTCCATGCTTATGGATAAACCGCTGCCCGAAGCGAGACATACCGGGTGCGTTTTGAGCCGCTCGGAGGCGCGAGCCTCCTTGACTTTGCCGCCAAGCTCTTTGACTATAGCCTCAAACAGCTCTTTGTCGTCCTCTGATTTTTCGCCGCTTTCAATGCCGATGTCGCTCTCGGAGACAGATTTGAACTCCTTTTCCTTGTAGTTCATCAGCATACGTACACAGAACTCGTCCACTTCATCGGTAAAATAAAGTATTTCATAGCCCTTGTCCGCGATTGTCTCCGACTGCGGCATTTTCTCCAGAGCTTCAACACTCTTTCCGGCGGCATAGTAGATATATTTCTGCTCTTCAGGCATACGCGAAACATATTCGTCCAGTGTGACGGATTTCTTTTCGCGCGAGGAACAGAACATCAGAAGGTCTTGCAACGCCTCCTTGTGCGTTCCCCATTCACTGTAAACGCCGTACTTTAACTGCCGCCCGAACTGCCCGAAAAACTTCTCATAGCTCTCGCGGTCGTTTTGGAGCATATTGAGCAGCTCCGACTTGACTTTTTCAGCTATGCGCTTGGCAATTATTTTAAGCTGGCGGTCGTGCTGTAACAGTTCGCGCGAGATATTCAGCGATAAATCGGCGGAATCCGCCAATCCCTGCACGAACGAGAAATGGTCAGGCAGCAGGTCGGCGCATTTCTGCATGATAAGCACGCCTGATGTGTATAATTCCAACCCTTTTTCAAATTCTCTCGTGTAGAAATCATACGGCTGAGAGGACGGGATATACAGAAGAGCCGTGTAGCTGACCGCGCCGTCAACACTCATGTGGATATGTCTCAGCGGCTTTTCAAAGCCAAAGTGCTTGTCCTGATAGAAACGGTCGTAGTCCTCTTGCGAAAGCTCACTTTTGTTCTTGCGCCAGATGGGTACCATGCTATTCAGCGTTTCAAGCTCTGTGTATTCCTCAGAGGTCGGAACGCCTTTGTCATCCGCTTCGCCGTCCTCTTTGGGGCGGTGTTTTTTAACTTCCATCTTTATCGGATACTTGATAAAGTCCGAATATTTCTTCACTATGCCGCGCAAGCGGTATTCCTCTAAAAACTCGCCGTACCGCTCCTCGTCCGCGTCCGGTTTGAGGGTCAACACTATTTGCGTGCCGTATTCTATCGGCTCACAGGGGTTGATTGTGTAGCCGTCCGGTCCGTCACTCTTCCACTCATAACACTCATCCAAACCCGCAACGCGGCTCTTCACAACAACGGAATCCGCGACCATAAACGCCGAATAGAAACCCACGCCGAACTGTCCGATTATCTCAACGCCGTCTTTCGGCTCGTTCTCGCCTTTGAAGGCAAACGAGCCGCTGTGGGCAATCGTGCCGAGATTTTTCTCAAGGTCTTCACGGCTCATGCCAACACCCGTATCGGTGATTGTCAGAGTGCGCGAATCCTTGTTCGCATCAATTCGTATCCAAAAATCGTCACGGTCGAAGCTCTGCGACTCGTCTGTGAGTGAGATGTAGTAACGCTTGTCGAGCGCATCGGATGCGTTGGAAATCAGCTCGCGAAGGAAAATCTCCTTGTGGGTATAAATCGAGTTAATCATCAAGTCCAACAGTCTTTTTGATTCCGCTTTGAACACTTTTTTTGCCATTATTGCCATCCTTTCATTGAATGTATAATAAAATCGTAACATGAAATTTTGCGGTTGTCAATATTTTGTCGTTTTTGAAATTGAAAGAGTACCCGCCTTGCGACAGATACTCTTTCATGGTCGGGGATTTTCACCCCTATCATTATTAAACCGGGGATTTTCACCCCTAGCTTTTACCTTATGATTTATTGTACCACACCAGAACCGAGATGTCAACGCCATTTCCTTTTGAGTTTCCCCATTTTGCTGTAGGGGCGCGCATTGCGCGTCCGCCATTCGTAGGGCGCGGCATCCCTGACGCGCCGTTGGCGTAGGGGACGCTGTCCTCAGCGTCCCGCCATATTTATTGGGCATCCCATGTTTTATTACACACGGCGCGACCGGAGGGCACGCCCTACAGGGGTACAAAAATATGAAAATTTGTGGTTGATAAGGGGCGTGGGGTAAACTGCCGCGCAAAACCATATTTTCGCCATTGACACACAATAACGAATATGTTATAATCGAATAAAGACAGGAGACGTATTCAAGGATAACACGTATATTCTATTGCATCATTTTGTCAAGAAAACACGAAAAACACCGCAGCATGAAATTGATCGTGCCGAGAAAAATATGCTGAACCATATCGAAAGGAGCAAAAACGGTGGGGAGTAACTTTAACGATTTATACAATGACCCCAATTTTATTGCCCCATCCGAGCGGGCAAAGATAGAGTTTGAGGTTGCAATTATTGGTAAGCTAATTGAAGCTAGAGAATCGAAAGGATTATCACAAAAGGATTTGGCTGATTTATCGGGATTGAAGCAGTCCGCTATTGCTAGGCTAGAAGGATTGAAAGCTACCCCGCAGATAGATACGCTGTTTAAGGTATTACATCCGTTGGGATATACCTTAACTGTAGTGCCGGAAGAGCATATGCAATAGAAACGGAGAGTGAATGATACTATGATAACAATAAAGCGTTATAAATTACACCCAACCCAACAACCGCCAATCCCTTTCGGGAAAGGCGGTTGTTTGAAATCAATCGTTCCGTAGGGGACGCTGTCCTCAGCGTCCCGCCATATTTATTGGGCATCCCATGTTTTATTACACACGGCGCGACCGGAGGGCGCGCCCTACTACCCCGCGTTCGAGAAAATAATGCTCCTCGCATCGCCCCAACCCACGCCGAAGCAGGCATAACCTACATAGCGGTCAATCAGCGGGTTGTCAAGCTCAACCTGTAATACGCGCGGTTTCTCGTTGTAGACGAGCATAACGCTCTCTTTCATCAGCCTTGAATCACACACGGCCCACTGATTTTTAGTAAAGCCGTCGCGCCCTCCGCCGACCACGAGATAACGCATACCGTAAATGGGGTTCGCGGCGTTTGTTTCGCCGTCCGGATTAAGCATTGGCGCGAGCTTCGCGTTAACACCGCATAACTCCTTGGCTTTAGGCTCAAGCTCAGGTGATACAAGCAGTGTGTCCATCTCGCACAGGAACGGCAGTCCATCGGGTGTCACAAACCTCGACGCTAAAATCTGCGCCTTTGTGATGGCGGCGGTCGAGAGTTCCTCTTTGATGAGATTTGAGAAAGTTCCCGCCGTCTCATCGGGGATACTGACGCGGTTCGCGCTGCCTTTTGACGCTTGCCAGTGCTTTTCACTTGCCCAAGGCTGCCCGTCCCCGCCCGGCATATTCTTACTGAACGCGCCGCCAAACAATCTGAGCAGATGCGCGTATACGGTCATCGCGCCGGAATTTCCGAGCTGAACGCCCGCTTTGCGCGTAACGCCGATTTGGTCGGTCTTCGCCTCCATATAGCCGATATCGACCGAGAGATTGAACTCCTTAGGCATAATAACGGTTGTGAAACCGCGTTTTGTCGCGGCGGCGGTGAGCGTAGAGCCGTTGTAGGGTGCGAACTCGTGAAAGCCGCCAAGCCCCTCGAGCGTATAGTCAACGGTGTTGTTGTCGTTGACCTCGCCGCAAATTTCTTTCAACGCGCTCATGCGGTTGTTATAGGCCATTTCAAACGCCTTTCCGACAAATTTGTGGTTATCGTTTTTCCATGCTGTTGCATTCATTTCAAATTTCCTCCTTACGCGAATATAGATTTTAGCTTGAGTTCAACAAGCCCGAGGTCGCTGACGTGTCCCATGACGGTGAGAGCCGAGTTAGCCGTGCTGCCGTCAAGGCTAAGACCGCTGAGACGCGGGTTAAGCATACCGGACGCAAATCCGGCGGGCGGGTATATCTCGAATATGTCGCCTGTGTCGATTTTGCCGTTTTCAGTGCCGCGATTGATTGTAATTTCGCCTGTGTTATCCGAACTGATGATGTCATAGATTGCGCCGAGCGGGTCTTTGTTTACCGAACCGGCCTCCTTGTCGACCAATTTAACAAAGCCGTTTGCCAAACCTGCGGATTTCGCCGCGCAAGTGAAGCTGCCCGTGTTGCCGCTGACAGCGGCGTACTCCGGAGCTCTGCTGACATGAATCTGTGTGGGCGAGTCATATACTCTGATGGTTTTTCCGTTTGAGCGCGGGTTGAACGCATCGGGTATGCCCAGATGATTCTCTGCGGCAACACCCAGCGTTACCGTTGCCGCCGCTGTCGCGGCGGCTACTCTGCCGCCGGTCAGGACGACAGCTTGTCCGCTCTGTATAACGGTTTCGGGTTCGATGGGATACTCGCGTGCCTGACGCACCTGCGAGCCTGAAAGGTCAAAACTGGGGTTCATAGATTTATCCTCCTCTACTTACTTAAAAATTCTCTTGGGGTCATTTTCAAATGCGGGTATGCCTTGTTCCAAACCTCTAACTGTTCGGATTGCGCGCGGGTCAACCCTGTATACGGCGTGGATTGTCCACCTCCGGTCGAGCGTTCGCTTCGGCTTGCCTTTCGGGCAAGAGCCGCGCTCTCGATAGTTTTTACGAGCTTTTGGAACTCCTCATAGATTTTAGTGAACGGTTCGTTACCGAAACGGTGTCTGCCAAAACTGATGAAAGTTTGATTCGTTACGAGTTTTTCCAACCGCACATTGGGATACGCCAGCTTGAATGCGTCAATATCTTCGTTTATGTCAATGGCTTCTTCCTCGTCTTGGGGTGAGGGAAAATCATCGGCTGCGGTGGGTGATACTTCCTGCGCGGAATCGGCGATTACGGCATCTTCGTCAAAAATATCCATGTTATCTCTCCTTTACGTGTATTCGGCATCCTTGCAAAGTGACTGTACCGCCGTTAAGAGTGACATAAAAGGACAAGTGTGTGCCGCGTGACACTAACGCCCGTTACACGGCGATTTAGTTTTGTAACTTGTAGGGGCGCGCATTGCGCGTCCGTTGTTGAAAATACGAATTTTTACGCGATACGGACGGCCAATGGCCGCCCCTACACCACGATTTGCATTAAACAGT